>Ga0080064_1005233_pt1 | contig 15521 bp, 11 predicted proteins | sample Subgrocontami54m_FD_69260 | JGI IMG/M metagenome (GOLD analysis project Ga0080064, IMG submission 69260) | Subsurface groundwater microbial communities from S. Glens Falls, New York, USA - GMW46 contaminated, 5.4 m (SPADES assembly) (version 2) ...
CGCGTAGTTCTTCCTGGACAAAGCCCTTCTTTTCAAGATGCTCAGATACGAGGACTAGAGCGGCGGCACTCTCTTCTAGAGCCTGCAAGACCGCCTTCTGCCACAGTTGTCCTGGTGTGATCTCCTCAACATCCAGCCAGGGTCGGAAACCCCGTTCACGGAGTTGGCCGGCGAGGCGTCGAGCCGCCTCTAGATCTTCCTTGGCATAGATCAGAAAGACTCGCTGGTTTTCGCGCTCTTTTGAGAGCCGACGGGACCACAGGATGCTCATCGCGGCCGCAGTTGCGGCGAGTAGGGTCGCGATACCTGCAAGCACAGTGACCGACTCATGGAAGATCGAGACCTTGGCATAGACGGCAACCGTCGCGACACCAAGGGTCATCACAGCGCTCGTGATGCTCAGGAGAGCTGTGAACTCTTTCCGCCGCTCGTACCTCATGTATCAGACACCTTTCACGAAGAGAACGAATGCGGCCAAGAGAGCCGCACCTACGAGGTTGACCAGGAGGCCCAGCCAAATGAGCTGCCCTTGCGGATTCTGAGTCCTTCGCTCCCAGTCCTGGTGGGTTGAGAGGATCCACAGCAGGAGGAAGAAGCAAATCGCTAGGAACGAAGCAGTCGCGGCGACCTTCTGGGGTATCGAGGCGACTGTGCTTGCTTGAGAGCCCGTGAGTTTAGCGAGATCAAAAACGTGTACAAGAGCAGACGCCATTGCGGCGAGGGCGAGCTCGACGCCAAGAAAGAAGTCAGCGCGTTGCCAAGTAGACCCGCGAACCAGCTTCTTGGCGAGCGCCCCTGAGACAATGAGGACCACAGGGATGCCAAGCGCGATCAGATATGGGTTGGTCAGCACCCGAGGTCCCTCGAAGTCATCCGCCTAACTATTGAGTATATGGACGGCCACATAGCACGTCCAAGCCTACTTACCGAAAACCCTAAAATCTAGCTCACCATCCACCACTTACGCGCACTTTGTCAAGCCCCATGCGGGCATGCTATCCCGCCCGCAGTATAGCCCGATATTGGCCCGCACCGTATATCCAGATACCAGCCCGCGCGGTGTAGCACGATACTGGCCCGCAAACCATCACTTGTATCACATTTCACAGTCGGTCCGCAGGGCTGGAAACACCTCGGCCACCTTTGTTCAAAACGTGGGTATAGACCATCGTGGTACTCACATCATTGTGCCCCAAGAGCTCCTGCACCGTCCTGATGTCATAGCCATCCTCAAGCATTAGCCCGCTATTTTTTTCGGCTGTCTTGCAGCGCCTCTTCGATGACCTTAAAGATCGGTCGCATGTCGAGCCGGCCGGGATCCTGCAGATCGATGTATTGGATTCCCGCCGTTCTCCTGAATTCCGGTGGAACGTCGTCCTTGGGGATATCGATCCTCAGCGAATCCAACGCCTGGCTTCCGTAGTCGGCGAGAGCCTTCTGGGCCGTGATCTGTCCTTCCCGGGAAAGCAGCCAATTGATGAAGACCTTGGCCGCGTTGGGATGGGGAGCGTTGTTCATGAGGCTTACAGCCCCTCCTTCGGCGGTCATTCCCGCGATTCCTTCAATCGCTCCAAATGTAATCGTTTCTACCGGCAAGCCCTGGCCCTTGGCCTTGATGACGTCGGTGTAGCTGCAGACAAGGCAGATGGAGAACTTTCCCGTAGCCAGCCAGTCGACAGCCAGACGGCCGTCCCGGGTCAGGGTAATGTTGGTATCGCCAAAAAGCCTGCGGATGAATTCGGGTCCCAGTTTGGGATGGTGATAAACAAAGCGGAAGGTGCCTCCGCCAGGCCCTCCTCCCCTGATATCGTAGCCGACCATCCTGCCTTTCCACTTGGGATTTAAGAGATCCCGTAAGGATTTGAGTTCTTTGGCGCTCGCGAGCCGGCTATTGTAATGGACCGTTATGCCCGAAGGAGCCCCTATGTAAAGAAGAGTGTATTTTTTCTCCGCGTCCGCGTAGTGGTGGGTTCCCTGCCACCACTTCAACTCGTCCACGACTTCCGGCAAGATCAAGGCGGGTCTCATGGGATCGTAGGCCTTCGCGCGGTAGAGTTGAAGGCCTACGTTGCCGCCGCCCACGTGAATGTCCGCCAGATACTTTCCGGCGCGTCTTTCCGAGAAGATGCGCTGCACCGCGGCCGCCCCCTGGACCACGACCTGCACGACCTTGATCTCCGGGTATCTTTTTTGGAAGACTCCCGCATCCACGATGGTGGCTTGGTTATGGGCAGGGTAGACATTGACCTGCCCCTCTTTTTTCGCCGCTTCCACGGTCTTGTCCCATTCGGACTGCCGGCCCGGTCTTGTCTGCTCGGCTGCAGGCGAAGGCGCGCCGCATAGAGATAAGAAAAGAAGGAGCAAGATCGGAGCTTTCTTCATGGGACTGGTTTACCGAACAGATAGTTCATCGCCGGCCCTCCTGTTTTTGGCTTTTAGGTCAAAAGATGAGGGAAGTCAAAGATAAAGGGAATAGTGCGTGTCTTGCGGATAAGGGGGATAAAGGAGGGTCGGTGAATCGTTACCTGTGCAGACGCGCCTTCAGCGCGAGATCGAAGCCGCCGACCGCCAGATCCACCAGTTCGTTTACACAAACAGGGGTCACCCGAAAGCCGCGGATTACCCCGACACGGACAAAGTGGGCGTTGGGAAGCTCGGCTATGCGGCCGCGAAATCGGGGGTGTCGTGGAGAACCATCATTTGATCGGGCCGAAGGGGTAAGATAGCAAAGGCACGGTCGTCACGATCGGCGAACTCAACTTCGCACGCATCATCCGGGTAGGTCATTATAACAGTGCCGATCTGACCACGGCGCAAAAGCAAAGCCTGACCGCTCTCGAAGTGCTTCGTTTGCACGTCTTGGAGCAGAGCAACCACGTCATGTATTTTGATTTCACCGATCATGGGTAGAGTATAGCAAGTTACCAGCCGGGGGGAGTCCTTCAAGACACGCGCGCTCCCGCACAATATTGGCATCAAACTCAACGCCAAACAAATCCGCTCTTATCCCGAAAAAGGTCACACTTCTTGACATGACCTCTTGTTGAATCTATAATTCCGCCGTTCACGGATTTAGGTAATAAATAAAAGGGGGGGTTTTGCAGATGTTGAGCGCCTCCGAGAACGAGACCTTCTGTCGAGTGGGACCGGGCACTCCTATGGGGAACCTGATGCGGCAGTACTGGCTCCCGGTACTGACCTCGGATGACCTGGATCCTGATGGATCACCCCGGCGCGTTCGTCTTCTAGGGGAGAACCTCGTCGCCTTCCGCACCGCGACCGGGAAAGTGGGTCTCATGGATCATATGTGCCCGCATCGTGGAGCGTCGCTCTTTTATGGCCGTAACGAGGAAGAGGGCATCCGCTGCATCTACCACGGCTGGAAATTCGATGTCACCGGGGCCTGCGTCGACCAGCCGGGCGAGCCGGAGGAGCACAATTTCAAGTCAAGGGTCGCTGTAAAGGCCTACCCCTGCCTCGAGCGGAACGGCGTCATCTGGACCTACATGGGGACGCGCAAGACGCCGCCGCCCTTGCCCTGCGTCGAAGCCAACCTGCAGCAGAAGCCGCCCAGGGTGGACCGCACTCTCCGTTACTGCAACTGGTTGCAGGCGCTGGAGGGCGATATCGACACGGTGCACAGCGAGTACTTGCACGGCCCGGCAAAGGTCGACGTCTCGACAGTGGCCCCTGGCGCCGGCTATCACAGCTACCGGAACCGGCTTCGTGACAAGCTGAAATTCGCCGTCAAGGAAACTGATTATGGGGTCAGCTACGGAGCCTACCGGCCGGCGGAGCCGGGAACGAACTATTGTAGGATCGCCCATTTCCTCTTTCCATGTTTCACGATGGCGCCGAGTCGCGCGATCGGGGCCTGCCTCACCATGACGATGTGGGTGCCGGCCGACGACGAGCATATGATCAAGTGGATGTTGACCTTTCCTGACCTCGGTGACCGCTCTCGGGATCCGGACTATTATCCGGAGTATCTGCCCGACACGACGGATTGGCTGGGCCGTTTTCGTCCCGTTCCGGCGGCTTTGAACGATTATCTCATCGATCGTGATAACCAGAAATCCGTCGGATACTCCGGTATCAGGGGGATCCCTATGCAGGATACCTGCGTGACGGAGAGCATGGGGCCCATTATGGATCGCACGAAAGAGCACCTCGGCGTCACCGATGCGGCGATCATTCGAACGCGGAGAAGGCTGCTCGAAGCGATACGAACCCTGGAAGACCGCGGCGAGGCGCCGGCGGTCGACAAGCCCGAACTCTATGCGACGCGCAGCGGCTGGTGCATCTTGCCAAGCGATGTTGACTGGTGGGAGGGGTCGGAGGAGCTGCGGAGGGGGTTTAGCGAGTTACGCGGTGAAAGCGCGACGGTGACCGTCCTTAGGGAACCGCTTGTCCGACGCTGAATGTAACGCGAGTTGGATCAGCCTGCCGTTATCCCCGAGAAAAGGAAGCGTGAGGAAGTGAAGCCGATTATAGCCGTGTGCAGAAATCTTTATGGCTACGAAGCGGGGGCCCGAGAATATTTACCCGAGTCCTTGCGCGATTTACACGCCAGAAGGCCGGGACTCTTTCCGGAACCGGATCATCTTCACCACGCCCAGTCATTGGAAGATCCGCGTCACCGACAGGCGAGAGCGAATCCCGAAGAGGATCTGGCCTTTCTTGATAGTACGGATACTGAAACGGTTGTCTTTGCTCTTAATGCCGCCGGGTGTGCCAAAGTCGTCAATACGGATTATGCAATCGCAGTGACTAGAGCGGTAAACGACTGGGTGTACGACCATTACTTGACATTCAGCCCGAGATTTAAGGCGTTGGCTCTACTCCCCATGCAGCGACCGGCAGCAGCGGTAGACGAACTCAAACGTGCAGTGATGGACCTCGGAATGCTAGGAGCCCTACTCCCGTCCAACGGGCTAAAGGGTCTCCTGGGCTCTTACGAGTACTGGTCCGTCTACGAAGCGGCGGACAGGTTGGGATGTTGCTTGGCTATTCGAGGCGCCAACCACGGAGGGCTAGGGTTCGATGATCTCAACGTTTACGCTCCAGCACACGCCTTAGGGCACCCCTATGGCCTTTTAAACTCGTTCGCCAGCATCCTTTACAATGACATTTTTGACAGGTATCCGCGAGTTAGGATCGGTTTTTTGGAGGGAGGTGTGGCGTGGTTGCTAATGGCGATGGAGCGCTTCGATATGGCGCATAAGGATTACCCGCCCTACGACCTGAGGGGGGAGTTGTTACGGTTGAATGGCGAGGAGAGCGTAAGTGATTACATTCTTCGCCAGGTTAGGCAGGGGAAATTTTTTGTGAGCTGTTCAGGGGGTGAGCCATTGCTCGCTGAAGGAGTGCGGATTTGCGGCGCAGAGCCTTTCATGTACCAGGAGTTTTCCCACCGTCTTACTGCGGAGGACACGAAAGAGATGGCGCAAAAAATACTGAACCGAGAAGACTTAACTCCGGAAGAAAGGGAAACTATCGTTTACGTGAATCCCAGGAGGTTCTATAACCTGCCTGTGGAGGCTTAGCGGAAGCAGCGTCTGCGGCCGAGAGGAAAAACCCGTGTGGAGCAGCGTCCGAAACAGAAGGGGACTTTTGCCCCCACAGTGGGCGAGCCACCAAAGCCGTTTATGGGAGGCGAATGAATGCCCTTCGCGGATCTGAGGGAGTTCCTCGCTTGCTTGGAGAGGCACAATGAACTCGTCCACGTAACCCGGCCCGTCGCGCTGGAATACGAAGTGGGCGCAGTGACTTACAAACTCGCCCAGTCGGCGGGGCCTGCCCTCATGTTCGACCGGCCAGGCGGCGGTAGGGTGCCCCTCGTCGTTGAACTTATTACCAGTCCAACACGCTTCGCCCTGGCTCTAGAGACCCCTGTAGAAAAGATCCACACGGAGTGGATTCGACGTATATCGAAACCGATACCCCCGCGGCGGGTAACGACGGGCCCATGCAAGGAAAACATCCACACAGGCGATGATGTCGATGTCCTCAAATTTCCTATCCCTGTCTGGAACGAACTGGATGCCGGCCCGTACATCGATCAAGGCGTGCTGGTGACTCAAGATCCGGAGACTGGGGTCCGTCGAACGAACATTCCCCGAATACAGGTGCACGATAGACGGCGATTGGGACTGGGCCTCCCACGAGAAGCACTGAGAGGGCACCGTCGCAAGTTGGGGACGGAACAACCGTTCCCGGTGGCCATCGCCATTGGGACGGATCCAAGCCTTGTGATGACGGCTATGACCGCGTACCCGGAGCAGGCCGACGACCTGGCCGTCGCGGGTGCTTTGCGCGGCCAACCGATAGACGTCGTGGCGTGCGAAACCGTCCCCTTGGAGGTGCCGGCCACAGCGGAGATAGTCATTGAAGGCGAGTGGGACCAGAAAGAAGAGGAGGACGAGGGGCCATATGGGGCAATGAGCGGGTATTATACCTTACGGGCTAAGCGACCGGTCATCCGAGTGACGGCCATTACCCACCGCAACAACCCCATTCACAACGACCACTACAATGGGCGCGTTGCTGCGGCGTTCATGGCCGTGTCGAAGTTTAGCCGCGAGATTGACATTCTGCGGCAGATCTCTCTCCCCGGCGTCAGAAAATTGGCGATAGCCTCTGGTAGCCGGGCCGCTCCCATCTGCATCGTTTCGATCGAGCAGCGTTACGAAGGCTACGGAAAGACGGTAGGTATGGCCATCCTCGGCACGGAACGCGGCCGCCAGATCAAAACTGTCATTGTTATAGACAGTGATGTCGACCCCGGCAACTGGAACGATGTGGAGTGGGCGCTGGCCACTCGCATGCAGCCCCACCGCGATGTGGTTATCATCCCAGCGGCCGCTGGCAACGACCAACACTTCGATCCATCCCTTTCGGCCGAGGACCGAGCTGTCGGGCGCTCCTCGAAGATGATCATTGACGCGACTAAGTTCAATGCCCGAGACTACCCAACACCGTGCTTACCGAAGCCCGATGTGCTCGCAGAGGTCGAGCGCAACTGGGGGAGCTATGGGATCGAACGGCAATGAGGAGTCCGGCCTGCGTAAGCCTTGGGAGGCGATGATGAATAACTGGTTTTTTGGTCGCCGGATTCAGATCGTGATTCCGGCGTTCTTCCTTGTCCCGGTTCTCTTGATGCTGTGGAGTCGAGCCGCCGTCGGAGCCGTGGATTCCGGATGGCAGGCGGCATGGAACAAGACCCTCAGCGCGGCGAACACGGAAGGAAAAGTGGTCGTCTATGGCAGTACGGATTTCGATCGCGTGTTCGCGGAATTCCAAAAAAAATATCCTCGAATTGAAGTCGTTTCGGTCATTGGGCGCGGCGCGGAAACCGCGCAGCGGATCATGACGGAGCGGAGGGGGAGGAAGTACATCGCCGATGTTTACATTGGAGGCGCCAGTACCGGGTACAACGTGTTGTACAAGGGCGGCGTTTTTGACCCGATCAAGCCTGCTTTGATCTTGCCGGAGGTTTTAGACGAGTCTAACTGGTTTAAGGGCCATCTGTACTTGGACGATGCCGGGGAGAACCTTTTTGGTTTCGGCGCGATAGCCCTTCCTTTCGTTGGGTACAACACGAGACTCGTGAACCCAAAGGACTTCAAATCATACTGGGACCTCCTCGATCCCAAATGGAAAGGGAAAATGATCGGATTGGACCCCACGCTGGGAAGCGCTGTGAACACATACCTGACATTCATATACTATAATCCAGCGCTGGGGCCGAAATTCTTAAGGAGGCTTTTAGAAGAGATGGACCTGAACGTGAGCCGTGACACCGTTCAGATCGTGAACCAGTTGGCAGCGGGGAAATACCCGATTTCGATTTTTACGACTCCCAGCAGGGCGGGTCTCGACGACGCCAAGGCGCAGGGGCTTCCTGTGGATTGGTTCGGTCCGGCGCATTTTAAGGAGGGAATGGGTTTGGGCACAAGCAATGGCAACCTGGGTCTCGTCAACCGCGCGCCGCACCCCAATGCGGCCAGGGTGGCCATCAACTGGCTGCTGTCCCGAGACGGGCAAATGGCCTACCAGCAAATCATTCGCACCGATTCAAGGAGAATCGATATTCCGAAGGACAGCGTTCGACCTTCGACCAGGAGGATCGACGGAGCTCGGTACTTGGAAGTGGATAGTCCCGCGATGGTCGATATGAAACCCGTTATGGAAGTCGTCAAAGAAGCGTGGAAGAGATGAACCGGCGGCGTTGATAGGTATCCATGCCCTCACTGCGAGTTCTCTACCGTGACACGGACCGAATGCCGTATCTCTGTGTTCTGAAGGAAGCCTGCAGCGAGCGCGGGCTGGAACTTGTAATTGTCAAGGCGGAGGGGCGTGAATTCGGTGAATTGCTGCAGCGCGGCCAGGCCGACGTGCTTGCCGAAAATTACTGGGGTCTTCAGAGCTTCAGGGCGCGTGGTGAGCCGTTCCTCAGTGTGGCCTCCGCCGTCAGCTTTCTAAACGAGCGATTGTTCATACATCCCGACCTCGGCGGGTTGTTGGGCCTCAACGGCAAAAGATTCGCGATTCGAGAAACCGGTCCGCAGCTGCTTATCCCGGCGCTCTGGCTGAAGGACCACGGCTTGAAGGTCGAACAGGTCATCTATTCCGAGCGGGAAACCGGTCGCTGGGGACATTGGACAAAGGTCGCGGAAGGCGAGTGCCAGGGCTGCTTTGTTACCGATCTGTATGCGCAGGCGCCGCACGCTGCCGGCCTGAAGGAAATTCCCATCGCACGCTACGGCTTCCTCGGCAATGTCACCCTCACGCTGACCGAAGGTCTGATCGGCAGCCGCGGCGCCGACGTCCAGACGCTCGTGGACTCTTGTTTTGCGGCGACCAGGACATTCAAAAGCGACAGGGCAGCCACGCTGCGGATCATGGCCGGGGAGCCGCGACGCCTGCTGGAGACGCAACTAGAGGTCCCTGACGATGCGAGCCTGGAGCGGATTTATGAAACGCTCCGCGACGAGCTGTCGGACAATCCAGTCCCAACAGCCGATGCTATCTGGAACGTATGGCGGATGCGGCTGGATACCGCTCCAGAGCTCGTCAATTTTAATCCGTTGCTGATGTGGGATCTCAGCTTTGCGCGGAGGGCCTGGCAGGCTCAACATTACACTGGATCGCATCACGCACGAGGTAGTTGATCCCTAACCAGATTTGCCCCAATCCCTTCTTCTCCCAGCATAGTTTCCATTTGCCCAAGAAAATCGTATACCTTTACACATAAGTGCGTCCTTTCCCGGCCTGACTCAGAGCTGAGCCAGTGATTATTTTGGCTACCGAGCGGATATGCCTTTTTTCTCTTCCACGGCAAGCGGGACTCTGCCATGCCGACTTTTGAAGCACGGCTTTTTCTTATCGCCGCCTCCCTGAGGAGCGGCAAACTGGACTTGAACCAGTATCTCGATGAGATCTTGGATCGAATCGATAAGCTGGAAAACCAGATTCACGCGCTTGTACCGGAATCAGATCGTAAAGGCCGCCTGTTTAGGGAGGCGGACACCTTGCGCCGTCGCTTCCCTTATCCGGCTCGCCGACCACCACTTTACGGTATACTCGTCGGGGTAAAGGATATTTTCCGTACGGATGGCTTTCCTACCAGAGCGGGTTCCAAACTTCCGGCCGAGCTTTTTGTCGGTAGTGAAGCTACCTGCGTTTCAGTGTTACGCGCATTAGGAGTACTCATCCTTGGCAAAACCGTTACGACCGAATTTGCTTACCGTGAGCCAGGACCGACACGCAATCCATGCGATCTCGCTCATACTCCCGGAGGCTCTAGCAGCGGCTCCGCAGCAGCGGTTGCGGCGGGATTTTGTCAGTTAGCATTGGGCACGCAAACGATTGGTTCCGTGATACGTCCAGCATCCTATTGTGGAGTCGTTGGCTACAAGCCAAGCTATGACCGGATCTCCACGAAAGGAATCGTTCCTTTCTCCAAATCTGCCGACCATGTCGGATTTTTCAGCCAGGATGTAGAAGGGATGAGATATGTAGCCTCAATCCTTTGTCGTGATTGGGAAAAACCGGAAAGTAGACAGTTGGGTAACCTACCAGCTCTCGGGATTCCTGAGGGTCCCTACTTGAATCTAGCTCCCCGGGAATCGCTGATTGCATTTGAGCGGCAACTCAAAATCTTAGCCAACCGGGGCTATGTCATTAAACGCGTCAGAGCGTTTGATGACATAGTGGGGATTGCCGAACGCCATCATAAGATGATTGCTGGCGAAATGGCCCGCGCTCACAAAAAATGGTTTTACCAGTATGAGTCGCGTTATATGCCGCAGACAGCAGCATTGATCCGCGAAGGCCGGAAGGTTAGCGTACGAGACATCAAGTTGGCTCGCTCTGCTGGCGAAAAATTGAGGGTTGAGCTAGAAACAATCATGGCTAAAAACGAATTTGACTTATGGGCATCTCCGGCGGCGACGGGACCTGCTCCCGAAGGCCTATCTTCCACCGGCGACCCAGCCATGAATCTTCCGTGGACTTACGCGGGTCTCCCCGCCGTCACCGTCCCTACATACCACGGCGCAAATGAACTCCCTTTAGGACTGCAGCTTGTTGCTCCGTTTATGGCAGACGAGCGCTTGCTCTTATGGGCCGAAGCAATTGCCGATATAGTAAAGGAGCGGGATGCTTAGAAGTTCAGCTGTGGACCGTCTGTTTAACTTAAACTAACTCCTTCAACGGTGCTTGAGCTTATCCCAGCTTTCGTCTCGTTCGGTCACGATCAATGTCTCATGCGGTGACATTAAACTACTTGGCCCTCGGCTTCAATTGGATTTTTTCTGAGAAAATGCGAAAACTCGGTACGGCATACGATTCGTAGCCTACGTGACCCCGAACATTATCGTTTCTCTGTCTCAGCTAGACCTGAAATAAGCGATAAGCGAACGAAAAGTACTCGCGGGCAGTTCACTGACAACTCCTTGACGGTTCGTAATCACTCACTGAAATGTCTTTGCATCGAAAAACGGCTCCGGTCGGGCGTCAGAGGATGATGTGCTGAGGTTGGGACTGTTTTTGGATGCAACTCTCCCTCCATCGCTTCGAGAAGCGGAGTTTTTCAGCCGTCTGAAATCATTTCCTCAAACCTGCAGCCGAGCATGAGCGGTGAGGATGTCGGGCAAAAACCGATGCGATCCCGCCAGCCGCACCACCAGGCGCCGTCCCGTCTTCAACACCTTGGCGGCGATGTAGACGAAGTGGCGGCGGAATCGCTTCCACTCCCAACGCACCACCTCAGAGGGCAACGCGATCTGAGCGATCCACTTGCCGAGATTCCACGCCAGCCGGGCGATTTGGAGCCATGCCGAGTTGCCCAGAAACTCCGCTACCGGCATGCGCCACCCGGCGATCCCCGAGCCGAATTGCTCGATGACGTTTTCCTGGTCGCAGCGCTGATAGGTAATATCGACGACCTGCCGAGGCGTGTAAGAGCGCGGCAGGTTGGTAAGCACGAGCCGATAACGGTAATGCTCGAAGAGCGCCCCCTGTCCATCGCTCTCTTCGATCAAGATCCGCCGCACGATCATCCGACAGGGAGAACCCAACCCTTTGGGCTGGTAGGCTATCTCGCTCACCCACTGCTTGACTGTGCGTAGCGTGCGAAACTTTCGTTCCTCAGCTTTCTTTTGGCGGTAGTTCGGCGTGCTCACGTGGCGAGAAGACCCGCTCGGCTGTGCGCGTTCAGCTCGAGGAACAAAGGGCTCCCAGCGATTCTCGCCAATCGCCTCGACAAGCGCCGCACGGTTCGGATGCAGCCGACCCCCGATGGCAAAGTACGCTCCCACCTCGATGGCTCGATTGAAAACATCGGATCGGTCAAAGTCGGCATCCCCACGTACGATGGCGTTTTGAAAATGACGCTTGACCCGCGGCAGCACTTCTCGAAGAGCCTTTGGCGCCGCGTCCGAAGGGCGGGCGCTGCCCGGCTGGTTCACCACCTTAAGACACTCCCCGCTGCCGCCGAGCGAAACCACCAGCGGCTGATACGACCAACGTCCATCGTAGCTAAAATCGGCTCCTTCTTTCTGTACCCCATAAAGTGGCTTGATATGCCCGTCGAGATCCACCAGCGCAAGCTCATGCTTCTTTCTCCGACGACGCACATGGCGAGAAAGCTTCGACCACACCGCCTCCTCGACCTCGTCGGTCACCCCCGAGAGCTGCTCGACATCTTGCGCTTTTGTGAAGCGGCGCAGAAAATCCCCCGCCGTCGTCGGGTCTGGAATCCGACAGGCTCCCACCAAGCGGCGCACCGCTTCGCTCCCTTGCAGCGCTGCCTGATCCTCCAGACACCTGCCGTCGGCATACAGCGTGTAGGCAAGCGCCAGCACGTGGTCCGACTCGTGGTAGGGCGCGTGGCGCTTGAACAACCTCAGCGATTCGTCCACCCGCTGCGCAACCCCAAAGCGCCGCACAAACTGCTCAGCCAGCACCAGCCCTCCATAGTGTGTCATCTCGCCCCGAGGATCACTCTCAAGATGGAGCAGCGGGTGACGCATCACCCGCCCTGCGGTCTCGGGCCATGGAAGCTCGGCAGCATCTACACTCGTTCCCGAATTGACGTGACTTGCGCGCTCAAATGCGATAGATACTTTCACTTGGGAGCCCTCCGCTTATGGGGTTGCGTTGGTGTCTTGCAACTCTTCGTATACCTCATTTCGGAGGGCTTTTCCCGTTCTGAGCCTATTTCAGTATTTTAACTGTCCGCTAAACACTTATTTGAGGGCTAGAGCCTCGTTAAAAATCTTGTAAATTGGTGCCATAGACATCCGCTCTTGAGTATCTACCTCAATATACTTTGTGATCCCACATCTCAGTTGTCCCGCTCTCTCTGTTGACAGCCGGAAGCGGCAGGTGATATCCCGTGGCATGGCCTCGAAGGAATAGGAGAGATTATGGCGAGCTATTACAAGGATTTCAGAGAATACCTGGCTGTCTTGGAAGAGAAGGGAAAGCTCAGAAGGATCAAGCGGGCCATCAATAAAGATACCGAGATGCATCCTCTGGTGCGCCTTCAGTTTCGCGGCGGTACGGAGTCCGAACGGACGGCCTTCTTGTTCGAAAATGTGGTTGATGTGAAGGGGGTTAAGTACGATATGCCGGTGGCCGTCGGCTGCATGGCGGCCTCCAAGGATATCTACGCGCTGGGAATGCAATGCGCGCCCGAAGAGATCGGCGCGAAATGGGGGCGAGCGCTCGTCAAGCCGATCCCGCCGACCGTGGTTTCGCGGGGGCTCGTCCAGGAGGTCGTCCATGCCGGCACGGATCTCGGAACAAAATTCGGGCTCCATTCCCTGCCCATACCGATCTCGACTCCCGGCTTCGACAACGCGCCTTACACCACCGCTTCTCATTGGGTAAGCCGCGATCCGGAGACCGGCACGCGCAATCTGGGGAACTATCGGGGCCAGGCAAAAAGCCCGCTCCGCATCGGCTGCTGCGCAGGTCTTGGTATACGCACCCATTGGAAGAAATGGAAGAAGCTGGGGAAGAAAGAGATGGACGCCGCTATCGTGATCGGGGTTACTCCCAATCTCTCCTATACGGCCACGGCCCGGGTGCCGGAGGACGTGGAAGAGTACGGGGTCGCGGGCGGGATCGCGGGCGCGCCTGTCGAGCTGGTGCAGTGCAAGACCGTCGATCTCCAGGTGCCGGCGAATGCCGAGATCGTCATCGAAGGCAAGATGTCCACCGAGGAGCTGGAGATGGAAGGGCCCTTCGGAGAATTTCCCGGTTTTATGGCTCAGCGCTCGCTGAATCTTTTTATGGACGTCACCTGTATCACCCACTGTGTTTCGCCGATTTACGTCGCCTTCATCAGCCAATTCCCCCCCAGCGAGTCGAGCGTGCTCCGGGGAGTGGCGCGGGAACAGCTCGTGCGGAAATTTTTGTCCGTCGACTGCAAGCTCAAAGGGATCCGCCAGGTCTCCCTCCACGAGAGCACCGGAAGCTGGGGGCTCTGCGTGGTCCAGATCGACCAGAGAGAAGGAGGGAAGGGGGGCGAGGTTCTCAAGGCGATGAAGGGAGCGAAGCATCACCTCTCCAAGTGGGTCGTCGTCGTGGACGACGACATCAACCCGCAGGATGCCGACGCGGTGAACTGGGCGATGAGCTTCCGGGTCCAGCCCAGGCGGGACACCGAGGTGATCGACATGTACGCTATGCCCCTCGATCCGTCGCTTTACCGGAGCGGCGAGAGAATCGACATGACCAATGAAGGGAGCGGAGCTTCGGCGATCATGATCGACGCGACTCGCAAATGGCCTTATCCGCCCGTCTCGCTTCCGGCCCAGCCCTATATGGAGCAGGCGCTCAAGATCTGGAAAGAAGAGGGACTGCCGGCGCTCCGATTGAAGGAGCCCTGGTTCGGTTATTCGCTGGGTTACTGGACCGAGGAAGATGTGGAGGAGGCGAATCTCGCGCTCAAGGGCGAGCACTTCCAGACGGGAGAAAAGCAGGCAAAGTCGCAGCGGAAGAAGGTTTAGGTCAAATAGAAGGTAAAAAGATGGCCTGGAACTCTCTCTCAGGTCCGATGTAATGGGCCAGTACTACGCTTCGAACGGAGATACGCGCGATCTTTTCTGCTCGGTGCATCGGCCCTTCGAGATACTCCCAGGCCATCTGAAGAGAGCTTAGCTACAGGAGGAAACGATGTCGTTACAAGAGATGGTTAAGGATCTAGCGGACGCCTTTCGGCAGACCACTTACGGACAATGGATGAAGAAAGAAGGGCTGCCGGTAGTCGAAGGTTTTGGATACACCGACGTGAGAAAGATCCCGCTGGCCCCGTGGCCGCGCCTTGGGGGGAAGGGGGCCTTCATTCAGCTCTACGGAATGATCGAAGGCTCCAGAAGCCTTTACGTGGCGGAAATTCCCCCTGGAGGGGCGTTGGAGCCCGAGAAGCATCTTTACGAAGAGATGATCTGTATTTTCGAAGGACACGGCGCGACCGAGATCTGGCAGGAAGGCGGCCGCAAGCAAATGTTCGAATGGGGGCCGTGGAGTCTTTTTTCCCCTCCGTTGAATAGCTGGCACCGGTTGGTGAACGGCGGTAAAGAGCCGGTGAAGTTCATCGCGAACACGAACGCCCCGCTTTTCATGAATGCCGCGCGGGACCCGGATTTTATCTTCAACTGCCCGTATGTCTTCTCGAATCGCTACAACGGGGAGGAGAACTATTTTGCCGTCGGCAAGAATCGATATCACCGGAGTTCCTCTTATACTCATGTTTGGGAGACGAATTTTATTCCGAATGTGAGAGAGGCGGGTCTGGACCAGCAGGAGGTCAAGGGGTCCGGCGTGAACATCACGCAGTTCGAAATATCCGGCAACAGCCTGATCGGCCATCTCTCCGAGTGGCCGGAGGGGCGCTACCATAAGGCCCATTACCATGGTCCGGGGGCGCTCTTGCTCGGACTCGAGTCTAATGGATATGCCCTCATGTGGGCCAAGGATCTGACGGGCCAGCCTTACACGAACGGGCC
>Ga0080064_1005235_pt1 | contig 15520 bp, 11 predicted proteins | sample Subgrocontami54m_FD_69260 | JGI IMG/M metagenome (GOLD analysis project Ga0080064, IMG submission 69260) | Subsurface groundwater microbial communities from S. Glens Falls, New York, USA - GMW46 contaminated, 5.4 m (SPADES assembly) (version 2) ...
AATGTCCAAAGAAAAATTCGAACGCACCAAACCTCATGTCAATATCGGGACCATCGGCCACGTGGATCATGGCAAGACCACACTCACCGCGGCGATCACGACCGTATTGTCTAAAAAGGGTTTAGCCGAAGCCCGCGCCTTTGACACGATCGACAACGCCCCCGAGGAAAGGGAGCGCGGCATCACGATCGCGGTCTCTCATGTTGAATACAACACCGAGAAGCGCCACTACGCTCACGTGGATTGCCCAGGCCACGCCGACTACATCAAGAACATGATCACCGGCGCCGCCCAAATGGATGGCGCGATCCTTGTCGTCTCAGCCGCTGATGGTCCGATGCCCCAGACAAGAGAACATATTCTTCTGGCGCGTCAAGTAGGTGTTCCCGCCGTTGTGGTGTTCTTAAATAAATGCGACACCGTCGATGACAAAGAGCTTTTAGATCTTGTCGAAGTCGAAGTCAGAGAACTTTTAACCAAATACCAGTTCCCCGGAGACAAAATACCCGTTGTCCGCGGTTCCGCCTTAAACGCTTTGAATAACCCCACAGACCCTAAACACATTCAGTGTATCCTAGATCTCATGAAGGCCGTGGATGACTATATCCCGACCCCTAAACGTGAGACTGAAAAGCCGTTCTTAATGCCGATCGAGGACGTCTTCTCGATCACAGGCCGCGGCACGGTCGGAACAGGGCGTATTGAGCGTGGCCTTTGTAAGGTCGGCGACGAAGTCGAGGTCGTCGGCATTCACCCCACCAAGAAAACCGTCGTCACCGGTATTGAGATGTTCCGGAAACTCCTCGATGACGGCCAAGCCGGGGATAACGTCGGACTTCTTTTACGAGGCATTGAAAAAAATCAACTAGAGCGCGGCCAGGTCCTCGCCAAGCCCGGCTCCATCACTCCCCACACCAAGTTTAAAGGCGAAGTGTACATCCTGACCAAAGAAGAAGGGGGAAGACACACCGCCTTCTTTAACGGTTACAAGCCTCAGTTTTATTTTAGAACCACCGACGTCACCGGCATTATCCAGCTCCCTAAAGACGTTGAGATGGTGATGCCCGGCGACTCTGTCACCGTGACAGCTGAACTCATCACCCCGATCGCAATGGAGAAAGAACTTCGCTTTGCTATCCGTGAAGGTGGCCGCACCGTCGGGGCAGGAGTCATCTCGGAGATATTGGGGTAATCTAAAAAGTTGGGAGTAATTGCAAGTGAGAGAATTTATTCAACTGGAATGCACCGAATGCCGGCAACGCAATTACTCGTCGAATAAAAATAAAAAGTTGCATCCCGAACGTATCGAATTAAAAAAGTTTTGTCCTTTTTGCCGAAAGCATGTTGGCCATAAGGAAATAAAGTAAGACTAAGTCCATAGCCTAATAATCGGATTTACCAAAAATCCTGAGTGGGGTTTTATTTATTTTTTTATACCGGTTATTAAAAAGTTTTTAGGCCGATAAACGGCAAGAAAGTTTTGATCGGAGTATCGGGATTAGGAGCGTCGGTTAATTGGTAAACCACCGGTCTCCAAAACCGGGACTGCAGGTTCGATTCCTGCCGCTCCTGCAATTTGAGTCATGATTAATAGAGTTGTGGTCAGGCCCTATGGTAAAGAAAATTAAAGCGTTTCTTTCGGAAGTACGCGCCGAGATGCAAAAAGTGACTTGGCCGACCCGGGAAGAGTTGACCGGCTCCACAGGGGTTGTTTTGATCACGATGCTTTTTTTATCAACGTTTATTGGCATAGCCGATTTTCTTTTGTCGTATGTGCTGGCTGTCATCATGAGGTAGTCGAGATTGGTTACAATGACTAAACAGTGGTATGTGATCCATACCCAGACTGGACATGAAGAAAGAGTCAAGACCACTCTCGAGAGCCGCGCGCAACAATTCAGCTTGCAGGAAAAAATCTCGCAGGTTTTGATCCCGATGGAAAAAGTTTCAGAGATCAAGGCCGGTAAAAAGAAAATCACCACACGGAAATTCTTCCCGGGTTATGTGCTGATCGAGATGGAATTGAACGATGAGACATGGTACCTGGTCAAGAACACGCCGGGCGTCAGCGGTTTCATCGGTTCTGGCCGCAGGCCGTTGCCGCTGAAAGATTCCGAAGTCGCGACGATCATCAAGCAGGCTGAGGAGAAAAAAGAAAAACCGACGCCAAAAGTCATTTTTGAAAAGGGCGAAAGTATCCGTGTCAAAGAAGGCCCCTTCGTGAATTTCAACGGAATCATCGAAGAAGTGAACCCTAATAAAGGAAAGCTGAAGGTTATGGTCGCGATATTTGGCCGCACAACGCCCGTGGAGCTGGAGTATTGGCAGGTTGAGAAGATCTGATGGCTAAAAAGATTAAAACGACGATCAAGCTCTATTGTCCCGCGGGTCAAGCAAACCCCGCTCCGCCGGTCGGTCCTGCGCTGGGTCAACATGGTGTGAATATCATGGAATTTTGCAAACAATTTAATGAAAAGACCAAGGGCCGCGAAGGGTTGACGCTTCCAGCTGTCATTACAGTTTACGAGGACCGCACATTTGATTTCATTATCAAGAGCGCTCCCAGCACGGTGTTATTAAAACGCGCCTGCGGCGTAGCCAAAGCTTCCGGCGAACCGAATAAAACTAAAGTAGGAAAGGTCACGATCGCCCAAGCCAAAGAGATCGCCGAGGAAAAAGCCAAAGACCTGAATTCTAAGGACATCGAGGGTGCGCTGAAGATTATTCGTGGCACGGCGCGTAGCATGGGCATTGAGATCGAAGGATAAATTTTAATGGGCAATAGACTTTCAAAACGAAATAAAGAGCTGATGAAGTTGACGGAAAAAGGCAAATCGTATCTTCTCAAAGACGCGATCAAAGTTTTGAAATCCGGTCCTCAAACCAAATTTGACCAATCGGTAGAGTTGCAGTGCAAACTGGGGGTTGATTTAACGGCCAATGACCAGGTGGTACGTGGCACCATGGTCCTTCCGCATGGCCAAGGCAAGAAACTTCGCGTGATCGTTTTCTGCAAAGATGAGAACGCGAAAGCCGCAGAGCAGGCCGGAGCGGATCTGGTGGGTGGCGAAGACCTGATCGAGAAAGTGTTGGGCGGATGGATGGACTTTGACGTGGCGGTCGCGACGCCGTCGATGATGAAAGAAGTGGGAAAGCTCGGCAAAGTACTGGGCCCACGCGGCCTGATGCCATCTCCCAAAGCCGGCACCGTGACGGATAATCCAGCCAAGGCGGTCAAAGAAGTTAAAGCCGGCCGCGTCGAATTTAAAATGGACAAGTTTGCCAATGTCAACACGATGATCGGAAAGTTGTCTTTTTCGGATGAGGCGCTTGTGGAGAACGGAACGGTGCTTGTCGAGTCTCTCGTCAAAGCGCGCCCAAAATCCTTGAAAGGCGTTTTCATCAAGAGCGCGCACGTCTCGAGCACGATGGGTCCGGGTGTTCGGCTCGATCTGACCAAGTATTTGAAGGTTGAAGAAACGAACGATTAGCTATTAAAGGTTCAAACAGATGAAAGAAACAGGTTTTAGCCGAGTTTCAAAGAATTTGATCATCGCTCAAATTGAAAAAGAGCTGAATGAAAGACCCGCTTTTTTTATTACTCAGTATGCGGGAGTGTCCGCAGGTTCTCTCGATAAATTGAGAGTAAAGCTGCGCGGCGCTAATTCCCGTTATCTTGTGATCAAGAATAGCCTGGGGCGCAAAGCGTTGGGTAGAGGCAAATTTTCATCGCTGGCCGAAAGCATGACCGGCGCCTGCGGCATCGCGTTTTCAAGCGGGGATCCGGTTTTATCTTCAAAAATACTGGTCGATTTCTCGAAAGAGAACGAAGGGTTCAAGGTCCAGTCTGGGTTTATCGACGGGGCCGTGATAGGCGTGGATCAGGTGAAGGTCTTGGCGAACCTGCCTTCCAGAGAGGCATTGATCGCCAGCGTGGTCCGTGGCGTCGCGGCGCCGCTCTCAAGATTTGTGGGCGTATTGTCAGGCACCGTCCGGAGGATCGTGACGGTTCTTGATGCGATTGCGAAGAAAAAAGGCAGCGCATAATTATAATGAAAGTGCAATTCGTAAAACAGTGAGGAACAGAAAATGACACAGGCAGTGGAAACACAAAAAAGTGATAAGGCGCAGGGAATTATCAGTTCGATCGAGACGTTGAGCGTTCTTGAACTCGCTGATCTGGTGAAGGCTCTGGAAGAGAAGTTTGGCGTATCGGCCAGCGCTCCGATGATGATGGGTGCGATGCCAGGAGCCGCGGGTGCTGCGGGCGCAGGGGCGGCTGTCGAAGAAAAATCTTCGGTGACCATTGTTCTGAAGAGCGCGGGCGCCAACAAGATCCAGGTGATCAAGGAAATTCGTGCGATCACCACGCTGGGTTTGAAAGAGGCCAAAGATCTCGTGGATGCCGCGCCGAAACCAATTAAGGATAATGTGGCTTTGAAAGAGGCTGAGACGATCAAGAAGGCCCTGGAAGCCGCGGGTGCCACAGTCGAGTTTAAGTAAAGAACACATTTACCGCTTTAAGCCGCTATTCCATTAGGTGGTTCAATCTCGCGTTTTCTTGAGGATTGTCTTCTCTAATCGTAGGGCAAACCGGAGCGTTTTTTAATTAGCCAGAGGGGTCACTTGATGCGAAAACGTAAAAATTTTGGCAAAATTCCTGAAATTTGCGAAATGCCTCACTTGGCGGAAATACAGACCAAGTCCTATGAGGAATTTCTTCAATTGGGTGTTCCGAAGAGCCGTCGCGAGAATATCGGCCTGCAAGAAGTTTTTCAGGAAGTATTTCCGATCGAAAGCTACGATGGCAAATACAAACTCGAGTACGTTTCCTACGCACTCGGAAAGCCTAAGTATTCACTGGAGGAATGCCATAAAAAGAGCATGACCTACTCGGCCCCGCTGAAGGTCAAGGTGCGGCTAAAGAACGCCAAAGAGACCAAAGAACAGGAGATCTACCTGGGGGACCTACCGCTGATGACCGAGAACGGTACTTTCGTGATCAACGGCGACGAGCGCGTGATTGTCAGCCAGCTGCACCGCTCACCGGGCGTATCATTTGAAAAGTCTGTTCACCCGAACGGCAAGGTACTTTTTTCGGCGCGTATCATCCCGCACCGCGGCGTGTGGCTTGAATTCGAGTTTGACATTAACGACACGCTTTACGCCTACATCGACCGCAAGAAAAAAATATTGGCCACGACCCTTCTTCGTGTTTTTGGATATGACACGGACGAATCCATCATCAAAGCCTTTTGCGGCATTGAAAAAATAGAATCGATCAACCGCTACAACCCTAAAAATCTGATCGGCCACACGCTGGCGCAGAATATTCAGCACCCCGAAACCAAAGAAGTGATCGCCGAACAAGGCGCGCCGTTGACACGCGAATTATTAAATAAGATGTCTGGCGAGGGTATCAAAGCCATTATGATCATGCGCACCGAGTCGCCCGAAATCGTTGCGACACTGAAAAAAGACCACACCAAATCCGTCGAAGAAGCTTTTATCGATATTTATAGAAAACTAAGACCAGGGGACCCTCCGACCGCGGATAGCGCGAAGACAATGGCTGAGCGCCTTTTTTTTGATGCAAAGCGTTATGACCTCGGTGGCGTTGGTCGTTTTGTGTTGAACCGTAAGCTTGGGATGAAGATGGACCTTAAAAAAAGAACGCTGGATCCCGAGACGCTAGTGACGATCATCAAGCGCCTTTTGGCCGTTAAAAATGGTGATGGCGACATCGATGACATTGACCATTTAGGCAACCGGCGTATCCGTACGGTGAGTGAATTACTTCAGGGCCAGTTCAGGATCGGCTTGGCGCGCCTTGAACGTTCCGCCAAAGAACGCATGGGTATTTACGACCTTGAAAATATGATGCCGCACAATTTAATCAATTCCAAATTGATCTCCAGCGTTATCCGCGACTTTTTCGGCAGAAGCCAGCTTTCCCAATTCATGGACCAAACCAACCCGTTGGCCGAGATGACACACAAACGCCGTCTGAGCGCCTTGGGGCCCGGTGGCCTTTCCCGCGAACGTGCTGGGTTCGAAGTGCGTGACGTGCATCATTCGCACTATGGTCGCATTTGTCCGATCGAGACTCCTGAAGGTCCGAATATTGGATTGATCGCGTCGCTCAGCACACACGCCCGCGTGAATGAATACGGGTTTATAGAAACGCCTTACCGCAAAGTTGAGAATGGCCGGGTCACGGATAAAATTGAATTTTTATCAGCTGATCTTGAAGACCAATTTATTATCGCTCAGGCTAATGCGAAGCTGGATAAGAATAATTATTTCTCGGAGTCCAGAGTCTCCTGTCGGCATAAAGGTGATTTTCCCCTGACAAGCCCCAAAGACATTGATTATATGGACGTTTCGCCCAAACAGCTCGTCAGTGTTGCCGCAAGCCTGATCCCGTTTTTGGAACATGATGACGCGAACCGCGCTCTGATGGGTTCCAACATGCAACGCCAAGCCGTGCCGCTACTTGTCACGGAGGCGCCTTTGGTTGGTACTGGAATGGAATACCGCACGGCCAAAGATTCCGGTGCTGTGGTGGTGGCCAAAGAGGAAGGGAAGGTCACAAGCGTTCAGGCGGATGAGATCGTCGTCAGCGGCCGTAAATACCCGCTCAAGAAATTCAAGCGGTCCAACGCAAGCACAAGCATTAACCAGCGCCCGATTGTCGAGTTGGGCGACAAAATTAAAAAAGGCCAAGTAATCGCCGACGGCGCCGCGACCCAAAACGGGGAGTTGGCTTTGGGACGGAACGTGCTAGTCGCGTTCATGCCATGGAGAGGCTATAATTTTGAAGACGCCATCTTGATCAGCGAAAAGCTTGTTTCCAATGATGTATATACCTCTGTTCACCTTGAGGAATTTGAAATCGAATCGAGGGACACACGGCTCGGTAAAGAAGAGATCACGCGTGACATGCCGAATGTCGGCGAAGAAGCGTTAAAAGACCTCGGAGAGGACGGGATCATCCGCATTGGCGCGGAAGTCGGCCCCGGGGATATTCTTGTCGGGAAAGTTACTCCAAAATCTGAAACAGAACTTTCTCCGGAAGAAAAATTATTGCGCGCAATTTTTGGTGAGAAAGCGGGCGATGTGCGCGACGCGTCACTGGTGGTTCCTCCGGGAGTAGAGGGGATTGTCACGGAGGTCAAAGTATTTTCGCGTAAAGGGCAGGAAAGCAAATCTAAGGAAATCAAGGCCAAGGAACTTAAGGAAATCGAGTTGATCAAGGAGTTTTACGAATCGCAGATCAAACAGATCGAGGAAGATAAAGTCCATAAACTGTCCAACCTTCTGGTCGGCAAAGAGCTCGCGACGAGCCTTCTCGACGCGGAGACAGAAGCGGTGCTCGTGGCGCGCGGAAAAACGATCAAGAAATCGGATTTAAGTAAAATAGGCCGCGCGGATATCGAGAGCATCAAGCTTGAGAATTCCGATGAGACCGAGGAAGCGATCAAGCGCATCTGCAAACTGATGGATGATCAGATAGAGGAATTACATTACGAAGAAGACAGGGAAATTGACAAGATCAAGCGCGGCGATGAGCTTCCGCCGGGGGTTTTAAAGCGTGTGAAGGTATTGGTCGCTCATAAAAGAAAGATCTCCGTCGGCGATAAAATGGCTGGCCGGCATGGAAACAAAGGCATTATCGCCAAGATCATGCACGAAGAAGATATGCCGTATTTAGAAGACGGGTCGCCCGTAGACATTGTTCTTAATCCGCTTGGTGTCCCTTCACGTATGAACGTCGGGCAGATTCTTGAAACACATCTCGGTTGGGCCGCGAAGAAACTGGGTTACAGTATCGCGACGCCTGTATTTGACGGCGCGACGGAAGCTGAGATCAAGGAAGAGATGAAGAAAGCAAAGATCCCCGCGAATGGCAAAGTCACGCTTCGCGACGGACGCACGGGTGAGCGGTTCGACCAGCAGGTGACCGTAGGCTATATCTATATGCTCAAGCTTGCGCACTTAGTGGATGATAAGATCCACGCGCGCTCTATCGGGCCTTATTCTCTCGTAACGCAGCAGCCATTAGGCGGTAAGGCTCAATTCGGCGGCCAGAGGTTTGGAGAGATGGAAGTCTGGGCGCTTGAAGCGTATGGCGCGGCGTATACCTTGCAGGAACTCCTGACGGTAAAAAGCGATGATGTCCAGGGCCGGACACGCATGTATGAATCCATCGTCAAAGGTGAAAATGCGCTTCAGGCCGACACGCCCGAATCTTTCAACGTGCTCTTAAAAGAACTTCAGTCTCTCGCGCTGGACGTCAGGACTGAGAAAAAATCAGAAGCCAAAGAGGTGGACAGTGAAGAACGGTTATAACCACGCGAGCGAATACGTTGCGCCTAGTTTTGACCATATCTCGATCAAGATCGCTTCTCCGGAAGTGATCCGTTCCTGGTCGCGCGGAGAGGTCCGGAAGCCCGAAACCATCAATTACCGTACGTTCAAGCCGGAAAAAGACGGTTTATTCTGCGAGAAAATTTTTGGGCCAACGAGAGATTGGGAGTGCAATTGCGGAAAATACAAGCGCATTAAGCACAAAGGTATTGTCTGTGACCGGTGCGGTGTTGAGGTGACGCTGTCCAAAGTCCGCCGCGAACGCATGGGTCACATTGATTTAGCGACGCCTGTTTCACATATCTGGTTTTTCAAAGCGGTCCCCTCGCGTTTGGGCGCGCTGTTGCAGCTTAATTTAAGGGAATTGGAAAGAATTATTTATTACGAAGAGTACATTGTGATCGAACCGGGCGATACGCCGTTGAAAAAAGGCGATCTCCTTTCCGAAGAAAAATATCAGTCGATGGTTGATAATTACGGTCATAAATTCGTCGCGAAGATGGGCGCCGAGGCGATCCGTGATCTGATCCGTGAGGTCGATATTGAGAAATTAAATACGAAGCTCCACGCGGAGTTAAAACTAGCCAAAAGCGAAGTAACCCAGAAAAAAATCATCAAGAGCCTTCGCATCGTCGAATCTTTCATGAAGTCCGGCAACGATCCGGAGTGGATGATCTTGGATGTTGTTCCTGTGATCCCGCCGGATCTTAGGCCGCTCGTACCGCTCGATGGCGGACGTTTTGCCACGAGCGATTTGAACGATCTCTACCGCCGCGTGATCAATCGAAACAACCGGTTGAAAAAACTTTTAGAACTTAGGGCTCCCGAGGTCATTATCCGCAACGAAAAACGAATGCTTCAGGAGGCCGTCGATGCGCTTTTTGACAACGGCCGTCACGGCCGCCCGGTGCTAGGGTCCGGCAACCGTCCGTTGAAGAGCCTCAGCGATATGTTGAAAGGAAAGCAAGGCCGTTTCCGCCAGAATCTTTTGGGTAAGCGGGTCGATTATTCCGGCCGTTCGGTGATCGTTGTCGGGCCTGAATTAAAACTCCATCAATGCGGACTACCCAAGAAGATGGCGCTTGAGCTATTTGAACCTTTCATTATCAAAAAATTAAGAGAGCAGGGATTCGTTCACACCATCAAAAGCGCTAAACGCATGGTAGAAAAAGAAAAATTAGAGGTTTGGGATATTTTAGAAGAGGTGATCAAAAACCACCCGGTGATGCTGAACCGCGCTCCGACGCTTCATCGCCTGGGTATTCAGGCATTTGAACCGGTGCTCGTCGAGGGGAAAGCGATCCGTATCCATCCGTTGGTTTGCGCGGCATTTAACGCGGATTTTGACGGCGATCAAATGGCCGTGCACGTGCCATTATCGCTTGAAGCGCAAATTGAGTGCCGGATCCTTCTGATGTCGATCAATAATATCTTTTCGCCGGCCGATGGGCGGCCTGTCGCGACACCAAGCCAAGACGTTGTTTTAGGCTGCTATTATTTGTCCAAGGAGAAAAAAGGCACCCGAGGCGAAGGGATGATCTTTTCGAACCCTGATGAAGTGAACACCGCTTATGCGGATAAAGAAGTGGGGCTTCACGCGACGATCAAAGTCCGCGTGGAAGGCAAATTGATCGACACGACCGTTGGCCGCGTGATCTTTAACCAAGTGTTGCCCGATAGTGTGCCATTTTTTAACGGTTTATTGACAAAATCCAAACTGAACGCCGTGATCGCGGATTCCTACAAGCGCGCCGGCCATCACCGGACCATCCAGCTTTTGGATGATTTGAAAGACCTCGGTTTCGAGTATGCGACGCTGGCGGGTATATCCATTGCGCTGGATGACCTGCGAATTCCAAGTAAAAAGGGTCTCTTCATTGCGAAAGCCCAGGAAAAAGTTGCGAAGGTCGAAGAGCAGTATCGCCGCGGTGTGATTACGGAAGGTGAACGCTACAACAATATCATTGATATATGGACCCAGACCACCGATGAAGTTGCCGACGGCGTTTTCGCGGAACTGGATGTTTTCAATCCGCTTTTCATGATGGCCGACTCGGGCGCGCGCGGATCCAAACAGCAGATCCGCCAGCTTGCCGGTATGAGAGGCCTGATGGCCAAGCCCTCCGGTGAAATTATCGAAAGCCCTATCAAGGCGAATTTCCGTGAAGGTTTGACGATGTTGGAATACTTTATCTCCACGCACGGCGCGAGAAAAGGTTTGGCAGATACCGCGCTTAAGACAGCGGACTCGGGCTATTTGACAAGAAGGCTTGTCGACGTGGCGCAGGACGTGATTATCAATCTAGAGGATTGCGGTACCGTCAAAGGGATCTTTATCGAAGCGATCGTTGAAGGCGATGAGATCGTTGTTTCTTTGAGGGAAAGAATTATCGGCCGGGTCGCGCTGGACAATATCGCGGATGTCGTGACAGACAGTGTGATCGTGGAAGCCAATCAGGAGATCAACGACGAGATGTCCAGACAAATTGAAGAGTCCGGCATCGATAAGATCAAGATCCGCTCGGTGTTGACGTGCGAGTCCAAACGCGGCGTTTGCGCCAAATGTTATGGCAGGAATCTCGCGACGGGGCGGCTCGTGGAACTTGGCGAGGCTGTCGGCATTATTGCCGCGCAGTCGATTGGTGAACCTGGCACGCAGTTGACGATGAGAACTTTCCATATTGGAGGTACCGCGAGCCGGACGGTTGCTGAGTCGTCCCTCAAGGCGAAGAACAACGGAACTATCAAGTATCATAACTTGAAAACGGTTGAAGTGAAAAACGGTAATTTTGTCATTTTGAACCGCAATGGCCAAATATCGATCCATGATGATTCGAGCCGTGAACTTGAACGCCACGCGGTGCCCCATGGCGGTTACCTAAAAATCCAAGACGGCGGAAAAGTCCAAAAGGGACAGGTCTTCATCGATTGGGACCCTTACACTTCATCGATCTTCACCGAAGTCGAAGGAATCGTCAAGTATGAGGAGATTATCGAAGAAGTCACCATGCATAAACAGCTGGATACCGCGACCGGTAATATTGAAAGGGTCATCATTGACCAACGCGGCGAGCACCATCCGCAGATATTGATCTTAGATTCCAAGAAAGAGGTGCTCGCAATCTATCCGATTCCGTCAGGCGCCCACATCATCGCGGACGATGGAGACAAGGTCCACGCGGGCGATCTCATTGGAAAAACTCCGCGAAAGGTCACGAAGACAAAAGATATCACCGGTGGTTTGCCGCGCGTAGCCGAACTTTTTGAGGCGCGCCGCCCGAAGGATCCGGCGATCATTTCAGAAATTGACGGCATTGTGGAATTTGGAGAAACCAAAAAAGGCCACCGGCGCGTGGTGGTGAAAAGCTCGACCGGGATGAAGAAAGAGTACCTGATCCCGCACGGCAAGCATCTCAACGTCTACAAAGGCGACTTTGTGTATTCGGGCCAGCAGTTGGTCGATGGCCCGGTGGTTCCTCAGGACATTTTAAAAATCAGTGGTGAAAGAAAGCTTCAGGAATACCTTGTGAATGAAGTGCAGGAAGTTTATCGTCTGCAGGGCGTCACGATCAATGACAAACATATCGAAGTGATTGTGCGGCAAATGCTCCGTAAAGTGCGCGTGCTTGATGGCGGCGACACCGACTTTTTAGTGGGCATGCAGGTGGATCGCTTTAAGCTTCAAGAGGAAAATGAACGCGTCGAGAAATCAAAGAAAGAGCCCGCGAAGGCCGAATCGATCCTTTTGGGCATTACGCGCGCTTCCTTAAGCACGGAAAGCTTCATTTCCGCGGCGAGTTTCCAGGAGACCACGCGTGTCCTCACCGACGCGGCCGCTTCAGGCAAAAGAGATTACTTGCTTGGACTGAAAGAAAACGTTATTATGGGGCACCTTATTCCGGCTGGGACCGGTTTTGCCGGCCAGCGCCGCGTAGAAATTGTACGCCATTTGGAGGAAGAAACAAAAAAGGGAAAGCCTACGGAAGAAATTGAAACTAATGAAGTTACAATAGAGAAAAACAATACTTAATCTATGCCGACAATTAATCAGCTTATTCGGTTTGGCCGCCATTCGATCAAGGCCAAGACAAAATCTCCGGCGCTTATAGGAAGTCCCCAGAAAAGGGGAGTCTGTCTGCAGGTAAAGACGCAGACACCGAAGAAACCGAATTCAGCCTTGAGAAAAGTAGCGCGCGTGCGTTTGACGAACGGCATTGAAGTCACGGCTTATATTCCGGGAGTGGGGCACAATCTGCAGGAGCATTCGATCGTGACGATCCGCGGCGGTCGTGTGAAAGATTTGCCGGGTGTCCGCTATCACGTAGTCAGAGGCACGTTGGACACCGCCGGCGTTGCGGACAGGCGCCGTTCGAGATCGAAGTATGGCGCGAAGGCCCCCAAACAAGCTGATACGAAAGCGAAGAAATAAAAATGAGAAGAAGAACCGCCATTAGACGGGAAGTGATCCCCGATCCCAAATTCAATAACAAGACCGTTTCGCGGTTCATCAATATGCTGATGATCGATGGAAAAAAATGGAACGCTGAAAAAATTGTCTATGGCTCATTGGACATCGTGGTCCAAAAAACCCAGAAAAGCGACGCGCTTGAAATTTTGACAAAAGCGATCGACAATGTCCGGCCGCTTCTAGAACTCAAGTCACGCCGCGTCGGCGGCGCGACGTATCAGATCCCGGTGGAAGTCCGGGGCGACCGCGGTGCCTCATTGGCGCTTCGGTGGATCCGCAATGCCGCGCGCGGCCGCAAGGGAAAACCGATGCAGCAACGCCTAGCGGATGAAATTTTGGACGCTTACAACGGTCAGGGTACGGCTGTTAAAAAAAGAGAAGAGATCCATAAGATGGCCGAAGCGAACCGTGCATTCAGCCATTACAGGTGGTAAATGGCCAACTTTTATCCTTTAGATAAAACAAGAAATTTTGGTATTGCAGCGCACATTGATGCGGGCAAGACCACGACCAGCGAGCGCATCCTCTATTATACCGGCAAGGTCCATCGTATGGGTGAAGTGCATGAAGGAACCGCGACGATGGACTGGATGGAACAGGAGCAGGAGCGCGGGATTACGATCACGTCAGCGGCGACCACCTGTTTTTGGAAAGACTATCGCATGAATTTGATTGATACGCCGGGTCACGTCGATTTCACTGTGGAGGTCGAACGCTCGCTCAAAGTATTAGACGGCGCCGTTATCGTATTTGACGCGGTTTCAGGCGTTGAGCCCCAGTCCGAGACGGTCTGGCGTCAAGCGGATCGTTACAAAGTTCCCAGGATTTGTTTTGTGAATAAAATGGACCGCATAGGGGCCGATTTTCGTATGGTTGTTCAGCAGATCCGCGAACGCTTGGGCGCGGTCTGCGCTCCGATCCAATTGCCTATTGGAGCCGAAGATAAGTTTAAAGGGCAGATCGACTTGGTTGAAATGGATGCCAAATTCTATCATTCCGAGGATTTAGGCGCTCATTATGACACGGAAGAGATACCGGCTGAATATAAGAAGGAGGCAGAGGCCGGACGTATTGAGCTTATTGAAAAACTTTCTGAGACGGACGACTTATTGATGGAAAAATATATTCAGGGCCATAGCCCGACAAAAGAAGAGCTTAAGGCGGCACTCAGGCGTTCCACCGTTAAAAATATTTTTGTCCCTATTCTTTGTGGGTCGTCTCTCAAAAATAAAGGCGTACAGTTGGTTCTGGATGCGGTCATTGATTATTTGCCTTCACCGGTTGATCTTCCGCCTGTCCCTGGAATTCACCCCGTCACGGAACAAGCGCTCACTCGGAAGCCGGATTCCAATGAACCGCTTGCCGCGCTTGCGTTTAAGATCGCAACAGATCCGTTTGTCGGAAAACTTACTTTTATCCGTATTTATTCGGGCAAGATTACTTCCGGAACTTATGTTTACAATGCCTCTAAGAATGAAAAAGAACGTGTGGGTAAATTGGTTCGCATGCACGCGAACAAACAGGAAATTGTGGACGAAATTCAGGCGGGAGATATCGGTGCTGTGGTCGGGTTTAAGAAGACGGAGACCGGCGATTCGATCTGTGACGAAAAAAACCCGATTATTTTAGAGCGCATGCAATTTCCGGATCCCGTCATTCACATGGCCATTGAGCCTGCGACTAAAGTTGACCAGGAAAGGTTAGGGATGGCTCTAGGGCGTCTTCGTGAAGAAGACCCGACGCTTCGAGTGCATTACGATTCCGAGACCGGGGAAACGATCATCAGCGGAATGGGTGAGCTACATTTAGAAATTATTGTCGACCGAATGAAAAGAGAGTTTAAGGTGGAGGCCAATGTCGGGAAGCCGCAGGTTGCATTTAAAGAAACGATCACCAAAGAAGTAGAGATCGTTGGTAAACATATTCAGCAATCCGGCGGCCGTGGCCAATACGGCCACGTCGTTTTTGAAATGATGCCGGGAGAAAAAGGTGCGGGAATACTTTTTGAAAGTAAAATTGTCGGAGGAGCGATTCCGCGAGAATATATTCCGGCTGTTAAGGCGGGGGTTATGGAAGCCTCGCTGCAAGGAGCGATCGCAGGTTACCCCGCGACGGACATCACCGTTCATTTGATCGATGGCTCATTTCACGTGGTTGATTCCTCAGAAATTGCGTTTAAAATGGCCGCAATCTATGCTTTTAAAGACGGCATGAGACAAGCCGGCGGCATTTTGCTCGAGCCTATCATGGACATTGAAGTAACGACCCCCGAAGAATATATGGGAGATGTGATCGGAGATTTGAGTTCGAGACGCTGCAAAATCGAATCCATGACCCAAAAAGGAAATGTAAAAGCGATCCGCGGTTTTGTACCGCTATCAGAAATGTTTGGTTATGCGACCGCCGTTCGCAGCAAGAGCCAGGGCAGGGCCGCATTCACCATGGAGCCCTCGTATTACGCGGAAGTTCCAAAAAATGTAGCCGAAAAAATTATCAAGACCAGCAATACTCAAGAAGCCATTGTGCAAAGACGGAATAAATAAAGGAGCTTAGATAAACCTAATGTCCAAAGAAAAATTCGAACGCACCAAACCTCATGTCAATATCGGGACCATCGGCCACGTGGATCATGGCAAGACCACACTCACCGCGGCGATCACGACCGTATTGTCTAAAAAGGGT
>Ga0080064_1005236_pt1 | contig 15520 bp, 16 predicted proteins | sample Subgrocontami54m_FD_69260 | JGI IMG/M metagenome (GOLD analysis project Ga0080064, IMG submission 69260) | Subsurface groundwater microbial communities from S. Glens Falls, New York, USA - GMW46 contaminated, 5.4 m (SPADES assembly) (version 2) ...
CTTCATGTTTCCCTGTTTCATGGCCGCCAGCGCGTGCCCCAAAAAAGGCCCCGCCGCCGGCACATGCCCCTGCGTCGGAGAGAAACCCGGCATGCCGCGTTCCCTGACGAACTTTTCGATTTCCGTCTTCTCGATTTCGTGGTTGAGTGCCGCGAGCGACGCCATGATCCGGTAATTGGTGTAGGGCGTGTTGCCGCTGCCCGACGGAAGTGTGACCTCCGGGTTGTGCAGTTCGGTCGCGTACTTGTCGATATCCATCATCTTCATGCCGATCCGGGCCAGCGGCTTCACGACCAAAGCGGTCATGATTGCCTGCTGCGAGGAACCGGCGCCGATATCGTGTTTGCCCACCGAGTCGAGCCGGATGCGGGGACTCACGCCGTCGTCACGGGTAATCAGCATGGCGATCCCCCCCAGCACATCTTCGAGGATCGGCATGTTGTGCTTCAGATGAGCGGCGTATTTCATGCCGATCTTCGCCTGGCAACCGCCGCCTACGACCACGACATTGCGGCAAATACCCGCTTCGACGAGCGCCGCCGCTTCGACGATGGCATAAATGGGCGAAGCGCAGAAAGCGCGCACATCGTGCCCGGTGGCGTTGTGGCACCGGCACATCTCGCCGATGGCTTTTGACAGGCTGCCGCCGCCGCGATTGTAGCGATCGCCGATCGCGGTTTCCGAGCATTCGAGGATGAAATCGACTTCCTCCGGTTTGATGCCCGAGCGCTGCATGAGGTGACGCATCACCAGCGCGCCCGAAGCTTTCGCCACCAGGTTCTCCATCAGAACCTCGGCTTTGAGGGCGTCATCCCGGTCGTGCGCGCTCCTGAGAGAACCAATCACCGCTCCCCGGCAATAGAGCGGCAGGGCAAATCCTTCGGCGAGAATTGCCTGGTTCTGCGAGGCAGAAATACCGGCGCCGAGTTTCGTGACTTCTTCGCCGCTGATGAATGGGTGTCGTGCGACCGCATCGCGGATGCGATCGACAAAGGATTGCTCCAGCGCCACGATATCGAATGCGTCGGCGATCTTGAGCCATGCGTAAAATTCCTCTTCCGGCATGATTTCGCCGAAAGGACCCTGCCGGCCGGCCGCGTTCAGCAGGTTGGTGTACCAGGGCTGCGCGAGATCGTGCAAATCGTCGGGACGGAGATTGCCGATGAAGGCCTGGTTCGGACCGTATCCGATGACCTGCTCGAACGAGCGCAGCGCACGCTCGATGTCAGGCAGCAACGCCGGGTTCTCTGCCAGGTCGCGCATCGGTTTCGAGCCGTAGCGCACAAAGTCCGGAACGTTCACCAGCACGTTAGCGCATTCCTTGATGACGACGGACATGCGCCCTCCGTCCTATGCCTTGTGACGATCGAACAGCGTCGGCTCGTTTACCTCGGCCTGCAAGGCATGCAGCGCACCGGTTGCGATATCGCGGCGCAGCCGCTGCTCTGCCCCGGGATCCATTTCCTCGTTACCCATGGGATTGACTATTTTCACGCCCTGTACCACCCGGGGAGCACCGACCATCAATGCAACCGATGTCATGGCGGTGACCTGAACGGTCGGTATCCCGGCTCGTTCTATCTCTTTGGCGAGCGCTGCACCGCAGCGCGTGCTCGTTCCTCATGTGGAGGTCAGAATGGCGCCGGACACGCCCTCGGACTTGAGTTCCGCGGCGATGGCCCGTCCCATCTTGCGGGCCATTTCCAGCCTCGTTGCGACGCCGGTGGTGCTATAGAAACGCTCGTGCAGCTTGCCTATCCCCTTCTCGCGCTCGATTTCCCGCAGCGCATCGACGGGGATCAGGCGGTTCGGATTCTGGCGGGTGAAGACGGTTGCGTAGCCGCTGTGATTGACGTCGTAGTCAGCGGCGGCCAGGGAACCGATGTTTTTGAAATCGTACCCGCCGAACCGAGTGGCGTTTCTGGATTCGATTCCGTCAGGGTTTCCAGCCGGGACCAAACCCCCATCGGTAACCAGGGCAATGGTGGACGAGCCGATGTCCTTTATTCCGGGGGCCGGGGCCACCCGGTAGTGGGTGGGCTGAACGACTTCCGGTTCGAATGGCCGGCCTTTCAGTTTGTCGAGCAACATGGCAACCGCCCTCGCAGCGCCATTGCGGTCAGATTCCTCGTTGACCAGGATGCCGCGCGGGAAGTAGCCGTCTTCCGCGGGTTTTCCTATCGGGTGCCCGGCAGCCTGCTTCATGGCGAGTTTGACCATTCTGGTGATCGCCTCATCCATGGTCCTGACCGAATCCCCGGTTTGCACAATGTAGACGTCTTTATGAAACAGATCGACGCCGGGGTTCTCGCCGTACATGCCGGTCACGGCCGGAATGTTGAGCGTCTCCTGCACTTTCTTGCAGATCGCGCCACAGGCAACTCCATAGCGCCCGGCCTCGAATGCCGGCCCCGCGATGACGATATCCGGATCGTAGCGGCGGATCAACTGCACGATTTCAGCGGCGGCCTCGTCGATTCTTTCCCCGACATAATCGTCGCCGCAAATAGCGGTGGCTACGACCTCGCCTTTTTCCGCAAGCCGGCCCTGAATGGCCCTGCCCGGACCGATGGGCCCGTCCACAATCTGCGGTCCCCGATGCGCCTGATCCTCACCCCCCAAACCACCAAAAAACTGGTTCAGATAATGCACAACCCTTAATTTTTTCGACACCATCATGCCTCCTCGGGTCTAATAACGTACAGCCACCAGCCGCGAGTCGCCCAACTGGCTGAACGAGCCTTTAATGTCGCTTGCCGGCCTTCGCAACTCTTTTCCGGTCTGCGAGCCATCCGCCACGCCAACGACCTTGTCCGCAGGCGGTAGCGTGAGCATCGGGCTTGCGATGGAGGCGCCCATGCTCACCATGGCATCGACTTGCGGGACGTTGCTGAAAACCGTGCTGGCTTTCAGGGTGATCTCGCTCGCGTCTATGCCCTGATGCGCCAGGGCAAGAGCCGTCTTGATTCCGAGTTCCTCGCACCTTTGTGCCGTCCGCGCCATGGTCAATTCCGGAGCGCCTCCTCCGATCTTGGTCAGCACGGCGCCATCCGCTCCGAGGATCCATTTCGCCAGGTTCGCCGCGACATTGGCTGTTCGTTCAGATTCGGGGGCGTTACTCGGCGCGTTGCTGATGATTACTCCGGCGAAATGCAGGGTTTTTCCGTGATTTTGATAAAGCTCCTTGACCATCGGGTGGTTTTGAATGATGTAGGTTGCAGCGTACCCCCGGTAGGGGTCGGTGAGCGCGCCATCGAAGAGCTCATTGGGGTGAAGGATGGTGGGGACCATTTTCTCGATATGGTGACCGTAAAGAACGGGATCCCCCGGCAACGGTACGCGCTGGTTGGTGAACACCTGGCAGATGTAGGCTACTCGTGGCAAATCCTGCAACGGTCCGGCAGTCTCCCGGATCGATGGATGGTCGTAAATCTCCACTTCATCCGGCGTCAAACCGGCGCCCGCTTTAGCGAGGTAGACCGCCGTCTTCAGCCCGGCAATTTTCAGCGCGACACAATAGTCATCCGTGCCCGTACCGTTCGCCGGGGAGGCCAGGACGACCACATTGCAAGTCCTGCCATAAATGCCGATTTCCGCGCCCGGGCCCCACATGTCGATCATGCCTTCGTCGGGGCGCTGATATTGACGTCCGCCGATGTTGTAATCATTGATGAGAACCGCGGCGCCGCGCAGCACGCACGTGGTGCCGTGACCGGCCGTGCCCTGCACGCCCACCGCGCCGGGGAAATCCGGGCCGCTCCCTGCGATCCTGGCCCTGGGTTCAATGACATCCGCGACGTTCACGATGCGGCATTTGTCACCCGGGTTTGCCAGTTCGATAGCGACGTCCGTGAGCCGCGTGTCCTGTTTGACCAGCTCCTCAAGCTCTTGCCGATTGACGGAGAGGACTCCATTGCGTACCGCTGTCGCATCGGCGGACTGAACCTTTGTGATGCGAATTATATTGAGCTCGAGTCTCACATATGACTTCCCACTTTTTCCCGAATGGCCTTGAAACGCCTGCCGATTTCTTCGGTATCGGCAGCCGTGGTCCAGATGCCGATGTGCTCTTCGTAAACGGGCCCGGGAATGAACTGCCTGAGCGCGGGCTCGAGAATGTGGTAGACGGGGAGGCCCAACGGGACTCCTGCCAATGGACCGGTGTAGCTCGGATCGCCAAACGTTACGGTTTCCGCCGAGATCTCTGCGCCCTCGATGTCGCTGGCACCCAGGACAACGATGATTTGATCTCTCGACAGACCTTCACTTTCCGCAATACGCTTGATGTTACGCTGGCTTTCCGGGTCCATTGTTCCGGCGGCGGTTCAGACAAAGCATTCGGTAACGGCGTAAACGACCGTTCCGCCTGCGGCCTCCACGCATTGTGCGATCGACGGTCCCTGCACGCCATCGCGTTCGCCAATGACGATGGCGCTCTTGCCACTGATCCAGTTTTCCATATTTATCCTTTCGTTAAGAAACGACCTATTGTAGTGCATTCAATTCTACGCGGCGGGTTCGAAAAGCGTGGGCTTGGTAACCGGAGTGGCAAGCGCGCGCAAAGCCGTCCTGAGCAGCTCGAGCCGCCACTTCTGCTCGTCCGCCGCATCGAGCGCGGGATTGCCGCAGGGATGGCTGAAGCGTTTTCCCTGCAGCACGCGATTGGCGCCGACCTTCAGGGCGACCGTCGACAGGCTCGTGATCAGTACCGTGGGAATTCCCGCCCTTTCCACTTCCTTAGCCATCGTAGCGCCGCTACGAGTGCCTGACCCTCAGGTGGCCACCAGCAGGACCGCCCCCACGTCTTGTGCCTTCAGTTCAGCAGCAATGTCCTGCGAATACTTCGCCATTTCGCTCAAGACTCCGTGATTGCCGCAGGTGACGTAATACGTGTCCAGAAGCGAACCGATTTCGCCGCGCCGCGCTAACTGCCGCGCGGCGTCAACGGGGACCAGCCGGTTCGGATCAGCGAGCGCATAAGCGGCATCGTAGCCGCTGTGGATCACCTCGTATTCCCCCTGCTCGAGCCGGTCCTTGCCCGCAATGCTGTACTTGAGCCAGCGCGAAGCGCGCACCCATTCCAGCCGCCCGGGATTGCCTTTGGGCACCAGCCCGCTTTCCGTGACCAGCGCCACGCGCACGCGCGCCGGGTCGGCAACCGCAGCGGGAGGCGTCACTTCTTCATAGCGCGGCAGCGGCACCTCGGTCGTAAACGCCTCGCCCTTCAGACGCTTGAGCAAAAGGTCCAGCGCTCTTGCGCTCGCTGAGGTTCCCACACGCGTGTTCCTGCGCTGGCCGCGCGGCAGATATCCCTCGATTGCCGCGGGTCCCAGCGTTTCAGCGCGTCCCAGCTTAAGCGCAAGGCGTGCAATGGCGTTCATGGCTTCTTTCATGCCCAAGGCGGAAGCCGCAGTCGGCGCGATGAGAACGGCGCTGCGGTACACTTCAGCGGCGGCGTTTTCCGGGTACATGCCGGTGACCGCGGGAATTTTCAGCTTTTGCTCCACATCCGCGCACACGCGGCCGCACGCGAGTCCGTAGCGTCCTGCATTGAACGCAGGCCCGGCGATTACGATGTCGGGTTTGAATTCCGCAATCAGGCGCAGCACCGCCGGGGCGGTTTCTTCCATGCGGTCCGCAAAAAGCCCATCGCCGCAAATCACCGTGCCGACCACTTCGGCGTCTTCCGCCAGCATCTGTTGCAGCAGCCGGCCGGGGCCGACACTCCCCGCTTTCGACTGCGGCGGTGAGTCTGCCTGGTCTTCGCCGCCGATGCCGGCGAAGAACTGATTGAGGTAATGAACGATCCTCATCGTCAGTATTCCTGTGCGCGGTGGCCGCGCGCGTTCATTTCAACAGTCACGGCGTATAACTCCTGCAGCGGCAGGTTCAGCTCGCCGTGGGCGTCCTCGCCCCGGTGGGCGAGGTGAGTGCCGCCGAAAAGTTTTTCCACCGCGGGCAGCGTAAGACGGCGGTCGATGCCGCCGCTGCTCGCGAGTGCGACGGCCTCCGGAACAAAATCAACGAGCGAGATGTCCCTGCCTTCGGGACCGCCATACTCATGGACGACTGAACCGGCCGGGATGCCCGCCTGTTCGAGCGCCTGCACGATGAGCATGAAATCGATGTGAGTGTTGCCGGTGGCCTCGTAAGTGCACAGCGCCCCATCCGCGCGCAGCATTACCGCCAGCTTGGCGGCGATCTGCGCGGAGCGCTCCTTGAGGAACTCGTTCTCATGATGCCCCCGGGTGATAATCACACCGGCGAAGTTGATATCCCTGCCGTGCCGCTGATAAAGCGCCGCGAGCGAGGGATGCCAGGTATGCCGACAGGTGGGCGTGCGGGTGCCGATCTTGTAATTGCCGCCGACGAGCGCGCCGTCCAGCATTTCGTTGGGATGGAGCAGGGTTGGCACCGATCCGCTCATCTCATGACCGTACAGGAAAGTCTGAATCATCGGCCCTTGCGAGCGGACCTGGTGGATCCACACGATCCGGGGAAGTCCGGGTACCTCCTTATCCACACTGAAAGTTTCGAGCCGTGGTGGCGTCACATCCCGGGTTGCCTGAGCCAGGAAGTCGGCCACACGCAGCGACGCCCGGCGCACCGCATCGTCGTATTCGATGTTATTCGACACCGCACCGGGCGTGAGCACCAGCAGAAGATTGACTCGATCCGAGGCCGCACAGTATTCCGCCCCCGGGCCAGACATTTCCACGATGCCCTCTTCAAAAGCCTGCACGCCGCTGGCGGGGTACGGAAAATCCGTGACCTGCATGACCGTGAAACCTTCCAGACGGTGCGTGCGGCCCGCGCCGCAGGTCCGCGGCGGGCCATTGAAGCCGGGAAACGTGCAGGAGGGCCCCTGAACCTTCGTCAAGGGCTCAATCGCATCGAGCACGCGAATGACGCGTGCCGAGTCTCCGGGGTGAACCAGCTCCAATCGCACATCCTTGATGCGCGCATCCTGCAAAATCAGCGCGCCCACTGCATCGCGGCCGATGACGAGTTCGCCGTCCAGGTATCGGGTGTCCGTCCCGAAGCGCGCGCGGCGCACCGGAAAGGAGGCGAGTTCGAGAACCGTCACTCGCCGGCCCTGATCTTGTTGTCCCGCACGACGCGGGCCCAGCGCTCGACTTCGTTCGCGACGAACTTTCCAAACTCCTCCGGCGAAGACGCCACCACCGTCAGCGCCTGCTGATCGAAATGCTGCTTCATCGCCGGGGCCCGGAGCGCCTTCGTCACCTCCGCGTGCATGCGCGTCATGATCGGGGCGGGCGTGCCGGTCGGGGCGAGCAAACCCCACCACGCTTCAGCATCGAAGCCCGGCAGCGCGCGTTCCGCGACGGTTTCCACGTCCGGATATTGTGGGTGACGCTGAGGTGACGTGATGCCGATCGCTTTGAGCCTGCCGGACTGGATGTGCGGCGCCAGCAGCGCGAGCGATGCGATCGCAACGGGCACGTGCCCGCCGATCGCGTTGATGATCAGCGGCCCGCCGCCTTTGTAGGGGATGTGCGTCATTGCGATTTTGGCCTGATTCGTGATCATCGTGACCGCGAGATGGGCGAGGCTTCCCGAACCGATCGTTCCGTAGGTGACCACACCGGGCCTGGCCTTCGCCAGTTTCAGCACTTCCGCGAACGTTTTATAGGGAAACGACGGGTGTGCTGTAATCACCATCGGTGACTTGCCGACCAGCATGATCGGCGCGAGATCCTTGAGCGTATTGAACGGCATGTTCGGGATCAGGCTCGGATTGACGCCGTGGGTGTCGAAGACGAGCAGGAACGTATAACCGTCGGGCGGCGCTTTCGCGGCCATCCCGGAGCCGATCGCACCCGATGCGCCGCCCCGGTTGTCGATCACGACCGAGACGCCGAGGGCCTGCTGCAGTTGCGGCTGCAGGAGCCGCGCGATCTGGTCGGTCGTACCGCCGGGCGGGAAAGGCACGATGACGCGGATAGTTTGGGCCGGCCAGGATTGCGCGTACGCGCTGGCGGCAGTGATCAGTGCGATCGCAGCGACCGCGTGCAGCAAGCGTTTTAATGTCAGCATTTTTTTCTCCCTGTTAGAGCGTCGGTAGCGGGGGCGGCGCGCCATCGGGTAATGGCTGCCGGGCAACGTTGAGGACCATCGCCAGCATCGTGTAGTAACCTGTCAAACCAATGAGGTCGATCACGCCGCGCTCGCCAAACTTGTCCACCGCGGCCTTGAAGACGGAATCGCTGACGGTTTTGGTCTCGTGCACTTCCTTGCAGAATTGGTAGACGATCTCTTCATCTTCCGCCATGCCGGCGGGATGCCTGCCCTGCGCGAGATCGGCAGTTACCGTGGGCGCGACGCCGGCCTTCACCGCGAGGGGTTGGTGAACGAACCATTCGAGCTGCGCGTTCCACTGGCGTGCGGTAATCAGTATCGCGAACTCATTGAGCCGCCGCGGCAGCGAGCTGTTGAAACGAAGATACTCGCCTACCTTTTGCGTGCGGCTCATCAGATCGGGACTGCGCAACAGCAGGGCTGATGGTCCATCCGGGTTCAACTGTCCCCGGGGACCGCTGGCCACCTCGCGAACAGCCTTGAGCTGCGCCTCGCTCAACGCGCTTTCCACAAGCGGTTTGAACCTGGGCGCCGGTGTCTGAACATTCATAGCAGTCGTCTCCACGGTGTCGTTTCTATCTCAGAAGTCTACTCCCGATCCACCTGCAAATCACAGCCGGCCGCGGGGCGTAATCCCGGTGGTTCGGGCGTACTTTGCAACACTTTGTAAGCCGGGCGAACTTTAATACAATTCACGGTCTGACATAAGAATCGACCCGATCTGCGAACCGAAACCATGCGCCTGCGTATTCCTGCCTGCCTGTTCTTCCTGGCCGTTTGCGCCCAGGCGTCGGCAAACGACCTCTATGCCGATATCAACCGCGCACGCGCCGGGGAGGGCGAGTGCGCCGTGAACGACCGGCTGCCGCCGCTGCTGCGGAGCGCGGCCCTTGAGCGGGCGGCCCGGGAGATGGCACGGGGAGAGAATCTGCAGAACGGCCTGAATCGCGCCGGCTACCGGTCGACACGTTCCCGCGCGCTCACCGCGACCGGCGAAGGGGTCGCGGAGCAGGCGATCGCCGTGCTGGCACGAAATCGCTACTGCCCGCAGTTGACGGACGCCGGACTGACCGAGGTGGGCATCTACCGGGACGCGCGCCTGGTCTGGATCGTGATGGCGGCGCCGTTTGCACCGAACGTCGGGGTATCCGCGGAAGTCGCAGGGCAGCGTGTGCTGGAACTTGTCAACCAGGCTCGCGCCACGCCGCGCTACTGCGGCAACCAGGCATTCAATGCGGCGCGGCCGGTTCGGTGGAACGACTTGCTTGCCGAAGCTTCGCGGCTGCACTCCGAGGACATGGCGCGCTTCAACTACTTCAGCCACAATGGCCGTGACGGTTCCGATCCGGCGCAACGGGTCGAGCGCGCGGGCTACCGATACCGCTCCACCGGAGAAAACATCGCCGCCGGGCAAATGAAACCCGAGGATGCGGTGGCGGGCTGGGTCAGAAGCCCGACGCATTGCGCCAACCTGATGAACCCGGCGTATACCGAAATGGGCGCCGCGTTTGCGGTCAATGCGAGAAGTGAGATGGGCGTCTACTGGACGCAGGCGTTCGGCGCGCGACGCTGATCGGCTGACCGAAGGCTGTCACCAATCACCAATCACGATTTGGCGACGTCGTGGTTGGCGAGTTTCTCGAGCGCTTTGACCATGGCCGAGTGATCCCACCTGGCACCGCCGTTCGCGGCGCACGCATTGAACAACTCCTGCGCGGTGGCGGTATTGGGCAGCGAGACGCCGAGGGCGCGCGCGCCCGCCAGCGCCAGGCTCAGATCCTTCTGGTGCAGCTCGATGCGGAAACCGGGATCGAAGGTGCGCTTGATCATGCGTTCGCCGTGCACTTCGAGGATGCGCGACGCGGCGAAACCTCCCATCAGCGCCTGGCGCACCTTGGCCGGATCGGCGCCGGCTTTGGATGCGAACAGCAGCGCCTCGCCGACCGCCTCGATGTTCAGCGCGACGATGATCTGGTTCGCGACCTTGCAGGTTTGCCCGTCGCCGTTGCCGCCGACGAGCGTGATGTTCTTGCCCAGCAGCTCGAAAACCGGCTTCACTTTGTCGAATGTCGCCTGCGGGCCGCCCACCATGATGGTGAGCGCGGCGTTCTTCGCGCCGACTTCGCCTCCTGAAACCGGCGCGTCGAGATATTCGCAGCCCAGCGCGTTGATGCGCTTCGCATAGTTCTTGGTCTCGATCGGCGAAATCGAGCTCATGTCGATGACGGTCTTGCCCTTCGAAAGTCCCTCGGCAACACCATTGGCGCCGAACAGCACTTTCTCGACATCGGGCGTGTCGGGGACCATGACGATGATGATGTCGGCTTGCCGTGCGACTTCTTTCGCGCTCGCGCAGGCAACGCCGCCCGCGGCGGTCAGTTCCTGCGGCACGCCGCTGCGCGAATTCAGATAGAGCTTGTGACCGCCTTTGATCAGGTTCGCAGCCATGGGCTTGCCCATGATGCCGAGACCGATGAATCCGACGTTGCTCATGAATTTTCTCCCAATTTATTTGACGGGCGCCGCCGCGGTTGCTTTGGCGGGGTTGATCAGTTTCTGATTGACGATGACGGACAGCAGCAGGACGAGGCCGATGGCGTCGGTGATGTAGCCGGGCTTGATCAATAATACTGCCGCGATAATCAGCGCCAGGCGTTCCCACAGCCTGACCTCCCGGAACAGATAACCGTGCAGCCCCGCCGCGAGGCAGATCACGCCGACCGTCGCGGATGTCGCGGCAGTCAGAATGGGAAACCAGTCGCCTATCATCAACAGCGACGGCTCGAACACGAACATGAACGGCACGATGAAGCCCGCCGCGCCGACGCGCACCGCCGCCCAGCCCGATTCCCACAGGTTGGCTTTGGCAATTCCCGCCGCGGCGTAGACCGCAAGCGCGACCGGCGGCGTGATCGCCGACAGGATCGCGAAGTAGAACGCGAACATGTGCGCAGCCGGCGGGATGGCGCCCAGCTTGATGAGCGCCGGCACCAGCAGCGACACCATCACGATGTAGGCGGGCGTGGTCGGCATGCCCATGCCGAGCACGATGCCTGCCAGCATCGTGAGCACCAGCGCCAGCGGCAGCAGGTCCTTGGCCAACCCCAGTACGACCGAGGTGAAGTTGATCGCGGCGCCGGTCTGGGTGATGACGCCGATGATGATGCCGGCGCACGCGCAGGCGAGTGCGACCGCGATCGAGTTTTTCGCGCCGTCTTCGAGCGCGTGCCAGATGGTCATCCAGCCGATGTTCTTGCGCGTGCTCTTGCGCAGCAGCGCTACGGGCACGCACGACAGCGTGCCGGCCAGCGCGCACAGCGGCGCGCTGTAACCCGCGATCAGGCCGCCGAGCACCACCAGGATGGGCAGGAACAGGTGCCCGCGCTCGCGCATCACGTCCATGAAGCGGGGACATTCGGAACGCGGCAGGCCGAGCAGGCCGACGCGCTTGGATTCGAAATGCACCGCGAAAAATACCGCAACGTAATACAGCAGCGCCGGGATCGCCGCCCACATCGTGACCTGAAGATAGCTCACCGCGAGAAACTCGGCCATCACGAAGGCGGCAGCGCCCATGATCGGCGGCATGATCTGCCCGCCGGTGGAGGCTACCGATTCGACCGCCGCCGCGAACGGCGGGCGGAACCCGGTGCGTTTCATCAGCGGAATGGTGATCGGGCCGTCGACGAGCACGTTGGCGACCGCGCTGCCCGATACCGTGCCGAACAGGCTCGAACTCACCACGGCGACCTTGCCGGGACCGCCGGCGGTATGCCCGGTCAGCGACAGCGCGAAATCCATGAAGAGCTGACCGATGCCGGTGCGCTCCATGAAGGCGCCGAACAGCACGAACAGGATCACGTACGCGGCCGACACCCCGAGCGTGGAGCCAAAGATCCCCTCGGTGGTGATGTACATGATCTCGATAATCTGCTCGGGGCGCGTCTTGGCGACAAAAAACGCGTAGAGCAGAAAGATCACCGCGGTGACCGGCAGCGCCAGGCCGATGATGCGCCGGGTCGCCTCCAGCACGATGACTACGAAGATCGTGCCGAGCACAAGCTCGAGCTGGCTTGGATCGTCGACGAATACGAAGCGCGTCAGCAGGTGATCGTGGTTGATCCAGATATACGCGATGGTCACGATCGAGGCTGCGATCAGCAGCCAATCCAGCCATGACGCCTGCGCCGTGCCGGCCCTGCCGATGACCCCGCCCGCGTCGTCGCGTATCCCGCCTGCGGTCGCGACGGCGCCCTTGCGCAGGCTGGGGTAGAGCAGGAACACCAGCGCCAGCGCGAACAGCAGGTGCGTGCTGCGGAAAAAGAACTGTTGCGGCGCGCCGATGAAGGCGACCACGAGGTGATAGACGGACATGCCGACCGCGATCAACGCGATCGTCATCTTGTAGGCGCGGTCAGCCGTCATCGCGGAGATACCAGTCAACAAAAAAGCAGCGGCGCAAGGAATGCGCCGCTGCCCGTGGGTTGATGATCAGAGCGCTTTGGCTTCCTGGTAATACTTCCTCGCGCCCGGATGGTAGGGCACGCCGACGTCGGCGGCCATATCCTTGACGGACATCCCTTTCACCGCGGACACGACGTTGCCGAGGTTCTCGACGTTGGAGGCGAGCGCCTTGGTGATTTTGTAAACCGTGTCCTCGGGCAGCTTGCAGCTCACGATCAGGTGCGTCCACGTGCCGATGGTCTGGATGTCCTTGTCCTGTTTCGGGTAGCTGCCGGCCTTGATGATGCGCTTGTCGTAGCCCTTGTTGATTTTCTGCAGCGCCCTGAACTTGTCGTCCGGGAATTCGAGCACGCGGATGTCGCGTGCCGACGCCAGGTCCATGACCGACGATGCCGGCACCGTGGTGATCAGCGTGAACACCTGCGCATGACCGTCTTTCAACTGTGATACGGAATCGGTGTAATTGCCGAAGTTGACCTTCGACAAGGCGCCGTAATTGAGGCCGTAGACCTTCAGCGCATCGCGCGTCATCTGCTCGCCGGTATTGCCTTTTTGCTGCGTGGTGAGCGCCTTGCCTTTGGCGTCGCCGACGGTCTTGACGCCGGAATCGGCGAGCGCGACTGCATGGAAATACTGGAAGTAGAGCGTGGCGAGCTGGCAGATATTGTCCTGCTTGCCCTTGAACGGCTCCAATCCGTTGACGCCGTCGACCGACGACACGGCGTTGCCGAAGCCAAGTTCGGCCTTGCCGGTCTGCACGCCGACGACGTTCGAAATACCGGCGCCGGGCAGCACCTGCATGCTGGAGCCGGGGATCGCTTTCTCGATGATGTTCTGGATCGCGCCGCCCAGCGGGTACCACGAGCCGCCTTGCGGGCCGGTCATCATCTTCATTTGTTGCGCCACGGCGGGCAATGCCAGGGCGAGTCCTGCCGCCAGCACTGCGCCGAATTTCAGGTAATTGAGTCTGTGCATGGTGAGTCCTCCTTGGGTTGACAGGGATCGGTGCGCGGAACGCCTGTATCGAGCGCAGATTGTGTCGCTACGGGTGGATGCGAGTCAAGCACATCCGGGCTGAATTGCCTGCAAGTACGGTTTGGCCCAGCCCAGCCCGTCCTCGGTCCTGCCGGCGGGCTTGTATTCGCAGCCGACCCACCCCGTATAGCCGATCCGGTCGATGAAACCGAGCAGAAACGGGTAATTGATTTCGCCGGTTCCCGGTTCATGACGGCCGGGCGTATCGGCAAGCTGCATGTGCGGGATCAGCCTGAGGTTCTTTTCGATGGTTGGCGCGAGGTCGCCTTCCATGATCTGCATGTGGTAGATGTCGTACTGCACGAACAGGTTGTCGGAGCCGACCGCCTTGATGATGTCGACCGCCTGCGCGGTGTTGGTCAGGAAAAACCCCGGGATGTCGCGCGTGTTGATCGCTTCGATCAGGAGCTTGACGCCGGCGGCCTTGCAGCGGGGCGCCGCGAATTGCAGGTTCCTGATGAAAATCTCGCGCGCGTCGACCGGATCGTGGTGGGACGGCCGGATGCCGGCGAGGCAATTCACCTGCCTGCAGCCGAGCGCGGCCGCGTATTCGATCGCCTGGTCGACGCCCGCCTGAAATTCGGCAATCCGGTCGCGGTGGCAACCGATGCCGCGCTCCCCGCCGGCCCAATTTCCTGCCGGAAGATTGTGCAGCACCTGCGTGAGCTTGTATTCATCGAGCTTCTGCCTGAGGACATACTTGTCGTAATCGTACGGGAACAGGTATTCGACGCCCTTGAACCCCGCTTTGGCGGCGGCGGCGAAGCGGTCGAGAAAAGCGACCTCGTTGAACATCAAGCTCAGATTGGCGGCTAGTTTCGGCATGGGGATTTTTCGGTGTTTGTTGGTTTCAGCGAATTGAACGGCGTCGGTGATAGTCCGTTCGAATTCGCGCAAGGTTAATTATAATGGCATTCGAAGGGAACAGATTTGGATATCAGCGCAATCCTGCTGGCGGCCGGTTCGGGCTCGCGTTTCGGCGGCGACAAGCTGCTGCATCCGCTGGCCGACGGCACGCCGATCGGCGTGCAGGCGGCGCGCAACCTGCTCGCGGCGGTTTCCGACGTGGTGGCGGTCGTGCGGCCGGGCGATTTTCCGCTTGCCGACCTGCTCGAGCAGGAAGGCTGCCACGTCACGGTCTGCCAGCACGCGGCGCGCGGCATGGGCGCGAGCCTCGCCCACGGCGTGGCTGCGCGGCGCGGCGCCGACGGCTGGGTGATCGCGCTCGCCGACATGCCGCTGATCAAAAGCGCCACGATTGCCGCTATCGTGCATGAACTCGCAGCAGGCAGGTCGCTCGTCGCTCCGACGTATCAGGGACAACGCGGCCATCCGGTCGGTTTGGGCAAACGCTTTGGCGCGCAACTGCTGGCACTCGACGGCGACGCCGGAGCGCGCGACGTCATCGCCGCGCACGAGCACGAGTTGACGCTGGTCGAAAGCGACGATCCAGGCGTGCTGCAGGATATCGACCGGCGTGCCGATCTTACGCAATGAACCAAAACCCTCATCGCGGACGCACCATGAAAAGCATTATTTACGTTGCAGGCGCGGCGCTGGTCGGCATGGTTGCCGGTGCAGGCAGCAGTGCTCTGGCGCAGGCGTACCCGTCGCGTACGATCCGGATCATTTCGATCTTTCCGCCGGGCGGCGGCAACGATACCCTTTGCCGCACGGTCGCGCAGAAGCTCACCGAAAATCTGAAGCAGCAGGTGATCGTCGAGAACCGGCCGGGCGCCAACGGCATCATCGGCACCGAGGCGGCGGCCCGATCCGCGCCGGACGGTTACACGATCACGCTCATTCCGAGCGGCCACGCGGTCAACGCAAGCCTCTACCGCAAGCTTCCGTTCGACTCGGTCAAGGATTTCACGCTGATCACGCTGGCCGGCTCCCGTCCCCCCTTGCTCGCCGTGCCCCC
>Ga0080064_1005237_pt1 | contig 15511 bp, 12 predicted proteins | sample Subgrocontami54m_FD_69260 | JGI IMG/M metagenome (GOLD analysis project Ga0080064, IMG submission 69260) | Subsurface groundwater microbial communities from S. Glens Falls, New York, USA - GMW46 contaminated, 5.4 m (SPADES assembly) (version 2) ...
AGGCTGATTCGGCTGGACGAGGTGGAGTTACGGCGTCGCCACTGAGGGCAGGCCTGAAAGCGCTCGCCGGCGGATAGGTCGCATAACCCTTGACGCGAAGCGGCCAGGGAAGCGGCGTACGGGGAATCCGTTCGCGCCGTTTGAGGTGGCGGGGGTTGGAGACGGGCTCACGGCGAACCTATACGGGCACGAAGCTGGAAACGGCGGATACAGCCAAGGGGAGCCTACGGAGTACCGCGCCAATCCTCGCCCCGACCGTCGGCGCCCTCGGCCGCACGCTCAACGTACAGGAAGTACGCCTCGCGTGCGGCCTTCGGGCGCCGCCTCGCACCTGGACCTTTCTCAGCCGCCTGCGGGGACTTGAACAACCCCGCCCATCGAGCGGGGTGCGGGGACCACGTCTGGGGCCCGAGACTGATCAGGTGCGGGCGCGGAGGAAGAGGACGGCGCCGAGCCCTGCAAAAATGATGTTCGCCGTCCAGGCGCCGAGCATGGGCGGCAGGAGCTCGGCCTTGGCGAAGGCGATCGCCACGGAGTTCACCACCCAGTAGCCCACCGAGATCAGGATGGCCACCGCGATGCCGACGCCGCGTCCGCCGCTACGCGGCGACGCCAAGGCGAAAGGAATCGCCACGAGCGCCATGATCACGTGGACCAGCGGGAAAGAGAGCTTCGAGTCGAGCTGGACGAGGTACCTGCTGACATGGTGCCCGGTCTCCGCGAGTCGGGTGATGTAACCGCGCAGCTCCAGGAAGCTCATCGTCTCCGGTGCCTTGTGCACCTGGATCAGGTCGTTGATCTGCTCTGGCATGCTGACCAGCCTTTCCCCGAAGGCATCGGTCGTGACCTGGTTGTCTGGGCCGACCTGCCGGAACACGCCGTCACTCAGCATCCAGGCCTCGCCGGTCCAAACCGCCCTGCCGGCGTCCAGGCGGTCCACCAGACGAAAGTCCCGGCTGATGTCGACCACGAGCAGGCCTTCGAGCGAGCGCGCGATCGGGTCCAATAGCTCCATGCGGAGGTAGCGAGTGTCGGAAGAGCGGTACCAGATCTGTGTCTGGCGCTGGAGGTGCCGGGGCTGGTTGCCGCGGATCTTGACGCGGTCGATCTCTTCCGCCTTGGCGTTGATGCCCGGGAGCACCGTCTCCTGCATGAGCCCCGCGGCGAGGCTGATGCCGAAGGCCACCAGGAGGACGGGCAGGCTGGCCCGGTAGAGGCTGATGCCGGAGGCCTTGAGCGCGTCGAGCTCGCGCTGCTGGGTCAGCGTCAGGAAGAGGAAGACCGTCGAGACCAGCACGACGAGGGGCAGTCCCTCGTAGAGCGAGCCGGGCAACCGGTAGAACAGGTGCTGGACGATGTAGATGAACGGGGGCTTTGCCCGGAGGAATCGGTCGAGGTACTGGATCAGGTCGACCACGAGGACGAGGACCGCCACCACGACCGTTCCGGTGAGAAGGAAGGTCAGGTACTGGCCGATCAGGTAGCGGTCGATGATGTAGGTCGAGGCCCGCGGACCGCGCGTACGCGCCGCGGGAGCGCTCACGCGCTGCACCGCGGCCCGCTTGGGGAAGACGCTGCGGAAGCCGCGGCTCACGGCTGCGCGGAGGCGCCAGAAGAGACGTCTCCAGGACGCGGGGATGCCCGCTGTGGCGCTGTGAAGGAGCAGCAACCCGACCGTGCCGAAGATCGCGTTCGGCAGCCACATGGCGACGCCGACGGGGATGCGGCCGCGTAGCGCCATGCCCTCGAGGAAGGTGTGGATGACGTAGTACAGGATGACGACGCCCAAGCTCAACCCGAGCGCCAGAGCGCGACCGCCACGCTGGGTCCGGATGCCGAGGGGAAAGCCGACGAGGATGAAGACAAGCGGAGCCACGGGCAGGGAGAAGCGCTTGTGCAGCTCGACCTGGAACGGCGTCACGATCTGCCCCTGGCGCTTGAGATCGGCGATGGTCTCTCGGAGCACCTGGAGCGACATCTCCTTTTCGGGCTTCTCGATGCGCTCGGCAGCCCGCTGGGGGTTGTCGAGAGGCAGGTTGAGGTCGTAGAGGCTGAACGCGGTGAGGCGGAACCGCCGCGCGTCGCTCGTATCGGTCTCGCTCACGGAGCCGTCGATGAACCGCATGGTCACGCGGCGGTTCTTCGCGTCGGAGAAGAGACGCCCCTCGCGCGCAAGGATGATCCGGGAGAGCCTGGGGTCGCGCTCGTCCGAGACCAGGAGGCCCCGCAGCGCGACCTGCGAGGCGCTGATGTCGTCCACATACATGACCATCTGGCTGAATGAGGCGGTGAAGGTGCGCTCTTTGATGCCCGTGGTGGCCTTGGTCTGAAGGATCTGGAAGAGCTGGTTCTGAAAGGCCCCGCTCGCCGCGGGTGCGATCACGAGGGTCAACACCGCGACCGCGCCGCTGACCACGACGGCGAAGCCCAGGAAGGGCCGGAAGAGCCTGAGCGGGCTCACACCCGAGGCCTTGAGCGCCGCCACCTCCAGGTCTCCGGCGAGACGGCCGCAGACCAGTAGCACCGAGACCAGGAGAGCCATGGGGACTGTGAGCGCGAGAACGCCGGGCAGCATGAAGAGCAGGAGGCCGAGCACGAAGTGGAAGGGCACGCTCTTGGTGATCACGAGGTCGGTCAACTGGTAGACGCGGTCGATGACCAGGAAGAAGGTCAGCAGGCCCACGGCCAGGGTGAAGGGCGGGGCGAGATCCTTGATCATGTACCGGTCGAGGACCCTGAGCATGCCCGACCATTGTACGATGGCGCCATGCCCGCCCCGGCCTTCATCGGACGGGCCCTTGTCCTCACCGCAGTGGTCCCAGTATGGGCCGCGGGCGCTCCGGCAGGGGCCGCGGCCGCCCCGGCGCGGACCGTCCGGCTGGCGCCTGACCGGCGCAGCCCCCGTGCTACAATCACGGACTACCATGGCTGAAATCGCGGACCGCTACGACCCGAGCAGCGTCGAGTCGCGCTGGTACCGCGAGTGGGAGGCGCGCGGGCTCTTCCACGCCGACGCCGCCTCGTCCAAGCCGCCGTACTGCATCATGATCCCTCCTCCCAACGTCACGGGCTCGCTCCACATGGGTCACGCGTTCACGTTCACGCTCCAGGACATCCTGATCCGCTACAAGCGCATGGACGGCTACAACGCCCTTTGGCTGCCGGGGACCGACCACGCCGGCATCGCGACTCAGAACGTGGTCGAGCGCCAGCTCGCCGCCGAGGGCAAGACCAAGGACGACCTCGGCCGCGAGGCCTTCATCGCGCGGGTGTGGAAGTGGAAGGACGAGTCGGGCGGCGCGATCATCAACCAGCTCAGGCGCCTCGGAGCGTCCTTTGACTGGCAGCGTGAGCGCTTCACGATGGACGAGGGACTGTCCCGGGCGGTGCGCGAGGTCTTCGTCCGTCTCTGGGAAGAGGGGCTGATCTACCAAGGCGACTACATCGTCAACTGGTGCCCGCGCTGCCAGACGGCGCTGTCGGACCTTGAGGTCGAGCGCGAGGAGCGCGACGCCGAGTTCGTCTACATCAAGTACGGGCCCCTGACCCTCGGGACAGTCCGCCCCGAGACCAAGCTCGGCGACACGGGCGTCGCCGTCAACCCCAAGGACAAGCGCTACGCCAAGTACGTCGGCAAGACCCTCGAGATCGAGTCGGTGGAGGGGTCCATCGAGATCCGCGTTGTCGCGGACACCGCCGTGGATCCCAAGTTCGGGACGGGCGTCGTCAAGGTGACACCGGGACACGATCCGACCGACTTTGAGATCGGTAAGCGGCACGGCCTGCCGGCGCGGTCGGTCATAGGCTTCGATGGGAAGATGACCGCCCTCGCGGGCAAGTACGCGGGCATGGACCGCTTCGAGTGCCGGAAGAAGATCGTCGAGGACATGCAGGTGCTCGGCCTGATCGAGCGCATCGAGCCGTACCGCCACTCCGTCGGCGTCTGCTACCGCTGCAAGACCGTTGTGGAGCCGTTGATCTCCAAGCAGTGGTACGTGCGGATCAAGCCGCTCGCGGACCCGGCGATCAAGGCGGTGCGGTCGGGGCGCATGAAGATCCAGCCGCGCGAGTGGGCCAGGAACTATCACCACTGGATGGAGAACATCCACGACTGGTGCATCTCGCGCCAGCTGTGGTGGGGGCATCGCATTCCGGTCTGGTACTGCGAGAAGGACGGCAGCGCCCACGTGTCACGGACAGACCTTGCCGCATGCCCCGGGTGCGGCGGGCCCGTGCGCCAGGATCCGGATGTGCTCGACACCTGGTTCTCCTCGGGGCTCTGGCCGTTCTCGACCCTCGGCTGGCCCGAGTCCACGCCCGAGCTCAAGACCTTCTACCCGACCGCGTGTCTCGTGACCGGCTTCGACATCATCTTTTTCTGGGTCGCCCGGATGGTGATGCTCGGGCTCAAGTTCATGGGCGACGTGCCGTTCCGGGACGTCTACATCCACGCCCTCGTTCGCGACGCCGAGGGGCAGAAGATGTCCAAGTCTAAGGGCAACGTCGTCGACCCGCTCACCATCATGGACAAGTACGGCACGGACGCCTTCCGGTTCACGCTCGCCGCGCTCGCCGCGCAGGGACGGGATATCAGGCTGTCGGAAGAGCGGATCGAGGGCTACCGTAATTTCGCCAACAAGATCTGGAATGCCTCACGCTTCGTGCTGACGAACCTCGGCGGCTACGACGCCGCGCTCGCGGCGAAGGGGAGGCGTTCCACGGCGGACCGCTGGATCGCGAGCCGCCTGACGGCGGCGACAGCGGCCGTGCGGACGGCGCTCGACGGCTATCGCTTCAACGACGCCGCCTCGGCGGTGTACCAGTTCGTCTGGAGCGAGTTCTGCGACTGGTACCTCGAGATCGCCAAGCGCAGCCTCTACCAAAGCCAAGACCCGGGCGCGCGCGTGATGACCCAGCGGACGCTCGTGGAGACTCTCGAAGCGACGCTCCGGCTGCTGCACCCGTTCATGCCCTTCATCTCGGAGGAGATCTGGCAGCGCCTCCCTCACGAAACCGGGCAGAAGCCGGACACAGCGGGATACATTATGGTCGCGGCGTTCCCGAAGGCGGGACGCAGGGGACGTGACGCAGCCGCGGAGCTCGAGATGGCGCCCGTCATCTCGGTCGTGAGCGCGATCCGGACCGTGCGCAGCGAGAGCCGCATCTCCCCGGCCGTGGAACTGACCGTGACCGTCCGGTGTCCCTCCAAGGACACCGCCAGGCTGCGCGCCGCCGTGCCGCTGATCGGTGCGCTGGCGCGGGCCTCGGTGAGCGTCGATCCCCGCGCGACCCGTCCACCGCAGTCCGCCCACGCCGTGGCGGGCGGCGCGGACGTGTTCGTGCACCTCCAGGGCGTCGTGGACGTGGGCGCCGAGCGCGCACGGCTCCAGAAGGAGATCGAGAAGGCGCGGAAGGAGACGAGCTTTCTCGAGGGTAAGCTCGGGCGCCCGGACTTCGTCGAGCGCGCGCCGGCCGACGTCGTGGCGCGCGACCGAGAGCGGCTTGCCGAGCAGGGGCAGATCCTGAGCAAGCTCACCGCGAGCCTGGCCGCGCTCCAGTGACGCCGCGCGCGCCGTCGCGACGTCTCGGGCACACCATCCACCGCCTGGGCGCGGTCGCGTCCACCCAGGGCGAGGCGGCCGGGCTGGCGGCGTGCGGTGCCTCCGAAGGGACGGTGGTAACGGCGACGCACCAGAGCGCGGGGCGGGGCCGGCGCGGCCGCGAGTGGCTCGACACCCCGGGCGAAAGCCTGCTCATGTCCATCGTGCTGAGGCCACGCATTCCTCCAAACCTGGCTCCGCAGTTGTCGCTCGTCGCGGCCGTGGCCGTCGCCGATGCTCTCGCAACGGCCGGGGTGACGACCACGATCCGCTGGCCCAATGACGTCATGGTGGGGGAGCGGAAGATCTGCGGCATGCTGCCCGAGGCGGTGACGGCGCGCCAGGGCACGCTCGAGCACGTGATCCTGGGAATCGGGCTCAACGTGAACCAGCGCGACTTCCCGGCGTCGATACGGACGCTCGCGACCTCGGTGAGGATCGAGACCGGGCGCGGGCACGCCGTCGAGCAGATGCTGCATGCGATCCTGGCCGGGCTCGACGGCTGGTACAGGCACTTCGTCGACGGAGGGCTTGACACGGTCCTCCCAGCCTGGCTCGAGCGCGCGCAAGGCATCGGCCGCCACGCGCGGGCGGCGGACGGGCGCGAGGGCGTCGCGGTGGGCCTGGCTCCAGACGGCGCCTTGCTGCTCCAGACGGACAGCGGCGAGACGGTGCGGGTCGTCGCGGGCGAGGTCACGACGGAGGTAGAGCATGCTGCTGGTCATTGAAGTCGGCAACACCAACACCAAGATCGGCGTCTTCAGCGGACCGCGGCTGCTCGTGTCGTGGCGGCTGACGACGCGACGCGAGCAGACGGCCGACGAGTACGGTGTCTTCATCCAGACGCTCCTCAGTACGCGCGGCATCGAGCAGCAGCGCGTCACGGGCGTGGCCATCTCAAATGTGGTCCCGACCGTGCAGCAGACGCTCGAAGCCATGTCCGACGCCTACTTCGGAGTGCAGCCGTTCAGCGTGGAGCCGGGCAGGAGCGACACGGTGCCGCTCGCCGTGGAAGCGCCGCAGGAGGTCGGAGCCGACCGCATCTGCGACATCGTGGGCGGCGTGACGCTCTACGGGTCGCCGCTCATCGTGGTCAACTTCGGCACGGCAACCACGTTCGACTGCGTGAACGTGCGGGGTGAGTTCATCGGCGGAGCCATCGCCCCGGGCCTCGTCACCGCCTCCGAAGCGCTGATCTCGCGCGCGGCGCGCCTCTACCGCGTCGAGCTGCTTCAGCCGAAGGAGGCGATCGGGCGGAACACCGTTACCAACATCCAGTCGGGCGTGATGTACGGTTGGGCGGGGTTGGTGGACGGCCTCATCGACCGCATGCGCGCCGAGATGGGCGGCCCCGTCAAGGTGGTCGCCACGGGCGGGCTGGCCGGCCAACTACGGGGCGTGGCGCGCACCGTCGATCTCGTCAACCCGGACCTGACTCTCGAGGGCTTGCGGACTATCTGGGAGCGCGCGAATCCTCAGGAACCGCGGCGGGCGTCAACGCAGGGTTGACAGGTCGGGGTGACGCTCGTATACTCCCCCTAAATACGGGGGGGTCAGGGCGGCGGGTCTCTATATACGGGGCCTGGTGGGGTGCGGCGGGGCCACTCGGGTCCGGAGAGGACGACAGCGCATGGGCATGTGGGTGGGGCGCGGGCGCAAGGCCCGGGCGGCATACGGCTTCGACGACATCGCGCTGGCTCCAGGAGCGATCACCATCAATCCCAACGAGGTGGACATCTCGTGGGAGCTCTGCGGCCGCAACTTTCAGATCCCCATCATCGCAGCGGCCATGGACGGCGTCGTCAGCCCCAAGCTCGCCGTCGAGATGGGCCGCCTCGGCGGGCTCGCGGTGCTCAACCTCGAGGGCATCTTCTCGCGCTACGAGAACCCGGACGAGGTCCTCGACCGGATCACCTCCGCCAGCCTTGAAGAAGCGACCAGGATCATCCAGGGCATCTACGGCGAGCCCATCAAGGAAGAGCTGATCCACAAGCGCATCTCGGAGATCAAGAAGGGCGGCGGGCCCGTCATGGTGTCGGCCATCCCGCAGCGCGCCGAGCGCTTCGCGAAGATCGCCGAGGAGGCCGGCGCGGACTTCTTCGTGGTCCAGTCCACGGTCACGACAGCGCGGCATGTGGCGACTGAGTACACGCCGGTGGATCTCCGCGAGCTCAAGAAGCACCTGTCGATCCCCCTTATCATCGGCAACACGGTCACGTACGAGGCCTGCCTCGAGCTGATGGAGTGCGGAGCCGACGCGCTGCTGATCGGCGTGGGGCCCGGCGCCGCGTGCACCAGCCGAGAGGTGCTGGGGGTCGGCGTCCCGCAGGTGACGGCGACGGCCGACTCCGCCGCCGCCCGAGACTTCTACTACAAGCGCAAAGGCCGCTACGTACCCATCATCACCGACGGCGGCATGACCACCGGCGGCGACATCTGCAAGGCGTTGGCCTCGGGCGCCGACGCGGTCATGATCGGCTCGGCCTTCGCGCGCGCCCAGGAGGCACCGGGGCGCGGGTACCACTGGGGAATGGCGACGCCGCACTCGAACCTGCCGCGCGGGACGCGTATCCGGGTCGGAGTGTCGGGTCCGCTCGAGCAGATCCTCTTCGGTCCCGCCTTCACCGAGGACGGCACGCTGAACCTGGTCGGCGCGATCCGCACGTGCATGGGCTCGGTGGGCGCCATGAGCATCAAGGAGCTGCAGCAGACCGAGCTCATCATTGCCCCGTCCATCAAGACGGAAGGCAAGGTCTTCCAGCGCGCCCAGAAGCTCGGCACGCCCAGATAGCGGAGCGGCCGTTGCGCCCGCCCCGCCCGGGGAAGATCCTAGGGACGGCGCCCCCGATGCTACCCAAGACGTGTGAAGCGGTCCTAGCCCCAATGCCGTTTAGATAACATGACGTCTCCTGGGCCGCGACCGCTTGAGGGGGTAGTTGCTCATCTTGATCTTCACCGCGCGCGGGAAGCGCCGCTGCGACCGGCGCGGCGGCAAGAGGAGCAGGGCGAGTTCGTCGTGGAGCGCCTCGAGCCGGTGGGGCAGCACGCCGGGCGGAGCGAGCCAGGCGGTAAGCCAGAAGTTCCGGATGAGCATGAGGGTGTGCCGGTAGCTGATCCGCCGCGGCGCGAGGTCGGCCCGCGCGGCCACGCGCGCCATCTCGAGACGCACGAGGTTGTAGCCGATGGCGAGGCCCCAGATCTCCTGACGGACGCGCGCGGGCGCGCGGCTGCGGAGGGCCTCCTCGCGCTCGAGGGTGTGGGTTTTGACCTCGTCAAAGCCGATCTCCAGCTCCCAGCGCTCGTGATAGAGCGCGATGATCTCCGCCGCCGGATAGCGCGCGGGGTCGAGGAGCGAGGTGAGCAGGGTGTGCGGGCGGAAGCCTCGCCGGTGGTAGCGAATGGCGCGGGCGGGGAGGGTCTCGGGCAACTCGGGGTGCGCGCGGCGGAGCGTGCGATGGACGGGGAGGTCGACCAGGCAATCGTTCGGGCCGAGGCGTTGGCGGACGTGCCACCGGAGGTTTTTCTTGGCGCGCGTGAGCCAGTGACGGTTCCGGCCCGAGGCTTGAATTTGATGGAAGAGGCGATAGGACAGAAAGCCGCGGTCGACGAGGGTGATCGAATCATCGGGCAGCGTGGGCCAGAGGGAGGCAGCCAGCGACACCTCCCCGTCGCCACAGGGCCCGACCGCCAGGCCCGCCAGCACGTGGCTGCGCAGGACCATGAGGGCCACGATGCGCACCTGCGGGTAGCCGGCGCGGCCGCGCCCGCTTTGGGGGCGGCCAAAGGTCTGGTCGTTCTCGGGGCTGTCCGGGATGCGGAGCTGGGAACCATCCACGCCGTAGACGGCGAGGCCGTGCCAGCGGTGGGCATCGGCGGAGGCGGTGGCCCACTGGGCGGCCGTGGTGGTGAACAGGGCTTCGAGGGGCTGGTCGCCGAGGCGATCCCGGGCCTGGACGATGGCGCCGCCGGTGACGGGCGGACGGCGGCGCGGGGGATCGACGCCGGGCAGGACCAGATTGAGGTGGCGGACCACCTCCTCGATGGAGCGGTCCCGGAGTAACCCCATGCCGATGACGAGCCACACGACGTACTCGGCGGGCAGCTTGCGGCGCCGCACGCTGGCCGCCCCGGTGGCCCGCAGCGCCGCGTCGATCCACTGCGGATCGAGGGTCTGCGCGAAGAGCGCGAAGCTCGCGTCCGCCCGCCCGGGTCCGACCTCCAGCAAGGCCTCGGCCAGATCCATGCCCGTTCCCTCCTGTCGCGTGTGCCCCAGGGGTGGTTCACGAGGCGGACCGGCGGCGCCGGCGGCGGGGGCGCCCGCGGACGGCAGTCCCCGCGGACTCGCCGAGGGCGCTCCGGCGCTGACGCAGCAGCTCGCGGTTGATCTTCGAGACGGCTTCGATCGCCCGCCACCAGGTTTGGTAGTTGGCCACCCAGCGGCGCGCGGTGGCCACCAGCGCGGGCGGCAGCGAGAGTTGCACGGTGCGGCCGCCGGCGAAGCTCACGCCGAGGTAGGTGGCGCGGTGCAGGACCCCGCGGGCGCAGCGACAGGTGGGCTTCCCGCACCGCATGTGGCGCGTGAACACGCTGCCCCGCACGAGGTCCTCGAACGGGGGGAGCCGGCCCCGGACCCGGGCCCGGCGGGCGAGAAGCCGCTCGATGGCTTGCATTCTCACAGATGCAAGCTACTCCACCGGGTAGCGGCCTTGTCAAGTTTTGAGGACCCGGGGGGCCGGTCTTCAGTCCCTTGCACCTCTGGGGGTGCAAGGGACTGGGAGGCTAAGGCCTTGCCAACATTAACGAATGCGGTTAACTAAGTGGCATTGGGGTTAGGCCTGCTTTCGAATCACGGCGACCCCGTGCATTTGAAGGCGATCGATTACCCAGGCCGGGTTTCGTTTCCCATCCGCTCGGCGGTCACGTACGACCTCGACCTCCTTGTCCCTCTCAAAGGCCCGGAGGAGGTGTTCGTAGAGATCGTCTTGGCCCCGGGAGACCAGGATGGTCCATCGACGAGCAGGCTTTCGTGGCTGCGTGTTAGACATGTGCGCTACCGGACCCAGAGCAGTGCAAACCTTGAGCCAGAGCGCCCTCAGGCCCCGCTGAGCCGCGCTGCCGTCCGCTCGACCTGCAGGCGCGCCAGCCCCGGCCGGCCCGTATCGGCGCCCGCCACGGCGAGGACGGGCGCGGGACCCGTGGACGACGACAGCCGGCGGATCTCGAGGCGCTCGCTCCCCGAGCGGAGGAAGGCGGAGTGGAAGGATCCGAGCGCCCCCGCCTGGGCGCACTGCTCCATGACTTGCGCGAGCTCCCAGGCGAACGGTGCCAGCTCGGCGGCCGACGCACCCGGAGAAACGAAACAGTGGATGAGAGCGCCACTCGTCGGCTCGCGATACGACTGAGCGGTGAGAGGTCCGAAGGCTTCGAGGTCCTCCGCGGCGGCCGTGGGCGGCGGGGGCGCGTAGTCGAACCTCGCCGCGGGTGTCACAGCCTGTCGCTCCGCCGCCGGTGAGCCGGGATCATGCGTGGCCGCCGCGCGCCGCGCGAGGATCTCGAGACGGGCCAGCGGGCCGCCCGGGTGCAAGCCCACGGCGAGCGCCGTGCCCGTGTTCCATCCGGATCCGACAGGAGTGAGCACGAGCGTGCCTCCGACTCCGCGCAGGGTCGCCTGTTCGACGGGCCGCGGCGCACGGCGCGCGATGAGAGGACTCAGTCGGCCGGCTGCGGCCGCCACCGCGCTGCCGGCCAGACCCGTCGCCGACACGCTGATGATCGCGAAATCTCCGACCTGCACCTTCTCGAGGGCCGCGGTCTCCCAAGGGGCCAGGAGGGCGGCGAGCTTCTCAGTATCACCCCGGGACTCGGGGTGCGCCATCTGCGGCTCTCGGAAGGCATCCCTTTCGATGGTCCGAGCCTGGACGGGCGCCTCAATCGGCGCGGGGAAGCTCTCGATCCCCGGCACCTCCACCGGCTCTCGCCCGATCGACGCCGCAAACACGTCCGGCGGCAGTTGCCGCACGATCTCGTCCAGCGGCAGCAGCAGCCGCCCGTTCACGATCCGCTCCTTCACCTCCGCCGACGCCACCGCGAACACCGCCACCGGAAACTGCTCCGCCACCACCTCCCACGCCACCTGCACCACGCCCTCGCCCAGCTGCGGCACGACCACGTCCTGCGGCACCACCAGCGTCTCCGCCTCCCGCAGTCGCGCCCCTACCTGCCCCAGCGGCACCCGAAACGCCCCAGGCGGCAGCTGTCCCACCACCCGGTCGAACGGAATCCGCACCACTGCTGCCGCCGGCGCTGGCGCCTCCAACGTCGCCGGCGCGTCAGCCGCAATCGCCGCCGAAAACGACGGCTCGGGCGCCACCAGCTCGTCCGGCGCCTCGAGGGTTTCTTCGACTACGGGCGCGGCGGGCTCATCCGGGACGACTACCGGAAGCTTTGCCACCGCGGGCGGCGGCCCTGCCAGCGCGGGGGCTGCGACGGCCATCGCGGGCAGCGCGCTCACGGCCTGGGCGACCGGGGCGGACGCCGCGGACTCGTGCTCGGCTCCGGCCGAGACCCGCGCCCAGGCCCCGCGGTCCTTGGACGGAATGATCTCGGGAGCCTGCCGCGGCTGCTTCGTCGCCCCCGCCCGGGCCGGAGTCACGCCCGCCTGGGGACGAGGGGCCGCTGCCCGAGGAGCGAGCGCCTCGAGGAACGGCAAGGTCATGACCAGCGAGCCGACCATGGCAAGGACGAGGGCCGGAGGAAAGCCCCACAGTGCCGGCGCCAGCGCCTGCTCGAAGGAGATGAAGCCGACCCTCGCGTAGAGCCACGCCGTCGCGAGAGCGATGCCCACGTGCAGGATCGCCAGCGTGAAAAAACCGGCCAGCCAGCCGCCTATCCGCATGCGCGGGACGCAGAGCGGCAGCACCAGCCCGTAGACGAGGGCGGGCGCCGCCACGGCCGCCCACCACGGCTGCTGCAGCTTCACGACGGGATTCACCACGTAGAGCGCCGTCGACGAGGCGAGCGCGAGGCCGAACGCGGCGATGGCGGCGAGCCACGCCCAGGGTTTCTTGAGGTTGGAGATGCCGGCGGATGTCGCCATCAGATGGACCGGAGCAGCTCCAGCAGGGCCCTCTTGACGTAGTGGTGGACCTTGCCGAGCGCGTTCGGGTCGCTCAGCACGACCGCGAGGATGGCCGAGGGCCCGGCGCAGTGCAGCAGGACCATGCCGGCCTCGTAGTCGAGGACCATGCTCGAGAGCGCACCCTGTCCCATCTCGCGCCCGATGCCCTCCGACGACTCGGCCAGGGACGCGGCCAGGACGCCGGCGACCTCGGCGCCGACCCCGAGCTCACCGGCGGTCTCGATGAGGAAGCCCTCGCGGTCCACGAGGGCCGCCAGCCGCACGCCGGGCATGGAGGCCAGCTGCACCAGGATCGCCTTGAGGTCGGGCAGCGCCACCATCTCGTCGGCGGCCGCCGCCGGAAGACCGGCCGGCGCCGCGGCGCGCCGAGAGCGGGCGGCCAGGAGCTCGTCCACCTTTCGCGCGAGGTCGTCGGCCGTGAACGGCTTCCGCAGGACGTCGCTGGGGCGGACCTGCGCCGCCCGATCGAGGACGGCGCTGTTGATGAAACCGGAGATGAGGAGCACCGGCGTTTCGGACAGCGCCGGGTGCGCGCGCACGAACTCGCAGATACGGTAGCCGTCCTCGTCCGGCATGACGACGTCGCAGACGACGACGTCGGGCATGGCGCTGCCAATGCGCTCCATTGCCTCGGCGCCCGACGAGGCGCAGAGCACCTCGAACCCCTTCAGCTCGAACGCGCGCTCGACCATCTTGCGCACCGAGAGGCTGTCGTCCACGATCAGCACCTTGGCCATTGAGTCGAGCGTTCTCCTTCAGGGGTCTCTGGCACCGCCCATGATGGGCTCGGAAAGGGTGCCAGCCACCCTCATTACGCGCCGCAACCTACCGTAACCTTGGGTGTTTCAGAATGGCGTCTGGACGCCGGGAGTGTCAAGGGAAACCCGCCTGCCCGCCTTGCGGTGCGGTAGGGGGGTATGCTAGCGTGGCTCTGCGTTTTTATGGATCTGACAGCCGCCGTCCTCGAGCCCAACCGAGCGCTTGCCTTCCGCTTGGTGGTCGCTCTGGGCATCCTCCTCGTTGGGTGGCTGACAGCTAAGTTCTCGAAAGGACTGGTGTTCCGCTTCTTGCTGACGGTTCGCTTCGACATCGCTTCCGAGAAGGCCGGTATCGACGACGTCCTGGTCCGGGCAGATATCAGGCAGAGCCCGGCCGAGCTGCTTGCCGTGCTCGTCTACTGGCTGGTGCTGCTGGCCACCCTGGTCGCCGCAGTGAGCGCGCTCGGTCTCAGCCAGGTCTCGGAGGTCCTGACGCGGTGCCTGGTCTACGTCCCGAAGGTCATCGCGGCCGTGGTGGTGCTCATCCTCGGGCTCTTCCTCGCAAGCTTTCTGGCGGGGGTCGTCCGCGCCGCCGCGGCGAACGCCGGGATGGCCGAGAGCGACGCGCTGGCGGCGCTCGTCCGCTACGCCGTCGTGGCTTTCACCGCGGCCGTGACGCTCGAGGAACTCGGCATCGCGCCGGAGCTGGTCCGCTCGGCCTTTGTCATCCTCTTCGGCGCGGTGGCGCTGGCGCTGGCGTTGGCCTTCGGACTCGGGTGCAAGGACCTGGCACGGGAGTGGATGGTTCGATTCCTCGACAGCGCGCGGGCGCGCCGGAAATCCCACTAAAGGAGACACATATCGTATGGCTGAGACGACACTGCATCTGACGGAGGCGAGCTTCGACGCCGAGATCGGCAAGCACAAGGAAGTCCTCATGGTGGACTTCTGGGCGGAGTGGTGCCAGCCCTGCCGGGCCATCGCGCCGGCGCTCGAAGAGCTGGCCCAAGAGTCCAACGGCTCGGTGAGCCTCGCGAAGGTCAACGTGGACGACAATCCGCAGCTCGCCGCGCGCTACGGCGTCCGCTCCATCCCGACCATCCTCTTCATGAAGGACGGCAAGGTCATGGACCAAGTCATCGGCGCGGTGCCCAAGTCCCAGATGAAGAAGAAGCTCGACGCCCTCGCGTAGGCCTGCCGCCATGACCACGGTGGGGCACGCGCTGCCCCCGCTCTCTCCGTCGCGCGAGGAGTTCCATCGGCTGGCCGCCGGCGGCAACCTCGTGCCGGTCTATGCCGAGGTGGCGGCCGACCTCGACACGCCGCTCTCGGCCTTCCTGCGCCTGCGGCCCGGGCCGTATGCCTTCCTGTTGGAATCGGTCGAGGGCGGCGAGAAGTGGGCGCGCTACTCCTTCCTGGGCTCGGAGCCCTCCATGGTCTTCACCGCGAAGGGACGTCGGCTCACGGTGCGCCACGCCGACGGCCGCGTGGAGACGCTCCAGGCGGCCAACCCCTTCGAGGCGCTGCGGGCGCTCCTCGCGCGCTTCAAGCCCGTCGCCGTGCCCGGGCTGCCGCGAAGCGCCCCTGGACGTGGATGGGTTGCGGTCGATCTTCCCCTACGACGGGTTGGTCAGAACCGCCATCATCGAACTGAAATACCACGGCCTGTCTTCCTTGGGCGAAGAGTTGGGCGCTTGGATGGCTGAGCAAATCAGTTCCGGCGTTGCCGCTGACCTGGTGACCGCGGTGCCGCTGCACCTCCGGCGCAGGCGGAGCCGCGGCTACAACCAGGCCGAGTTACTGGCGCGGACACTGGGGCGGACACTTGGTCTGCGGTTCTCCGCCACCACCATCCAGCGCACGAAACAAACGTCCGCTCAGGCGCAGTTGAGCGACCGGGCTCAGCGGGCGGAGAACGTGCGCAACGCGTTCACCGCAGACCCGCGGTTGGTGCAGGGGCGTTCGGTCCTCATCATCGATGACGTGGCAACCACTGGAGCGACCCTCAGCGCCTG
>Ga0080064_1005239_pt1 | contig 15504 bp, 9 predicted proteins | sample Subgrocontami54m_FD_69260 | JGI IMG/M metagenome (GOLD analysis project Ga0080064, IMG submission 69260) | Subsurface groundwater microbial communities from S. Glens Falls, New York, USA - GMW46 contaminated, 5.4 m (SPADES assembly) (version 2) ...
GGATCATGCCGAGGGAGTTGAATTGATCCGCGTGCACCCGGATCGGATGGCCGAGCTCGCGGGCCCGACGAAACAGTTGCACGCAGCCTTCGACCGGCCATGCGCCTTGCTCGCAGAACGCATCGATGGCGATGCCGGGAAACTCCCGGCTGATCGCCGGCAGGGTTTCCTCGATGGTATGGGCGACGAACTTTGCGGCGTCGCCCTCGATCGCATGGCCGAGCAACGCGGTGGGCACGACCGTGCCCGGCCAGCCGGCCGCCGCGCGGCGGATGGCGCGCAGCATCTTCAACTCGGCCGCGGTCGACAGTCCGTACCCGCTCTTGATCTCCACCGTGGTCGTGCCCTCGCGCAGCATCGCCTCCAGCCGGGCGCGCGTGAGCGCCGCAAGTTCGTCCTCCGTTGCCGCCCGGACCGCTCGCACCGTCGAAAGAATCCCGCCGCCGCGGGCGAGGAGGTCGAGGTACGAAACGCCACGCCGCTTCAATTCCCACTCTTCGACGCGATCGCCCGCCCAACACGCATGCGTGTGGCAATCGACGAACGCGGGCAGTAACACGCGGCCGGCCGCATCGATCACCTCGTGGGTCGCCGACCCGCCGACGGCCGGCCCGACTGCGGCGATCGTGGTGCCTTCGATCAAGACGTCGGCTGCCGCCAGCACCGAGAGCTCGGCCAGCGCGGGACCGCGGCGCGGGATGTCGCCTGCCGCGAGCGAAACGACCCGGGCGTTTCGGATGAGCAGCGTCATGACGGGCGCGTCGCGAATCCGGCGAGGAACGTGAGGAAGAGATGCGCGGCCAGTCGTGCCGTGCGACCGCCTTCATCGTGCGGTGGGGACAACTCCATCAGATCGAAACACCGCGTCCGCGGATCCGCGCCGCAGGCGAGCACCCACCGTTCCGCCTCGCGCGGAGTCCAGCCGCTCGGATTGGGCGCGCTCACGCCCGGCGCATGGGCCATGTCGATCACATCCAGGTCGAAACTCACGAAGAGATTCGCCGCGTCGCCGGGGAGCGCCGGTTCCGCTGCATCGTCCACGGGCGCCTGGCCGCCTTGCGCCACAAACCACGCGTGGTGTTCGCGCGAGTTGACCCACGGCCGGAAACCGTGGAGATGCAAAGGACCGACGCGGCAGTCCTTGATCAGCCGACGAAACGCCATGCCCGAGCCTTCCGCCTGGCGCACGTCGAGGTGCGCGTCGAAGTACACGCCGGCGAGCGGCGAGAATTTTTCCGCGACCGCGCGCACGAAGGGAAACGTGAGATCGTGGCCGCCCCCGATCGCGATCGGCAGCAGTCCGCGCGCGAGCAGGAGCTGGGTGACTTCCGTCACGCGGGCGTGGGTCTTCTCGAGCGACGAACTGCTGGGGATGATGTCCCCCGCATCGTAGACGCGCGGCCACGAGCACGCCGCTGGCTCCGCTGCGCCGTAACGCGCCAGGGCCGCGCGAAACGCCGTCGGCCCTTCCGCCGCGCCGGCGCGGCCATGGTTGAGTTTCACTCCGCGATCATCCGGCAGTCCGAGCAACGCGATGGTGCAATCGCGGGCGGAGTCTCGCGCGATGGTCGACGCGAACCGCGACGAAGAAATGTCCGAAGGCCAGACGCCCGGCGTGGTGTGGGGGAGAATCATGGGGCGGAACGGGTTTTTCCGCGCGGCCGGGCCCGGTCCTTCCGGGCGGTTCTGCCCTCCGGCATCACGATCTTCACGCCGCGTTCCCGCGCGCACTTTCGCGCGAGTTCATAACCGGCGTCGGCGTGCCGCAGGATGCCCATCGTGGGATCGTTCGTGAGCACGCGCTCGAGCCGGCGCGCGGCTTCGGGTGTGCCGTCGGCGACGATCACCTGCCCGGCGTGCTGGCTGAACCCGATGCCGACACCGCCGCCGTGATGGAAACTCACCCAGGAGGCGCCGCTCGCGGTGTTCACCAGCGCGTTCAGAATCGGCCAGTCACTGATGGCGTCGGAGCCGTCGCGCATCGCCTCGGTTTCGCGATTGGGACTGGCGACCGAGCCGCAGTCGAGATGATCGCGCCCGATCACGATCGGCGCCTGCACGCGGCCGTCCGCCACCATGGCGTTGAAGAGCAACCCGGCGCGATGCCGCTCACCGAGTCCGAGCCAGCAAATGCGGGCCGGCAAACCCTGGAACGCGACGCGCTCACCGGCCAGCGTCAGCCAGCGGTGCAGCGATCGGTCCTCGGGAAAAAGCTGCAGCAGTGCGCGATCGGTCGCCGCGATGTCGGCCGGATCGCCCGAAAGCGCCACCCACCGAAACGGGCCGCGGCCCACGCAAAACTGCGGGCGGATGTACGCGGGCACGAATCCCGGAAAGGCAAAGGCGCGCGGGTAGCCTTGGTCGGCGGCGCGCTGGCGCAGGTTGTTGCCGTAATCGAACGTCCGGGCGCCGCGCCGCATCAGCGCCACCATCGCCTGCACGTGACGCTTCATGCCGGCGAGGCTGAGCCGCTGGTAGCGCGCGGGATCACGCCGGCGCAACGCCGCGGCCTCGCGCAGGCTCAATCCGACGGGCACGTATCCGTGCAGGGGATCGTGCGCGCTCGTCTGATCGGTCAGGGCCGCCGGGGTGATTTTTCGCGCGAGCAGCCGCTCGAGCAAATCGACGGCGTTCGCCTCGACGCCGACGCTGCGGGCCTGCTTTTCGCCGGCCAGCTGCACGGCGCGATCGATCGCGGTGTCGAGACTCGGGGCGATTTCATCGAGGTAGCGATCGTGAACGCGTTTCCCGAGCCGCGCGCGATCGACGTCGGCAATCAGGCACGTGCCCTCCGCCATCGTGATCGCGAGCGGCTGCGCACCGCCCATGCCGCCGCAACCGGCCGTGACGCACAGCCGGCCGGCGAGGGAGCCGCCAAAGTGCTGCCGCCCGACTTCCGCGAAGGTCTCGTAGGTCCCCTGCAGGATGCCCTGCGTCCCGATGTAGATCCACGACCCGGCGGTCATCTGGCCGAACATGATCAGCCCGCGGCGCTCGAGCTCATCGAAGTGTTCCTGCGTCGCCCAGTGCGGCACGAGATTGGAATTTGCGATCAGCACGCGGGGCGCGTCCGGATGGGTGCGGACGACGCCAACCGGTTTGCCGGATTGCACGAGCAACGTTTCGTCGGACTCGAGCGCGCGCAACGCGGCGACCAGCGCATTGAAGCATGGCCAGTTGCGGGCGGCCTTGCCGCGGCCGCCGTACACGATGAGCTCGGCCGGCCGCTCGGCCACGTCCGGGTCGAGGTTGTTCATCAACATCCGCATCGCCGCCTCGGTGATCCAAGACTTGCAGGTGAGCGTGGGGCCGCGGGGCGCGCGGATCAGACGTGGTTTGGCAGAAGGCATTTTTTTACCGCGGATCACGCGGACCACGCGGATGTTTTTCCGCGTGATCCGCGTATTCCGCGGTCAAGATGTTTTGGAGAAACTTCGGAATTCCCCCGAGGCGATCATCCTCCGAATCGCCTCGATGTCGGGCGCGAGCGATCGATCCGCGGTGAGCTTTTTCACGCGCCGGCGGATCAACCTGTGCGCCGATTCGACCGCTGGCGACGAGCGCAGGGGGCGGTGGTATTCGAGGCCCTGCGCTGCGCACAGCAGTTCGATCGCGACGACCGTCGTCACGAGATCGAGCGCGCGCTCCGCCTTGGCGGCCGCGCGGGGGCCGAACGAGTTGTAGTCCTCCATGCCGGCGCACGTCGACAGGTTGGCCACGCTCGCCGGCGCGGCGAGTCCGATGAGTTCGTTGCACGCCGCGGCGGCCGTGTACTGCGCGATCATCAGGCCCGATTCGAGCCCCGGGTGCGGCGTGAGAAACGGATTGAGATGCGATTCGGGATCGAAGCCCGAAATCATGAAATAGACGCGGCGCTCCGCGATGCCGCCGACGTGGGACAGCGCGAGGGCGAGGATGTCGAGGGGCAGCGCGACCGGCATGCCGTGGAAGTTCCCGGCGGAAATGATCGCGTGGGAAAAGACCAGCGGGTTGTCCGTCACCGCGCCGAGTTCGTGGGCGAGCGCCGACCACGGGTGCGCGAGCGAATCGCGGACCGCGCCGAGGACGATGGGCGCGCAGCGAAACGAGTAGGGGTCCTGCACGCGGGGATCGTCCTTCCGGTGGGAGGGGGTGATTTTGCTGCCGCGAATCAGCCGGCGCAATTCGGCCGCGACCGCGGTGGCGCCCGGCTGGTTGCGCACGGCGTAGGCACGCGCATCGAGGAACGCATCGGTTGCGCGACAGGCATCGAGCGACATCGCGGTCGCGACGAGCGTGGCCGGCCACAGGTTTTCCCACTGCGTGCGCAACAAAGCCAGGCGCGCCGTCATCAAATGGGTGCCGTTGATCAACGCGAGTCCCTCCTTCGCGGCGAACTCGAGCGCGGCAATGCCTGCGCGGCGCAGCGCCGCGCGCGCCGCCACGCGTTGCCCACCGTGCTGCACGTCGCCTTCGCCCATCAGCGTCAGCGCAATGTGCGCCAGCGGCGCGAGATCGCCGGAAGCGCCCACCGAGCCAATCTCCGGCACCACGGGCGTGATCCGGGCATTGAGCAACGCCACCAGCCGATCGACGACCACGGGCCGCACGCCGGAGCGGGCCCGCGCCAGCGACGCCGCCAGGCAGAACATCGTCGCGCGGACGACGGGTTCGGGCAGAGGAGTGCCGGCGCCCGCGGCGTGCGAGCGCACCAGGTTGCGCTGCAACTGCGCGAGGTCGGCCGGTGCGATCCGCTGCCGCGCGAGCGAACCGAATCCGGTGTTCACGCCGTAATGCGGCTGACCGTCGCTGGTCGCTGCCAGCAGGGCGCGCCGCGAGCGGACCATCCGCCGCCGGGCGGACAGCGCGAGCTGCACGCGGGAGCGATTGACGGCGACGGCGTGGACTTGCGCCGGCGTGAGCGGAGAGCCGTCAAGCGTTGCGCGGCCAGCGATTTGGCTCATGCCATCACGATGTGCAATCGATGCCGGCTGACAACTCGCGGCCATATCGTGTTTTCAGGATGAAAATCCCTTTTGACGAAATCGCGCCGGCTTCTACTTTCTAAGGCCTATGAAACCGTGGCGTCGTTCTACTCTCGCTCTCATTGCCTTCGGTGTGCTGCCGATGGTGGTGTTCGGTGCCGATTCTGCGGCGGACACAAAACCGGCCACCGCTGCCGCGCCGGCGCCCACGGTCCCCGTGCCGCAGGTGGAGAACGGCTACCTGAAGCTCGGCTTCGAGCAGCTCGCGTCGTATCAATTCAATCCGCCGCCGTTTGATCCCGCCGCCAATCCCAATGCGAAGCCGCCCACCGGCGAAGAACAGATTCCCGACGTGGTGAAGCGCTGGAATGGCAAGAAGGCGATGATCACCGGCTACATGGTTCCAGTGAAGATGGAGAAGGGCTTGGTCACGGAGTTTCTGCTTATGCGCAACACGATGGCCTGCTGTTTCGGCGCCGTGCCGAACATGAACGAGTGGGTCGTCGTGAAGATGAAGAAGGGCGTGCAGCCGATGATGGACGTGCCCGTTGCTTTCTACGGCGAACTGAAGGTCGGCGCGATGTTCGAGAACGGCTACATGACCGGCCTCTACGAACTCGAAGGCGAGAAGATGGGGGAAGTCCAAGGCTGAAGCCTTGGAAGAAGTACCAAGGACCAAGTAACAAGTAACAAGAGCTCGGGGCGGCTTGTTTCTTGTTACTTGAGACTTGATCCTTGTTACTTCCGCGCCGCGCGCGGCGCGGCTACACCGCGTTTCTCAATCCGTCGAACGTGAACCGGAAGGTCGCGCCTTCGTCGACGCGACCTTCCGCGTGGGCCTGGCCGCCGTGGCGCTGCAGGATCCGTGAGATCATGGCGAGGCCGACGCCGTTGCCTTCGAATTCTGATGGCAGGTGCAGCCGCTGAAACACGCCGAACAGTTTGTCGACGTAGCGCATGTCGAACCCGACGCCGTTGTCCTGCACGTAGATCATCCGCCGGCCGGACCGGTATTCACAGCCGATCTTGATAATCGCCGGCTTCCGCGGCCGCGAATACTTCAATGCGTTCGACAGGAAGTTGACGAACACCTGGCGCATCAGGCCGCGGTCGCACTCGGCGATCGGCAGTTGCTGGCGATGCCACTGGATGTCGCGGCCCTGCATTTCGCCACTCAGATCCGTCAACGCCTCGTCGAGCAGATCGTTCAGGTCGGTCGGGGCCACTTCCAGCGGTTTCCGGCCGAGCCGCGAGAAACGCAGCAGGTCGTCGACGAGGTGGAGCATCTTCTCGTTCCCGGCGCGAATCCGCTGGACGAAGGCGAGGACTTCCGGCGGCACCTGCTGCGCGAAGTCGTCGGAGATGATCGAGGCAAACCCGGCCATGTTGCGCAGCGGCGCGCGCAGGTCGTGGGAGATCGAATAGATGAAGGCCTCCAGATCCTTGTTCGATTCCTCGAGTTCGCGCGTGCGTTGCGCGACGCTGAGTTCGAGGGCGGAGTTCAGCCGCGTGATTTCCTCCTCGGCCGCCTTCCGCGCGGTGATGTCAATCGCCGCCGAGAGGCAGAGCGGGTGATCGTCCATCTCGCCGCGGATGAGCCGGCTGACGATGTGCACGTGGCGACGGCCGCCGCCGTTGGCGGGGGCCAGCACGAGGTCGAGCGCGTGTTTGCCGGCGATTTGGTACACTTGGTCGACGTGGGCGCGGAAGGCACCGCGGGAATCGCCGTCGAAGAAAATCGTGGCCGAGGCGCCGAGCGCCCGCTGCCGGTCGACCTGCAGCAACTCCGCCGCCGCGAGGTTCAGGCTCTCGATGATCCCGCGCGAACTGAAGGTCAGGTAGGCGACCGGCGCGAAATCGAACAGCTCGAAGTACCGGGAGCGCGAGCGCTCGAGCTCGTTCTTCGCGCGCACGAGTTCCTGATTCTGCATCTGCAGTTCGATCTGGTGGGTGTGCAGGTCGTCGGCGAGTTTGCGCGCGGAGGCGGTGGGCGCCTTCCGGCGCGGCGGCGGAATGGACTTGGACGCGGTCATGTGGCGAAACGGGGCGGAGCGATCCGCGGGGCCGCGAGGACCTCCGCGTTTTTGACGGGAGTGATGTTGAAGTGAGCGACGGCCAGCCCGGGTTCGGGCGCGCGGACCGGCACGGCGTGCAACCGGAACCAGCGCTTTTCGCCATGCGGCAGAACGGCGGGGTAGTCGTGCAGGAAGTGCGGGAGTTCGCCGCGCAGCACCTTGCGCATGCCCTCGATCCACAGGGCCGCGGTCGGACCCGCTTCCGGCCGCGCACAGAGATCGAAATAGCTCCCGCCGATCCCGATGTTCCACAGCATCGACTCGTCGTGCGTCGGCGTGAATTCGCCCCAGTTCTTGTGCACGACACGACCTTCGCGGTCGAGGATGAGCACCTGCGCCTGCAGGGCATCGAGCATGCTCTGCGTGACCGCGGACTGGGTTAGCAACCGCTGCTCGGACAGGTGCCGATCAGTCAGGTCGACCATCACGAGGACCACTCCCTGCGACCGGCCGATTTCGTTGCGGAACGGCGCGCAACGCAGCAAGAGCCAGCGGCCGCCGTTCGGGTGCTCGATCTCGCGCTCCTCCAGCTGGCCGGAGCGGCTCACGCGCTCCGCCATCCCGGCGAGGTCGTTGACGTGCAGGATGCGGGACACCGTTTCGATCGGCACGCCGAGATCGGCGTCCGTGAGTTCGAGCAGCAGCAACGCGGAACGCGAGGCCCGACGGACGCGCAGTTGATCGTCGATGATCAGCACGCCGACCGCCGCGGTCGCCAGCAGGTTGTTGATGTCGTTCGTCAGCCGCGTCAGCTCCTCGATCCGATTCTGGTTCTCCGTGTTGACGGTGTGGAGCTCCTCGTTGACCGACTGCAGTTCCTCGTTGGTGCTCTGCAGTTCCTCGTTGGCGGCGAGCAGCTCTTCGTTCGCGGCCTGGATTTCCTCGTTGGAGGTCTCGAGGTCCTGCACGGTCGCCTGCAACGTATCGCGGGTGAGCGAAAGATCGCGTTCGAGATCGCCGATCCGCTGCCGCTCCTGGCGATCGTGCCGGAACGTGCGCCCGCGCGCGGCGGAGCGGGGCGGCGGCGGCTGCTGCTCAATGAAGACCAGCCGGGTGCCGGTGGCCTTGCCGTGCTTGTCGGGGAGCGGCCGCACGTGCACGCGCACGACGTGAGTCTTGCGGCCGTCCCTGAATCGCACGTTGTCGTACGTGAATTTGTCGCCCTTCTTCTGCGCGCGAATCAGCGCGGAGCGCAGCGCGTTGGCGAGATTGTGCGCGGTGAGCTTGAAAATGTTGCGACTGAAGCCGCCCGCGGAGAGCTTCAGGTAGTCCGCCGCACTGCCGAGGATGTGTAGCACCTCGTCGCGGTTGTCGATCACGATGCAGGCCGGCGCGAATTCCGTGACGATCTGCCGGTTGATCTCCTCGATGGTCGGCACATCGCTCGCGGTGACCCGCGCATTCGCGCGCTGCAGCGCCGCCGCGTTGTCCGGCGTGCGCACGATCCGCGTCGGGCTGACCAGCATCGGCGGCGCCTGGCCGATCCGGCGGTTGCGATAAAGGTTGGCCCGCGTCGAGAGGGGACGAAAACGCTCGGTGGCGTCGCCGATGCTCTCGCTGCTGCCGAGGAAAAGCACCCCTTCGTCCCGCAGCGCGAAACTGAACAAGGTGAGCAGCCGTTGCTGCAGCGGCGCCTGCAGGTAAATCAGCAGATTCCGGCAGCAGACGAGCGACAGCTTGGTGAACGGCGGATCGCTCAGCAGGTTGTGGTTGGCAAACACCACCATTTCCCGCAGCCGCGACTTCACGCGGAAGCCCGAGCTCTCCTTGAGGAAGAACTGCTCGAGCCGTCCCGCCGGCAGCGACGCGACCTCGCTCGGAGAATAATAACCGCGGGCCGCGCTCGCGAGGCTCTCCTTCGAGATGTCGGTCGCGAAAATCTTCACCGGGTTGCGCAGTTTCAGTCGATCCATCTGCTCGGCGACGAGCATCGCGAGCGAATACGCCTCCTCGCCGGTGGAGCAGCCGGCCACCCACATGCGCACGGTTTCGTTCGCCGGCAGCGCCTTCAACAAGCCCGGCAGCACGTCCTTGTCCAAGGTGTCCCACGCCGCGCGGTCGCGGAGGAACGAGGTGACGCCAATCAACAGTTCGTTGAACAGCAGCGACACTTCGCGCGAAGACTGCAGGAGGTGCCGCGCGTAGTCGGCGAGGTTGTCGATCTGGCAGACGCTCATCCGCCGTTCGATCCGGCGATCGATCGTGGCGGATTTGTAGTGCGAGAAGTCGACGCCGCACTGGGTGCGCACGAGGCTGAAGATCTCCGCCAGCGTGCCGTTGAGATCCTCGCCGCGCCGCCGCCCGAGCGTGCGGCCCTTGGTCAGCAACGGATGGTTGAGGTACGTCGCGAGCTGCGCCGGCATCTTGTCCGGCGGCAGCACGTAATCGGCGAGCCCCGTCGCGATCGCGCTGCGCGGCATGCCGTCGAATTGCGCGCTGTCCTCGCTTTGCACCATGACCATGCCGCCCGCATTCTTGATCGCGCGAATGCCCGCGGTGCCGTCGCTGCCGGTGCCCGAAAGCACAATCGCGACCGCGCGGTGCTGCTGGTCTTCGGCCAGCGAAAAGAAAAACTGATCGATCGGCAGGTGCAGCCCGCGCCGCGGATCGGTTTTGCGCAGCTGCAGATTGCCGCGCGCGATGGTCAACGTGACTTTCGGCGGGATCAGATAGATGTTGCCCGGCTGCACCGCCGCGCCGTGCTCGGCCCGCTGCACGTGCATCCGCGTGTGCTTGGTCAGCAGCTCCACCATGAAGCTTTTGAAATCGGGCGACAGATGCTGCACGACGACAAATGCCGCATGCGGCACTTCCTTGAACGAACTGAAAAACTCCTGCAGCGCCTGCAGCCCGCCTGCCGAGGCACCGACGCCGACTACGAAGGGTTCGCGGGTGCTGCCGTTGTGGTCAGCGCGCGACTTTTTCTGGGGGGCGGGGGAAGAGCTCGACCGCTTTGCCATGGCCGTTGAAGTACGTGGAAACCGCCATAGTTCTGAAACCGTCGCGATGGTTCCCTCGCTTGTGCGTCCGTTTCGCCCCGACCATTCGCGGGAGGCCGTCCGAAAACCATGGATTTCCACCCGTAGGTGGCGCGCTCGGCGCGCCACGTTTACCCGCCTCCGCCGGGCTTGTGCGCCCACGGTACGTTGCGCGGCAAGCGCGCAACCTACACACCGCGGTAGCGTTCGCTGGTTCGCCGACCGCCCCGGCCTATCGCGAAATGTCGCGTTGGGTCAGCACGCGAAAGCCGCGTTTCGTCAGTGCCTGGCTGGCGACATCGTCATCCTCGGCGTTGATGGCCAGCGCGCAACGTCCCTCCGGCCGCTTGATGAAACTGTACACGTAATGGATGTTGATCTCCGCCTCGAACAATGCGGCGAGCACGCCTTTGAGCTGCGATTCGTCGCTGATTTCCACCGCGAGCACCAGGCATTCCACGTAGGGAAAGTCATTGTTGATCATCAGCTCGCGCGCCTTGTCCGGATCGTCGACGATGAATCGCACGATGGCACTGTCGGTCGTGTCGAGGACCGTGAGCCCCATCACATGGACATTGCTGTCCTTCAGGAGCGCGGTGAGGTCGTAAAGTCGCCCGAGCCGGTTCTCGGCAAACACCGAGAACTGCTTCACGGGATCGTTTGGCGACGTGCTAATCTGCGCAGCCATAAAGCCGGAACCTTGGGCTGAACGCGGGCTCCGTCAATGGCTTGCTCGCGCTGCGCCCCAGAATGCATTTCGCGAAACCGGTGCATTCTGCACCGTGGGTGTCGTGCGATGAGTAGCGCCGGCATCCTGCCGGCGAGTGGCTGCGGCTTCCAGCCGCAGATTCAGCTGAAAGTCGATGCCACTCGCAGTGCCGGCAGGATGCCGGCGCTACGTTCAGGCGCTGCGATCATTGAGAACCCGCAGATGCGCCCCGCGAGTCGCGCTCGCTTGAGTTCGCGTGTTCCTCTCCCCAGCGTCCGGTCATGCCGGGAGACCTCCATCCTCATGCGACGGCCGAACGCGACGCGCGCGCCAGCGCGCAGCTCGTCCTGCGCGGCATCGGGCTGAATGTGATTCTGGCGGCGGCAAAATTCGCCGGTGGCATTCTCGGCAATACCTACGCGCTGATCGCCGACGGGGCGGAATCGACGCTCGATATTTTTTCCTCGCTGCTCGTATGGGCCGGATTCCGGGTCGCGGCGCGACCGCCGGATGCGAATCATCCCTATGGTCACGGGAAGGCGGAGCCGCTGTCGGCGCTGGCCGTGGCGGTGTTCGTGTTCGCGATGGCGGGTTGGATCGGCGTGAGCGCTGTCCACGAAATCATCACGCCGCATCGTGCTCCGGAATGGTGGACGCTGCTGTTGCTCGCGGCGATCGTGGCGTTGAAACTCGCGTTTTCCCGGCGGATGCACCGCGCGGGCGTGGCGGCGGGCAGCACCGCGCTCGACGTCGAGGCGATGCATCACTCGTCGGATGCGCTGACCTCGGCCGCCGCCTTCATCGGCATTGCCGTGGCGTTGGTCGGGGGGCCCGGCTGGGAGGCGGCCGATGATTGGGGCGCGCTGTTCGCGTGCGTGATCATCGCGTACAACGGCGCGGGCATGGTGACGCATGCGCTCGGCGACGTCATGGACACCGCCGTTCCCGCGTCCTTTGAAAACGAGGTTCGCGCGCTGGCGCTCGTCGTGCCGGGCGTCGGCGGACTCGACAAGGTCCGGATGCGCAAGAGCGGGTTGAGCTACCTCGTCGACATCCAGGTGCAGGTCGACGGCGACCTGACTGTACGCCGTGGCCACGAAATCGCCCATGCCGTGAAGGACGCCTTGATCGCGTCGGCCCGGCACCGCATCAGCGACGTGACGGTGCACGTCGAGCCGATGCGGTGAGGGGCGCGCCGTCGGCGCCAGCTGTACGATTCGGATTGTCGGATCGGCATCAGATGCACCTGCGCTGTTATGACAGCATCTGCGCAAGCTGCCGGGCTTGCGCGCATGCCGTTGCGGTATTGTGCTACCAGACTCTGACCTACTGACCGTATGAACACGTTTCCGTTTTTCTCCCGTGGCGTGCAATGGCGTCGCGTTGCCCTGGCGTTCGTCGCGTCGGCTGCGTTTGCCCAAACCGCACCGCGCGATCCGAACTCGACTTCGCCGGCTGCGAACCGCGACGAAGTCATCGCGCTCTCGGCGTTCACCGTCACCGGCACGAACATCAAGCGGATCGAAACCGAAAACGTACTGCCGGTATCGGTGCTGACGACCGCCGATATCGAGGTGCGCGACGCCTCGCAACCCTCGGAACTCCTGACGGCGTTGCCGCAGGTGACGGGACTGCCCGGCAACGAAACCGCGACGCTGGGCGCGACCGCGCGCGGCGACAACTCGAGCATTTCGCTGCGCGGCATTCCCTCGAGCAACACGCTCATCCTGCTCAACGGCCGCCGCCTCGCGCCGCATCCGATCAGCCAGGGGGAGGCCGGCGTGCCGACCTTGTCGACCAACGTGAATCAACTGCCGAACCGCGGGCTCGAGCGGATCGACGTGCTGCGCGACGGCGCGTCGTCGATTTACGGCACCGATGCCGTGGCCGGCGTGGTGAACTACGCCACGCGCCGTAATTTTCGCGGCACGGAACTTTCGCTGCGCTACGGCGAGACGCGCTACGGCGACGGCGAGGAATACCGCGCGACCTTGACGCACGGACTCGACTTTGCCCGCGGGAAGGGCCGGGCGATGATGACGGCGGACTTTTATCACCGCCAGGCGGTCCTGGCGCGCAACCGGTGGTTTTCGCGCGAGGCGGACCACAGCTATCGCGCGCCGGCGCCCTGGAACATCCCGAACACGGCTACCAGCGCGACGGCGGCCGGCGATTTCAACTCGCGCTCCGCGACGACGGAATATGGCAACTTTCTCGCGGGCACGGTGACCGGCTTCGACCAGTTTGGGCGCGTCAGCACGTTCGCCGGTGCGCGACCGACCGGTGTGCCGGCCACGCTGGTGGCCACGAGCGGATTGTTCGTGCTCCAGCCGACGGCAACGGGAGGCGTGGCGTTCGGCGCCGCGACGCCACCGCGGGCGGGCGTGACGCACGACTTCTATTGGAACAACAACACCTACCGCGTGATTCAGCCGAAGACGGCGCGGACGAATATCTTCACCAGCGCCGAATACGATCTGAACTCGCGGATCACGCTCTTTGCCGACGCTTCGCTCTATCAGGCGCAATCGGTCACCTACCGCGAGCCAGACGGCATCACGCAGAGCACGGATGGCTTCATCATCGTGCCGGCGACGAATCCCTGGAATCCGTTCGGCACGCGCTTCTGGGATCCGCAGGGCCGGCCGAACGGCGACAACACTCCGCGGCTGACCGGCACACCCTCCGCCGTTTCGATCACCAACAAGCGGCTCACGGATCTCGCGACGCGTACGGACTGGGTCGACGACCACGTCTACCGCGGCGTCGCCGGCCTGCGCGGCAAGCTGCTCGATTCGTGGCGCTGGGAAGCCGCGCTGCTGTGGTCGCGCGCGCGCGTGATCGAAAACGAGGAGGGTCCCGACCGGAAGAGCCTCCTGGTCGCGGCGATCAACCAGACGGACCCGGCGCAGGCGTTCAATCCGTTCACCCGCACGTTCGCCGTGCAAAACGGGAATCTCGTCGTGACCGGGCCCTACCGGAATCCCGACAGTGTCACCTCGACGTTTCGGTCGAGCTTCATTCGCAACGGCATCACCAAACTCGGCAGCGGCGACTTCCGCGCGAGTGGCGATGTGCTGCGGGTGTGGGGCGGCAACAAATTGGGCGGCGCTTTCGGCGGCGAGTTTCGCGCCGAGGCGTATGACGATTATCGGCCGCCCTTCGCGGGCTTGAATCCGCCGGGATCGGGACTCGATCCGGCCTCGAACGATTTCCTCGGCTTCTCGCCGAATTCCGATACGCACGGCAACCGCCACGTGGCCGCGCTCTACGCCGAGGCAGTGATGCCGCTGGTTGGCGGCGAGTTCCGGCTGCCGCTGGTGCACTCGCTCGATTTCACCGCCTCCGCGCGCTACGAGAGCTACACGGATTTCGGCGACACCACGAAACCGAAGTATGGCGTCAACTGGAAGCCGACTTCGTGGATCATGGTGCGCGGCTCCTACAACGAAGGGTTCCACGCGCCCAACCTCGCGCAGCTTTTCACCGGCACGCTGATCCGCACGGTGACGGGCAGCACCGACAGCTATCGCAACACGGTGACGGGTTCGATCATCGACGGTCCCTCGAACCGGCGCAGCGTCGCGTCCGGCAACCGTTCATTGCAGCCCGAGACCTCGACCGGCAAGTCGGCCGGCATCGTGGTCGAAGTGCCGGGCATCAAGGGCCTCTCCGTCTCCATGGACTATTGGGAGATCCGCCAGAAAAACATCATCGCCTCGGGCGGCAGCATCAACGACGACCGCGACGCGCTCCTCGCGGCGACGCAGGCGGCGCTCGCCGCCGGGCAGGCCATCAACGCGATTAATCTCGGTGACGAGAATGGCGGCTACAAGGGCGACCCGTCGGTCCTGCGGCTGCCGGTCACGCAGGCGGACCGCGATGCGTTTGCGGCGTTCAACGCGCGGCAGACCAATCCCGCGAACCAGCGCGCCGCCGTTGGCGCGATCGATATCCTGCGCACGAGCTACTTCAACAAGGCGCAGCAATTCGTGAACGGCTTCGATTTCGACGTGAACTACCGCTTCCCGGAGTTCGTGCTCGGCCAGTTCAATTTCAACACGACTTGGACCTACCTGAACGACTTCCACGCCTACAATGCGCCCGGTGCCCCGCGGCTCGAGTATCGGCGCACAAACTCCACCAATGTCGGCGGTGCGGCGCCCATCTGGCGCGGCAACGCCACGCTGTCGTGGCATCGGAAGCAATGGGGCGCCGGCCTTGGCTTCTATTACACCGGTCGGATCTTCGACGTGAATGCCGTGACCACCGCGCCCGTGGCCGAGTCGCTCGGCAACCCGAGCTACATCGGCTCGTACTTCACCAGCGGCGGCTATGCCTACCGCTACGTGATCCACGATGCGAAGACCTACAATCTTTACATCACCTATAGCGTGCGCGCGCAAAACCGCTGGCTGAACAACACGAGCGTGCGCGTGGGTGCGGTGAATCTGTTCGACGCGCCGCCGCCGCTCTCGGCCGACTCGCGTGGCTACGAGCCTTCGTTGTACAACACGATGGCCCGCGGCCTGAGCTACAGCCTGCAGTTGACGAAGAAGTTCTGAGGCCGGTTCCGTTGTGGCCAGTCGCCGACCCGAATGGCGCTGAGTTAACGAAGCTGCTCGTCATGTTCTCGCGTAGCGCGGTCAACCTGACCGCGTCTCCACCGACTGGATATTTCGCCCGCAATGCGCGGTCAGATTGACCGCGCTACGGCTCGCGCCATCAGCCGACACCCACCATCTCCATGCTTGGCTTGGCGCCATGCGGCGCTGGCT
>Ga0080064_1005241_pt1 | contig 15496 bp, 18 predicted proteins | sample Subgrocontami54m_FD_69260 | JGI IMG/M metagenome (GOLD analysis project Ga0080064, IMG submission 69260) | Subsurface groundwater microbial communities from S. Glens Falls, New York, USA - GMW46 contaminated, 5.4 m (SPADES assembly) (version 2) ...
TGACCCGCCGGCGGGGGACAGAAAGGGGAGCCGTAGATGCGAAGCAGGCTCACCGCGTTTTGCGCCAGACGACGGCGGGCCAGCCGGCGGTCCCGCGCGCGAGCAGCGCCGATCCGCGCGCCTGCGCCCCGCCGATGGTTACCCGCGTCGTCGCGATGAAGTAATCGCTGCTGAAAGAGATGTCTTCAGTCGCCACCAGGACGCCCCTGGGAAGCTGGTTCAGGAGATCAGTGCGGTCGCGAAAATAAGCGCGCTCGCGCTTCTCGACCAAAGCACGGGCGCCGTCCAGACCCAAGCCATCGACCACCGCTGCAATGACTTCAGGCGACGCAGTGTTCACGTTCACGGCGGTGAAGCGGGGCAGCGCGGTGACAAACGGGCGCAGGCGGGCACGCACGCCGTCGTCGAAGCCGCGCACCAGCGCCAGCTCGGCTACGTCGATCAACGGCTGGTTGGCCGCAAGGTAAGGCGGCTGCAGCGAGAGGTAGTACGCGTCTTCGGCTCCGTCCCGCGGCTGCGGCTCGCTGTCGGCGTCGATCCAGTCGGCGAGCGCGCCGGCGAACCCAGCGGGCAGGTCCAGTATCGTGAGCAGACGCCGGAAGTGCGCGAGTTGCGCGAGGTTGACCTTGCCGTCCTTCAGCAGGTTGTTGAGATTGAACTTGCCCTGCTGGTCCTCGATATATCCCGCGAGTTCGCCGTTGTCGACCGGCATCGGCGGCAACCGCAGCGCCCAGGGCTCGCCCAGGTGATCCACAGTGCTCGCGCGGCGATCATCGCTCAGCACGGCACGCGCCCAATCCACGCCGGCCTTGATAATGAGCTGTGCCTGAACATGGTCGGACGCGAGCTCGCTGCGTCGCGACCATGTACTCTGTGTCACCATAATCGCTGTTGCGGCCATCGCGGCAAGCGCGACCACCCCCATAGCGAGCACGATGGCGACGCCTCGCTGTCCGGCTCTCATGACTGCAGCGCGAATACGCGCACGATTTCCTCGCCCGAGGCGAGCACAATGCGCACTTGCACGGCGCGGGGAATCGGCGGGTCGAGCGCCGCGGCGGGCCAGGCAGTCACCCATGCAAGACCGGCATTGAGGTACTGCAATTCAAATTTTGTCACTCCGGCCAGCACGGGGTAGCGCGCGGGCAGCACGTTGGGCGCGACATCCAGTCCCGGCCACAACCATAACTCGATCTCCTGCTGATCATTCAGCCGGTAGGCGAGCCGCCGCGCGGTGTCCACGCCCTCAGCCGAGGCAAAACGGCTGAATTCAAGGCGCGGTTCTAACGTCGCATCGGCCCGTCCGCGCCAAGCCGGAACGGTGCCGGCCGCGGCCCGCACCGGCCGCGGCGCCGCGAGCTGAACGTCCTGCTCAAAGCGCGCGAAGAAATTTGCCACCCGCCGCCATTTGTCGGTCTCCTGACTGACGTGCTCGCGCGCATCGAGCACCGCGCCAAGACCGCGGTACGACATCAGCGCGAGCAGCGAGAGAATCAGCAGCGCCGTGAGTAATTCGATCAAGGTGAAGCCGCGCGGTCCGCGGCGGAAGGCGGGGCCGCGGCGCGCTTGCAGGACCAGCTTCATTTGACGGCCCCCGGCGGCTGCACGACAAACCCGGTAAGGCGTGCCAGCGAGCGCGACTCTTCGGGCGCCGCGAACACGAAAACATCGACGCGGCGGAATGCGGGGTTCGGCGTCGCGATGACCTCCTCGCGCCAGGCGAATTCAATGCCGCCTTGGCGTTCCGTGCCACGCTGCATACCGAGCGGCAACCAAACGCCACGGGCGCGCTGCTCCGCCAGAAGATTCTCCGCGACCCAGCCGGCGAGCAGACGCGCACGCAGTTCGCCAACACTGTTCGTGCCTCCGCCTGCCACGCGCAGCGATGCGAGCAGCGCGATCGAGATGATGGCAAGAGCGACCAGCACCTCGACCAGCGTGAACCCGGCCCGCTTACTGCAGCGCCATGTTGCCATTTGGTTTTCCTGCGCCCGGCAACACCCGTACATCGCCGACCGGAGAGGCCGCAACTGTGTAACGTTCTGCGCCAAAGGCCATCTCAATGTTGAAGGAAAGTGCCGGGCCGTAGGGGACGAACTCAAGGCGCATCGCGCCCTGCGGACGCATATTTTCGACCTGCAGGCCCGAGACCAGCATGCCCTGCGGCAGCGTTCGCGCACGCAACAGATCGCCATCGCGCACCTCGGACCAACCGGTATCTTCATTAAACTGCCAGAAGCGGTAGCCAGGTCCGTTGGCGATCCAGGCGATGGGTTTTCCCGTGAGGCGCGATTGCACTGCGGCAAGATCGAGCAGTTGCGCCAACCGCTCGGCCTCGACGCGAAGAAGCCCGCGATCGTCCGGGCGCACGATGGCGCTGACCAGGCCGACAAACAAGCCCATGATCAGCAGCACGACGAGCAACTCGATCAACGTGAAGCCCCGGCCTTTTCCCGTCCGGAGTGAAGGGTGAAGGGTGAAGGGTGAGGGGTGAACACCCCCACCCTGACCCTCCCCCTTGAAAAGGGGAAGGGAATGAAGAGCCGCATGGCTCTGCCCTTGACGCTTTTTCCCTTCACCCTTCACGCATTCACCCTTCACGCCTTTAAAGAGTCCAAGAGCCGATGTCGGCGTCGTTGCCTTCGCCGCCGGGGACACCGTCGGCACCGAAGCTGAAAATGTCGATCTCGCCGTGCAGCCCCGGATTCAGGTATTGGTAGGGACCGCCCCAGGGGTCCTTCGGCAGGCGCTCGACATACCCGCCTGGCTTCCAATTGGTCGCGATCGGGGCGGTGGTCGGCCTCGCCACCAGCGCCTGCAATCCCTGTTCGGTCGTGGGGTAGCGCTGGTTGTCGAGACGGTAGAGCTTGAGCGCCTGCATCAGGCTCGCGATATCCTGCTTCGCGGCGATCGCCCGCGCCTCGTCCGGGCGGCTGATAATTTTCGGCACCACCAGCGCGGCGAGAATGCCGAGGATAACGACCACCACCATCACCTCGAGCAACGTGAATCCGCCTTGCCATGATTTCACTTTCATTTGACCTTCCTTGCGCTCGATCGATCCGAGGGCCGTCTGAGGTTCGCCTAAAGCCAAATATAGCCATTATCGCCATCGCCCGTGAATACTCTGTACGCTAGCGTACATACGGAGGAGTAATTTCGTCCTACGATGTGTCCCATCCTGCAGGCGGTATTCCGCTTGACGAAAGCGAAAGATGCAAGCGATCTCCCTCGAACGATCGAGTTTTGCGCCAACGGCCGTTGTGTCACTGGTGACATTCGCCGCACTCGCGCTGCTCGGCCTGGTGCTGGCGTACTGGACGTGGGCGTGGCTCGCACCACGCCCCGAGCCGCGCGCGCAGCCCCTCGCGGAGCCGGGTGGAGGCGTAGGGTCTGCTCAAGGTCTATTCGGAAGTTTGCAGCGGGACCAGAACATTGCGGCGCCGACGGGAATCGCGATCAAGCTGCTCGGTGTCGTGGCCGCCTCGGGCGGGCGGCGTGGATATGCGGTCGTGCAGCTCGAGGCGAGACAGATTCTCGCGGTGCATGAAGGCGAGGACATTGCCCCCGGTATCCGGCTCGCGGAGGTTCATGCCGATCACGTTATCCTGGAGCGCAACGGGACGCGCGAAACGCTCACGTGGCCGGAGAAGAAAACATCTGTGAAACCCCCTGTGCCACAAATTAACAAATGATGCCCCCGTCGCTAACCGATGACATATCCGAGGATCAATCCATGAAGCGTTGCTGGTTACAAACTGGATTTCTGTGGCTGGTCATAGTGGTCTTTATCGGCCAGGCATGGTCCGCCGACGCGGCGGCTGCGGAACAGTCCGGGGCGGGAGGCGGGCCAACGGCGCGCTCCCCGCAAACCGGCGCCTCCGGCGCTAACCCCGACCTCGTTACGCTCAACTTCGTCAACGCCGACATCGAAGGCGTGGTCAAGGCGGTAAGCGAGATCACCGGAAAGAATTTCGTGCTCGATCCGCGTGTCAAAGGCGTGGTCAATATCGTCTCGGCGAAGCCGCTGTCCAGAGCGCTCGTGTACGAGGTGTTTCTGTCGGCATTGCGCCTGCAGGGCTATGCCGCGATCGAGGATCGCGGCATCATCAAGATCGTTCCCGAGAGCGACGCCAAGCTGCACTACAGCCCCACGCTCGGCCCGCAGGACAAGTCGCGCGCCTCCGACCAGATTCAGACCCAGGTGTTCACATTGAAATACGAGTCTGCCGTACCGCTGGTGCCGATACTGCGGCCGCTGATCGCCCCCAATAACACCATCACCGCCTACCCGAATACCAACACGCTGGTGATCACGGATTACGCCAGTAACCTGCGGCGCATCGAGAGAATCATCGACTCGATCGATCAGCCCAGCGGCACCGAGCCGATCATGATTCCGCTGCGCTACGCCTCTGCGCTGGAAGTGGCACAGACGGTTAATCGGCTGTTCGCGGAGACGGCGCAGGCCCCGGGCGCGGCTGGCACGAACACCACTCAACGCATGATGATAGTGGCGGACACGCGCTCGAACAGCCTGCTCGCGCGCTCGGACAATCCGTCGCGGCTCGCCCGGTTGCGCAGTTTCGTGGCGATGCTCGATTCGCCCACCGGCGCCGGCGGCAACATTCACGTCGTCCACCTGAAGAATGCCGAGGCGGTGAAAATCGCCGAAACCCTGCGGGCAATCTACCTCGGCGAAACCGCACTCGCGGCGCCGCGCGCGCCCACGACTTATGGCGCGCCGGCAATGACCGCGCCGCCCGGGGCTTCGCCAATGACCACGCCTCTGAGCGCATCGGCACCGGCGCAAACCGCCCCGGGGTCGCCCGGCATCATCCAGGCGGATGCGGCGACCAACTCGATCATCATTAACGCGCCCGACGCGATCTATAACAGCCTGCGCGCGGCGCTGGACAAACTCGACGTGCGCCGCGCGCAGGTTTACATCGAGGCGCTGATCGCCGAAATCACCGCCGACAAGGCCGCCGAATTCGGCATCCAATGGCAGGATTTGAATGGGCTGGGCAAGACCACGACACAGCCCTTCGGCGGCACTAATTTCGGTACCGCTGGCCAAAACATTCTCGGCATCGCAACGTCTCCAGCCAGCGTAGGCCAAGGCCTGAATATCGGCGTGATAAAAGGCACTGTCACGATCCCGGGCACCTCCGCTCAGATTCTAAACCTCGCCCTCCTCGTTCGCGCGCTGGAGACGGACAACAATGCCAACATTCTGTCCACGCCGACCTTGCTTACGCTGGACAACGAAGAGGCCAGAATCGTCATCGGGCAGAACGTGCCTTTCATCACCGGCTCGTACGCGGTGTCGGCCGCGGCGACCACACCGACGCCGTTCCAGACCATCGAGCGGCGCGATGTCGGCCTCACGCTGCGGATCAAGCCGCAGATCTCCGAAGGCGGCACCGTGCGGCTGCAGATTTATCAGGAAGTGTCCAGTATCCAGGACAGTACCAACGTCGCCGGCGTGATCACCAACAAGCGCGCGGTTGAATCGACGGTGCTGGTCGACGACGGGCAGATCGTGGTGATCGGCGGGCTCATCCAGGACACGGTCAAGGATGGCATCCAGAAAGTTCCGGTGCTCGGCGACATTCCGGTGCTCGGCGCCCTGTTCCAGTATAAGACGCGCTCGCGCACTAAAACGAACCTGATGGTATTCCTGCGGCCGACGGTGCTGCGAAACGCCCAGGGCGCGGACCCGCTCACGAGCGAACGTTACGACTACATTCTTGGCGAGCAAAGCAAGGCAAAACGCGCGCCCAGCTCCGTTCTTCCCGAGGTGGTACCGCCCACCCTGCCGCCGCGCCAGCCGCCGGCGCCGGCGGACGCAATCCAGCCGCAATAGCCGTGCCGCGATGAACAAATCGACGGATGTCATCCCCTACGCATTTGCCAAAGCCAACGGTGTCGTTGTCACCGCCCTGGATGAAGGTGGAGCGGAAGTGGCGGTCCGCAACGGCACTCACGCGGGCGCGCTCGCCGAATTGCGGCGGGCGCTCGGCGTGCCGCTGCGCGCGCGCCGCATCGGTGCCGACGGATTCGACGAACTGGTTTCCGCGTTGTACAACAATGCAAACGCCGGCGCAGCCGCCCTTGCCGGCGACTTGGCGCAGGATCTGGATCTTTCACGGCTGCTGCAGGAAATCCCCAAGATCGAGGATCTTCTTGAAAGTCAGGATGATGCGCCGGTCATTCGCCTGATCAATGCGCTGCTGACCCAGGCGCTGCGAGACGGCGCCTCGGACATCCACATCGAGCCCTTCGAGACGCGCTCGGTGGTGCGGCTGCGCATCGACGGCACGCTGCGCGACCTGATCGAGCCGGCGCGCGCCTTGCATGGCGCGATCGTCTCGCGGGTAAAAATAATGGCGCAGCTCGACATCGCGGAAAAACGCCTGCCGCAGGATGGCCGCATCACGCTGCGCGTGGCCGGCAAGCCGGTGGACGTGCGCGTGTCGACGATTCCCACCGGGCACGGTGAACGTGTGGTGCTGCGCCTGCTCGACAAGCAGGCCGGACGGCTCGACCTGACGCGGCTCGGCATGGACGACGCGACCCTTGCGCACATGGACAGCCTGATCCGCGAGCCGCACGGCATCGTTCTGGTCACCGGCCCGACCGGCTCGGGCAAGACCACCACGCTCTACGCCGCGCTGTCGCGGCTCGACGCGACGGCGCTCAACATCATGACCGTCGAGGACCCGATCGAGTACGACCTCGACGGCATCAGCCAGACCCAGATCAACACCCGGATCGAGATGAGTTTCGCGCGGGCGCTGCGCACCATCCTGCGCCAGGACCCCGACGTGGTCATGATCGGCGAAATCCGCGATCTGGAGACCGCGCAGATCGCCGTGCAGGCGAGCCTCACCGGCCACCTGGTGTTTGCCACGCTTCACACCAACGATGCGGTAAGCGCCGTCACCCGGCTCGTCGACATGGGCGTGGAGCCCTTTCTGCTTGCCTCCAGCCTGATCGGGATCGGTGCCCAGCGTTTGGTGCGCCGCCTGTGCCTGGAATGCCGCAAGCCCTTTGCTGCCGATGCGGCGCAACTGCGCTCCCTGGGATTCGCGCCGACAGACGGAACACTCTATTCGGCGCAAGGGTGCAGCGCCTGCAATCGCTCGGGTTATCGGGGGCGCACCGGCATCTACGAATTGCTGACGGTCGACGATGAACTGCGCCGGCTGATCCATGACCGTGCCGCCGAGCAGGTGCTGCGGGCGCATGTCGTTTCCCGCGGCATGCGCTCATTGCGCGACGACGGCATGCGCTGGGCCGCGCAGGGCGTGATCAGCCTCGAAGAAGTGGTGCGCGTGACGCGCGAATAGCCGCTGCCATGGAAGCATTCCAATACGAGGCGCTGGACGCCGCCGGTCGCACGGTATCCGGCGTGGTGCAGGCCGACACGGCGCGCCAGGCGCGCATCCAGTTGCGTGCACAGGGGCTTCTGCCCTCGGTGGTCGACCAGGTACACGCGCGCGAGCGCGCACGGCAGGTATGGGCGCGGGGCATTTCATCGGCCGAGTTGAGTCTGGTGACCAGGCAGATGGCGACACTGCTCGACTCCGGCCTGACGATGGAGCAGTCGCTCAACGCTCTGATCGAAGAGGCGTCCGAGCCGATGACGCGGGAGGTGCTGACCGGAGTCAAAACCGAAGTGACGGCCGGTCTGTCATTGGCCGGGGCGCTGGACGCCTACGAAAAGAGTTTTCCGGATTTCTACCGGGCGCTGGTGCACGGTGGCGAGGAATCGGGCGCGCTGCCGACCGTGTTGCAGCATCTCGCCGACTATCTCGACGCGCGCCAGGCGTTGAGGCAAAAGACCAGTCTCGCACTGCTTTACCCGATCCTGGTCACCAGCGTCGCGGTCATGATCGTCACCGGACTGCTGATCTATGTGGTGCCGCAGGTGGTGCAGGTGTTCCAGCAGTCGCGGCAGAGCCTGCCTTTGCTCACCCGCGCCCTGATCGGACTGAGCGACTTCCTGCGCGCGACCTGGCCGTATCTCATCGCGATCATCGTCGGCACAGCCGCCGCCGCGCGCATGGCGCTGCGCCGCGCTGCCGCGAGACGCCGCTGGCACGTCCTGTTGCTGCGCATGCCCTGGCTGGGATCGCTGATTCGCGGCGTCAACACCTCGCGCTTCGCCAGCACGCTTGCGATTCTGGTCGGGGGCGGTGTGCCGCTGCTTGCCGCACTCAACTCCGGTGCGCGGGTGATGACCAACATGGTGATGAGAGAGGCCATCGAGCGCGCGATCGAGCGGGTGCGCGAAGGTGCAAGCCTGGCGCGGGCGCTGGGCGAAACGCGCACGTTTCCACCGCTACTGGTACACCTGGTGGCGAGCGGGGAGGCGAGCGGGAAGCTCGAGCAGATGCTCGAGCGCGCCGCGCGCCTGGAGACCCAGGCGCTCGAGCGGCGCCTGGCAGTGTTCCTGACGGTGCTCGAGCCGGTGATGATTCTGGTGATGGGTGGAATCGTGCTGCTGATCGTGCTCGCCATCCTGCTGCCGATCATCGAGATCAACCAGCTGGTGCGCTGAGCACCGGCTGCCCTCGAACGAGCTGACCATGACCCAGATGCTGATTGCCAACATGCGGGGAGTGCGCCGCGAGGGCGTGACCGAGGCCGCCGGCAAGCTGCAGGCGGCGGGAGTGATCCATTACAGCCGCGGCAAGATCACCGTGCTGGACCGTCCGAAGCTGGAAGCACGGGTCTGCGAGTGTTATGCGGTGGTCAAACGGGAATCCGATCGCTTGCTTTCCTGCAAGATCACGATCGTTGACCAGCTTTCGTGATCGAAAACAGCCTGCTCGCCGCCGTCCCTCGCAAGGAGTATCGGCGTCTGCTCGCCGGGCTCGAACCGGTCACGTTGACCTTCGGCGAGGTGCTCTACGAGCCAGGGGAGACGATCCGCCATGTCTACTTTCCCGGTGCCTCCCTGGTGTCGTTGCTGACGCTGGCGGACGGCCACCTGGCCCTGGAAGTCGGCTTGATCGGCCGCGAGGGCATGGTCGGCATTCCTCTGGTGCTGGGACACAATGTGTCGTCGGTTCGCGCCCTGGTGCAAGGGACCGGAACGGCCATGCGGATGGCGTCGGCGCGCTTCCGCGAGGAATTCCGACTCAGCCTGGCGTTGCAGCAAGAGCTGTACCGCTACACCCATACATTGATGGCCCAGATCTCGCAAACCGCCGCGTGCAATCGCTTTCACGTGGTGAAGAGGCGCCTCGCCCGCTGGTTGCTGATGACCCACGACCGCGTAAAGTCGGATCAATTCCGCATGACGCATGAATTCCTTGGGCACATGCTGGGGGTGCGGCGGGTCGGCGTCACCAGGGCCGCCCAGGCGTTGCAGAAGCGCAAACTGATCAGTTACAGCCGCGGCGACATCACCGTGCTCGACCGTAGAGGCCTCGAAGCAGCGGCTTGCGAATGCTACGAGGTCGTCAAGGACATGCACGACGGCGCGCAGGCCGGGCATGCAATGCCCAAGATGCGGATTTCCGCAGCAGCGTGATGCGCTGGCTAGCGCCAAAGAAAAAGGCCCGGAACGGGGTTGCCGTTCCGGGCCAGGTGCTGCAGATGTTCGTTAGGGGGAGGAGGAAAACGAACACCCGCAGACATCATGCCTCATCGCTCAAATCCGCTCTGTACGCTATCACACATAAGAAAATTTGCGTCCTGGGTACGCCAGCGCACAGATCGTCCCGGGCGCAGGGTGATAATGGTCGAAATGATTGATGCTGTTGATCGCAGGCATCGCGGCGACCGTGTTCTGTGTCGCTGGAAGTGCGACCGGCACCGACATTGAATCAACGTGAGGCAACCAAAATGAACTGGGATCGCATAGAAGGCAACTGGGTACAATGCACGAGTAACGTCAACGAGCGGTGGGGCAATCTCACCGACAGCCAACTCGCCGGCAGGGTCCAGGAAACGTATGGAATGACGAACCGCGAGGACACTGCGCAGCGCCAACTCACTGACTGGCAGCAACACCTGAGCGATATGGAACGTGCCGCGCGATGACGCGGCACGCGGGCGAACGCCGCAACTGATCCGAACGGCGCAATGCTCATCGTTTGCCGTTCCGTAAAAAAACTGCGCTATGCGCGCAAGCGCACGGAAGCGGCCGGGGCATTGCGCGTATCTTGCATCGTTGGCTCATTGCCCGCAATACCGCGCGCAGTTTTCGTTAGCTACAAAAGAGGAATCATCATGAGGTATTCGAAACTGTTTACGGCGGTAGTGGTGGCGATTCTGCTGGGCGCTGCATCGCTCGTTCCCGTCGCGAACGCAAATAGCGATGAAATCGTCCAGACCGCCGGCGGCGTGTCCTATGTGTCTGGAGGTGTCGGAACGGCTTCGATCGACCGCCTCAGTTCGCTCGCCAGGGACTTCAATCTCAAACTCGTGTTCGCTTTGAAGTCTGGCGACTACGTGAGCGACGTTAAGGTCACCATCGCTGACGCGGCAGGCAAAACGCTTCTGGATAGCACGTCCGAAGGGCCGTGGTTCTTGACCAAGTTACCGGTGGGCAATTATCAAATCGTCGCAACCTTCGCAGGCAACGCGGTAAAACGCCAAATCGCCGTCGGCGCGGCAAAACTCAGGACTATCGATTTTCGGTGGGCCTCTGAGTAACGGCGTGAAGCCGTAGCCGTGGCAATATCAGAATTCTTGATCGGAAGGGTCTCGAGGCAGCTGCTTGCAAGTGTTACCGGATCATCAAGGACATGCGATTCTGATCCTCGGTGCTAAGAGCCTGTAACACAATGAAACACGTGTGCGTTGCTGCCAGAATTGGTGATGGTGAGGCGCTCGATGCTGCCAATATCGAGAATATTGGCAGCGTCGAGCAACGCTGCCAGCGCCGATTCTGGCTGCAACCCCGCTTCTATATCAGATTGAAATCCTTAGGATTGCTCTTGGGGCTGGCGCGAGTTTTGGCCCAGGCCATTGTCGAAAGCCCCTAGCTTAGAGTGACTAAGCGGCGGGACTTTCTTCGCGTCCTGAGCCAAAATCGTGCCAGCGCATCACGCGTTTCATTGTGTTACAGGCTCTACGAACGCTGCAACGTAATTTGCCCGGCTTTTTCCGCGGACATGACAACTCGATTCCGCCCGCCGCGTTTGGCCTGGTAAAGCGCGACATCGGCCGCCTTGACAATCGCCGCCGCCTCGGACGCATGGTCGGGGAAAATGGCCACCCCCAACGACAGTGTAATGGCGCCCAGGTCCCGGTTGGCATGACTTACGCTCAGAAGCCTGGCGTCCTCCCGAATTTTCTCCGCGCGCTGCCGCGCTCCTTCCGCGGTCGAGGGGGACAGGATCAGCATGAATTCCTCACCTCCGTAGCGACAGGCAATATCGCTTCCCCGCACGTGTTTTTTGAAGAATGCCCCCAATGCACACAGAATGGCATCGCCCCCGTCGTGACCGAAGTTGTCGTTGAACTGCTTGAAGTGGTCGATATCGATCATGATGACGGCTAGCTGCGCATCGTTGCGCTTGGTCCGGTGCTGTTCCTTCGCCAGGGCTTCTTCCATGTAACGGCGGTTGAAAAGTCCCGTCAGCGGATCCAGAATCGACAGGTTGCGCATGGCTTCGCGCAATTTCAGGTTAGCGATGCCCAGCCCGATGTTATCGGCGAGAATTTTCGCCAACCTGCACTTTTCCGCCATGCGCGCTTCATCGGCTTTGTCGTTTTTAACCGGGCCGTCAAGTAGATGCAGGATACCCAGCGTCTCACCCTGCGCGAGCAGCGGCAGGCAGACATACATGTGTCCGTCGTCGGTAACATGGGGACACCATCGCTCATGACCGATAGCGAGATGAACCTGTCCGCGTCGATGCGCCCAACAGTCGTTCGGCGGAAAGATCAGGTTGGCCGGCGGCAGCGGGCCCCACACCGCGGCGGCTTCCAGCATATCGCGCGAGGCGTTGAGCACGAACACAGCGCCGGAGTCCTCGGGAAACAGCTGCGTCACGGTTTCAGAAATGATCGAATAGGCCTCGGCTTCGGTAGTGCTGGTCTGCAAAAAGTCGTTCATCTTGCTGAACAGCGTGATCGCCTGATTGCGCTTGGAGAGTTCCGTCGTCTGGTTTTTGAGTTCGTCGTTAGCCGCGTTCAGTTGGACGGTTCGCTCAGCGACGCTCAGTTCCAGGTTATCTTTCTCGTGCGCCAGTTCGGCGGTCCGTTCCTGCACCGTCTGTTCCAGCACCTTGTTGTAATCATCAAGTTTCCTGTAGAACAGACGCACTTCCAGCATGTTTTGAATACGCGTTTTCACTTCGATCACATTGAACGGCTTGATGATGAAATCCTTCGCGCCGGCCTGCAGCGCGTGCAGCTTGTGACCCGGTTGGGCCGTGATCACGAGTACCGGAAGGTAGCTGTCCGTTTCGATTGCCTTGAGGCCTTCCATCACCTGGAAGCCATCCATGCCGGGCATCTGGAGATCGAGCAGGATCAGGTCGTAGCGGTTTTTGCGATAGAGCTCGCAGACTTCATGCGGATCCGTCGTCGACGCAATGCGGGCATAGCCGGCGTCACGCAGCAATTGCTCAAGCAGACTGACATTGGACTCCTGATCGTCAACAATCAGGATGCTGGCGTTAAGAATGTCGGGTGCACTAAGCATCATGCTTTTTCCTCTTTATTTGCGCGGGCCGATTCCGTTTTCGCAAATTTCAGTGCCACGTCCAGCGTGTCCATGAACTCATTGACCTTGATGGGCTTGGTGAGATAGCGGAAAAATCCCGCCTCCAGTCCCTTCTCGATGTCGTGGGGAATTGCATTGGCGCTGAGGGCAACGACGGGGATGTGCGCCGTCGCCATGTCGGCGCGCAGGATTTGCATGGCTTTGATCCCGCTCATGCCCGGCAGATTGATGTCCATCAATATCACGTCCGGCCGCGAGGCGTGCGCAAGCTCGATGCCGAGAGTTCCGTTCACCGCGGTCAACAGTCGTATGTCAGGGCGCCGCGCGATGAGTTGCTCGACCAGCTTCATGTTCGCCGGGTTGTCCTCGACATAGAGCAGGGTGCGCGGCGCGGCGCCGTTCTGAACTTGCGGCTGGGCCGGAGCTGTGTGTTCAGCTTCGTCAACGGCAAGTTGCGGCGCAGCGGCCACGACCAATTCGATCCAGAACACGCTGCCCTCTCCGACGGTGCTTGCCACGCCGATTGCACCACCCATCAGTTCGACCAGCCGCTTGGTCACCACCAGGCCGATGCCCGTGCCTTCCTCGATGCCGGCCTCTTGTCCGAGACGATTGAACGGCTGGAACAGCTGCGCCAGCTTTTCCGGCGACAATCCTGCTCCGGTGTCCGTGACGCTGACGCGTATGCGTTGCGGGGCGCACGCGCTGCATTCCACGAGGACGGATCCCCCCGCCTGGTTGTACTTGATCGCGTTGGACAGGAGGTTGATGAGCACCTGTTTCACCCGCGTCCGATCGGCCTTGATAAAGCACGGGCTGTCGACCTTGGGAAAGGTGACTTGGATGCCGCGCTTTTGCGCCTGCGGTTCGATCATGGCCTGGCATTCGTGCATGACTTCAGTCAGCGACATCGGTTCGAGCGACCACGACAGCCGCCCGGACTCGATCATCGCGAGATCGAGGATTTCGTCGATCAGTTCCATCAGATACCATCCCGCCTGCAGAATCTGGGCTATGCTTTCTTTCTGGGAAGGCGTTGGCGGCGGGGAATCGGACCCCATCAACTGCGCGAAACCGAGGATCACGTTGAGCGGGGTGCGCAGATCATGGCCCATGCTGGACAGGAAATCCGATTTCGCGAGGCGCCGGACCTCAGCGATGACAGTCACCGCGCCGGCGGCCTTGTCGAGAGCGGCGGAATCAAGTTTTTTCGCGGGCATGGCACAACCTCTGTTCAAATCGTGAAATGGTCCTGGCGGCGGTTCAGGAAAGCATTGCTGCTCTTCCGATCCGCCCCGCCATTGCGCACCATCGTGCGTCATGAATCGAATCGCTAGCACCGCAACGGTTTGTTGTGTGTGCTATTGACCGTGACGGCAATATTGGCCGTGACGGCAATTATCCCCGCCCGCTCCGAGACACTCTGTGCGCTGGCGTACGTATGGAGTAGACTGTTCACTCAAATCTTCTCGTTATCTTGTCGCGGCGTTCAGTCAGACCGCATCGACAACAGCACCTTTGAGGCTGACAAGCAACAACTCGCAATGTCTACACCACATACCCCCAATGAAAACCATCTTCTCGCCGCCCTGCCCACGGCCGAATTCGCGCGCCTGTCCCCCCATCTGGAACTGGTTCCGATGCTGCTGGGTGAATTCCTCTACGAATCCGGCGGCCAGTTGCAACACGTCTATTTCCCCACGACCGCCATCGTGTCCCTGCACTACGTCATGGAGAACGGCGCATCGGCCGAAGTCGCGGGGGTGGGCAATGAGGGCATACTCGGTATTTCGCTTTTCATGGGAGGCAATACCACGCCCAACTCGGCTGTCGTGCAGACCGCGGGCTACGGCTACCGGCTGAAGGCGCAGTTGATGATGCAGGAATTCAATCGCGCCGGGTTGATGATGCGTTTGTTGCTGCGTTACACCCAGGCGCTGATGACACAGATGTCCCAGACCGCGGTATGCAATCGGTACCATTCAGTGGAGCAGCAACTGTGCCGCTTGCTGTTGCTGACCCTCGATCGGATGTCCTCGAATGAATTGGTCATGACGCAGGAATTGGTCTCCAGTATGCTCGGGGTGCGCCGCGAAGGCATTACGGAGGCCGCCGGGAAATTGCAGCACGCTGGTTTTATTCGCTACCGCCGTGGCCACATTACAGTAATTGATCGGTCGGGATTGGAGGCCCGCGTTTGCGAGTGCTACGACGTGGTCAAGAAAGAATTCAATCGCTTGCTGTCCGATGTACGCAACCGCCAGGGCATTCCCACTTGCGCCTCATAACGCACACTAAGGTCCGCCATGTCCAAAAAAAAACCTGATTCTGCCATTCTCCACCACGCCGCTGGCACGGCGAAGGGCATCACCGAGGTCCGACGCCAGGAGGCTTTGCTTAAAACCGGGGCCTTGCAGAACGCGATTCTCAACAGCGCCAACGTCTCGATCATCGCCACCGACGCGAAGGGCGTCATCCAGATTTTCAACGTCGGCGCCGAGCGCATGCTGGGCTACACGGCCGCCGAAGTGATGAACAAGCTCTTCCTATGCACAGCACTTAAAGCGACAGAATCCTTGCGATCCACAAGAGAGGGCCAAAAATGAAAGTTGTAACCAAAGGACAAGCATCGCGGGGGGAACTTGACCCCAAACTGTTATTGAGCGTCTTGACGGCGGTTAAAAAAGGGGACTTTTCGGCGCGCATGCCGCTGGACTGGACCGGCATCGACGGCAAGATCGCCGACACGCTCAACGACATCATTGCGCTGAACGACAAAACATCCCTCGGCATCGACCGCAT
>Ga0080064_1005242_pt1 | contig 15491 bp, 17 predicted proteins | sample Subgrocontami54m_FD_69260 | JGI IMG/M metagenome (GOLD analysis project Ga0080064, IMG submission 69260) | Subsurface groundwater microbial communities from S. Glens Falls, New York, USA - GMW46 contaminated, 5.4 m (SPADES assembly) (version 2) ...
TTCGCAGCCGCTTGATTCGGCACTTGGGGCGGCGCAGTCAAAGGCCGTATCGCCCTCCGCCAGGCGTCGGATGGTATGAGCGGTATGAGCACATGCTGGAGCCAGGCGCAGGCGCCCTGTGCTATCCTGTGTGCTCCGAGGTACGCTGGCGACAGCGTTGAAAAAGGGAACCTGGTGAAAATCCGGGACTGCCCCGCAGCGGTAATTGGGAACGAAAACTGCATCATGGCACTGACCGAGTCCGGTTGGGAAGCCGCAGCCAGTAGGCATTAGCCCATAAGTCCGAAGACCTGCCTGGGAACGGCCACACGGTCGTATTTCACGAATGCTCTCTAGGGAGGGGCAGCATGAATACCAGGCATCACCGCTTTCTTTTTCTTCTGACGGCGCTTTGCTCCGCAAACGCCATCTTCGGGCAGTCCTCGGCTCTACTTCGAGGCATTGTCATCGATCCACAAGGCCGGCCGATCGGGGCCGCTCACTTGTCGCTCTTCAATTCCGTGAATTCCACGCGAATCGACCAAGTTCAGAGTGTCGATGGTCGATTCGAGTTTTCCGGGATTCCAGGCGGACGTTACCTGATCCAAGCCGCCGCCGAGAGGTTTCGTCAAACCGCGGTGCCCGTCGACTTCCAGCCGGGGGCCAACAGCACTATAGAGGTGCGTCTGCAGATCGAAGGTGTCCAGCAGTCCATCCTCGTTACCGCTGAAGCCGGGGCTCAATCTATGGACGAGGTCGCCAAGGCGGTCAGCGTAATAGACCGGGCGGAGATCGATGCCAGAAACGAGTACAGTCTCAGTGAGACGCTCCGAAATACGCCGGGCTTGGTGGTACGGAACCTCGGTGGGCCGGGGCAGTCTACCTCAGTCCGATCGCGTGGTTTGGGTCCCAGCGCAACCGCGATCCTGATTGATGGAATGCGCTTCCGCGATGTGGCTACCACACAGGGAGACGCTAGTTCGTTCCTGGGCAGTCTCAACATCGTCAACCCTGAGCGTGTGGAGGTGCTTCGCGGGTCTGGGTCTTCGCTCTACGGCACAAATGCCGTTGGCGGGGTGATCAACGTGGTCACTGAGCAAGGGGGCGCACCGATGCACGGCGATCTTCAGTTGGAAGGCGGCAATTTGGGGTTGCTGCGGGGGAGAGGCAGTCTGGGTGGCGCCGCTCTCGACAATCGCCTTCTCTACAGTGGCGGCCTGCTGCATTTGAACGTGATGAGCGGCGTGGACGGGAATGACCGGGCGCGCAGCACTGGGGCTCAGGGATTTGTCCGCTATGGTTTCGGCCATGGCCTCTCCGCCAGTGCGCGCTTGTTTGGCTCGGACGACTTTGTGCAGCCGAACTCGAGCCCGACGGCTACTGGCCTTCCGGCCGCGAACATCCCCAACACTACGATTGTCCCGGCCATCCCGCTGGCGAGATCCGAAGTTCAGAACAGTCTGGCGGGCCGTCCCATACAATCCGGTAACGCCACTTTCATTCCAAGCCGCGACGATCCGGATAATCGGCGGGCTTCCCATTGGTACTCGGGCGTATTCAAGCTGCAACAGACGGTTAGCGCGCGGCTGAATTGGCAAGCCAGCTATCAGCACGTGAATACGGACCGGATCTTTCAGAATGGACCGGCTGGAATCGGAACGCAGCCCGTGACGTCCAACCGCAGCCGGTTTACTGGCGGAATCGACACCGTTGACGCGAGAGTGGCTTTTCGCATCAGACCCTGGGAAACGATCTCCGGCGGGTACGAGTTTGAGCGCGAAAGTTATTTTAACGCCGACGACAACAAGTTGCCGGGACCCAACCGTGTGTCCACGGAAACGCGGGTGCGGCAAAATTCAACCGCGCTCTACCTGCAGAATCAGCTTTCGTTACTGAGTCAGCGATTACAAATTTCTTTCTCAGGCCGGTCCCAAAGTTTTGACCTGCAGCGCCCTCAGTTCGTGACCACGGGGACAGCAAACAACTACGCTACTATCGCGCTTTTATCGCCACCTCGCGCCTTGACAGGAGATGGTGCGCTTTCCTATTTCGTAGCCAAGACAGGCACTAAGTTCAGAGCGCATGCCGGCAACTCTTATCGCGCGCCGGCTCTTTCGGAGAGATTCGGCTCCGGCTTCTCTTTCAACCCGACGATTGCCCAGGTAATATTCTCGCCGTTCGGCGATCCGAGGCTGGCTCCAGATCGCTACAACTCGTTCGATATGGGCGTGGATCAGTACTTTGCACGAAATAAGATACGAGTCAGCGGAAGCTACTTCTACACGCGAATCGTGAAGATAATCCTTTTCGACTCGGGCTCGCTCGTGATCAGACCTCAGACCGATCCGTTCTTGCGAACATCGGGTTACTTCAACGCCGCAGGAGGGATTTCGCGCGGCGTTGAACTCTCCGCAGAAGCTCAGCCTTCCCGTTCGACGTTGTTGAACACATCCTATACCTACACAAACGCGAATACCGACCGGGATATCCTGGTGCGCGGCTTCTTCAAGTCTTTCGCGGTGCCGGCCCACACGTTCACTTTCATGGCCAACCAGCAACTCGGGAAAAGGAATGATGTGACGCTGGATCTGTATCAGGCTTCGAGCTACTTCAATCCGCTGTTTGCCGCAGGCCGCGCGCGGGCCTATCAGTATCCGTCCCTGACCAAGATAGATGTTGTTGTGAGCCGCATTATTTGGACGAAAGATACCCAGGCCCTGCGATGTTACGGCAAAGTAGATAACCTGCTGAACCGCGAGTATTACGAAACCGGGTTTCGAACTCCAGGTATCACGTGGATCGCCGGCCTGCGAATGAATTTCCGCTAGGGGGGAACATAATGTCGATCGCAACGACCAGGGGTGACGGCGGCCAGACCGGGCTTTCCGGTGGAATTCGGGTCTCGAAGGCATCGCCGCGAGTGGAAGCCTACGGCACTCTGGATGAACTGATTTCCAGCATGGGTTTCGCCCGGTCCATTTGCGGGAGCGAGGAGATCCAGCAACTCACCAAGACGATTCAGAAGGAGCTGTTCAAAGTGGCATCGGCGATTTCCACGCCACCGGAAAGCCCCAAGGGAATTCCAACTATCGACGATGCGATGGTCGATGCGCTTACCGAACACGTACATCGGATCGAGGCGATACCCGGAATTCTCAACGATTGGTCATTGCCAGGCGAAGATCCGGCTTCGGCGGCCTACGATGTGGCGCGAACCGTGTGCCGGCGAGCTGAGCGGCTGGTGGCCGGACTGATAGAAAGCGGGATGCCGCTCCAGCCTAACGTCCTCCGCTACTTGAACCGTCTGTCGGATCTGTTGTGGCTTTTCGGGCGGCAGATCGAACGCGCGGAGGGTAAAGACGCGCGGCTGCGCGGCGAGGATCGGCAAGGTCCCAAATGGTCGCGAGCGTGGTAGCTCCTCCGTTTGCGCTGGAACAGCGGTTGCGATGGTTGATCGCGCGCTTCAACGAACCCTGGAGTCTGCTGAGTTGGTGTGTGGTCAACGGCGGATTTCAGCGGACGAAAACCGTCGGCTGGCTGTATTTGCAACAGAACGAGATCACCGCCGTGACTGATTCGGCAGATTGGATGCGAGCCACCATGCACGATGAGGGCTTGAGTGATGCAGTGGGTTTCATGACCAGCCGGCGCGCCCACTGCTGGGTGGAGGGCAGCGCCGAAGAGGCGGATTGCCAAGCATGGGCAGTTGGCACAGTCGGACTCAGCAACGCTTTGCGGGTCGGAGATCCCGCGGGGAAGTCGTCATGTGGAACCATCAACCTGCTGGTTTGCGTGAACGCTCCGCTTACCACGGAAGCGGCACTGGAAGCGCTGTGTCTCACTGGCGAGGCCAAGACCGTGGCCGTGTTGGAAAGTGGGATGCGGAGCATCGCATCCCAAGCACCCGCGACCGGAACGGGAACCGATTACATCGCTGTGGCGTGGCCATCAACGGGAGCCCCACTACCGTACGCGGGCAAGCATACTGCGGCTGGCGCGGCGATTGGGCGAGCGGCGTTCGACGCGGTGACGAGAGGCATCGCGCAATGGCGGGACGAGAACGGAGGTCGGCGATAACATGCCCGGCCCAATGTTTATCGCCGAAACGGCCGCGCACTCGGGGCCGCGCGTGTTAGAGGATGTGCTCGCATGGCAATGACCCCGGAGGTACTGTTCTGCGGGGTCGCACTCGACTTCGCGATCGGAGATCCGCGCTGGCTGCCGCACCCAGTGGCCGGCATCGGGCGCCTGGCGCTCGCTGCCGAGAAACTCTGGCGAGCCGTGAAGATTCCAGCGCGTCTGTCCGGGAGCCTGGCTTGGCTTACTGTTGTGGTCGCGGTCTGCGTTCTGGTGTTCACATCGGTTGCGTTGCTTCCCGCGCCATGGATCCAGATTTATTGGATCTTCACTTTTCTTGCCATGCGCAGCCTCAACAGTCATGCGGCGACCGTGATCGCTCATTTGCGAGCGGGGGATCTAAGTGCGGCGCGAGCGTCCGTGGCGATGATTGTGGGCCGCGACACGGCGGATCTCGATGAACCGGAGATCACGCGCGCGGTTTTCGAAACGGTGGCCGAGAACTTGAACGACGGAGTCATCGCACCGCTGTTTTGGCTGGCTGTTGGCGGGCCAGTGGGGATGGCCGCCTACAAAGCGACGAACACGTTGGACAGTATGTTCGGTCACCGGGATGAGCGGTATCGGCAGTTCGGATGGGCGTCCGCGCGGATGGATGATTTCGCGAATATGATTCCCGCGCGAGTGACAGCAGCTTTGGTGTGGGTGGTGGCGCTATTCCTGCCGGGCCTCAATGCCCGAAACAGCATTCAGGCCACTTTGCGCGACGCGCGCAAGCAGCCGGGCCCCAACTCGGGCTACCCGGAAGCAGCGGTTGCCGGCGCACTGGGCGTCCAGTTTGGCGGTGTGAACTTCTACAGCGGCGTTCATTCGCAGAAAGAGTTTTTGGGCGATGCGTTGCAGCCGTTGCGCTGGCAGCTATACGATTCTTTGAGGAACGTTGTCTATTCGACCGCCGCGCTCTTCGTGCTCTTGTTGGGAGGCATCGCGGCATGGGCATAACGCACGGCGGCGACATTTTTGGGGCAGCGGAGCGGCGTGGCGTGCCGTGGCAGCAAGTACTCGACTTCAGCGCGAGCATCAATCCGTTGGGTCCGTCACCACGAGTAAAGGAAGCGATTCTCTCGTCGCTCGATCGCATCGCGCATTATCCGTCGCTCCACGCCTCGGATCTTCGTCTGCGGCTGGCGCGGGAGTGGGGGATCGCGGAGGAGCAGATCCTGACAGGCAACGGGGCCGTGGATCTGCTGCGAGACGTCTGCGCAAGTTTTCCCGAGGGTCATTTGGCGGTCCCGGTATTCAGCGAGTTTCACCGGTTGTGGCCGAATGCTTTGCTTTACCGTGTCGATGATGCGGCGAGCTGGCCCAAGCAAGGGGCTCTTGTAGTGACACGACCGGTAAATCCGACCGGAAGCCTGATCGATGCGGAGGTCATCATCGCGTACCTGCGCCGGTCGAAGGCCACGGTTCTCGTCGATGAGTCGTTTATTGACTTTTCCAGCGCCGCCAGCATGGTAGGGCTGACAGCCGAGTTCCCTCGTTTGCTCGTGCTTCGTTCCCTGACCAAGTTTCATGCGCTACCGGGTTTGCGCGTCGGAGCGCTGGTGGGCCATCCAGTGACAGTGGAACGTCTGTCCCGGCTGCGCCCGCCATGGGCAGTGAACACGCTTGCGGAGCAGGCGGCATTGGCCGCGCTCGACGACCGTGAGCACGCCGAGGCCACCCGACGGTTCGTTCAGGAGGAGCGCGCCTGGCTTGTCCGGAAAATCGCCGCGACCCCCGAAGTGAGGATTTGGCCATCGGAGGCCAACTACGTCTACGTCGAGACAGCGTATGCGGCGGACCTGGTTCGGTTTGCGGCACAGCGCAACATTCTGATCCGCGACTGCACCGGTTGGCCGGGATGTGAGCGAAGCGGCATCCGCGTGGCGGTACGGCGCCGGTGGGAGAACGAGCGACTGTTGGCAGTGTGGAAGGAGTTCCTATGCGAAGGCTCGTGAGTTTGTTCGTACTTGCGCTGGCGCTTCAAGCACAACCGCGCCGCATCGTTTCGACTGCGCCGAGTTTCACCGAGACCGTGTATGCAATCGGCGCGGGCGACCGGGTGGTTGGAGTTTCCGTGCACTGTCACTTTCCGAAGGAAGTGGAAAGAGTGGCGAAAGCAGGCACCTACATTCATCCCAATATTGAAGCGATTGTCCGGCTGAAGCCGGATTTGGTGCTGGTGCACAAGGAGCAGGCGCAGGTAGCCGCGCAGTTGAACCGCCTGGGGATTGCGACTCTAGCCCTCACCAATACGAGCCTCAACGACACGTTTACTACGATCCGCGAAGTCGGCGTAGCCCTAAACATGACGGCCCAGGCAGCCAGATTGGAACAGTTGATACGAGGCCGCTTGGAGGCGCTGCGCCGGGCCACGTCCAGGCAGCCGCGGAAGAGCTTGCTCTTCGTTGTCGGCCGGACGCCAGGCCGGTTGGAAGGGCTGGTCGCCGTCGGAAAAGGATCGTTTCTGAACGAGCTCATCACGATCGCCGGCGGCCGCAACGCGCTCGCCGATTCCCTCGTCACCTATCCTCGAATCTCCGTGGAGGCCGTGCTGCGCATCGATCCGGATGTCATCGTCGATATGGGAGACATGGCCGACACAGTTGGCGTGACCGAAGCCCACAAGCAAGAGGTCGTGAAACTTTGGCAAAGACAGGACGATTTGAGGGCGGTGGCATCCGGACGTGTGTACGCCGTTGCCGCGGATATCTTCGTGGTCCCGGGACCCAGGATCGCAGAAGCGGCCGAGGCATTCGCAAGGATGTTGCAACAGGAATCGTCTCGATGAGCATCCTCCGCATTGAAGGACTCTCCTGCAAGTATGGTTCGACTCCGGTGCTCCGTTCCATCAGCGCCACCGTGGAAAGTCCGGAATTGGTCGCGTTGATCGGCCCGAATGGTGCGGGAAAATCGACACTGATCAACGTAATCGCCGGACGCTTGCGTGAGTACGAAGGCGACTGTCTTCAGCACGGTGTGGACATCCGCAAGATGAGCCGCCCGCAACTCTGCCGGCAAGCGGCGCACGTACCGCAGCAGCGGATCGACGATGTGCCCTTCACGGTGGAGGAAGTCGTCTTGACCGGACGCACGCCGCACAGTTCCGGTCTTTATGAGAGCGACGAGGATCTGGCGGCTCTCGAAGAGGCTCTGAAGCTGACTCGATTGACGTCTTTTCGTAGACGACCGTTCTCGCGCTTGAGCGGTGGAGAACAACAGCGCGTGCTGGTGGCGGCAGCGGTGGCTCAAGCTGCGCCGATCCTATTGCTGGACGAGCCCGGCGCACATCTCGACCCCGAAAACCAAACTGAGTTATGGGATTTGCTGGCCCGGCTGCGCAACCAAGGGAAATTGATTTTGATCGTAACGCATCACTTGCATCTTGCCGCGCATCGCAGTGATCGGGTTTGGTTATTGAGCGAGGGACGCTTGGTCGCCGACGCGCCTCCCTCCCAAGCCATGCGGCCTGAGCAACTGGAAGCCGTGTTCCATGTGCCATTTCAGTCCCACACCAACGAACAAGGCCGGGTGTTCTTGAACTATGGTTGATCACCTGCGCACAAAAGCCTTAGGGACACTGATCCTGTTCGCCGCCGTCGCGTTGGCCGCAGTCGCCATCTGCCCTCTGGTGGGCGGCTCCGGCTTGGACTATGGAATGCTGCTGCGGCAAGAGAGGCCGGACTGGAACATTTTTGTACAACTGCGTCTGCCCCGCGCGCTATTGGCACTATTGACCGGGGCCGCCCTTGCCGTATCGGGCACATTATTTCAGGCGCTGCTGCGCGATGCACTCGCCACACCCTCAAGCTTAGGAGTCTCGGCAGCGGCATCACTGGGAGCGGTGATCGCGATCTCGACCAACATTGACCGCTCCACATTTTTCCCTCTAGTGTGGCTCTTCGCTCTCGCCGGTGCCGCTGCGGTGATTATTCTGGTCGCACTGTTGGGGCGCGCCAACAAGCGATTCTCTTCGTTTACGCTGCTGCTGACTGGCATTGCGATCAATGGAGTGTGCTCCGCCGCGGTGTTGCTGCTCAACAGCCTGGCCGGGATTACGAAATCATTCCAGATCACACATTGGTTGATGGGCGGCATTGATGCGATCGAATATTCGACGCTGGGCCTGCTGGCTTTAGTGACCATTCCCGTGTGTGTATGGATTCTGGTGCGGGCCAGAACCTGGAACGTGCTGTCCTACGGCGAGGCCTGGGCCGAGGGCCGTGGGGTGGATACCCGGAGCCTTTCAATCCAGGGTTTCATCGCCGGAGCCTTGCTGACCGGTACGCTGACCGCCGTCACCGGACCCATTGGGTTTGTGGGATTGATCGTGCCCCATCTGTTGCGCCGCCTGGTTGGCTCCGATCACCGCGTGCTTCTGCCCGCGGCGCTGTTTGGAGGCGGAGCGTTCCTAGTGGTCTGCGATACCATCTCACGTAGCGTGCTCGCCCCGATTGAGATTCCGGTGGGAGTGACAACGGCACTATTGGGAGGCCCTTTTTTTGTCTGGCTACTCTGGAAACGCTAACACGCAGCATGGCGAGGGCTTCAGCATCGGTCACGCCGGGGAGCTTCTGCAAGGAGCGATCTGGCAGGATGCACGACCGGAACCGTTCCTGGTGACGCTACCGGCGCCCCCCTTCATGAGCCGCGCGACAATTCACTATCCACGCGAAGCCGAGGATCATGTGGAACCGGCGTGGAAGACCAAAGCTCTGCGGGCTGCGCGCGTCGCTTGGACACATCTTGGTGGCTGTGCGGGGTCTCTACGGCTAGTCATCGAGAGCCAGACGCCGGTGGGAAGAGGTTGTGGATCGTCGACATCGGACTGCGTGGCGGCGATTCGCGCAGTGAGCGATCTCTTGGGACGCGCGTGTTCAGCCCATGAGATTGCGCAGTGGTCGACCCAATCAGAAATGGCTGCCGATTCCACCATGTTCAATCTGCAACCAGTCGCATTCCGGCAACGGCACGGGCGGGTCTTGCGGCCTCTGGGCCTGGCCTATCCTGCGATGCGCGTGATCACCGCCGATCTGGGTGGACCTCCGGTGGATACCGTCACACGTCCAGCGCCAGCATATTCAGACGAGGAGATCACTGCATTTCACGATCTTCTCACTCTGCTGGAGCATAGCATCGAACGCCAAGATGCCTTGGGCGTGGCGCAGGTGGCTACCGAAAGCGCGGCGGTCCAACAGAAGTACTATCCGCACCCTCGATGGCACGAGTTCGTCACTATCGCACAGCGCGCGGGTGCTCTGGGCGTGGGCTGCGCTCACAGCGGAAGCCTGGCAATTGCGCTCCTGGGTCAAAGCGAGGATTTGTCCGAAGATCAAATTGTTGCTGACCTCGCTGGGCTGGATCTGCCGGTCCTCGCCCGCTACACCCTGAACGCAGACCAAAAGGGGGAAGAAATCTTTTGCCCATTGTCTTAATTGGCGGAGGGAGCCGCAGTGGAAAGAGTAGTCATGCTCTTGCGATGGCGCGGCAGCACGGCCACCGCCGGGGATTTCTTGCCACAGCGCAGGTTTTCGACGACGAAATGAGGGACCGCATCGCCCAGCATCAACACGAACGCGGCCCGGACTTCGTCACCATCGAAGAGCCGCTCGATCTGGCGCGCGTCATTATTGCTCAGCAGGAGATGCTCGACGTCATCGTGATCGACTGCCTGACGTTGTGGCTTAGCAACGTGATACTAAGCGGACAAGAACCGCGCTTCAGCGACTTTCTCGACATCGCCGCGCAGTCGCCGCTGCGGTGCATCCTGGTCACCAATGAAGTCGGCTGCGGCGTCGTTCCGGAAAACGCGCTGGCCCGCCGGTTTCGCGATTTGGCCGGCACACTCAACCAACAAGCTGCGGCCCGCGCCGTGGAGGTCTACTGGATGATCTTCGGCGTACCGTTCCGAGTCAAGTAACGTATGCGAGCCGCGCTCCAGTTTTTGACGATTCTTCCGATTCCAGCTTCCCACAGCAAGCCGGGAGAAGCCGCCTGGGCTTTCCCGATCGTGGGAGCAGCGCTCGGCTTGGTCTGCGCAGCCATCGTGCCGTGGAAACTGGGGCCGGTCTTGGCGATGATGGTCCTGGCTGGTTTGACTGGCGGGCTGCATGAAGACGGTCTCGCCGACGTCTGCGATGCCGTTCGTGCGTATCGAACGCGCGAGCGCATGCAGCAGATCCTGAAGGACAGCCGCATTGGGGCGCATGGCGCGCTGGCATTGATCGCCTCGTTCGTCTTCCGGTGGCAGGCGCTGGCGGCATTACCTCCCAATTCCTGGTTAGGGCTCGCCGCGGTGTACGGCTTGTCGCGTGCGCAGATGGTGCTGCTGGCGGCCACGAGTTCTCCCGCGGGTGAGGGACTCGGTTCGGCGTTCATTGCCACGCTGCCGCGCCGCGCCGGTCTTTGGGTGGCGATCGAGGCTGTGGCACTCGCGGCTCTTGCGGGTTGGCCGATGGGCTTTGTACTGCTCGGCGCCAACGCCGCTCTGCTCTTGCTGGCGCGCCGGTGGTTCTCGCTTCGTCTGGGTGGGGTAACCGGGGACTGCCTGGGTTTTCTATGCATCGCGTCGGAGGCTCTTTCCTTGGCGGTGTTAGCGTGGGCGTAGTTCATCTGATTCGTCATGCCGAACCCGAGGTGCGGGGCGTTTTGCTCGGCAGCACGGACGTAGCGTTGCGGCTGGACACGCTTCCCGCCGCCGCGTTCGCCGTGGCGACGGTGTTCGCGAGTCCTCTGCAGCGAGCCCGCCGGACGGCCGAGTTATTGTTCCCCAATCAACGGGTCACGATTCTCGATGGTTTGGCGGAACGCGATCTTGGAGAATGGGAAGGCCGCTCATGGGACGAGGTGGAACAAGGCTGGCCGGATCTGGCGAGCAGCGCGGCGCTCGATTGGTTGGGAACCACTCCTCCGAAAGGCGAGCCGTGGCACTGCTTTGTGGAACGCATTACCTTGACATGGCGTCTGATGCGCCAAGCTGAGAAACCCGTCGCCGTAGTAGCCCATGCGGGTGTGAACGCGGCTCTCGCCGAGTTGATTTCCGGACAGAAGCCTGCGGAATTCCGGCAGGCTTACCTTGAGGTGCTGACACTTGAACTTGAATATTGAAATACCGGGCATCGCCGATTCGACGCTTGAAAACCGAGTCTGGCACCGCTGGAATTCGCTGACGAAACCACCGGGTAGCTTGGGGCGGTTGGAGTCCCTGGTTGTCGAGTACGCGCTGATGCAGGGAACAGAACGGCCTCGGATCGATCGCAAGGCGCTGATCTTGTTTTGCGCCGATCACGGCGTGACAGCGGAAGGTATCAGCGCCTTCCCACGTGAGGTAACGGCCCAGATGGTCAAGAACTTCCTAACGGGCGGCGCTGCCATCAGCGTCTTATGCCGCCGGCTTGGTATCGAGCCGCTGGTCGTAGACGCCGGTGTAGATGGGCCGCTCCAGCCCGGCGCTCTTGACTACAAATGCGGTCAGGGCACGGGCAACTTTGCCAAGGAGCCAGCTCTCAATCTGGCGCAGGCCGAGCAGGCGTTGCGTAATGGTATTGCATTGGCGGGTGATGTCTGCCAGAGGGCCGACATTGCGGCTGTGGGCGAAATGGGCATCGGCAATACAACATCGGCGAGCGCACTGCTAAGTGCACTAACAGGTTGCCCGCCGAACGATGCGGCGGGCGCGGGCACTGGACTGGATTCGGTGAGAATCTCGCACAAGGCCGAGGTGATCGCCGGGGCGCTTCGGCTGCACGGAGCGGCCGTGGCGTCGAAGGACCCGATGGCGATTCTGTGCGCTTTCGGCGGATTTGAAATCGCAACGATGGCGGGCTTTCTCCTGGGGGCCGCCTCGCATCGGCTGCCCGTCATGGTCGATGGGTTCATCTGTTGCGCAGCGGTTCTCGTTGCCCGATCCTTCAATCCCTCCGTAATGAACTACCTGATTTTTTCACATCGGTCTGCCGAGGCCGCGCACGACAGAATGTTGGCAGATCTCCAAAGGAAACCGCTGTTGGATCTGGAGATGCGTCTTGGTGAAGGGACAGGAGCGGTGCTCGCAATCTCCCTACTCGAAAGCGCAGTGGCGCTCTATTCTCAGATGGCCACGTTCGAGCAAGTTGGGGTAAGCAGAGCATGACGACGCCAGAATTTGACATCGACTTTTGCCGCCAGCTTGATGATCTGCTGCACTGGCGGCGCGACGTGAGGCATTTTCGCCCCGATCCCGTATCCGCGGAGCTCGTGAGCTCCTTGCTCAAGAAGGCCATGCTGGCGCCGTCCGTGGGCTTCTCACAACCCTGGCGGTGGGTCATTGTCGAAAGCGAGGAGAAGAGAGAAGCTGTTCGGCAAGAGTTTGAGAAATGCAACATCGAAGCGCTGCAAGGGTACTCCGGGGAGATCGCAAGTCAGTATTCAAAACTCAAACTTTCCGGTCTGCAGGAAGCGCCTGTCCAGGTCGCAGTATTCCTGGATGGCCGCTCCGGTACCGGCAAGGGGCTAGGTCAGCAGACGATGCCAGAGACCCGAATCTGGTCCATTGTGATGGCGATCCACACTCTGTGGCTGGCCGCGCGCGCCGCCGGACTGGGATTAGGCTGGGTCTCCATTCTGAATCCGGGATCCATGCGGTCACTGATCGAGGTACCGCAAGATTGGTGCTTCGTGGCCTACCTGTGCATCGGCCGGCCAGAGGAAGAACACGAGAAACCATTACTGGAGCAGGTGGGTTGGGAGGCGAAGCTACCGTATGAAGAGGTTGTGTTTCGCCGGTAGCACACTAGCGGTGTTCTTTCCCATCCTTAATCCGCTTGTTGCTGCGCAGAAACATAGCTCCATTGCAGAATGCCAGAATCTTTCCCGGCTGCATAGAGGGTAGGTCTCCACTACAAGCGCTCCCGAAAATGTTTTATTGACGGCGAAGCCTTTATCTCGACAATCCGCCCTTTTTTACCCAAAAACTCTTCGCAGTCTGCGAAGGTTGGGATAACAAGGCTGACGCACTTTTATCACATCTAAAGAACAGCGCTTCCAGACGGCAGTTTTCCTGCAACTTCCGCTGTCGCTGGGTCCCATCAAATCAAAGCCTTCCAAGCTGTCCTGAACACACCACGCCGCAGGGTTCAAATCGCCCGCTACGCAGGCGCAGTCTGTCCCCGGCGGTGCGGCACTGGGCCCCAATGTTGCCGTTGGTGATCCCGACCATCACCCCTTTTCCCGGTTCTTCCGCCGCCCTCTCATCCGCTTGATGTCCCTGCCACGCAGAGGTAATGTCCTCATGAGATAGCTACCGTTAATGCCAATTAACGTGGCAGGCTTGGCTGTATCGCCTGGCACATGAGACCACACCGGAAGGTACGCTCACGATTCCACTTCTACGGATAGCCGACTACACGGCCAAGTGCTGTACTTCCCGGCCCGAGAATGCCGGTCAGCAGTTCGGAAATCGCCGATGCCAACTCGCCAATCCGGAACAAATCCAAGGGAGGACTCTGAGCCTTCATCTTCAGCTCCGCTGAAACCGCAAACCGAACGCTGTTCGACCCTGATTCTGCGCATGAGACCCAGGGATGGTCTCACCCGATCCACGTTCCCAGATCAAACTCCAGGCCGGTCTTGCGGCGGAGGTTGGCATTTGCCAGAGCGATGCCGACAGTAGTTAGCTGTATACCATCAATAGGGAGCCTGCCTTTTTCGTAGGCACGCCTGATCGCACCTAACCTTGGCTCAAGCTCGCACAGTTGCGCAAGAAAAGAGGTATCGCCGACATCACGCCACGCCGTATTTAGTCGAGCGTTCTTAGCGAATGCTTGTACGATGCGGTAGGACAGCTTCTTTCCTCCTAGGTCGGTCGAGATGCACCCTGTGTACTTCAGATGCATCAAATCGCCAGGATCGTCTGCCGTCGCCGGAATTACAGGGCCGATGAAACCGTTCAAGTAATGTCCCAGGTCACTCCAACTCTCGAACACCCGCCTGATGGGAGCATCGTGTACAAACACAAGTAGCAGCGATAGCGTATCGAGCTGAATCTCAGTCAGCTTCGATGCTACAGCAATGGCTTCATTCAACACGATGCGGGGGAGATCTTTGGCGGTAGCACGCTGAACAAGCAATTCGACCAGCACCTGCTCAAGGTCCTCACCGCCTGACCGTGCATATTCCCTTTGAGCCGTGAAGACTGCCGCTTGCATGTCGGGGTCTCGTGCAGCCAGCAAGCCTGCGGGGTTCCGTGCCGCCAACTCACCCAGGAATTTCTCTGTGACCTCCTTCGCACGCTGCTCTGCCGTCTCGCGAGCCACGGATTGAAGCCGGTAGAAGTTGGCTTCGAAGAGGGCCATGAACTCCTTTCTCACTTCGGGAACGGTCAGACCGTGGTGGTGGATCTCAACGGTTTGAGCCTGAATGTTGGTGGAGTGATCTCCGGTCTGCTGGCTCTGCTTGAGAGAATCGTTCATTGCAGTTTGCTAAATTCCGTATTCTGCATGTAGTGACGATCCGGTGGCGAATCACCGTCAAAGAAACACGGCTCTGGTATGCACCTTGACGACTTACTGTCCAGCCACCCGAACTCTACGCCTCTTAGGCTATTGGTAATCTGTGACTGGGTCTGGAAGTGCTCGCCCGCGAACTTCATTGCATAGTCCGCGATCTTGCCAAGCAGCAGAACGTCCGGCCGTGTGAGGAGGGAGAGACTGTAAATGAATGACAGACCACGTCCGGCGATGGTGGTCGCCAACTGAGAGGCCGAGCCTTCTCTGAGATAGTGATCCCTTTCCAAGCATGCGAACTGTAGCCGTGGCACGAGCGTCTTGGCCAACATCGGGCCGGGCTCAATACCAGATCTCCTCGTCATCGCTTGCGTTTGGGAGAGGAAGTCCTGGGTGAGTTCCTTCCTCTCGTGACTCACATTGTCTAGTTCCGCATACGAGACGTCAATCGTCATGGAGACGTGGATCGGCGTCGATCCGTCACCTGCCCTTTGGAATTGGCTATCGCTCATTCTTGCCTCCGCCAATTCTGATATTCCGGCCAGATTGGATATTGACGGAGTTGTTGCCGGAGCGCTGGCTCTGGTTGACAGATCTTCGCTTCTTACTGCCATCGTACTGAGGGGTCGTAGAGCTGAGGTCGTTAAGACCAGACGCGGACGCAGGTCCGGATTCTTCGGGAACAACACAGGCAACCTTCTCGGCTGCGAGACGAATCCCACGAGCGATGTCGGTGAACGCCTCGTCTCGGTCCGCCCACGTGGAAACGGCCAACCCATCTTTTGGGAGCGCCTGTAGCTTCCCAAACGGCAGCGCCTGCCAGTCGCAGGGCCGCAGGATGATCGGGACTACGCATGCGTCGCCGCTTCCGTGGCGCTCCAGCGCCCGCTTCATCTCGACTGCATAGCAGTA
>Ga0080064_1005243_pt1 | contig 15487 bp, 12 predicted proteins | sample Subgrocontami54m_FD_69260 | JGI IMG/M metagenome (GOLD analysis project Ga0080064, IMG submission 69260) | Subsurface groundwater microbial communities from S. Glens Falls, New York, USA - GMW46 contaminated, 5.4 m (SPADES assembly) (version 2) ...
TTCAGCGCCCCGCCCGCGCGAAAGTCGGGCAGCCCTTCGCGCTGGATGGCGCTGGAAAGCGTGGCGGTGATGTCGAGGTTCATGGTGTCGCCGAACTCGTAAGGCTTGGCGGCGCCCGAGGTCTCGATGCCGGTGGCCAGGTCGCGGGTGTCGTGCCGTCCGAAGTTCGATTTTCCCAGCGAGGCCAGCAGGTCGCGCAGGGTCTTGAAGCCGAGGAAGTCCAGGCTCTTGTCGGTGACCTCGAAGCGGGCGTTGCCTTGCGCTTCGCCCGTCTGCCCGCCGACGGGTGAGCTGCGCGCGGGATCGTGGGGCTCGTCAACGGAGATGTAGCCCTCCTGCTCCATGCGCTCGATGAGCTTTTCGATGAGCTCGTCGAGCGAGCCCTCCATGCGCAGTTGCTGGAGGCGCTCCTGCATTTCCTGGTCCAGCAGGTCGCCGCGGGCCAGGGCGTCCTCGATGGCACGCCGCAGGTCGTCCATGGTGTGCTCGCCCTGCTGCATCTCGTGGAAGTTCAGGTATTGATTCTGGAAGCCGCTCTCGAGCAGGTAGTCGGAGAGGGCGCTGAGCAGGTCCTCGAGGCTCATTTCGCCGGCGGCGTTCGCGACGTATTTGGTATAGCGAACAAACTTCATAGGCATTGTAGAGACGTTGCTAGCAACGTCTCTATCGGTCAGCATTGTAGAGACGTTGCTAGCAACGTCTCTACGGGTCAGTTGTAGGGCCGCCGAGGGCGGGGGACGGGAGGCTCGTCGCCGCGGTCGGGCTGGGCGGGCTCGCCGCGGCGCACCGCCTTTTCACCCGCCGAGAATACGCGCTCCTCGCTGCGCCCAATGCGCTTGTGCGCGTACAGCCCCTCCAGCACGAACTCGGCGGCCGAGACCTGCAGCTCCGGGCTGTCCTTGGACTTCAGGCCGAGCGCGCCCAGCTTTTCGTTCAGTCCTTGGATGCCTTTGAGCGCCTGGAAGACCTCGCCGGAGGCGGCGGATTCCGCCACCTGGATGGAGCCGCCCAGGTCGAACCACTGCACCACCTGCTGCAGGTTGGCGCCCTTGAAGTAGGAGTCGAAGGTGCGGGCGACGGCGGCGCGGATGAGCTCGCGGGCGACGTTATCGGCGCCGCGCATCTCGCCTTCGTACTCCAGTTCGAGTTTGCCGGTGATGGCGGGCATGGCGGCGTAGACGTCGCCGATGCGCGGCACCACCAGCGCTTCCTGGTTGCGCAGGGCGCGGCGCTCGGCGTTGGAGATGACGTTTTCCATGCAGGTGATGGAGAGCCGCTGGCTGACGCCGGAGCGCTTGTCGATGCGCTTGTCCTCGCGGGCGGCGAAGGCGACGCTCTCGATGACCTCGCGCACGAACTTGGGCACGACCAGGCGGTGGCCGTCGCGCTCCACCCAGGCCTCCTGCGCCGTGATGGCGATGCCTTCTTCCAGCGTGGCCGGGTAGTGGGTGCGGACCTCCGAGCCCAGGCGGTCCTTGAGCGGGGTGACGATCTTGCCGCGCGCGGTGTAGTCCTCGGGATTGGCGGTGAAGACCAGGGCCACGTCCAGCGGCAGGCGCAGAGGGTAGCCCTTAATCTGCACGTCGCCCTCCTGCATGATGTTGAATAACCCGACCTGGATCTTTCCGGCGAGGTCGGGGAGTTCGTTCAGGGCGAAGATGCCGCGGTTGGAGCGGGGCAGCAGGCCGTAGTGCACGGTGAGCTCGCTGGAGAGTTCGTGTCCGCCGCGCGCGGCTTTGATGGGATCGATGTCGCCGATGAGGTCGGCGATGGTGACGTCGGGGGTGGCCAGCTTCTCCACGTAGCGCTCCTCGGGCGCGAGCCAGGCGATGCCGGTGGCGTCGCCGCACTTGGCGAGCAGCTCGCGGCAGCGGCGGCAGATGGGCGCGTAGGGGTTGTCGTGGATCTCGCAGCCGGCCACGTAAGGCAGGTGCGGGTCGAGCAGCACGGTGAGCGCGCGCAGGATGCGGCTTTTGGCCTGGCCGCGCAGCCCCAGCAGGATGAAGTTGTGGCGGGAGAGGATGGCGTTGATGAGTTGGGGGATGACCGAGTCGTCGTAGCCGATGATGCCGGGGAAGATGGGGTCGCCCACGCGCAACCGAGTGATCAGGTTCTCGCGCAGCTCGTCCTTCACGCGGCGCGTACTCAGGCGCTTCTCGGAAAATTCGCTCTGCCGAAGCTCGCCCAACGTCCGCGGAAGCTGGTCCATAGGGAAGAGGTCCTGAGGTTTCTGGGGACGATTATACGCCGCAGATTCAGATGGCGTGGCCGTTGCCGCCGGCGGTTTTGCGGGCTTTGACGGCGCGGCGCATGCGGGGCAGCAGGGTCTGGTAGTACTCGATGACCGACTGCAGGCGCTCGGGCTCGGAGCGCATGCCGAGGAGCGTCTGCTTGAAGTCGAGGTCGAGGGGCAGGGCGGCGGCGAGCTGGAAAGAAAGTTGCGGGTGACCGGTCTCGACCGCGGTTTCTTCGGCGCCGGCGACCTTGAGCAATTCCTTCTGCAACTCGGCGGCGCGGGCGATCTCGCGCGGAGCGGCCGCCCCGGGCGCGTCTTCAAAGTAGTGCACCGCGGCGCGCAGGAAGGCGCGGTCCTGATCGATCTGCTGGATCTCAAAGCGGCGGCGGCCCTCGGTGAGGATGTCGAGGCGTCCGTCGTCATATTTCTTGGTGACTTCGAGGATCTCGGCGGCGCAACCGACCTCCGCCAGGCCCTTTTCCACCGCGCGCACCACGCCGAAGGGAGTTTTCTGCTCCAAACACTCGCCGATCATCTCCTTGTAGCGCGGCTCGAAGATGTGCAGCGGCAGCGGCGTCTCGGGGAAGAGCACCAGTTCGAGGGGAAAGATGGGCAGCAGGTCCACCCGCCGATTCTACCCCCGGCTTGACTTGAGGGGCGTTGAGCCAATACAAGGCTGACATGGAACTTAACGGAAAAGTGGTGGTGGTGACGGGCGGCTCGATGGGAATCGGCGAGGCCATCGCCAAGGAGTTTGTGGACGCAGGGGCGAGCGCGGTGCTCTCCTCGCGCGACATCAAGCGCAGCGAGGAGGCGCGCTCGCGCATCGGGCGAGTGGGGCGCACCCTGGCCGTGGCCTGCGACGTCCGCAAGCGGGCCGACCTGGAAGCGCTGCTGAAGGCCGCGCTCGATCGCTTCGGGCGCGTGGACGTTTGGGTCAACAACGCGGGCTACGGCCTGCTCGACTCGGTTGCCACCATGGACGTGGCCGAGTGCCGGCGGCTGTTCGACACCAACCTGTTCGGCGCCATCGAGGGCATGCAGGTGGCAGCGCCGGTGATGAAGGCGCAGGGCTCCGGAACCATCATCAACGTTTCGAGCGTCGCCGGGCACATCCCCGTGCCCTACATGGCGGCCTACTCCGCCAGCAAGCACGCCATGAACGCCATCGGGAAGGCGGCGCGGGTGGAGCTGGCGGGCTCGGGCGTCCACGTGATGACCGTGTGCCCCGGGTACATCGGGACCAGCTTCGGTGACAACACGGTGCAGGGCAAAGAGCGCTTCCGCATGAACACCGCTGCCAGCGCCGGGGCGACGGCCGAGGATGTAGCCCGCGCCGTGCTGCACGGGTACTGGAAAAACAAGAGGGAAGTGGTGACGCCGTGGAAGTACTGGTTCGTGCTCCGGCTCTATCAGCTCCTTCCCGGGCTGGTGGAGCGGCAGATGGCGAAGCGGTTGCGTCCGGCGGATGAGGTCTATGCCGCGGCGGCGGCGGCGCGGAAAACGCAGGCCTAGCTCCTTTGCTTTTTACAGCCCGAGCGCAGCGAGGGAGCCCTACTCCCGGCAATCAGGTCGGCTCGGCGCCAGCACCTTATTCACGGACCTGGGATGCATCGCAAGAATTCCCTGGGGCGACATCGTGAAGCGGGCGGAATAGGGGTCCTTCGACTCGGCGCTCGCACGCTCGCGCCTCGCTCAGGATGACAGTTCTATATGGGTTGCTGCGATAGGGGCAGGGCAAGAACAGTAAGGTAGGGCTCCCTCGCCCGCGGAGCGGCCTCGGGATGTAAAGCAAAGCAAGGGCTTAGCCCAGCTCCGCCAGCATGGCTTCCATCTCCGACTGGGCGTGCTGGTTGCCGGTGCGCACGGCGGAGGCGATGCCGTCCTTCAGCATCTTGCGGGCTTCGTCGTTGCGCCCGGCTGCGGCGAGCGTCTGCGCGGCCATAAAGTAACCAGGGGTGTAGTCGGGATGCACTTCGAGCAGCTTCTGGAATTGTTCCAGGGCGGCTTCGGTCTGGCCGGCCTTGGAGTGCTCCATGGCCAGACCGTAGCGGGCGAAGGCGTCGCCCGGGTTTTCGGCGAGGAACTCGGTCAACATCTGGATGCGATCCATGATCAGTTGTCAGTGCTCAGTTGTCAGTTGCCAGTAGAAATCGTCAATCGGAAATCGTCAATTGACAATTGTCAATCGACAAGTTGTTGCATCGCTTAGAATGTGCTTTCCTCGGAGACCACCCATGCCTGATCCGCAGAACGATCTGACTCCCCGGCCGGTGAAGGACTCGCAGTCGGAGATGGTGGAGATCGTCCTGCCCAACGACGCCAACCCGCTGGGGAACCTGCTGGGCGGGCGCCTGATGCACCTGATCGACATGGCGGGGGCGCTGGCGGCGCATCGGCACTCGCGCAGCTATGTGGTGACCGCGTCCATGGACCATCTGGACTTTCTCGCGCCGGTACACGTCGGCGACCTGCTCATCCTGCGCTCCTCTGTGAACCGCGCCTTCCGGACGTCGGTCGAGGTGGGAGTGAAGTGCTGGGTGGAGAACTACATCGCCGCCAGCAAGCGGCACGTGAGCTCGGCCTACCTGACCTTCGTGGCCGTCGATCGCGACGGCAAGCACCTCCCGGTGCCGCCCATCGTTGCTGAAAGCGCGGACGAGAAGCGCCGCTACGAGGACGCTGGGCGGCGCCGCGAACATCGCCAGGCGGAGATGAAGCGGCGGGCGCAGAGCCGGTAGCGGGCAAAGTCATAACCTCTGTCATCCTGAGCGAGCGGCGGTTCTTGCCGCGAGTCGAAGGACCCCGCAGACGTTCGTCCAATCAAAGCGGCCCCGGGGCATTTCTACGGAAGCAGTTCCTGAGCTGGTTATATCGGAGGTTGAGACAGAACCTGCGATGCATGGTGAGAACGCCTTGGAGCGGCATCGCAGCACGGACATGATAGGGGTCCTTCGACTCGTCGCTCGTCCCGCAACGCGGGACTCGCGCCTCGCTCAGGATGACAGCTTTCGAACGGGTCAGCAGCAGCGTGGCCGGCGCTCGTGAGAGGCGGCGCGCTCGCGCAAGAAGCCGGCGTAGGCGGCGCGAGAGGAGGCCTGGCCGGTGCGCTCCAGGAAGCGCGCGTAAGCGGCCTCGTCGAAGATCTCGCGCAGGGCGGTGAGCAAGAGGTGGAAGCCATTTCTTGCCGCAGTGGAGACGCGGCATGCCGCGTCTCTACACCAGCATTTAAGAGCGCGGCGGGAGTGCGGGATGAGGCGGGCCATCATTGTTCCTCCGATGGCTCGGGCAGAGTGCGGGATGGAACGCGGCGTCATTGTTCCTCCACGGCGAAGCGGGTGAGCACAAAGGGCGCTTCTTTCACCCCGGCAGCCTGGCGTCCGCGCAGCAGGCGTGACCACAGCAGCAGCGATTCCAAAAGAATCACTGAGACCGAAAGGGCGAGCAGCGCCGTGACCACGGCGTCCACGCGGTCGTTGGCGATGAGGCGGGCGATCTCGGCAGCGCGGGCCGCGGTCGCAGGGGCTTCTTGTGCCAAACGGCTGGCGTCGGCGAGGAAGCCGATGCGCGGATCGGGATTGAAGATCTTGTGCCAGGAGGCGGTGAAGGTGACCGAGGCCAGCCAGGCCAGCGGCACGAGCGTCACCCAGGCGTAGCGGGCGCGGCCCATGCGGATGAGGATGGTGGTGGCCACGCACAGGGCCACCGTCGCCAGCAACTGGTTGGCGATTCCGAAGAGCGGCCACAGCGAGTTCACGCCCATGGGATCGCGCACCCCTTGCCACAGGAAGTATCCCCAGGCGGCGACCACCAGGGCGCTGGTGGCGAGGATGCTGGGATACCAACTGGTGCGTCCGAGAGGCGCCCACAGGTGTCCCAGGGCGTCCTGGAGCATGAAGCGGGCCACGCGAGTGCCGGCGTCGAGCACGGTGAGGATGAAGAGCGCCTCGAACATGATGGCGAAGTGGTACCAGAGGCCGAGCACCGCGTCTCCGCCCAGGCTCCTGGAGAAGATGTAGGCCATGCCCACGGCGAAGGCGGGCGCGCCGCCGGTGCGGTTGTAGAGCGAGCGCTCGCCGACGTTGTGAGCCAGCGTCTCCATCTGCTGCGCGGTCACGGGATAGCCCCAGGAAGAGACCTTCTCGGTGATGGCGACCGGGTCCTTGCCTACCATTCCCTCAGGGCTGTTGATGGCGAAGTACGTTCCCGGCTGGATGACGCACGCCGCGATGATGGCCATGATGGCGACCAGCGACTCGCAGGCCATGGCGCCGTATCCGACCAGGCGGGTCTCCGATTCGCGCGAAATCAGCTTGGGAGTGGTGCCGCTGGAGATCAGCGAGTGGAAGCCGCTGACCGCGCCGCAGGCGATGGTGATGAAGACGAAGGGGAACACACTGCCGGCGAAGATGGGCCCGGTGCCGTCGATGAAGCGGGTGAGCGCGGGCATCTGCAAAGTGGGGCGAACGGCCAGGATGCCCAGAGCGAGGAGGGCGATGGTCCCCAGCTTGACGAAGGTGCTGAGGTAGTCGCGGGGCGCGAGCAGCAGCCACACGGGCGCGGCGGAGGCGGCGAATCCGTAGAGCATCAGGAGCACGGCCAGGGAAGTCCCGCTGAAGGTGAAGGCGCGGGCCAGCGATGGCGACTGCGACACCCACTGTCCGCCCCAGATGGCGAGCAGCACCAGCGCGAATCCGAGCATGGAAGCTTCCAGCACCTTGCCCGGCCGCAGGAAGCGCAGGTAAACGCCCATCCCCAGCGCGATGGGGATGGTCATGGCGATGGTGAAGGCGCCCCAGGGACTCTCCGCCAGGGCGCGCACCACCACCAAGGCCACCACCGCCAGCAGGATGATGAGGATGGCGAGCACGGCGACGAAGGTGACGAAGCCGCCCAGCTTTCCGATCTCGTCGCGGGCCATCTGGCCCAGCGACTTGCCGTCGCGGCGCACGGAGAAGAGCAGGATGACGAAGTCCTGCACGCAGCCGCCGAAGACCGCGCCCGCCAGGATCCAGAGGGTTCCGGGGAGATAGCCGAACTGCGCCGCCAGCACCGGCCCCACCAGCGGCCCCGGCCCGGCGATGGCGGCGAAGTGGTGGCCGAAGACCACCCACTTGTTGGTGGGGAGGAAGTCGCGGCCGTTCTCCAGGCGCTCGGCCGGGGTGGCGCGGCGCGGGTCGAGGACCAGCACCTTGGCGGCGATGAATTTGCTGTAGAAGCGGTAGCCCAGGGCGTAGCTGCACAGCGCCGCCACCACCAGCCACAGGGCGTTGATGGCTTCGCCGCGGCGCAGGGCGATGGTGGCGAAGGCCAGCGCGCCCAGGGCGGCGATGGCGCTCCAGATCGCGACCTTAAAGATGCGAGGCATGGGCGGGGACATTCTAAACAAATGCAAAATTAAAAATGCAAAATGCAAAAGGAAAAAGGGAAAAGGAAAAGGGAAAAGGGAAAGAACCCCCGAGATGCTTTCGACGGCTTCTGAGAGTTGGTGATGATAGGGGTCCTTCGACTCGCCCCTTCACCCGCTGCGGCGGGCTCGGGACTCGCTCAGGATGACAGCAAACAAAAGACGCCAGCGTATAATCGACGTTCACTTTCGTCGCAGGAGGTGTACCGCTTGTCTTCCCACGCGCAAGGACGGCCGCAGCCGGGGCCGCAGCCCATTCCGGGGATCGGGAGCATCCTGGCCATCGGTTCGGGCAAGGGAGGGGTGGGCAAGACCACCATCGCCGTCAATCTGGCGCTGGCGCTGGCCAAGATGGGCCACACGGTCGGGCTGCTGGACGCCGACGTCTATGGCCCCAACATCCCGCTGATGCTGGGGGCGAGCGACACGCCCCGGCTGACGGACGACAATCGCATCATCCCGCTGGAACGCTACGGGCTCAAGGTCATTTCGGTGGGCTTTTTGAATCCCGGCGACAAGCCGCTGATCTGGCGCGGGCCCATGCTGCACAAGATCATCGGGCAGTTCCTGCAGCAAGTAGAGTGGGGCGAGCTGGACTACCTGATCGCCGACCTGCCGCCGGGCACGGGCGACGTTGCCATCTCGCTGATTCAGACGGTGCCGCTCACCGGCGCCGTCGTGGTTTCCACGCCCTCGGACGTGTCGTTGCAGGACGCGCGCAAGGCCATCGAGATGTTTCGCCAGGTGAAGGTGGACATCCTGGGCATCGTCGAGAACATGAGCCACTTCAACTGTCCGCATTGCGGACACGAGATCGACATCTTCTCCAAGGGCGGCGTGGAGAAGACGGCGAAGCAATTCGGGCTGACGTTCCTGGGCAGCGTCGAGCTGGACCCGGAGATCCGCAAGGGCGGCGACACCGGCCGGCCCGTGTCGCTGGAAGGAGAAGACTCGGCGCGCGCCAAGTCGCTCTACCAGTTCGCGCGCAACGTCAAGGCCGCCCTGGACGAGCAGAACGCCAAGCCCTCGGAGAGCGTGATCGAGATCCGCTAGCGGTGTTTGTCGTTTGGCACTCTGGGTTCCTGAGTGCCAAGCCTTGACAGCCTCCTCCATCCTTCCTAGAATCAAAGTCGGGGATTGACGGCCTGACCTTTTCTAAGCTTTTGTATCTAAAGGCCTTATGGTAGAGACGTAGCAAGCTACGTCTCTGCGGAACCACAAGAAAAACGCGATGGTAGAGACGTAGCAAGCTACGTCTCTACGGAACCACGGAACCACAAGAAAAACGCGAATGACCCAGCAAGCCAATGTCGGAGCACGCGAGCGCCAGATCCTGACGGCGATCGTGAAGACCTACATCGCCACGGGAGAGCCGGTGGGCTCGCGGACGGTGGCGCGCGACAATGCCGACGGGCTGAGCCCGGCGACCATTCGCAACGTGATGAGCGACCTGACCGAGGCGGGCTTTCTGGAGCAGCCGCACACCTCGGCGGGACGCGTGCCCACGGCCAACGCCTATCGCTACTTCGTGGAGCAGCTCACGGGCGAGACCCACCTCTCGCGCGCCGATGAGCACCTGATCCAGGACAACTTCCGCGGCGTGACCGACCTGCAGGAGTTCATGGAGCGCACCTCGCACGTGCTCTCGCTGGTTTCGGGGAGCCTGGGCGTGGTGGTGGCCTCGGGGGCGAAGAGCAACGCTCTGGAGCACGTCCACTTCTCGCGGCTGAGCGCGCACAAGATCCTGGCGGTGGTGGTGATGCGCTCGGGGCTGGTGCGCGACCGGGTGCTCATGCTGGAACAGGACCTTTCGCAGGCGGACCTGGACACGGCGGCTCGCTACATCAATGAGAACTTCCACGGGTGGACGATCGAGGCGCTGCGGACGGAGCTGGCGCGGCGCATCGAGCAAGAGCGCAGCGAGTACGACCGGCTAATGCAGTCGGTGGAGCAGCTGTACCGCCGCGGCGCCCTGGGCGCGGAGGAGGCCGGGCAGGTGTACGTGGAGGGGGCGGCCAACCTAGTGACCAGTGAAGAGGATCGCGCGCGCCTGCGCCAGATGCTGCAGATGCTGGAAGAGAAGCAGCGCGTGGCCGAACTGCTGGCGGCGTATCTGGACGCGCGGCAGGAGGCGGTGCGCGTGGTCATTGGCCTGGAACAGACGCTGCCGGAGATGCGCCACATGGTGCTGATCGGCGCTCCGGCGCGCGTGGGCAACGAGGTGATGGGGTCGCTGGCGGTCATCGGGCCGACCCGCATGGACTACGAGCACACCATCAACGCGGTCACTTACATCGCGCAACTCTTCGACAAGATCCTGAACGACGAGCGCTAACCGACATGGGCAAGGCCAACGGAAAAGGCGAAGTAGAACGGCGGCGGCTGGACGCCGAGCACGAACTTCCGCCGGCGGAAGAGGACGGCTTCGTGGAAGCCGGGGCAGCGGATGCGACGGCCGAAGCTCCGGCCGCCGAGGACGAGCTGGCCCGCGTAAAAGCGGAGCGCGACCAATTGCTCGACCGCATGGCCCGCCAGCAGGCGGAGTTCGAGAACGCGCGCAAGCGCGCCGCCCGCGAGCAGCGCGACTTCAAGGATTACGCCGTGGCCGAGGCGGTGCAGTCCCTGCTGCCGGTGCTGGACAGCTTCGAGCGCGCCCTGAAGACCGCTCCCGCAGGCGAATTCCGCAACGGCGTGGAGCTCATCTACAAGCAGCTTGCGGACACGCTGGCCCGGCTGGGGGTGCGTCCCATCGCCGCCCAGGGCGAGCCCTTCGATCCACGCCACCACGAGGCGGTGGAAGTGGTGGAAAGCACGGCCGCCGCCGACCATCACGTGCTGGAGGAGTTGCAGCGCGGATACATGCTGAAAGAGCGGCTGCTGCGTCCCGCCATGGTGCGGGTGGCGAAGCATCCAAAGAAGTAGAGACGTGAGCTGAGGAGTTCCCCTGGCGACGCAGACCAAACGCGATTACTACGAGGTGCTGGGCGTGGGCCGTGGCGCCTCCGAGCAGGAGATCAAGAGCGCCTACCGGCGGCTCGCCCTGCAGTACCATCCCGACCGCAATCCCGGCAACGCCGAGGCGGAGGAGAAATTCAAGGAAGCGAGCGAGGCCTACAGCGTCCTGGCCGACGGCGACAAGCGCGCCCACTATGACCGCTTCGGACACGTGGAGGTGGGGCGCGTCGGGTTCGACGACTCCATCTTCGAGGACTTCCACGACATCTTTGGCGAGTTCTTCGGCTTCGGCGACCTGTTCGGCGGCGGAGGACGGCAGCGCACGCGCGCGCGCCGCGGCGCCGACCTGCGCGAGGACCTGACGCTGGAGTTCGAAGAGGCCGCGTTCGGCAGGAAAACCGAAGTCCAGGTGCGCCGGCACGAGGCGTGCGGCGAGTGCCAGGGCTCGGGCGCGGCGGCGGGGAAGTCCGCCACGACCTGCTCCACCTGCGGGGGGCGCGGCCAGGTGCGCTACCAGCAGGGCTTCTTCAGCGTCTCGCGCACCTGCCCGGCGTGCTCGGGCGCGGGCGCGGTCATCACCGATCCCTGCAAGAAGTGCCGCGGCGAAGGCCGCGTGGTCATCGAGAAGACGCTCGAGGCCAAGATCCCCGCTGGGGTCGAGGACGGCACCCGCATGCGCTATGCCGGACAGGGCGAGGCGGGATTTCACGGCGGAGCGCCGGGCGACCTGTACATCGTCCTGCACGTGAAGGAGCACCCGTTCTTCGAGCGCGAGGGCAAGGACCTGCACTGCGTCCTGCCCATCTCGCTCACGCAGGCGGCGCTGGGCGCGGAGGTGAAGGTTCCCACGCTCGACGGCGAGCACACGCTCAAGGTCCCCGACGGAACGCAGGGCGGGACGACGTTCCGGGTGCGCGGCAAAGGCATCGCCGCGCTCAACGGACACGGCAAAGGCGACCTCTACGTGCAGGTGAAGGTGCTCACGCCGTCCAAGCTCACCCGCCGCCAGCGCGAGCTGCTGGAAGAGCTGCACTCCACACTGCACTTCGAGAACAAGCCGGAGCGGCGGACCTTGCTCAGCAAGGTAAAAGACATCTTCGGATAAGTTGGCGCGGTTCCAGGGTTGGTGTAACGGATCAAAGGCACACCCAAGATCCTTCGACTCGGGTTTCCCGCGCTGAAGAAAGCGCGCGGGAGCCCTCCCTCGCTCAGGATGACAATCTGGGATGCATCGACTATGGAATGCCTTATCTCTCTATGACGCGCCGCCGCTGGCTGGCCGATGAGGTTCGCGGAGACAAGGCCGCGCTCACCGGCAAACACGCCGAGCATTTGAGCCGCGTGCTGCGGGCGCGCGTGGGCCAGGAGTTCGACGTGAGCGCCGGCGGACGCCTGCGCCGCGGGCGGGTGGTCGCAGTCGAGGGCGGCCGCGTGGAGTTCGCGCTGGGAGAAGAGCTGAATGCCCCCGCCGAGCCTCAAGTCACGCTGCTCCTTGCCATCTACAAGTTCGACCGCATGGAGTGGGCGCTGGAGAAGCTGACGGAGCTGGGTGCCGCGCGTATTGTCCCCATCCTCAGCAAGCGCACCGAGACGCACCTGGCCAAAGCGGCGGCCAAACGGGTGGAACGCTGGCGGCGCATCGCACAGGAGGCGACGGAGCAATCGCGGCGGCTGGAGCCGCCGGAGATCCTGGCTCCGGTACGACTGAAAGACGCGGTTGGGACCGAAGCGCTGACGCGCATCGTGCTGGCGGAGTCAGAGCAATCGGTGAGCCTGGCGGATGTGGTGCGGGTGCATCCTGCTGGGGAGTCACTGGCGCTGGCCGTCGGGCCGGAGGGCGGCTGGGCGGAGGACGAGTTGCGGCTGTTCGCCGAAGCCGGCTGGACCGCCGCGTCGCTGGGTGAGCGCATCCTGCGGGCCGAGACGGCAGCCATTGCAGCGATGGCCATCGTGGCGTCTCACTCCTCTTAGACGGTTGGCCGGTCTTCTTCGTTATTCTTCGTTCGCCCCGGCTTCCTCGGCGTCACGCTTCGCCTCCAGGCGAAGCTCCGGCAACTTGGCGTCGCGCAGCTTCTGGTTGAGCGCAGGGACGTCGGACGTCCTGATCGCATCCCAACGCTTGAGCAGGGGAGCGAGGTCGCGTTCGACTTTGCCGGCGGCGGTGGTGAGGGCCGCCGTAGGCGAGGCGTCGGCCATGCCGGCGAGGCCGTAGAGAGTGGAGACATCGCCGTTGATGCCGCTCAGGGTGGGTTCTTTGGACTTGTTCGCGGGTGCATCCTTGGGGCCATCCAGAAGTAGCGCGAGTTTCGAGTCCAAGTCCTGGAGCGGTCCTTTGGGGGCGCCATCACTCTGAGGGGAGAGCTTCGTGATCTGCTCGCGGAGCGACTTCGCGACCAGGACGGCTTGCGAACTCTCCGACAACATCGAAGCCAGGCGCGTCTCTGACTGGAAGCGCCGGCGCAGACCGGCAAGGGGCGTGCGCACCCGCGGATCCATCTTGACGGTAAGAGGCGCGGTCAGGGCTTGCCCATCCACGGTGAGGCGGACGCGGTACTGCCCGGGGAGCGCCCTCGGCCCCAGCGGACCGCGTGGAGTCCGGTGCGGGGCCGCGGCGATGGGGTACTCATGCTCGGTCGCGGTGGGCGACGGGTAGTGCAGGTCCCACACCCAGCGATGCATCCCCTCTGCCGTGGAGAGCGGCTTGAACTTGCGCAGCCAGTAGAGCGGGATGCGTCCTTTCTGCAGCTGCTCGGGGGTGAGTTCGGGCTGGTCGGCGCTGGAGTAGCGGCGGACCACCTGATTGGCCGCGTCCAGAATCTCCAGCGTCACCGGCCCCGAGGCCGCCTGGGCGAGGAAGTAATCAATGACCGCGCCATCGGGAGGATTCTTGCCCGCGGGTTCATCCGGAGGCAGAGGAGTGTCGGTGTTGGCGTCGCGTTGCACGCGGAAGGCAGGCGCGGGCTGGAACAAGAACGCCTTGGAGGACGCCACCGCCGCGCTCGCCTGGCGCAGCGGAGTGATGTTGTCGAGAATCCAGAAGGAGCGGCCGTGGGTGGCGACGATGAGGTCGCTGTCGTGGATCCACAGGTCGCGCATGGAGGTGTGCGGCAGGTTCAGTTGCAGCGGCTGCCAGTGGCCGCCGTCGTCGAAGGACATCCACACGCTGGTTTCCGTGCCGGCGAAGAGCAGTCCCTTGCGGACCGGGTCTTCGCGGACGGTATCCACAGGGGCGTTGTCGGGGAGACCGGCGGTGATGCGCTGCCAACTCTTGCCGCCGTCGTGCGTGCGGTAGATGTAAGGATGAAGGTCGTCGATGCGGAGGCGGCTTACCGAGGCGTACGCCGACTGGCTGTCGAAGTGCGAAGCCTCGATCTGCGTCACCTTGCTCCAGGGCGTCAGCTCGGGAGGCGTGATGTCGCTCCAGTTTTTTCCCCCGTCGCGGGTCAGCCAGATGAGCCCGTCGTCCGTCCCTGTCCAGATGGTGTTCAGGTTCTGGAAGGAGGGCGCGAGCGAATAAATGGCTCCACGTTGCTTAGCGGCCTTCGGGTCCGTGGCGGCGAGCGTGCCCACACTGGCCGGGACGCCCGGCTGCTGGCGCGCCAGGTCGGGGCTGATGGCCTGCCAGGTGGCGCCGCCGTCGGTGGTCTTGAAGAGGATGTTGGCGGCGTAATAAAGGAGGCGAGGGTTGAGGGGCGAAAAGACGATGGGCTCGGTGCGCTCGGTGCGGTACTTGTCGCCGCGGATGGGGATGGGAGTGATGTTCTCTTTCTCGCCCGTACTCCAGTGGTAGCGGGAAACCTCGTTGCGGCCGGCGCCGTAGACGATGTCCGTATCCAGCGGATCGGGGGCGACGTAGCCGTATTCGATGACGCCCACGGGATGCCAGTCGCGGAGGGTGATGCGGCCGTCATTGCCGCGGCTGGAGATGCAGACTGACCCGCTCTCCTGCTGCCCGCCGCAGACCTTGTAGGGGAAGGAGTGGTCGGTGATGGCGTGGTAGAGCTGCGCCGTGGGCTGGTTGTACCAGGAGCTCCAGGTTTGGCCTCCGTTCACGGTCACAATCGCGCCCTGGTCGCTCGCCATCAGGATGATGTTGGGATGGTTGGGATTGATCCAGAGGTTCTGATAGTCGTCGCCGCCGGGCGCGCCGCGGATGCTGGTCCAGGTCCTGCCGCCGTCGGTCGAGCGCACGGTCACCAGGCTGGCGCTGTAGACGACGTCGGGATTTTTCGGGTCCACACGGAGCATGGGCAGGTCGCCGCCGCCGATCTTCATCATGGGGCGGGGATCGTCGGTCGCCTTCGACCAGGACTCGCCGCCGTCGTCCGACCGGTAGAGGCCCATGCCCTTGCCGGTGGCGTATTCCGTCTTCGTCGTGGTCGAGAAGACCGCGTACAGGCGGCTGGGCCGGCTGGGAGCGATTGCGATGTGCAGTTGCACGACATCCTTGGGCAGTCCGTTGGTCAGAGGGCGCCAGGTGGCGCCACCGTCGGCGGACTTGAAGAGGCCTCCGCCGGTTCCGCTGTACTGATTGTTGTCCTCCCAGGGGCCCAGGCGCGTCTCCCACAGCGAGGCATAAACCACGTCGGGATTCGCGGGATCGATCTGAACGTCGGCGCCGCCGGTGTTCTCGTCCTTGTAAAGGACCTTCTGCCAGCTATTGCCGCCGTCGAGGGAGCGGAAGATGCCGCGCTCGGCGCTCGGCCCATAGGGATGACCGAGCACCGCGGCAAAAACCTTGTTGGGGTCTCGCGGATCGACGGCCAGCGCGGGGATCTGCTGCGCGTCGGCGAGGCCGAGATGCGTCCAGGTCTTTCCCGCGTCGGTGGACTTGTAGATGCCGTCGCCCACCGAGAGGTCGGGGCGGGGCAGGCCTTCGCCCGAGGCCA
>Ga0080064_1005244_pt1 | contig 15482 bp, 9 predicted proteins | sample Subgrocontami54m_FD_69260 | JGI IMG/M metagenome (GOLD analysis project Ga0080064, IMG submission 69260) | Subsurface groundwater microbial communities from S. Glens Falls, New York, USA - GMW46 contaminated, 5.4 m (SPADES assembly) (version 2) ...
GCTGGGGCGACGCCTGGGGAGTTGGGCCGGGGGGGAACGCCCCCCCCGGGCGCGTTCTTGCGGCGGACGCGGGCCAGACGGCGCCCGGAGGTCGCCGTCCACCTCTCAGAGGCACCATTTCATCGGTAATCTCGGCTTCCATTCCACAATGCCGTTTGAGCGCGGCCGACTCTACGGAATTGGAAGCAGAATTGGAAGAGGCGCTGGGGATTTCCCCGCGCGCGGGGTATGACGCGCGCGGGGAATCACCACAACACAACACACTCAATCCAATGAACCAATGCCGGATGTTCTCATGTTCCGGTCGCGGGTGCGACGGGGTCCGCACCGACTCTGGCGGTGGGCATGGACCCAGGCGGACCGAGTCAGAGCGCCCGCGAACTCACGCGAATCGGCGCGAATGAAAGGAAGTCGGCGGCCACCAGAATCGAAAAACGTGGAGAGGACATGATGGGTGGTTTGGGCAAATGCCTCGGGGCTTGCCCCGAGGATCTTGATTTGCACCCGATTCGCGGGAATTCGCGGGCGCTTGCGCGAACCGCAGCGCCGAAATTCCCGTGGCCCCGGCTTGAGGTTCGTCCGGCGCGCCGCTACATGCCGGCCAGCGAATGAGAATATATTTCATGGGGATTTGCGGGACCGCGATGGGCAACGCCGCGTTGCTCGCGCGGGCCAGCGGGCACGAGGTGGTGGGGGCGGACAGCGGGGTTTACCCGCCGATGAGCACAGTGCTCGCCCAGGCGGGCATCACACTGCACGAAGGCTACGACGCCGCCCGCCTCGGGAAAATCGCCCCGGATCTCGTCGTCGTCGGCAACGCGATGTCCCGCGGCAACCCCGAGGTCGAGTGGCTGCTCGACACGCGCGCGCTGCGCTTCACGTCGCTGCCTGCCATGTTGCACGACTTCGTGCTGAAGGATCGCCGCAATCTCGTCATCTGCGGCACGCATGGGAAGACCACCACGACGGCGCTGACCGCCTTCCTGCTGCGGGCGGCCGGTCGCGATCCGGGTTTTCTCATTGGCGGCGTGCCACAGGATCCGCCGGTCGGCGCGCACCTCGGCGCGGGCGCGGATCCGTTCGTGATCGAGGGTGACGAATACGACAGCGCGTTCTTCGACAAGCGCAGCAAGTTCATCCACTACGCGCCGCACCTCGCGGTGCTCAACAACCTCGAGTTCGATCACGCGGACATTTTTCGCGATCTGGTCGACGTGCAGCGCACGTTCACCCACCTCGTGCGCATCGTCCCCCGCAACGGCTTCGTGGTGATGAACGGCGACGACGCGAACCTGCGCGCGCTGGGCAACATGAGCTGGACGCGGGTGGTGCGCGTCGGCGCCGATGAGGGGAGCGACGTGCGGATCGTGAACTTCGAGGAGACGCCGGCCGCAACGCGTTTCCGGCTGATGTGGCGCGGCGAGCGGTGGGCCGACGTGACGTGGGCGCTGCCCGGGATGTACAACGCCCGCAATGCGGCCATGGCCGCGACCGCCGCAGGACTCGCGCTGGATCCGGGTCGGCCGACGGCGCTCAAGCTCGACGCGCTCGCGACGTTTCGCGGCGTCAAGCGGCGCCAGGAAATCCTGTTTCACGACTCGCGCGTCACGGTGATCGAGGACTTCGGGCACCATCCGACCGCGCTGGCGGAAACGCTGCTTTCGTTTCGCAGCCGGTTTCCCGGCGCGACGCTGACGGCGGCCTTCGAGCCGCGGAGCAACACGGCAAGGACGAAAGTCATGCAGGCCGGATTTCTGCGCGCGCTGGCCCAGGCCGACGAGGTTTACCTCGGCCCGGTCAATCGCCCGGAAAAACTGAGCCCGGAGGAGCGCTTCGATCCCGAGGCGGTGGCGCAGCACCTGGCCACGCAGGGCGTCGATGCGCACTTTGCGGCCACGAACGCCGAACTACTCGCTCAGCTGCTCGCGCACACGGTCGCCGAGCGCGGCCCGAAACCGCGCGTCGTCGCCTTCTTCACGAACGGCAGCTTCGACGGCATCATCGGCCAGTATGTCGCGGCCGTGAAGTCGTGAGGGCAGGGGCGCGTTCCCCCGCCGCCAACGTCATCCGGCAACTCCGCTTTGCCGCTTGCGTCATGCCGGTACTTGGCCTCTTTCGCGAGGCTCACCCCATGAAGACGTTGTTTGGCCGACCGGTGCGCCGGAGCATGATGGCAGCGATCGCCCTCGCCGGCGCGGGCGTGCTGACCGCCGCGTCGCCTCCGCCGAAGGCGCCGGCCACGGTCACGCCGACCGAGGATCCGATGCTGATGAGGATCTTCCCGACGATTGTGCGGATTGAGGCGATCCGCCTGCGACCGAGCGACGGCCGGCTGACCAAGCAGTGGACGGGCGGCAGCGGAGTGATCATTTCCACGCAGGGGCATCTCGTCACGAACTGCCATGTGACGGAGGACGGGGATTTTTTCCGGTGCTATCTGTACGACGGGTCGCACGTCGAGGCGACCCTGGTCGGGCAGGATGCGTTGACGGATCTCGCCGTGCTGCGGCTCGAGTTGACGCAGCGCGCGAAAGACGCCCCGCCGCTCGTGATCGCGCAGTTCGGCGATTCCGATGCGCTCAAGGCCGGCGACGAGGTGTTTGCCCTCGGGAGTCCGGGCTTTCTCTCGCAGTCGGTCACGCGCGGCGTCGTGTCGAATCCCTCGCTGGTGCTGCCCGAGCAAACCGTGGGCCGCATGATGCTGCGCGGGGAGGACGTCGGCCAGCTCGTGCGCTGGGTGCTGCACGATGCGCGGATATTTGGCGGCAACAGCGGCGGTCCGCTGGTGAACGCGCGCGGCGATATCGTTGGCATCAACGAAATCGGCGTCGTGAGCCTGAGCGGGGCGATTCCCAGCAACCTCGCCCGCGTCGTCGCGGAGCAACTCATCGCGCACGGGCGCGTGATCCGCGGGTGGTCTGGTGTCACGGTGCAGGCGCGGCTCGAGGCCGACGGCGCCGCGGTGGGCGTGATCGTCGGCGACGTGGCGGCGGGCTCGCCGGCGCAGCAGGCCGGATTGCAGCCGGGCGATGTCATACTCGCGGGCGATGGCCACGCGATCGAGGGCGCGCAGGAGAAGGCCGTCGCGCATTTCAACCGGCTCGAGGCGAGCCAGCTGCCCGGGCACGACTTTGTGGTCGAGCTGGTGCGCGCCGGCCAGAAGCAAACGGCGCGGATGAAGCTGGTGAACCGCGAGCCCGCGCGCGCCGACGACGTCGAGCTGCGCACCTGGGGCGCCGTGACCCGCGACATCACGTCGAAGCTCGCGCGCGAGGAACGATTGCCGGACAAGCGCGGTGTATGGCTGGAGAACATACGGCCCGCCGGTCCGTGCGGGCAGGCGGAGCCGACCCTGCGGCGCGACGACGTGCTCGTCGCCGTCGACGGCCAGTCGGTCGGGTCCGTGGCGGAACTGCGCGCGCTCACCCAGAAACTCATGGCCGACGCCCCGAAGGGCGTGCGCACCGTGCTGGCGACCGTCCGGCGGGACGGCGCGGTGTTGAATTCCGTCGTCGAGCTGCGGCTGGTGGACGAGCGCAACGTCACGCCGCTCGCGCGCAAGGCGTGGCTTGGCGTCTCGTCGCAGCCGCTCACGGCGAAGCTTTCCGAGCGGCTCGGGATCAAGGGGGACGGCGGCGCGCGGATCACGCGAATTTATCCGGCGACGCAGGCGCAGGCGGCGGGCCTGCAGATTGGCGATGTCATCCTCGCGATCGACGGCACACCGGTGCCGGCGCGGCGGCAGGAGGACACCGACGTGCTCGCGCGGCAGATCCGGCAATACCGGGCCGGCACGGAGGCCGTTTTCTCCATCTGGCGCGAAGGCGCGAAGCAGGACGTGCCGGTCAAGCTCGAGTCGCAGCCGGTCCCGGCGGCCGAGCTGCCGCGATTCGAAGACATCGAGTTGGAATTCACGGCGCGCGACATCGCGTTCGACGATCGGGTGCGGTTGCAGATCGCCACCGACGCCCAAGGCGTGATCGTCGAAAGCGCGATTCCCGCGGGGTGGGCGGCCCTGGCCGGGCTGCGCGCGGATGACGTGATCGAGCGGGCGGGCGGCGAGCGCATTGCGTCGCTGGACGATCTCAAGCGGGCGAGGGAAACGAGCCTGAGCGGCGCGAAGGACTGGTGGGTCCTGCTGGTGCGGCGCCGCGGCGAGACGCTTTTTGTGGAAATCAACCTCAAGCCGGCGAAGTCGAAATGAAACGCTCGTTCCCGCTCATCCTCGCGCTGGCACTGCTGGCCACTGGCCGGCCGCTGCAGGCGGCGTCCGAGACCGACGCGGCCGCGGCCCGTGCCCTGGTGAAGCGCTACGCCGACGCGATTGTCGGGATCGAACTCGTGGTCACGATGCGGTTGAAGTTCGGCGATCGCGAGCAGGCGCCGCGCGAGCAGCGGATCGAGGTCAACGGCACGGTGATTTCGGCGGCGGGCCTGACGGTGACCTCGCTCGCCGCGGTGGATCCGCAGTCGCAGTTTGACGCGATGCGCAGCTCGCAAGGCGGCGGTGGCCGCGGGCCCGAACTGGTCGGCACCGACTTCAAGGAGGTGAAGTTGCGGTTTGCCGACGGCAAGGAGGTGCCGGCGCGGTTCGTGCTGAAGGATGCCGACCTCGACCTCGCCTTCATGGCGCCGGAAACCGCCGAGTCCGGCCGGCAATATCCGTACGTCGATCTGGCCCAATCCACGGAAGGCGTCGTGATGAACAATTACTTCTTCGTCTCGCGTGCGCCGAAGACGCTGCAACGCGTGCCGACCATCCGCCGCACCGAGGTGATCGGCATTGTCGAGAAGCCCCGGCGCTTTTATCTGGTGACCGACCCGACGCCGGCGCTGCCCGTATTGGACCCGGAAGGACGCGTCCTCGGCATCTCGCTGCAGTATTTTGCCAATGGCCGGCTCACCGGGATCGTGGTGCTGCCGTCGGCGGACATCGCGGAGATCGCGAAGCAAGCGGTGGTGAGCGGGCCGAAGTAGGCGCAGGGCCGCACGGTTCCCGTAGCGGCGAGCGCCAGCGAGCCGGGAGCGCGCGAGACGACTCGCTGGCGCTCGTCGCCACAGGTCAGTCGAACACCTGTCGGTGGCGCGCTGGTCGCGCCACGCTTGCCCGCCTTCGCCACGTTGCGCGGCAAGCGCGCAACTCACCCATGCTGCCGCTGCGTCGCACGATTCTTCAGGCGATCAACGGCATCAGGGTGGCGGCGGCGGCCAGCATCGAGTTCAGCAAGGCCTTGAATCGTTTCAAATCGAGCGGCTTGGTGAGGTGTTCGTCCATGCCGACGGCGAGGCACTTCTCGCGCGTGCCCTTCGTGACCGAGGCGGTCAAGGCCACGATGAGGGTGTGCCGGCCGGCCGGCTCCGCGGCGCGGATCCGGCGCGTGGCTTCATAGCCGTCGACGTCCGGCATCTGCAGATCCATCAGGATGACATCGTAGGGGTTGGTCGCGGCCATGCGCACGGCCTCTTCGCCGCCCGCCGCCAGCTCGGGCACGAATCCGTTGCGGCGGAGGAAGACCTCGAGCAGAAAGCGGTTGGTCTCCATGTCGTCGACGACGAGGATGCGCGGTGGCGTGACGCGGTCGACCGGCGGCTCGGGGACGATGGCGGGACTACTCGAAGGCAGGCCGACCTGCACCATCGGCAGCGAGAACCTGAACTCCGAGCCTTCGCCGCGTTTGCTCAGCACGCTGATTTCGCCGCCCATCAAGGTCACGAGCCGCTGGCAAATCGCGAGCCCGAGCCCGGTGCCGCCGTAGCGTCGCGTGGTCGAGGTGTCCATCTGCGTGAACATCTGGAAGAGATCCTTCAACCGCTGCTCCGCGATGCCGATGCCCGTGTCGACCACCCGGACGCTCAGCCGCCCCTGGGGGGCTTCGGCGGATACGGCGGGTGACCACGAGAGGAAAACCGTCACCGAGCCGCGCGGCGTGAACTTCACCGCGTTGTCGACGAGGTTGATCAACACCTGGCGGAAGCGCAGCGGATCGCCGGCCACGAGCAGCGGGCCGGCGAGCTGCGCTTCGAACCGCAGGTCGAGTTTCTTCTCCAGCGCGCGGGCGCCGAGCAGCCGGAGCACTTCGTGCGCGGATTCGGCGGGCGCAAACGGCAACCGCTCGAGCACGAGCCGGCCCTCCTCGATCTTGCTGAGGTCGAGGATGTCGTTGATCAGCGAGGCCAGTCGTGCGCCCTCGCTGGTGATCGTGACCAGGTAGCCACGCTGCGCGTCGTCGAGCTTGGTTTCCGCCAGGAGATTGGCGAAACCCAACACGGCGTTCAGCGGCGTGCGGATTTCGTGGCTCATCACCGCGAGGAAGTCGCTCTTCGCGCGGTTCGCGTGATCGGCGGCGCTTTTCGCCTGCTGCAATTCCCGCTCGTTGATGACGTGGCCGCGAAGTTCGGCTTTCAGCGAGGCCACGCGCGCGGCGTGCGCGAGGAGCATGATGACCACGACCGCGGCCGCACCTAGTGGGATGGCCCGCACCAGCACGGTGAGCGTCGCGGGCGCCGGATAGCCAAGTGCCCCTGTCGTGCACTCCGCCAGCAGCGCGCCCGCGAGCGTCACCCCAACCACCAGGAGCCAGGTGCCGCGCGTGACATCGCCGGTCGCGTGCCTGCGGCGCAAATGCCTGTGGGTGAATCCACAGGCAAACGCCACAGTCAGCGCGAGCGCGAGCGCGTCGGCGCGGACTTCAGCTCCTTGGTAAAGCAAATCAACGGCTGAGACCATCGGGATATCTTCCTAAGACACATAGGGTGTATTGGTATCCGATGGCGGCAAACTGAGGATTTACTTACCAAGTACTTAGCGCAACGGAGGGAGGGGCTAAGTGTTCGTACGAACGGATGCGTTCATTCCGATGCGGGAACTTCCACCGGAAGCCGCGTGCGAAACGAGTTCGGCCCCGCGTACTTTCCAACGTTTCTCGAACTCAGCTCGAACACACCTCGAAGGCAGCTCGAAGAGGCACCCGGTGAATCCCCCATGAGTGCGCGAAAATGGACCTCAACCGTCGAGGGCCAACGCCATGCCCGGGTGGCAGCGCCGCGGTCCGCTCTTCACCTTGCGTTGAAGAACTCACTGCGCCTGCTTCGCGACCTTGCGCGTCGCCGGCTGCTGGCCGACAGGCAGCGCGAGCAAATCGTAATCCTCGTAACCGGTGATTTTCACGTGCGCGAATTCGCCGACCGGCACGGTGATCGGCACGTAAACGCGGCCATCGATGTCCGGCGCGTCGGCCTCGCCCCGCGCGACGCCGGGCTCCTCGACGAGAACCTTCAGCGTTTGCCCGACGTGGCTCGCACTCACCTGGGCCGCGATTTCCTGCTGCAGCTTCATGACGCGGTGCCAGCGCGCCTCTTTCGTTTTCTTCGGAATCTGGTGCTCCATCCTGGCCGCGCGCGTGCCTTCTTCCTGCGAGTAGCGGAAGACGCCGAGCCGTTCGAATTTCGTCTCGCGGATGAACGCGCACAACTCGTCGACGTCCGCCTCGGTTTCGCCGGGGAAGCCGACGATGAACGTCGTCCGCAGTGCGATGCCCGGGATGCCCGCGCGAATCCGGCGCAGCAAATCGCGGATGTAGGCCGAGGAAGTCTCGCGCTGCATCAGCCCCAGCATGTGGTCGCTGATGTGCTGCAGCGGAATGTCGATGTAGCGCGCGACCTTCGGGCACTCCGCGATCGTGCGGATGAGTTCGTCGCTCCAATGCGCCGGATGCGTGTAGAGGAGCCGTATCCAGAAATCCCCTTCGATGGCATTGAGCTCGCGCAACAGCGTGGTCAGCGCCGTGCCGCGCGACGAATCGACCGGCGTGCGCGGGTTCGGTCGCTGCTCCCACGTGTCCATGCCGAAGAACGTCGTATCCTGCGAAATCAGGTTGATTTCGTTCACGCCCTCCCGCACGAGCTGGCGCGCCTCGGCCACCACGCTCTCGACGGTGCGGCTGCGATGCCGGCCGCGAATCTGCGGGATGATGCAGAAGGTGCAGGGGTGGTTGCAGCCCTCGGCGATCTTGATGTAGGCGAAATGCTTCGGCGTCAGCCGGAACCGCGGCGTGTCGTAATCGGGAATCCAGGTGGATTTTCCCTCGATGAACACGGGCGGGTCCTCCGACGCCGGCCGTTCGCGGGCGTAGATTTCCCGGATGATTGGTGCGACCTTCGTGACCTGGTCCAGCCCGATGAACGCATCGACTTCGTGATGCAGTTCGGACTTCAGATCCTTCGAGAAGCGCTGCGACATGCAGCCCGCGACAATGAGTTTCTGGTGCTGCCGCCGCTTCTTCATCCCGCGCTGCTGGTGGACATCGAGGATGTGGCCGATGGACTCCTCCTTCGAGGAATCGATGAACGAGCACGTGTTCACGATCACCACGTCGGCCTGGTCCGCCTCGGGCACGACGGTCATCCCCGCCTGATGAAGATGGCCCACCATGATCTCGCTATCGACGAGATTCTTGGCGCAACCGAGCGAGATGAGACAGACTTTGATCATTGAGGTTTTCGCTGCGCGAAAACCTGAAGTTCAGGCTGCAGCAACGAGCAGCTTCTTGTGCCCCTGCCTGCGGTCCACGCAAATTCCCGCGAGGTGCCCCTCCGCGAGATCATCAACCTGAGGTTCTTGCGCCGCAAAAACCTACTTCTTCTTCGCGTTCGACTTGGTCCGCTCCTTCTTGCGCTTGAGATAGGCGGCCCGGCGTCTGCGTTTGATGACCTTGTTGCGTTGTTGACCCATGGTGGTGTGGAAGAGTGAACGGGCGATCATTCAGAGCGCGGAAAGTGAGTCAAGACGGGTCCCGCGGGAGTGGTGGTCGAACTTGGCCAGCCGGTTCTGCTGTGGCGCGGTCAACCTGACCGCGACTCGCGGATTGATTCCATTCGCGGGCCGCCCCCGTCCGGTCGAGCATGGATCGTTGGCGTGGTCCGTTCGAAGAACCACGGTTTTCGGTCGACACGGGAGGCGATTCCTCAAGGGCTAGCACGTTTTAGCAAATACTGCCCCCTCATGTTCGCTCCCCCTTATCTTGGTTTCACTCCGCGCGGGTATGCACTGCGGTTCCTCGCGCTGTTCGTCAGCGCTGCGCTCTGCATCCAGGCGGGCCGTGCGGCCGAATCCGTCACGGGCGCCGTGGAGGGCCGCGTCTTCAACCCGGCGTCCGGCATCTACGTGAACAATGCGCACGTCACGATTGAAGGTCAGCGGCTCGAAACCTCCACGGACGAACACGGCAACTTCGCCTTCCCGCGTGTGCCGGCGGGAGACGTCACGCTCCGCGTCGCCTACACGGGATTTCCCGCCCAGACCCAAACGGTGAAGGTGGTCGCCGGCCAGCGCGCGGAAGCCAACATCACCCTGCAGTCAGCCGCCCTCGGCGAGACGGTCCAACTCGATGCTTTCCAGGTGGCGGCCAAGCGCGACATGGCCGCCTCGGACGTCGCGGTGAACGAGCAGCGCTATGCCGCCGAGATCAAGAACATCGTTTCGACCGATTCCTTCGGCGACATTGCGGACGGCAATCTCGGGGAATTCGCGAAATACCTGCCGGGCGTGACGCTCAATCGCAGCGGCAGCGACGGGTTGACGATGTCGATTGGCGGCGTGCCGCCGGGCGGCACCCCGATCATGCTCGACGGAATGGGCATCGCGAGCGCCACGGGCTCGAACGGCAACCGGCAGGTCGAGTTCGAGAACATCGCGGTCGGCAGCCTCGCCCGCGTGGAGGTTTCGCGCTCGCAGAACCCCGACTCGCCCGCGAACGCCATCGGCGGCTCGGTGAATCTCGTCAGTCGCAGCAGCTTCGAGCGGTCGCGGCCGACGTACATGGCCAGGACCTACCTGTCGTTTCGCGGTGACGATTTCAGTTTCAAGAAGGAGCCGGGCCCGTTCCAGAACAAGGAGTACGTCTTTCTCCCGAATCTGGAGCTGAGCGCCGTGGTTCCGGTCACGCGCAACTTCGGGTTCACCGCCAGCGCGCTCGTCACCCGCACGTTCAACAACGGTCCGGGCATCACGCAGGACTGGGTGCCGACGGTCGCGGGCCAGTCGGCGAATTTTCCCGCGACGACGCCCGACAAGCCCTATCTGGCGCGCTATCGGTTGCAGGAACGGCCGAAGATCACCGGCCGGAACACCTTGAGCCTCTCGGCCGACTGGCGCGTTCGCCCGGCCGATGTGCTGACCGTCGGCTTCCAGTACTCGTACCACCGGCAGGAGTTTTGGGTGCGGCAGCTCAACTTTGACACCGGTCGCGTTGAATCCTTCGGGCCGGATTTCACGCAGGGCGCCTCCGGCGCGGGATTCGTCCAGATTCTGACGGACGCCCGCGAGAAGAACAACACGACCTGGGCGCCGAGCTTCCGCTACCGGCACGACGGTCCGGTGTGGCAGTGGCAGCTGGCCGGTTCGTACGCTTCCGCCACCAACAACTACTCGAACGAAGGATACTTCCTCGGGAACAACGCGTTCTTTCGCAATGTGACCGTCCGCTTCCAGGGACTGACGGAGGATCATCCCTCCGTTGTTTCCGTGAAGGACCCGGCCGGCCGCGACGTCGATCCGTACAGCCTTTCCAACTACCGGCTCGAAACACTGTCCGGCCAGAACTTCAACAGCGCGGCGGTCGTGCGCACGCTCAACGGGCATGCCCGGCGCCAACTCGACCTCGTGCTGCCGGTCACGCTGAAGGCCGGGGCGGATCTGCGGTCGGAGCATCGTGACATGCGCCGCCCGACGTTCGCCACGAGTTTCGTCGGAGCGGATCGGATCGCCCGCACGGCGGACGACAGCGCCGCGCAGTGGTTGGATCCGAGCTACTCGCAGCGCGATCTGATTTTCGGCCCGCGGATGCAATGGTTCGACCTCGACCAGATCGGCGGCACGTACCGCGCGCATCCGGAGTATTTCACGAGCACCGAAGCCGAGGCGGTGAGCGCCTACCGCAGCAGCGTCACGACATCGCAGGTCATTACCGAGACGATCCTCGCCCCTTATTTCCGGCTGGACACGAGCTTGCTGGACGGCCGGCTGCAGTTCACCGGCGGCGTGCGCTATGAGCGGACGGAAGATGACGGCACCGGCCCGCTGATCGATCCGACTCGCATCTACCAGCGCAACGCCGGCGGCCAGATTGTCCGCGATTCCGCGGGGCGGCCGGTCGTCGTCGCGCCACTTGCGACCCTCGCGGGCAGCCGGCTGGCCTATACCGAGCGCGGCGCCCGGGCGAAGAAGTCCTACGATGATTTTTTCCCGTCGATCAACGGGACCTACAAGGTGCGTTCCAACCTGCTCGCGCGCGCCTCCTACAGCCGTTCGTTCAATCGGCCGGATTTCGGCAACATTCTTCCGTCGATGAATCTGCCGGACACCGAGTCCACGGCCCGCACCATCACGGCGACCAACCCGACGCTCAGGCCCTGGTACGCGGACAGCTATGGCGTGGCGCTCGAGTACTACTTCAACGAGCCGTCGACGGGCGTGGTTTCGGCCCGGGCATATCGGCGCGACATCTCGGATTTTTGGGGCACCTCGCTGCTCCCGGCCTCGGAGGAGATTCTCGGTCCGTACGGCATCGACCCGGCCATATACGGCGAGGCGCTCGGTTATTTCGTCAGCACGACACGCAACGTGGGTTCGGCGCGCGTGACCGGCACGGAATTCGATTACCGGCAGAACCTCGCCTTCCTGCCGCATTGGGCGCGGGGGCTCACCGTTTTCGGCAACGTGACGCTGCAGCGGACGCAGGGTTCCCAGCAGGCCAGTTTCACCGGGTTCGTGCGGAAAACCTTCAACTGGGGCGTGACGTTCAGCCGCGAGCGTTTCACCGCGCGCCTGGCCGTGAATCATCGCGGTCGAATCGACCAGGGCCGCGTGACCAATGCGGGCACCGAACCGAACACGATCACCTACCTGCAATCCCGCGCCATCGCCGACGTTTCGGCCGAATACCGCTTCACGCGTCACTATTCGTTCTTTATCACGGGGCGGAACGTGAACCGGGGCAACGAGGACACCGTCACCTACGGGCCGTCGACGCCAGGCAACCGGATCATTCGCGGCCGGATCAACTACGGCGCGACGTGGTACGTCGGCTTCAAGGCGACGTATTAACCGCGTGCGTTGTCGTGCTGATCCGCGCGGATGCAATCTTGCATGTAGGGCGGGGTCGCCTGACCCCGCCGCGACAACGAACGCATGCGGCGGGGTCGGGCGACCCCGCCCTACACGGGCAGGCCGCGGACTTTCGCATCTCCGAATCATGAATATGGTTTCCAGTCGCCGCCAATTTCTTGCCCGTTCGACCATTGCGCTCGGCAGTGCGGCCTTCCTCACGCGCACGCGCGCGCGGGCCGGCACAGCGACGCCGGATTTCTTCGCGCGCTTTCCCGCCTGCACGGAATTCGAGGCCCGCGTGCCCATCGTGCGGATCGCGAGCGGTCGGATCATCCATCGCTTCTTCGACACGTCGCCGATCAGTCCCTCGGGCCGTTACGTTGGTTTGTTTCGCCTGCCGAACGAGGTGCGTCCGCCGCAACCGGGCGAGGCGGGCGAAGTCGTCATCGTGGACCTGCAAACGGGCCGGGAGCGCGTCGTCGCCCAGTCGCGCGGCTGGGAAACGCAGATGGGCGCGAACGTTCAGTGGGGAAAGACCGACGCCGACTTGTTCTTCAACGACGTCGATCCGCAGACGTGGACGCCGTTTGCCGTACAGCTCGATCCCGCCTCCGGCAGGTCGCGCCGGCTCGACGGCACGGTGTTCACGGTCTCGCCGGACGGCGCGAAGCTCACGTCGTACAACCTGATCGCGTCGCGCAAGATTCAGGTCGGCTACGGCGTGGTGTTGCCCGAGGCGAAGACCCGCCGAAACATCGGGCCGGTGAGCGACGACGGCCTGTTCCTCACGGACATCGCGAGCGGCCGGACGCGGATGATCGCGTCGATTCGCGACATCTACGAGCGCGCGGTGCCGCAGCTGAAGATTCCGAACGCGGAGCGGTGCGAGTTCTACTGTTTCCAGGTGCGTTGGAACCGGCAGGGCACGCGGCTGATGACGTTCGTGCGCTGGCATGATCCGGCGGCGCCGCGCGGCGGGCCGCGGCTGCTCACGCTCGTGACCATGAAGGGCGATGGGTCGGACATCCGGCTCGCCGTCACCCCGCAGCAGTACGCGCGCGGCGGCCACCACCCGATGTGGGCGCCCGATGGCGAGCACCTCACCCTCAACTTGAACATCCGTGACGGCACGAAGGACCTCGATCTCGTGAGCGTGCGTTACGACGGCGCGGACCTGCACTCGATCCATCCGGTCGGCTCGGGGCATCCGTCGATGCATCGGACGCTGCCCTTTGTCGTCACGGACGCCTACACGCACGAGCCGCTGGCACGCGGTGATGGCACCGTGCCGCTGCGGCTGATCGACCTGCGGACGAAGACCGAAGTCGCGCTGGCGCACGTGCTCGCGCGGCGGAGCGACAGCGCGAAGCTCAGCAGCGAGTTTCGGATCGATCAGCATCCGGTGTGGGACGCGTCCGGGCGCTTCGTCGTTTTCAACGGCGTGCACCACGATACGCGTTCAGTTTTTGTCGCCGACGCCGGCGCATGGCTGAAAGCCGCAATGGCCTGAGTGCCTCGCCTGCCACCGATGTTTATTTCCAAAGACCGTACACACCCCGCCCTTCGGGCACCCCTCTTGCTAGAGGGGATTCAAGACCGCAATTCGATCTTGAAAATTCCCTCTAGCAAGAGGGGTGGCGCGAAGCGCCGGGGTGTGTGCCGTTCATTCCGAACCGTAGTCCTTCCATGAATCGTCGCCAATTCCTCGCTCGCACGACCTCTGCCGCCGCCGCGGTCTCGTTTCCCCACGTGTTTGCCGCCGCCGCGAAATCCGGCCGGCCGCCGCGGATTCTCCTGCGCAGCTCCTGGCAGAGCGTGAACATCGGCGACATCGGCCACACGCCGGGCGCGCTGAGTTTGCTGGAAAAGCATTTCCCCGAGGCCGAGATCACCCTCTGGCCGGGAGAACTAGGGCACGGCTCGCGCGAGTTGCTGACGAAAGGTTACCCGCGGTTGAAAATCGCGGAGGGCAGCGTGAAGGACGACAAGCCCACGACGGCCGCGCTGGCGAAAGCGTGGGACGAGACGGATCTCTACCTCAGCGGATCGGGCTCGGGCTTTCCGGCGGCCGCGCACGCGGTGACGTTTCACAAGGTCACGGGCAAGCCGGTCGGCGTGTTTGGCGTGAGCACGGATCCGATTTCGGGCATCGGCCGCGGACGCGAGGCCGAGGGTGGCACGCTCGAGCAGATTCGCGCCAAGGCGGCGAAGCTGCCGCCGACGCACCTCTCGGCCGACCTGCGGTACATCATGGATCGCTCGGCGTTCTTCTTCTGCCGCGACACGATCTCGCGCGATTACCTCAAGACGCAGGGCGTGAAGACGCCGATCCTCGAGTTTGGACCGGACGCGCAGCTCGGCATGCGCCTGCGCGACGACGCAAAAGGGCTCGCGTGGCTGGCCACGCACCAATTGCAGGAGGGCAAGTTCATCTGCGTGATCCCGCGGCTGCGTTACACGCCGTATTATCGCGTGAAGAACACTCCGCGCGTGGCGAGCGACGACATCAAGGACGCCATCAACGAGCGCACGACGGAGAAGGATCACGCGAAGCTCCGCGAGATGATCGCCAGCTATATCCGCGCGACCGGCAACAAGGTGATGGTCTGCGCCGAGATGACGTATCAGGTGCAGATGGGGAAGGACGTGCTGGTGGATCCACTCCCCGCCGACGTGAAGAAGAACGTCGTGTGGCGCGACACGTACTGGCTGCCGGACGAGGCGGCGTCGATTTACGCGAAGGCGCAGGCGGTGATCAGCGTGGAGTGCCACTCGCCGCTGATTGCGCTGCATAACGGCACGCCGACCTTCTACGTGCGGCAGCCGACCGATACCTGCAAGGGGCAGATGTACCGCGATTTTGGCGCGAACGACTGGTTCTTCGAGGTCGACGAGACCAGTGGCCCGCAATTGTGGTCGCGACTCGAGACGATCGTGAAAAATCCCGCCGCCGCGAAGGCGAAGGTGAAATCGATCATGGCCACGGTCGAATCGCGCCAGAAACGAATGGTCGACGCCGCGCGTGAAACGATCGCCCGGTCACGCCGCGCGTAGCGGGCGCAGACATTTCATAGGAGTTCGCAGAGCGCCAGAGTCAGAGCCGCGGCTTGTCCGCGCAATCCGTGTGGTCCGCGGTTAAAAAAACTCCGCGGCCTGGTCGTCGTGTGGCTCTGCCGCAGACGAATAAGGCATTCAACCGCGGATCACGCGAAATACGCGGAAGAGGGTCTGCCTTTCTCCTGCTCCTCCGCGTGCTTCGCGTAATCCGCGGGTGCGATCCCGAAAACCAACCAACCATGAGTGCAAGTCTCATCCGGCCAATTAGGTCGTTTAGCCGAGAAGGCACGGCAACTGCGTGTCCGTGAGGACAGGTGGA
>Ga0080064_1005250_pt1 | contig 15470 bp, 12 predicted proteins | sample Subgrocontami54m_FD_69260 | JGI IMG/M metagenome (GOLD analysis project Ga0080064, IMG submission 69260) | Subsurface groundwater microbial communities from S. Glens Falls, New York, USA - GMW46 contaminated, 5.4 m (SPADES assembly) (version 2) ...
GGCGTGTTCTTCCTCCCAGTGTTCTCCTGAGGGCGGGTAGGCGGTGAGCAGGGCGGTGGCGGGATCGTAGCTCTGGCGGCGGGCGGCGAGGATTACTTTCAGGCCGGCGTCTTCCGTTTCCATGCGCAAATCGCTGATGACCATCTGATAGGTGCTGGATTCAAGGCGCGCGAAGGCTTCGAGCTTGCTGGCCGCGGTCTCCACTTCAAATCCGTGGAATTCCAGGACCGCTTTCAGAGTCAGAAGGACGGCGAGATCGTCGTCAACGAGAAGAATACGCCGTTTCATTTGCACCTCAGGAGGGGCTGGGAGATGCAGAGCAGTGCGGATCGGTCTACAGCCGTCGCCGGCTGCTTTCCGCACCCTAGCACTCGGGTAGTATAGAAGCGTGGCCAGCTTCTACATAAAGAATTTTGGCTGTCGCGCCACGCAGGCGGACGGAGCGGCGCTCGAAAGCCAGTTTCTGGAGCGCGGATTGGAGCGTGCCCCCGCCGCGCGGGATGCCGCAATCGTTGTGCTCAACACCTGCACTGTGACTGAGGGCGCCGACAAAGATGCGCGGGCTTCAATCCGGCGGGTGCGGCGGGAGAATCCGGATTGCCGCATTCTGGTGACGGGCTGTTACGCGCAACGCGCGCCCCAAGAACTGGCGGCGCTGCCGGGCGTCACCTGGGTGGTGGGCAACTCGCATAAGCATCTGGCGGCGGAGATCGCGACTTCTCCCGACTTATCCAAGCGGGGATTCGTTCCGCTGGCGCAACTTTCCGGCAATCCTCTGGCGGGTGATCCTCAGACCAACGTTGACGTTATCGTTGGCGACATTTTCGCGCACACCGAACTGCTGGCAGCCCCGGTATTTGAGGCAGCCAATGAGCGCACTCGGCCCAATCTCAAGGTGCAGGATGGATGTGACAACCGCTGCTCGTTCTGCGTGATCCCCTACGTGCGTGGCCAGAGCCGGTCGCTGCCGCTGGAACGCGTGCTGACCGAGGTGCGGACGCTGGTGAGCGCGGGCTATCGCGAGGTGGTGATTTCGGGAATCAATCTGGGGCGGTGGGGTAGGGATCTGCAAGGCAGCCGTCAGCATTCAGCACTCAGCATTCAGCCAGCAACGCATCGATTCGAAGAACTCGTCGGCGCAATTCTGGCGGAAACTTCCCTTGAGAAGCTGCGCATCAGTTCGGTGGAGCCGATGGATTGGAGCGATGAGCTGATCGAGACGATGGCGGCGTCTTCGCGAATCGCCACGCATGCGCATGTGCCCTTGCAATCGGCGAGCGATGCCGTTTTGCGCCGCATGCATCGCAAGTACCGGCCGTGGCATTACCGCGAGAAGATCCTGAAGATTCGGAATGCCATGCCCAGCGCGGCGATTGGGGCCGATGTCATGGTGGGATTCCCAGGCGAAACCGAGGCGGAGTTCGCCGAAACGCGCCGCATGATTGAAGAACTTCCCTTTACGTATCTGCACGTGTTCACGTATTCCGCTCGACCTGGGACGCCGGCGGCAGAACAGATGAATCAGGTGCCGGTCGCCGTGGCCAGGGAGCGCAACCAGGTGCTGAGAGAAATCGCCGCCGCGAAGAAGGCTGCGTTCCTTCAAGCGCAGGTGGGGACGATCGTCGAGGCGATCACGCTCCGCTCCGGTGATGACGAGTTCACCGAAGCGCTGACCGACAACTACCTGAAATTGAAAATCCCGGGCAAGCTAGTGCCGAATCGCTGGATCGAAGTGCGCGTCGAGCGCGCCGAAGGTGAAGTGTTGGAGGGGGGACGTGTTTACCGTACTTCCCGGCGGGAACCACAGACCGAAGTAACCATCAAGAATACTCAGAAGTCCAACAAGATCATTGACCTGCAACCTTTTGCGGGCTAGGATGAGTCAAATTGCCAAGATTGCAGGAGTGAGTTTGATCATGTCACAGACGGCGCTGCGGTCTGCGTTGAGTATCGTACTGGCGATGTTGCTGCCTGGGCAGTTGTTGGCGGCAGACTCGGCATCGGCGATGCTGTATGCCAACGGCACGGCCTGGGTGAACGGCAGCTCGGTGCCCAAATCGGCGGCGGTATTCGCCGGAGACATGGTGCAGACGCGGCCGGATTCTACTGCCCACCTCAGCGCGAGCGGTTCGAGTGTCATGGTGCTCGCGGATTCTCTCGTGAAGTTTCAGGGGCCGGCGGTCGAGATTGAGCACGGCGCGGTTCGGGTTAGCACGGCGCAAGGACTGGCCACGCGCGCCGGCGAAGTGACGGTGAAGCCGGCGGGCAATTCCTGGACCGAGTTCCAGGTCACGGATGTGGATGGACAAGTGCAGATCGTGGCCACCAAGGGAGATGTGACAGTTCAGGATCAGCAGGGCACGACGACGGTTCAAGAGGGACAGCAGACCACGCGCGACGATACCTCCAATCCCGAGAAAAAGAAGAAGAAGAAGCGTCGCGGCGCTGGGGCGGCAACCGCAGCCGGCGGAGGAATCCTGAGTTCCAGCGTTGCGATCTACACTGGAATCGCCATCGTAGGCGGCATCACGACCTGGGTACTGTTGCAACACGATGATCCGCTGAGTCCGGCCTGTCCGAACAATACCTGCCCATGAATTGCCAAGTGAGCGACTGAACTCATGTCGCGCTACGTTTCCTACCGGGATTTCGACTGGGTGCTGATGGGGTTCGTCCTGGTCCTATGCGCGCTCGGCGTGCTGCAAATCCACAGCGCCACCGAGCACACCAAGTTTGCCGGGGCGCACATCCGGCAAATCTACTGGGTTCTGGCAGGTGTGGGCGCGATGTTTCTGGTGAGCCTGGTCAACTATCAGGCCCTGCTGGAGAGAATCCATTGGATGTATGTTGCTTCGCTGGCAGCGCTGATTGCGGTATTGCTGTTTGGACAGAAATACCTGGGGGCGCAGCGTTGGATCAAGATGCCCTGGAACGTGCATTTTCAGCCCTCGGAGTGGGTCAAGCTCATCCTGATCCTGGCGGTCGCCAAGTACTTCGCCGATCTCCACGAGCGGGAGCTTTCCTGGTCGGATTTCATCAAGGCGGGAGCGATCGTCGGCTTTCCCATGCTGATGGTGCTGGCGCAACCCGACCTGGGCACAGCCCTCACGTACATTCCCATCGCCGTGATGGCGTTGTTTCTTGGAGGGTTGCGGGTGAGACAGGCGATGCCGGTAGTTCTCCTCGGCGGAGCGTTGGTGGCCACAGTCTTTTTTTCGGACCGCGTCCACGTCCTCAAGCCATACCAGAAAGAGCGTCTTACCAGTTTTCTGAACCCGGATGCGGACCGTCAGGGCTCCGGGTACCAGGTTAATCAATCCCTGATTGCGGTAGGGTCGGGAGGAATCTGGGGAAGCAGTCAGGGATCGCAAACCCACTTGGCGTTTCTGCCGGTGCCGCAAACTGATTTTATCTTCGCGGCACTTGCCGAAGAGCACGGGTTTGTAGGAGCTCTCGGGGTTCTGCTGTTATACTTCATTGTGCTGATGCGTTTGACCCAGAACGCGCAAACGGCGCCCGACCGCGCCGGGACGTTTCTGGTGATGGGGGTGGTGGCTGTGCTTAGCTTCCATGTCCTGGTCAACGTCGGCATGGTGGTCGGCTTTATGCCGGTCACTGGAATACCCCTGCCGCTCATGAGTTACGGCGGGTCTTCCGTGCTTTTCATGTTTCTGGCGCTGGGGATGGTAATGAACGTCCGGATGCGCCGCTTCGTGAACTGAGGCGGAGGGTAGAGATCTGGCGCCCTTGAGACCGGCGCCACGAAACAAGATTACGAAGGCCCTCGCGAAAAAGGAGGGCAAATCACCGGCGAAGGGAATGCCGGACAGGATTGAATCCGTCAGGCTTGGGTAACGGCCCCCTCAGAAATCTGAGAGAGCGGTCACAAACCTGGCGCAGTACATGATGCGATCAGTACAGACGAGTTCTGAACTTTCACGATCGTGCGAGTTCCGGAAGAGATTCCGGAAATTCCCGGACGTGCGCCAGAAACCGCGCTGAACTCCTCAATCCTTCCGATCACCTTCCACTTTGCTCCGGTGAAGAACAACCGGAGTATGCATGAACAAGGAATTGTATGTGACTTCCACGCCCCACGAAACCAAAGTGGGGATCGTGGAAGACGATCAGCTGGCAGAAATCTACCTGGAACTCGAGAACGAATACACCTTAGCGGGTTCCATCTACAAAGGCCGTGTGACGCGCGTGCTACCCGGCATGCAGTCGGCATTCGTGGACGTCGGACTGGAACGGGACGCCTTCCTGTACGTTTCCGACTTTATGGATCTGGAGCAGCAGGATGAGGATCTGGACGAAGCGATCCCCGCCGGCCGTCCGACAGGGGAGGGGCGTCCGCAGAGGGGATCGGAGCAAGCGCTGCCGGTGACGGAGGGCCGCGCTTTGGGCGCCGGGCACGCCCCGAGCGAGACCGCAGAGGGCGGGACGAAGGAAGTTGCCCTGGAAGGCTCGGGCGGGGCCGAAGGTGCGCGTGAGCCTCGCGGATTTCGTGGCCGCCGGCGTCGTCGCGGACGTCCGGGCGAGCGCGACCGGGGAAGTGAGCGCGGGGACCGGGGAGGCGAACGCGGGGAACGCGATCGCCCTCTAACGGAGTCCCGCCCGCCGCGTCCGCCAGTACCGGAAGTGCGGCCGGGACGCGACTACGATTACGGGCCGCCGCCCGGATATCAGCCCATGATTCTTCCGGGCGAGTCCATCTCGAAATATCGCCGGCAGGCGCAGGGTGCAGCTTCTCCGGCGGAGGCTCCGGTGCAGGAACGGCAGTTGCCCGCTTCGATCACGGGAAACTTTCCCGATGACGAGCCCATGTTTGCCGCGGCGGAACCACTCCACGAACAACATGAGCACGTAGCGCCGGCTGAAGTTTACGAAGAGCCGCGCGAGGTGGTTTCAAGCGCGGCTTCGGAAGTCTTCGAGCCGCAGAAAGAAACGGCCGCAGCCGCAGAGCCAACTTTCCGGGAAATAGCGCACGAGGAGGATTTCCGGGCGGCCATCCAGATTCCTGCTGGCAATATCGAAGAGCAGGAAATCGAAGAGGAAGAAGCCGATCTCGACGCCTACGAGGAAGATCTGGAAGAAGACGCCGCCTTCGAGGAACTAGAGGAAGAAACGCGTGCGGCCGGAGAGTTGATTCCGTCCCCGAACGCGCAGGAATCGACTGCGGAACCGGTGGCCGAGGGCTTGAGTCAGCAAGCCTCGGAAAACGGCGGACAGCATCCGGAGGCCGTCCTGGAAGAAGAAGAGATCGAAGCGGAAGAACTGGAGCTTGAAGAGGCTCAGGAAGAGGCTGAGGCACTGCTGGAAGCCGAGGCCATTGGCGCGGGAACGGTAGATGCCAGCGCCGAGGTCAGAAGTTCTTCTCCGGAAGCGAGTTTGCAGCGGGCGCCGCGTCCGGCACCGGCATTTGACCGGCACCGTGGGCGTCGCGGGGGCCGCCGTTTCCGGCGTCGCGAGAACACGGTAGTGCCGCAGATCAGCGAACTGCTCAAAGAAGGCCAGGAAATCCTGGTGCAGATCGCCAAAGAGCCGATCGGCAAGAAGGGTGCGCGCATCACCAGCCATATCGCCCTGCCGGGACGTTTTCTGGTGTACATGCCGACGGTGAACCACACTGGGGTGTCGCGCAAGATCGCGTCTGAAGAAGAGCGGTTGCGGTTGAAGCGAATCATTCAGAGCGAGCGCGAGAACGGCCACGGCGGTTTCATCGTGCGGACGGCTGCGCAGGGAGCTTTGGAGGAGGAACTGCGCGCCGATATTCGCTTCTTGAAGAATCTTTGGAACGAGATTAAGTCGCGTTCCGATGACAGCAAGTCTCCGGCGCTGATCTATCACGACCTGAATGTGGTGGAACGCGTGCTGCGCGACCAGGTGACTTCGGACTTCTCAGTCATCTGGGTGGACACGGAAACGGAATACGAGCGCATCCTGCGCTTTGCCAATCGCTTCCAGCCCGCGCTCGTGAAGCGGGTGAAGCTCTACACGAAAGAGACGCCGCTGTACGAGCAGTTCGGCCTGAATGAAGAGATCAACAAAGCATTGAAGTCGAAGGTCTGGCTGAAGAGCGGCGGATACATCGTCATCAATCAGACCGAGGCGCTGGTGGCGATCGACGTGAATACCGGCAAATACGTGGGCAAAACGGCCCGGCTGGAAGACACGATCGTGAAGACCAACGTGGACGCAATCAAAGAGATCGTGCGGCAGATCCGACTGCGCGACCTGGGCGGGATCATCGTCATTGACTTTATCGACATGGACGAACGCCGCAACCGGCAAAAAGTCATGCAGGCGCTGGAAGAGGCGCTGCGCGCCGATCGCGCGCCGTCGAAGGTTCTGCAATTTAATGACTTCGGCCTGGTGGCGATTACCCGCAAACGCGTGAAGCAGTCGCTGGAACGCACGATTGGAACCTCGTGTCCGTATTGCCAGGCGACCGGATACGTGAAGTCGGTGAACACGGTCTGCAACGAACTTTATGTCGAGATGCGGAAGATCTCGAAGCAGCTGGAACACAGCGACGTCATGTTGCGCGTGAATCCCGAGGTCGCGAAAGTGCTGAAGGCAGACAACGCGCGACTGCTGAACGAAATGGAAGAACTGGTGAAGAAGACCATTATCGTGAAGTCGGATCCGGCGCTCCACCAGGAGCAGTTTGATATTCACTGAGCTATCGGCTCCTGATTGCTAGCTTCTGACCTGCACACGCGAGCTAAGAGGGACGGTGTAACCCGTCCCTTTTCCCTTTTGTGGACAATCAATTCGCGTCCGGTGGGGCGTGATAATGGCATCAAGTAATGGTAAATGGCATGGTATAATGCCATCATGAAATCAAGGCTCAGCATGGACCGTGCTGGACGGGTCGTTCTCCCCAAGCCGGTGCGCGACCGGTTGCAACTGGAGCCGGGGGAAGCGCTGGAAATCGAATCCTTTGAGGACCACATCGTTCTGCGGCCCATCCGCCAGCATGCGACCATGCGAAAGGAACTGGGGGTGTTGGTGTTCGATACCGGTGAACCCCTCACAGCGTCTGTTGTGCGGGAAACAATTCAAAAGGTTAGGGACGAGCGAAGCGACCGAGCGTTGGGAATCAAGCGGTGAAATCGTTCTTTGACACCTCGGTGCTGGTGGCGGCGGCGCTGGCTACTCACCAACAGCACCATCGCAGCGTTGCCGCTTTTGCAGGGGCCGATCGAGAAACGGGGTGTTGCGCCGTGCACACGCTCGCGGAGTTGTATGCGACACTTACGCGGATACCCGGGAAACAACGGATCGTCAGCGACCAGGCGCTTCTGTTCCTGGATGAAGTGGAGGAGCGGCTGGAGTTGGTTTACTTGAACACACGTGAGTATCGTCGAGCTATCAATCAAGCCGCGCGCCATGGCGTCCTGGGAGGAACGATTTACGACGCGCTGCTGGGACAGTGTGCATTAAAGGCTGGTGCGACCAAGATTCTCACTTGGGACGTCGGAGACTTCCAGAGGCTGGGGCCAGAAGTCGCTGCCAAAGTACGGACTCCGTAGTCTAGATCTTTCCCTCGCGGACTCTTTGCAGGAAGTCCTGGGCTTCGGCGTGGGCCCGGGCCATCACTTTGGGGTCGTTGCGGTGTTCGAGCGCGACTTCGTTGAGCGCGATCTCGACGGCGTCCTTGGGTTTGTAGCCTACTTTCAACAGTTTCATCACTCGCTTTGTGAATGTGGGCTCGGTCGAGGTGTCTTCAACGTCCTTATGCGGGACGGGTATTTCGCACACGTGCTCACGAAACTTCAACGAGGCCAGGCGGTCGTACGCGAGTCTGGCTTCCGGATCGCTTAGGAACGTGGGGACAGGATATTTCCACGGGCAATTCGAACACGCCCATCCGTTGTTGTCCGGGTCGTCGATCCAGATTAGCGTGGGTGTCATTTCAGCCGGTTAGTGGCGGTTGCCCCATGATCCGTCAGAAAGCCCGCGTTGCGCAAACGGCTTATGCTTGCGCCAGGATCTTGACCACCTGATCGGTCCGCTCGCGAAGTTTTTCAAGTGAGCCGTGGAGACCTTCGCTTCTAGCCTGCATGTCTGGCTGCTGCCCGATCTCCAGGGCGAGCCGATCCACGGCTTCCGAGAGCCGCTTGGCGAGATCAAGGAGTACCACCAGCGAGTCGGCGTGCAACTTCCAGATGGATGGGGAATTCTGGGAGCGCTTGAATTCTTCCAACTCGGTGGTCAAGCGTGCCCTAACGGCCACCACGCGGAGCAGCATGCGGGCCACGCCGGCGCGCGGGCTGGCTTCTTCCAGGTAGTCGGCGGTATAGGCTTCGACTTCAGAAGAACTGAGCATCAGGTTGAAGTAGCGCATGGGCACGATCTGGCGGAACTTGGGATCGGCGACACGCACAAAAACGCGGATGGATTCTTCCACTCTCCGCAACTTGGCCTCTTCGATGGAGAGTGCCTGCGGGGTCAGGGCGGCGGGAACAAACTTGGGAGCGCGGGCGGGAGCGGCCGCGGCGCCTCCGGCTCCAACGGAGTGAGCGGCGGACACGGGCTGAGGTGCGCGGCGGAGCGGCGGCCGGCGCTCCAACTCTTTTTTCAGCTTGGAGACACGGCCGAATTTCTCCAGGGCGGCAGCGTAGTCCACCTTGAGCAGTTCGGTTTCATTCAAGGCCGCGACGTGCTCGACGGTGACCTCGACGCCCTCCACCGTGCTCAGAATGCTGCCGCCTAATTCTTCGAGCCGGTTGGCAAATTCCTTGATCTCGGTGGCGGCTGCGGCGAAGAGCTTGTCGAAACGATTTCCGAAGGCGGCATTGTAGGGCGCCAGGGTGGCCAGAACGCCGGGGTGATAGAACGAATCGCCCAGGGAAGCCTTCAGTTCGCGGACCCGGGGAATGATGCCGGAATCCATGAGCGCGTTGAAATCCTGAAAGCGGTTAGCTTCGTCGAGCAGTGGGCCGAACTCGCGCAGCCGCTGCACGTGCTGTTCGGGAAGGACCGGAGAGTCGGACTCGGACAAAATCTCGAGCAGCGCAATTTCGAAAGGCGAGAGAGGAAGCGATCCATCGAGGCCGTAACCGCTCTTTTCCCACTGGCCGGGAACGCGCGGATGGCGGAACAGGAACGTGGCCACCAGATCGGTCTTGTCGCGATTGGTGGCGGAATCGTCGCGATGCCGGGCAAAGTAGCGAAGCATCGCTTCGGCCACTTCGGCGTCCAGGTCGGTGGCCATGCCCAGCCGCAGGATGGCGGGCGTAACCGCCATATCGAGCAGCTGGATCCAGACTTTCATGCGATCCAGCGTGCTGCGGACGTCTTCCGTTTGCCCGATGGCCTCAGACGTGAGTTCTGCGGGCGTGGGGATCTCTCCCCCCAGGTGGTCGCCCATCAGGCGCTGGTAAAAGCTCTGGACAGTCGCCAGCAGGGCCAATTCCCATTTCGGATCCTCTGCCAAACTGACTCCTTTGGAGGCAAAGTTCCCACTTGTCTTCTAAAGGGTTAGCTCTAGTAAAGCCGAAACCGGAATGGGGCGCAATTATTACGCTGGTTACGGAAGTGACACGACCGCAGAGTCAGTTCCCAGTTGCCAGTAGCCAGTTGCCAGATTGCCAACCGCTGACGGCCCACGGTAAGACGCTAACCGCCAATGGCTGAGAGCTGACAGCTGAGGGCTTTCCTACTGAAACACCACCGTTTTGTTCCCGTAGAGCAGAACCCGGTTTTCCACGTGCCAGCGGACGGCGCGTGAAAGCACGACTTTTTCGATGTCACGGCCTTTTTCGGTGAGCTGTTCCACGGTGTCGCGGTTGGAGATTCGGACCACGTCCTGCTCGATGATGGGGCCATCGTCGAGCACTTCGGTGACGTAGTGGGCGGTGGCGCCGATGAGTTTGACGCCCCGCTGAAAGGCCTGGTGGTACGGACGGGAGCCGATGAAAGCCGGAAGAAAAGAATGGTGGATATTGATGAGGTTCTGGGAACCGATGGCGGCTGTGAATTCGGTCGAAAGCACCTGCATGTAGCGCGCAAGAACGACCAGGTTGCACTGGTGCTCTCGGATCAGGGCGAGCTGTTTCTGTTCGGCTTCCCGCTTGTTATCTTTCGTGACCGGCACGACGGCGTAGGGAACGTGGTAGAAGTCGGCGATGCGTTGGTTGTCGGGGTGGTTGGAGATGATGAGAGGGATGTCGCAGCGGAGTTCCCCGTTCTGGTGACGGTAGAGCAGGTCCTGAAGGCAGTGGTCGTACTTGGACACAAAGATCGCGAGGCGCGGACGGTCGGTCGAGTGGGCGAGGCGCCAGTTCATCTGAAATTCTTTCGCGATGGGCGCAAAGCGCTCGCCAAATTCCGCGAGGTCAAAATCGAACTCGGAAGGATCGAACTCAACCCGCGTAAGAAACAGATTTGACTCTTCGTCTCCGTGCTCGTCCGCGAACAGGATGTTGCCGTTATGGGCAAAGATGAAATCGGCAATGCTGGCGACCACGCCCTTGCGGTCGGGACAGGAGACGAGAAGGATGGCGGAGTTATGCATAGGTCGCAGGTTTTCCCCTGTGGACCTCTGTGTCCTCTGTGGTAAAAAAAAAGCGGCTAACCACGGAGGACACAGAGGTCTACAGAGGGGATCATAGCCCCGTTGCTATTTCTTCAATGCCTGGACGATCTCGCGCGCAGCGTTGGCGCCGGAGCCGCCGGTTAGCCCAGTGCCGGGATGCGTGCCGTTACCGCACAGAAAAAGCTTGCCGATCGGGGTCTGATAGCGCGCCCAATCGAGCAGCGGCCGCATGGTGAAGAACTGATCGAGCGCGAGTTCGCCGTGGAAGATATGGCCGCCGGTGAGACCGTAAGTATCCTCGAAATCTTTGGGCGTAATGATCTGGTGGCGCAGGATCCTCTGCGGCAACGAGGGCGCGTACTGCGCAATCGTCTTCACGACCGCCTCTCCGAGGGCCGTCCGTTGGCTCTCCCAATCGGTGTTCTTCAGTTTGTAGGGAGCGTACTGCATGTAAATGGACATCACGTGCTGGCCCGCCGGAGCGAGCGACGGATCGGTGAGCGAGGGGAATGTGATCTCCAAGTACGGCTGGCGCGAGAAGTTGCCGTACTTCGATTCGTCAAAAGCACGCTCGAGGTAGTCGATCTCCGGGCTGATTTGGATTCGGCCTTTCAGTAGGTTGCCGTTGCTACCGGTTTTGAGAGCGGGGAAGTCCGGCAGACCCGAGAGCGCCAGATTGATTTTCGCGACTGTTCCCATGGAACGATAGTTCTTGATTTTCTGGACGAAGTCGGGCGCGAGGTGAGTGGGATCGACCAGGCGCATCAGAGTGCGTTTGGGGTCAGCGTTCGAGACAACGGCTTTGGCGGAGATTTCTTCTCCGGAGGTGAGCACCACGCCGGTAGCGATACCGTCCTTTATGCGAATTTCGGCGACGTCAACGTTGGTACGAATTTCGGCGCCCGCCTGCCGGGCGGCGGCGGCCATCGCTTGCGTGATAGCGCCCGCGCCTCCGGCGGCAAACTGCACCGTGCCGACCGGAGTGGGATCGGAGGCGGCGCGCAGCAGCAGAACCAGGGCGCTGCCCGCGGACCAGGGTCCGAAGAAAGTTCCGAAGATCCCGCGGGCCGCCACGGTAGCGCGCAAAGGTTCGGTGTCGAAGAATTCGGCGACCAGATCGGCGACGGCCATCGGGCCCCAGCGCAGGACCCGGTACATATCTTTCTTGCCCAGGTTGCGGATGGAGCGGCCGGTTTTCAGCATTCCCCAGAGATCGCCGCTGCTGGGGCTATCGATGTTAGGAGGCGTGAGCGTGAGCGCTTCGCCGATCACCTTGCCGATTTTGGCCAGCGCGTTGCCGAAGTCGGCATATCCGATGGCATCTTTCTGCGACCACTGCGAGATTTCCTGCGCTGCTTTTTTCCCGTCCGCGTAGAGAATGAGCGCCCGGCCATCCGGCAGCAGCGACGCGGTGCTCACTTCGGGAGTGATCAACTCCAGCCCGTGCTGCTTCAGTTGCATGTCGCGCACGACATCGGCACGCAGCGAACCGGCATTGTGCGCGAGCGTCGAGCAGCGGAAGCCGGGATGAAATTCTTCGGTGATGGCCGCGCCACCCACCTGCGCGCGGCGCTCGAGCACCAGCGGCTTGAATCCGGCCTTGGCGAGATAGAAGGCGGTGACCAGGCCGTTGTGTCCGCCGCCGACGATGACGACATCGCGTGTTGCGGACATCAGGCAGCCTTTCCATCTTTGAGGATTTCGAGCGCAGCCAGGCGTCCGGGCGCGCCCATGATGCCGCCGCCGGGATGGGTGGCGGAACCGCACAGATAGAGATTCTTGATGGGCGTGCGGAATGCCGCCCAGCCTGCGACTGGCCGCAGGAAGAATAGTTGCTCAAGCGAAAGTTCGCCCTGGAAGATGTTGCCTTCGCTCAGTCCCCATTCGCGTTCCAGATCGAGCGGCGTGACAACCTGGCGGTGCAGGATGATGTCTTTGATATTGGGCGCGTATTCGGCGATGGTGTTGATAACGGCGTCGCCGAATTTTTCTTTCTCGGTATCCCAGTTAAGCCCGGGCGCGAGCTTGTAAGGCGCGTATTGCACGAAGCAAGACATGACATGCTTGCCCGGCGGCGCGACCGAAGGATCGGTAAGCGTGGGGATCACCATGTCGATGTACGGGTGCGAGGACCAGTGGCCGTACTTGGCTTCGTCGTAAGCTTTTTCCATGTACTCGACGCTCGGCGAGATGGACATGGCGCCGCGCAGGTGCGCGCCCACTCCGGGCAGGCACTTGAAGTTGGGCAGACCATCGAGCGCCAGGTTTACCTTGCCAGAGGAGCCGCGGAACTTGTAGCGCTTCACTCCTTCCATGAATTCGTCGGGCAGATTGCCGGGCTCGATCATCTTGACGAAAGTCAGACGCGGGTCGACGCTGGAAGAAATGACATCGGCGAAGATTTCGTCGCCGTTGTCGAGCGCAACGCCGGTAGCGCGATTATTCTTCACCAGAATTTTCGCGATGGGCGTCTGCGTGCGAATTTCGGCTCCCGCTTCGCGGGCCGCGCCGGCAATGGCGTCTGAGATGGCGCCCGTGCCGCCACGGGCGAATCCCCAGGCGCGGAACGCGCCGTCAATTTCGCCCATGTAGTGATGGAGCAGAACGTAGGCGGTGCCCGGAGAGCGCACCCCGAGAAACGTCCCGATGATGCCCGACGCCGACATCGTCGCCTTGAGCACGTCGGTCTCAAACCATTGATCGAGGAAGTCGATCGCGCTCATGGTCATGAGCTGGACCTGGTTGTATTTATCCTCGCTGGCCATACCCTGGAAGCGGCGTCCGATGAAGAGAAGCTTCATCAGTTCGCGCGGGTTGAGCGTGGCCGGATCAGGCGGGACCATACTCAGGATCGGCTTCACGAAGCGGCACATCGCCTGCATCGCCTTGCCGAATTCGTCGTAAGCTTCGGCGTCAACCCGTGAGTGGCGAGCGATCTCGCGATGCGTCTTGCCGTGATCGTTCACGCGCCACAGATAGTCACCGCTCGGCATGGGCGTGAAGGTGCCATCGAGCGGCAGAATTTCCAGGCCGTGACGGGGGAGGTCGAGGTCGCGGATGATCTGCAGGCACAGGAGCGAGGCGACATACGAGCACACTGAGAACTTGAATCCGGGGAAGACTTCTTCGGTGCAGGCGGCGCCGCCGAGGACGTGTCGGCGCTCGAGCACGAGAACTTTCCGGCCGGCTTTGGCCAGATAGGCGGCGGTGGTCAGGCCGTTGTGGCCTCCGCCAATGACGATAACGTCGTACTTCTTACCGTTCGCAACTGCGGGCATAGTTCGATCCAGATGGCAGGAAACTGCGATGAAAAATGACTCGTCATTCTATCGGGAAACTATCTTTTTGTCTCTATACTTACGCGCAGTTTCTGACTCCGGGTCAATACATTTCCCCGCTTGCTGAGAGCGGTCCGACTGCATATAATCCGGCGTTCGGGGTTCCTCCGTGACCCCCGTGTCCTCTGTGGTTAATGCTCTTTACTTCACCACAGAGGACACGGGGGTCACGGAGGAAACCACGCGAGGTCGGCCGTGCCTGTCGGAACTGCATTTCACGAAAGAACGCTTGCCCTGTGCCACAGCCTGAACTACCGGGAATGGTCGGGATACTACACAGTCAGCGTGTACGAAGTACATCACGAGCACGAGTACAACGCGATCCGCAATGCGTGCGCGCTGATTGATATTTCGCCGCTCTACAAATATCTGGTTTCGGGCAAGGACGCCACCAAGCTGGTGAACCGCATCATCACGCGCGACATCAACAAGGTTGCGGTGGGGCAGGTGATCTATTGCTGCTGGTGCGATGAAGACGGCAAGGTCATTGACGACGGCACGATTACGCGCCTGGAACAAAACAAGTATCGCTGGACCGCCGCCGATCCAAGCCTGCGCTGGTTCCGCCAGAACGGCCTGAACATGGACGTTCAGATCGAAGACATCTCGGAACAGACGGCGGCGCTGGCGCTTCAGGGGCCGACTTCAGCGAAACTGCTCAAGACCGTTTCGGATGCCGACATTACCAACCTGAAGTATTTCCGCAAGACGAGCGGCAAGATTGCCGGCGTCCCGGTGGACATTTCGCGTACGGGTTACACCGGCGACCTTGGCTATGAGGTGTGGATTCCGTGGAATGACGCCGTCAAAGTGTGGGACGAGTTGATGGCCAAGGGCAAGCAGTTCGATATTCACGCCGCCGGAATGCTGGCGCTGGACGTGTCGCGGGTCGAGGCCGGGCTGCTGCTGATCGAAGTGGATTACTCGAGTTCGAAAAAGGCGCTGATCCCTTCGCAGAAGTACTCGCCCTATGAGCTGGGATTCGGGAAGATGGTGCATCTCGACAAAGAGAACTTCATCGGCAAGCGCGCTCTGGCCCGCGATAACAAGAACGGCGTGGCCCGGCAGCTTGTCGGACTCGAAGTGGATTGGGTGGAAGTGGAAGAGCAGTTCGACAAATTTGGATTGTCTCCGGCGGCGCCCAGCCAGGCATCGCGCGTCGCGGTGCCTGTCTATTCCGGTGACCGGCAGGTGGGGAAGGCTACGACTACCGCGTTTTCGCCCCTGTTGAAGAAGTTGATTGCGCTGGCGAGCGTGAGCACCGAGTTCTCAAAGATTGGCACGAAGTTACAAATGGAGTTGACCATCGAGGCGCAGCGCATGAAGACGACCGCGACGGTGGTGTTGCTGCCATTCTTTAATCCGAAGCGGAAGACGGCGGTGCCGGTGTAGGGCTTTTTTCACCACGGAGATTACGGAGGCAGGGAGAGGAGCATTGCGCCCCAGCCGCGAAGCGGCGGAATGCGAAAGCCCGGCACGGCAGTGCCGGGAAAGGATTGGTACAGACCGGGCAGATCCCTGACAGAACAGACCGGGGACATCCCTGACACTGGGTCGCAACGACGAGGGCATTGTAAAACGATTCA
>Ga0080064_1002306_pt1 | contig 15464 bp, 16 predicted proteins | sample Subgrocontami54m_FD_69260 | JGI IMG/M metagenome (GOLD analysis project Ga0080064, IMG submission 69260) | Subsurface groundwater microbial communities from S. Glens Falls, New York, USA - GMW46 contaminated, 5.4 m (SPADES assembly) (version 2) ...
GTGATGAGGCCGGCCTCCACCAAAATCTGGCTGAGCGTCTTTCCTCGGGCCTGAGGCGTCTTGAGCGCGGCCTCAATCTTTCCGCGGTCCACCCCCTTGCTCTCAACGAGCAGGTCCACGATCCTTTGCTTGAGCGAGGCGGCGATCATTCCTGATATCCCACGGTGGTCCGCGCCACCTCTTCAAGCGGGATGACGCCGGCCGCCGCCTTGGCGATCGCGTGGTCCCGGAGCGAGGGGAAACCGGCCGCCCGGGCGGCTTCCCGCAGCTGAATCGAGGAAGCCCCGCCGGCCACAAGCTTGCGCAGCGCGGCCGTCAGCGGCACCGATTCAAAGAGCCCCACCCGCCCATCCAGGCCGGTCTGCCGGCACTCGGCGCACCCCTTGCCCGCCTGATAGGTCCCGGCGGGCGGCAGGCCGTACCGTTCGATCAGCTCCTTGGGCGGCTGCACCGGCTTGCGGCAGCGGGGGCAGACCTTCCGGGGCAGCCGCTGCGCGCCCACCAGCAGGACCGAGGCGGCGATGAGATACGGCTCGATCCCCATATTGATCAGCCGGGCGACGGCGCCGAGCGCGTCGTTGGCGTGCAGCGTCGACAGGACGAGGTGCCCCGTCAGCGCCGCCTTGACCGCGATCTCCGCGGTCTCCCCGTCCCGGATCTCTCCCACCATGATGATGTTGGGGTCCTGACGCAGAATGGAGCGCAGGCAGGCGGCGAACGTCAGCCCGATGTCGGAGCGGATGCCGACCTGGTTGACGCCCACCAAATCGTATTCGATCGGGTCCTCCACGGTCACGAGGTTGCGGTCGGGGCGGTCAATCCCCTTCAGCAGGGCGTACATCGTGGTCGTCTTTCCCGACCCGGTCGGCCCGGTGATCAGCACCATGCCGTGCGGACGCTGCACCGCGGACTTGAGCTCCGCCAGCGGCTCCGGCTCGAACCCCATCCGGTCGATCTCCAACAGCATCTGGCCGCGGTCCAGGATCCTCAAGCAGACCTTCTCGCCGTAGTAGCTGGGGATGACCGAGACCCGGAAATCAACGCTGCGCCCGTTCACCGAGAACCGGATCCGCCCGTCCTGCGGCATCCGGTGCTCGGCGATGTTCAGGTTCGACATGACCTTGATCCGGGAAACGATCCCCGTGTGCATCGCCGCCGGCGGGGACTCCCCTTCCCTGAACACGCCGTCCACTCGGTAGCGGATCCGCAGATGCTTCTCGAACGGCTCGACCAGGATGTCGCTGGCCTTGAGGATCACCCCCTGCGCCAGGACCGCGTTGGTCACCCGCACGATCGGGACCTGCTCGGTGAGCCGGACCAGGTCCTCCACCTGCTCGGAGGACGATGTCTTCGCCTCCTCCACGATCTGAACGGCCATGCCCTGGCTCTTGAGCTCTTCGAGCGTGTCGGTGATCACCCCTCCGTACAAGCGGCGCAGCGCCTCCTGAATCTCCTCCGGGGAGGCGACCAGCGGCGTCAGTACGAACCCCGCCGCCTGGGAGAGATGATCCAGCGCCAGGACATTCATCGGGTCGGCCATCGCCACCGTCAATTGGGCGCCCATCCGCGAGACCGGGACAATCTGGTAATGGAAGGCCAGCTTGCGGGAGATCGTGGAGGCCAGAGACGGCTCCAGCTCCATCCGGGAGAGCGAGATCGTCGGGATGCGCAGCGTCTGGGAGAGCGCCGCCGCCAGCGCGCGCGAATCCACCAGCTTCATCTCCGACAGCAGCTGGCTTAACGATCCGCCCTTCTCCCTCTGCAGCGCCAGCACCCGGTCCAGGTCCTCCCGCTTGAGAAGATTCTTCTCGATCAGCATCTGGACGAGGCGCTCGCCGGCTCCCTTTTCGACCTTATTCTCCGGCATGGTTTTCTCCGTAGTGGCGCTGGATGGCCTCCGCGACATCGCTCATGGTCGAAACGAACACCTGCACGGAGCAGTGGCTGAGCATCTCGATGTCCTCGACCGCGGAGGAGTTCAAGGGGTCCGCCATGGCCACCGCCAAGGTGTCGCCGATCTTGTCCACGGGGACCAGGCAATACTGCCGGGCGACGTTCTCCGGCACCAAGGTCAGGAAATCCGAGTCGATGGAGTAGTTCTTGAGCGGCAGGTAGGGGAAGCCGTACTGCGTCGTGAGCGCCTGGGCGATCGCCTCCTCCGAGGTGAACCCCAAGCTCACCAGGATCTGCCCCAGCAGGCCGCCCTTGGCCTGCTGGACTTTCATCGCCTGATCCAGATGCTCCTGCGTGATCACCTTTCGCTCTATCAGGAGCTCCCCGAGCTTTTTCCCAACGATCCGCTGCGTCATCGGCTCAACCCGGATGAACCAACCGGAGCAGCTCCTCCGGGTCCTGGGAGCGGGCCATGGCCTCGTCGTAGGCGATCTCCTTCTTCGCGTACAGCTCCGCCAGCGACTGGTTCATCGTGCGCATTCCCTCCCTGTGGCTGGTCTGGATCACCGAATAGATCTGATGGCTCTTGCCCTCGCGGATCAGCGCCCGGATCGGGGTCGTGGCGATCATGACCTCGGCGGCCAGGCGGCGCCTTTCGCCGCTCAAGCCCGGCACCAACTGCTGAGCGAGAACCGACAACAGCACGAACGAGAGCTGGATCCGGATCTGCTGCTGCTGGTGGGCCGGGAAGACATCCACGATCCGGTTGATGCTCTGGACCGCGTCGGAGGTGTGCAGCGTGGCCAGCACCAGGTGGCCGGTCTCGGCGATGTTCAGCGCCGACTCGATCGTTTCGAGATCCCGCATCTCCCCGATCAGGATCACATTGGGGTCCTCGCGGAGGACGTGCTTCAAGGCCGCCTGAAAGGAATGGGTGTCGGAGCCGAGCTCCCGCTGATCCACGAGGGCCATCCGGTTGGAATGGACGTATTCGATCGGGTCCTCGACCGTGATGATGTGGCACTTGCGGTGCTGATTGATCCACCCGACCATCGCGGCCATGGTGGTGGATTTTCCGCTCCCCGTGGCCCCCGTGATCAGGACCAGCCCCTTCTTGCGGCGGCAGATCTCCTCCATCAGCTTAGGGTTAAGGCCGCACTCCTCGAAGCTCAGGATGCGGTCCGGCAGCAGCCGGATCGCCGCGCTGAGGGATCCCCGCTGCTGGAAGACATTGACCCGGAACCGGCCGTGGCCTTCGATCCCGAACGACATGTCCAGCTCCTTTTCCCGCTCAAAAACCGTGATCTGCTCGGGCGACAGCAAACTGTAGGTGAGCCTCCGGCTCTCCTCCGGAGTCAGGGGCGGCAGCTCCATGGGGACCAATTCCTCATTGATCCGCAGCATCGGCGGGGAACCCACCGTCAGGTGGAGATCGGAGGCGCTGCGCTCCACCATGGCCTTGAAGAACCGCTGCATCTTGGGGTCCATCATCAGCAGGACTCCACCTTGTTTCGCCCCTGTTTATTCGCCCGCCCCATCGCCTCCGAGGCCTTGGCGAACAGCGTCTCGCCGGTCGCCCCGTCCAGCGGGTTCTCGCTGATCCCGGCGGAGACCGTGAGCATGCAGGGAAGCGGCTGGGGACCGTTGCTGAACTTGTGGGACTCCACGGCGCGCCGGATCGTTTCCGCCAGCTCGATCGCTTCCCGCTTGTTCCGCTCCGGGAGGATCAGCGCGAACTCATCCGGCCCCAGGCGCCCGATCCGGTCCCCCTCGCCGACCTGCCCCTTCAGCAGGTCCGCGAGTTGGTGAAGGACGCCTTCCCCGGCCAGACCTCCGTACAGGTCCTGCAGCTTCTGGAACTCATTCACGCTGAGGAGGACCAGTGAGCAGGGCCGGTGGTAGCGCACCGCCCGCCGGACCTCCTCCTCCATGCGGCTCTTCATGTAGCCGGCGTTATAGAGGCCCGTCAGCTCGTCAATGACCTTCAGCTCCTCGGCCCGCTTGCTGAGCAGGTCGTTCTCGACCGCGATCGTCATCTGTTTGCCGAACACCTTTAAGAGGTCCAGGCAGTCTTCCCGGTAAACGAAGTCCGGCTGCCGGTTCAGGGAGATCAGCAGGCCGATGCCCTGCCCCAGCGAGAAGACCGGCTGGCAGAAGGCGTTGCTCATGCCGAAAAGCTGCTGAAGGATCTCCTTCCCCGCCTCCGAGGTGTTCTCCGAATCCACCGCGACCAAGCGGCGCTCCTTAAGCGCCCGCCCCAGCCAGGGGGCCGTGATCTTCGTCCCCCGCAGGGCCTGGGCCTGAGCGCCGTCGGTCCCCATCGCGGCGCGGACCACAAAGGTCCCATCCTCTCCCGTCCCCTCCAGCAGGCAGTTGAGCTCCGCCTCCTCCAACTGGGTGAGCTTCTCCAGGATAAAGCCGATCACCTCCTCGATCTTGGCCGACTGGCTGATCAGGTTGCTGACCTGCAGCAGGTGCGAGAAGGTCAGGATGCGGCGGTTGATCTCCAGGTTCAGGTGCTTGGTCTGCTCCCCGTACACGCGCAATTGGGACATGTTGTCCCGGACCTTCTGGGTGATCTGGTTGAGCGCCACGCCGAGGGAACCGACCTCATCCGGGGCATCCACCTGGACCGTCCGGTCCAGGTTTCCGGCCGCGATCGCCTGCGCCTCCGCGGCCAGCTTCACGATCGGCAGAACAATGCTGCGCGCCACCAACATCCCCAGCAGGGCGATCCCGATCGCCAACATCACGATCAGCGAAAGTTCGCCGAAGGTGTCCACATGGGGGAAGACGTAGTTGGTGAGGATGTACCCCATCACCAGCAGCGGGACGACGGACATCAGACTGAAAGCCACGAGCAGCTTCTCCTTCAACCCCCTCGGCAGCAGCGAAGGGGCGGCCGCCGCCCGGACTAAGGGCGCTCTCTGTGGTGCTGGTCCTTTACCCATTGGTTGATCTCCTCTCTTTGGAATCGCCACTGGCGGCCGATCTTCGTGGCGGGAAGGGTCCGGCCCTTGGCGAGCCGGTAGACCGTGAATCGGCTCACCCGCATGTACTGCGCCACCTCTTCAATCGTCATCAGTTGATCCATGCTGTTGCAACCCGCTGCAAGTCTGGCTCATTGCTGCTCATCATTTCAAGGCCTTGGCGACAAGTGCCCTATTGCCAAAGTGTCAAAGTGCACAATTTGTGCTATACTCCGCACCGATGGCTAAACAAACCGTTCTGATCGTGGATGACGAACCCTCGGTCCGGACCACCCTAGCCAAGTTCCTGAAATCGCTCGGCGTCCAGGAGGTCCTCGAGGCGGGCAACGGCGAGGAGGCCCTCCAAATGGTGCGGACGCGGCCGGACCTGAAGTTCATCCTGCTGGACCTCAAGATGCCGGTCAAAGACGGCCTGAAAACCCTGGAGGAGATCCGCGGGATCCTCCCGAAGGTGAAGGTGGCGATGCTGACCGGCTACCCCTTTTACGGGGAAGCCGACCAGGCGGTCCGGAAATGGGGCGTGGTGGACTTTATCGTTAAGCCGGTGGATTTGGATTATCTGGAGCGAATCGTCTCCACCGTCCTTGCTTCGGCCTGATCCCCCATCCACTTTTACACCGACCTGCATTCAGCCCTTTTAAGCCCTTTTCAGCGCTTCTCCATTCCGTTCTCCGCGTTTTAACCCCTTCCGTCTTAACCACTTATATAGGTCTTTTCTCTTGTTATTCCCGACGGGGGACAGCCATACTCTAACTGAAGGTCCGGAAGAAGTCCGACCTTCGGTATCAGGGCAAACCAGCCGTAAGGCTGGGACGCAAAACTAGAGGGCCCCAAGAGCAGCGCGGGGCAGCCAGTTGCCGGAGAGGGAGGGAAAGAAAGATGATGCTGAAGAGGCCGTTCGAGAGAGAAGGGATTCTCCGGAACGGCTTATTCTATTTTACGGCCCTCTGCGTCGCCCTCACCTCTTGCCCGACCGCGGCGCTGGCGGCGGGAGACGGCCCGACCGAAGCGCTGGGGCTTCGGCTCCAGGCCGAGAAGGCCATCGCGCAGGAAAAAACCCATGGGAACGCCAAACTGGCCGAAGCGATGCGGGAGGCGCTGCCTTCCTTATTGCAGGAATACCTGGTGACGCGCGATGGGACGATCGCCACCGACGCCGTGGACACGGCCTTTGTCCAGGAGCAGTTCAAGGCGGCCCGAGCCCTGGAAGAGCCCGGCGTGGCGCTGGCCTTGGATGTCTTCTCCGGTCCGGGAACCGGTTATGAGAACGAGGTGAAGAGCGGCATCGCCGACCTGGCGGAATTCCACGCGGATGTGGCGGGGCGCGTGTCGGAGAAGGTCCTGGACGCGCACGAGCGGGTGATGGAGCGCCAGATTGAGCGTCAGATCGAGCGGATCGAGCAGGATATGGAGAAGTCCAGCTTGGTCGCTCAGCGCTTTGAGGCGAAGTTCGAGGCCAAGCTGGAGGCGCGGCTGGACACGGTGGCCCAGCGGGCGGAGAAAGCCAAGGAGCTGGGCGAGCTGGCGAAGACTATTGCCGAAGCCAACCCGGAGAAAGCGGAGAAACTGACCGAAAAGGCCGAGCGGTTGCTTGAGAAAGCGGAAAAGAAAGCCGAGGAAAAAGCCGAGAAGGTAGCCGAAAAAGCTCAGGAAAAAGCTGAGAAGGTGGCCGAGAAGGTCGAGGAAAAAGCGGAGAAAGTGGCCGAGAAAGCTCAGGAAAAAGCTGAGAAGGTAGCCGAGAAGGTCGAGGAAAAAGCGGAGAAAGTGGCCGAGAAAGCTCAGGAAAAAGCTGGGAAGGTAGCCGAAAAGGTCGAGGAAAAAATCGAGAAGGTGGCCGAGAAAGCTGAAAAAAAAGAAGAGAAGTCCGAGAAAGAGGGAAAGAAGAAGTAACGGTCTAGAAGCTGACCGTCACCGCCAGCTGGTTGATCCAGTCCGTGAAGTCCAGCCGTGGGTCGTTGGAATCCTGATACCGGTAAGTCAGCGAATAGGTCAAGCTCACCCGGGAAGTCCATTGGTAAATCAGAGAGCCCCCCAGCGTCAGCAGGTTGTCCCTCTCGGCGACGTTGATGGCCGGAACCGTCCGGCTCTGGTAGTTCTTCCGCTCGTGGCTGGCCGTCAGGACGCCGATCCATTGGGGGCTGAACACCCGCGTCAGGACGCCGCGGACCCGGAAATCATCCCAGTCATAGAACTCGTTGGATTGATCGTTCGAAAAATTCCTGTAAAACTCCGCCCCAACCCGCGCTGAAAATCGGGCGAACTTCAACTGCATCTCCGCCAGCCCCGTGTGCCGCCGGTCCTCCCGGTTTAATCCGGCGACCGGGTCGCCGGCGGTATCCCGGGCATCCCGGGTGTCGTATTCCCGGTACTGGTAAACCCAGCCGATCTTGTGGGTCAGCCAGGAGGTCTGGGCCACGGAGAAGCTCGCTTTGACCCGTTGGTCGGCAAAGCTGCTGCCCGAATCCCGGGGAAAGTTGAGGATGCCGTACTCCGCTCCCAGGTCCAGCCGGAGCGCCTGGCGCGGCTGAAGCTGCAGCGCGCCCGAGAAGGTGTGGGTGTAGAGGTCGCTGTCGGTCATCTCCATGAAATGGGAGTTCAGGAAATTCCAGATGAACTCCCCCCTGGCCCATCGCCTGAACTGAGGACGGAAGACCCCGGAGGCGCTCTCCTCGGTGAAGAGGTCCCCCCGCCGCTCGCCGTCCAAATTGACGTTGCTCTCATAGCCCTCCCCGACGCCCGCGGAGAAACTGAACAGCGGGGGCGGGGGGGCTCGGTGGGCCTCCAGGATCCTCTGCGCCCGGCGCTTCAGCAGCTCGATGAACAATTGGGCCCGATCCTCCGCGGCCGATTCGGCGGCCCAGCCCGGCTGAGAGACGCAAAGCAGGACCGCGAGCGCGCCCCACCCCAACGGCCTCACCGCGGGAGCCGGCGCTCCACGTCTTTTTCCAAAACGGCCTCATCGCGGATCCGCTGGGAATCGAGGCGCTTCTCGGGAGCCGACGTGGGCGGGTCCCGCACCGCCGGGGGGAGAGGGCCGGCTTTTCGCTCAATCGCGTCCACCCGTTCCTGCTGACGCAGCTCAAGCTCCCGGATCCAGGATTCGATCCGGCGCCGCTCGGAAGGGGCCGGCTCTTCCTTCAAAACTTCCCTGGCCTTGCCGAGCTCCCGCTCTGTCGCCTCATAATCCTGGATCAAACGTTCCAGCGAGGCGCTCTCTTCCGCGGCGGGCGGCGGAGGTTCTTCGGACCGGGAGGGCTGGGGGGAAAGCAGGACGCCGATCAGCAAGATCCAGCGTAAAGAGCCGATTCCAGGTAGTGGACCCATTTGCGTCATTTCGAGGCGAAGCCGAGAAATCTCACTTTAAAACGAGATTTCTCCTCACTCCGTTCGTCGAAATGACTCACGGGCCGATTCTAACACAGCGGGAGCTAAGAATCCCTATGATACAATTGGCCGATGCGTCTTGGGATTGGGGCTAAACTGACCGCGGTCACCCTCGGCCTGCTGGTCCTCCTGACCGCGGGCGCCCTGTTGTCGGTCCGGCATTTCTTCGGACAGCAGCTTCGCCAACAGGCGGTCCGTGAGCTTCGTTCGGCCTCCCGCGTCCTCACCTCGGTGATCCAGCGATCCGGCGATCAGCTGCTGGAACGGGGCCGGCTGCTCGCCGAGCTGCCCAGCGTCCGGACGGCGATGGCAAAAGATCCGGCCCAACTGGAACCCCTCCTTCTGGAAGTCAAGGCGATCCGGGCGGCAAACCTCCTCTGGGCCACGGACAGCCGGGGAGTGGTGTTGGCCGGCACGGGGGAATACCCGCCGCCGGGCGAAAACCTCGCGGCGAACCCGCTGATCCGATCCGCCTTGGACGGGAACGAAACCCTCGGGTTCGATCTGTTTCAGGGGGAGTGGTGGCTCCTGCTGAACATGCCGGTCAAGGAGGCGGAGTCCTCCCGCGTCATCGGGTCCGTCACGCTGGCCCTGCTGATCGGAGAGGCCTACCTCGCGCGCCTCTCCGAGCTGCTCGGAACACAGATCGGCTGCGTTTGGGGAGAGCACCAGATCTGGTCGGAGGGATTCCCCGCCCCCGCCCGCCCGGAGATCACCTCCCACTTGACCCAGGGCTTGGGCGGGAAACCGCGTGAGCTCCTCACCTCCGGACAAGACCGGCTGCTTTGGCTGGCCACCCCCGTGACGGGCGGCTCCCCGCCGATCCTCACCGGCCCGATCGCCGTGCTCGGCATCCGCCTTGACGAATCGGTCATCCAACGGACCACCCGGGCGATCGGATGGATTTCCCTCATGACGATGGGCATCGGGGTCATCCTGACCATTGCCGCCATCCGCCCGATCACCCGGCAGCTTGAAGAAGCCCAGGCCATGCTGCTCCAGGCGGAAAAGATGGCCTCCGTCGGCCAGATGGCGGCTGGCGTGGCGCACGAACTGAACAACCCCCTGATGGTGATCATGGGCAACACCCAGCTGGCGCTGCGCATGTTGACGCGGTCTCCGAAGCCGCTGGAGCCCCAGCGCAAGGAATTCATCGAGCTGCTGGAGTCGCTGGACCAGGAAAGCCACCGCTCGAAGATGATCGTCGGCAACCTGCTGGACTTCTCGCGAGTGCGGCCGCCCACCCGCGCGGAGACCGACCTCCACGCGCTGCTGGACGACAGCCTCCGGCTGGTCGGGCATCAGGCCGGCCTTCAAGCCGTCCAGGTGGCAAAGAACTACCGGAAGGATCTTCCCCGCGTTCAGGCGGACCCGGCGCAGCTCAAGCAGGTTTTCCTCAACGTCATCTTGAACGCGGTGCAGGCGATGCCGGAGGGAGGAACCCTCACGCTGGAGACCGGCCTCGCGGACCCGTTCGTTCGAGTGGTCATCCGGGACACCGGGATCGGCATCCCCGAAGACAAGCTGCCCAAGGTGTTCGAACCCTTCTTCACGACCAAGGAGGTCGGATCCGGGACCGGCCTCGGCCTCTTCATCTCCTACGGGATCATCCAACGCCACGGCGGCACGATCCAAATCGCGAGCCAAGTCGGCAAAGGCACCGCCACCACCATCTCCCTCCCCCTCAAATCCCCTTAACGCACGCCTCCTCGCCCTGTCCGGGAGGGGGTTCGTTCGCACTCGGTCCGGGCGGGTAGAAGGAACTCCTGGATGAAAAACGCCGCCCGGACCTCAACGCTCACTCACCCCCTCCCGGACAGGGCTAAGACACGTACTCCTCTCCGACAGCCATAGCGCCCTTAGCCCCGATCCGGGACGGGGTGAACGAGCGTTGACCGACGAGCCGGGGACCTCTAAGTGAGGCGAGGAGGGAGTGCGAGTGAACCCCGGCCCGGATCGGGGCGAAGGGGTACGGCGGCCCGGCGCGGCAGGCGGCGGAGCGGTGCTAGAAAACGGGGCGGCGGACGCCGACGGAGAGGACGATGCCGACGGCGACGAGGCAGGTCATGAGCCACGAACCGCCGTAGCTCATGAACGGCAGCGGAAGCCCCACCACCGGCATCAGCCCCAGCACCATCCCCATGTTCACAATGGTGTGGGCCGCCAGCATCGTGACGAGGCCGACGATCAGCAGGCGCCCGAACGGGTCGCGCGTCTGCTGGGCGATGATGAAACCGCGCTGGAACAGCAGCAGGTAGAGGGCCAGGCAGAAGGTGGTCCCCAGGATCCCCCACTCCTCTCCGACCACCGAGAAGATGAAGTCGGTGTGGCGCTCCGGCAGGAAGTTCAGCTGGTTCTGCGTTCCGGCCAGCCATCCCTTGCCCCAGAGCTGCCCGGAGCCCATCGCGATGCGGGACTGGATCACCGTGTAGCCCGCGCCCAGCGGGTCCAGGTTGGGGTTTATGAAAACCAACAGCCGGGAGCGCTGGTAATCATGCAGAAAAGTCCAGAGCACCGGCATGGAGAGGATCCCCAGCCCCAGGACAATCAGCAGCGGGCGCAGCGGGATCCCCCACACCAGCAGCATCGCCAGCCCCGTGAAACCGAACACGGCGGCGGTGCCGAGATTCGGCTGTTTGAGGATGAGGGCCATCGGGACGCCGATCAGGATGCAGGCGCCCAGCACGGTCCACCAGCGTCCGGTGACCGGGGGGCGATGGCCGAGGTAGCGGGCCACCGCCAGGATCGTCGTGAGCTTCGCGAACTCGGACGGCTGGAGGACGATCCCCCCGATGCTCAGCCACCGCTGAGCGCCGCCGCGCGTCGTCCCCATCACAAGGACCAGCGCCAGCATCCCCAGCATCAGCGCGTAAAGCAGGTAGGACCATTCCAGCCAGAGATGGTAATCCACCACCACGAGCAGCACCGCCAGCGCGCAGCCCAACCCCGTCCAGATCAGCTGCCGCTGGAGGAAGAGCACCCCCGTCATTTGGGTCTTCTGGAACGCCGCGCTGTAGAGGGAGAGCAGCCCCACCCCAAGCAGCAGCAGCGTGGTCCCCAGGAAAATACGGTCCAGTCCTTGGAACTGCCTGCGGCTGAGCACTAGAGGTACCCCATCTCTTTCATCAGGATCAGGAGACCGCTCGTCACGCGCGCGGCGTGGAGGCCTCCCTTCCCCCCGTGCTCCAGGAAAACCACGAAAGCGTACTTCGGCGACTCGGCCGGCGCGTAGCCGCAGAACCAGGCGTGGGAAAACCCCCGCGACACCTGGGCCGTCCCGGTCTTCCCGGCCACCCGGACCGTCGGAAGCCGGGCCAGCCGGCCGGTGCCGGTGTCGGTGTTGACCACCCGCTCCAGGCCCTCCCGGACTGACGCCAGCGCGGAGCGGTTCAGACGGAGCTGCGTCCCTTTTTGGGGCCGGCCCGGCGGGTCCAGCAAAAGGTGAGGCGGCGCGGCCCACCCGCCCGAAGCGATGATCGAGAAGAGGAGCCCCATCTGGATCGGCGTCGTCTGCAGCGCGCTCTGGCCGATCGCGAAAGAGATCGTGTCTCCCTCTTGCCACTCATGGTGGAACTGCCGCTTCATCCATTCGGGGTCCGGCACCAGCCCCTTGACCTCCCGCGGCAGGTCAATGCCGGTCGCCTTCCCCAACCCGAACGCGCGCGCGGTCTCATCAATGCCGGCGACCCCAAGACGGCGGCCGGTGTTGTAAAAAAAGACATTGCAGGAATGCTGCAGCCCCTCGACGACCGTCTGCGGGCCGTGCCCCCGCTCCTCCCAGCATTTGAAGACGGCCCGGCCCAGATGGAACTGGCCCCCGCATTCAAAGGTCGTCCCCGCGGAGATCTTCCCCTCCTTCAGGGCCTCGTAAGCGACGGCTGCTTTGAATGTGGAGCCGGGCGGCACGGCGGCGCGGAGGGCCCGGTTGAACATCGGGCGGGCCGGATCCCGCAGCATCGCCCGGATCTCCGCTTGGCGGGCGGGATCCATGAAGGCGTTGGGATCGAACGCCGGGGAGCTGGCCAGCGCGAGCACCTCCCCGCTCCGGCAATCCATAATCAGCGCCGCGCCGTTGCCCCCCTGCATCAGGCGGTACGCGGCTTCCTGAAGCCGCGAGTCAATGGAGACCCTGATCTTCCGGCCGCTCTTGGGCTGCAGGAATCCCAGCTGCTGGACCAGCTTGCCCTGGGCGTTGACCTCCACATGGAGGCCGCCGTCTTTCCCGCGCAGCAGTGTGTCGTACTGCTGCTCGAGACCATCCTTGCCGACCCGGTCCCGGACCGTGTAGCCGTACGGCTTGAGCCGGGTCAACTCCTCCGGGGCGATCAAACCGAGATAGCCGGTCACCGCCCCGACGGCGGGCCCGAGCGGGTAGCTCCTTTCCGGGATCGGGCGGATCAGGATGCCGGGCAAGCGGGAGCGCTCCTCCTCAAGGCGGAACGCGGTCTCCCGGGGAAGGCCCCGGACCAGGCCAACGGGGGAGAATTTCGCCTGGAAATTCTTTTTGTACCGCCTCGCGAGCTCCTCGGGCGGGAGCCCGACGAGCGGGGAGAGCTGCTGCCAGGTCTCCCGGGGAGAGGAAAGCTCCTGCGGCAGCGCCGCCAGCTCGAAGGTGATCCGGTCCTCGGCCAGCGGGACGCCGTTGCGGTCCAGGATGGCGCCGCGCGCGGCCGGGAGGTGGATGAGCCGGGTCCGGTTCTTTTCCGACTGCCGCCGGTAACCGGCGCCCTGGATCACCTGCGCCGTGAACAGGCCGGCCCAGATGATGATCAGCCAGGCGAAGATAACCCTTTGGAGGGTCCGAAGCCGCATCAGACTCTACGCAGACGCGGGAAGATCCAGGCGGCCAGAAGACCCTGGACCGCCATGGCGGCCGGGAGAAACACCCACTGCCCGTCCCCCCAGCGCACGAAAGGATCGGCTGTCGCCAGCCAGAAACCGTGGAAGAGCCCGACCGGCAGGGTCAGGATCGCGGCCCAGAGACCGACCAGGGCCGGGTCTTCCCATTCCACCATGCGGCGGGTGGCACCGATCATCCAGGCGGCCGCCGTGAAGGTGAAGGTCCAGCAACCAAACGCCGTCCCGGCGTAAAGGTCCTTCAGCAGGCCCAGCCCAAACCCGAGCAGCCAGAGGGAGCGGGCGGAGCGGGCCCGGAGAGAAAGGGCGATGACCAGAAGGAAGAGGGGGTCCACGAGCAGGCGCAAACCCGGGAACAGCGCCACCAGCAGCAGGTCCGCCGCCAAAAACAGCGGGATCGCCGTCAGGATTGCCACGACACCACGAGGACCTCGTCCACCGCCCCCAAACGGACGGCCGGCTGGACGCGGGCCGTCTGGTACATCTCCGAGGAATCCTTCCAGACCTTCCGGATCACGCCGATCGGGATGCCGGCCGGCGCAAAGCTCTTCCCGCCCGAGGTGGAGACGACTTGGCCCTCCTGGAACACCTGGTCCAGCGGAAGGTACTGGATCAGGCACTCGCCGGTCGGACCGCCGCTCACGAGACCGGCCGCGCTGGTCTCCGGCAGCCGGCCCATGACGCGGAAATGGGGATCGGTCAGCAGCGCCACGCGGCTGGAGCTGGTCCCGGCCTCGCTGATCCGGCCCACGAGCCCGACCGAGGTGAGGACCGCCATCCCTTCCCGGATCCCCTGCTGGCTCCCCTTGTCGAGCAGCAGGCCGCGCGACCAGGGACCCATCTCCCGCCCGATCACCTCCGCCGGGATCACCTTCCAGCCGGCCTTCGCGCGGAAATCAAGCAGCCGGCGCAGGCGGGCGTTCTCCCGGAACAGCTCCCGGTGGGTCTCCTCGTGGGCGTTTAAACTCTCCAGGCGGGCGCGGAGGATCTTATTTTCCTCCTCGAGGGAGAAGATCTCCAGCACACCGGAGCCCAGGCCGCCGAACCCCTCCCGCAGGAGGTGAACCGTTTCAAAAAGGGGCCGGGTCCATCCCAGGAAAGTATCGCGAAGGGAGCCGCCCCATCCGTTGGGCAGCGCAGGCAGCAGGAAGGGAGAAGCGACGAGTGCTACGAGAACAGCGGTCCGTTCGTACTTGCGGGGCATTCAACCCCCAAACTTACGATTCGTTCCAGTAGGACGTCGGAGTGGTCGTGATCTTGCGCAGGGTCTTCATGTCGTTCAGGTACTTGCCCGTCCCCTGCGCCACCGCGGTGATCGGGTCATCCGCCAGATGGAACGGCAAGCCGGTCTCTTCGGAAAGCAGGCGATCCACCCCCCTCAACAGGGAGCCGCCGCCGGCCAGGACCACCCCCCGCTCGATCAGGTCCGCCGAGAGCTCCGGCGGAGTCCTCTCCAGCGTGAGCCGCACCGCCTCGACGATCTGGGCGATCGGCTCCGAAAGGGCTTCCCGGACCTCCTCGGAGGAGACGGTCACCGTCTTAGGCAGCCCGGCCACCAGGTCCCGCCCGCGCACCTCCATGGTCACCTCCTGCTCCATCGGATAGGCCGAGCCCAGCTTGACCTTGATCTCCTCGGCGGTCCGCTCGCCGATCATCAGGTTATAGGTCTTCTTCATGTGCTGCACGATCGCGTCGTCCAGCTCGTCGCCGCCGACGCGGATGGATTTGGAGAAGACGATGTCGGAGAGGGAGATCACGGCCATCTCGGTGGTGCCGCCGCCGATGTCCACGATCATGTTGCCGGCCGGCTCATGGATCGGCAGCCCCACGCCGATGGCGGCCGCCACCGGCTCGGGGACCAGGTGCACCTCCCGCGCGCCGGCATGCAGCGCCGAATCGCGGACCGCCCGCTTCTCCACCTCGGTGATTCCGGAGGGGATCGCGATCACCATGCGCGGGCGGACGATCACCCGGTGGTTGTGCACCTTCCGGATGAAGTAGCGCAGCATCGCCTCGGTGACCTCGAAGTCGGCGATCACGCCGTCCTTCATCGGGCGGATCGCCAGGATCGAGCCGGGCGTGCGGCCCAGCATCCGCTTGGCCTCGTCGCCGACGGCCAGCACGCTGCCGTTGGCCCGGTTGATCGCGACGACCGAGGGCTCGCAGAGGACGATCCCCTGGCCCTTGACGTAGACCAGCGTGTTGGCGGTGCCCAGGTCAATGCCGAGGTCATTGGAGAATAACCCCAAGGCACTGCTGACGAACTCGTTGCTCCAGTGGTTGTTGTTGTCTGCCATCGGAAGGAAGCCTACAGGAGGCTAACTCAAAGATTCTAGCAAT
>Ga0080064_1004298_pt2 | contig 15464 bp, 13 predicted proteins | sample Subgrocontami54m_FD_69260 | JGI IMG/M metagenome (GOLD analysis project Ga0080064, IMG submission 69260) | Subsurface groundwater microbial communities from S. Glens Falls, New York, USA - GMW46 contaminated, 5.4 m (SPADES assembly) (version 2) ...
GTAAATTTGAATGTTATTTTAATAACTCTTTTCTATATAGTAGGGGTTGGTATTCCTCTTTTTATTTTTGCTAGCTTTGGAAAATATATTTTTACCCGGTCTCGTGCTCTGTCAAAATATACAGGAAGGATTCAACAGATTTTTGGAGTGGTTATGATAGTAACAGCAATATTAATTGCAACTAACTATGATAAGGTTTTACAGGCAAAGCTTTTAGATTTATTTCCTTCATACGGTAATTTCATTATTAACTTAGAAAGCAATCAAAGCGTTAAAGAGCAATTGGACTTAATTAAGAATAAAAAATCATCATTACCAATTGACACAAATGGATTGCTTAACGTAAATACTAAAGCCCCCGAGATTGTTGGAATATATAAATGGCTAAATACTGACAGGGAATTGAAAATCTCTGATTTAAAAGGAAAAGTAGTTTTAATAGATTTTTGGACATATACTTGTATAAACTGCATAAGAACACTCCCACATATAACAAGATGGTATGAAAAATATAAGGATCAGGGGTTTATTGTAATTGGTGTCCATACTCCTGAATTTGAATTTGAAAAAGATACTAAAAATGTAGAAAACGCTATAAAGCAATATAATATCCATTACCCCGTTGCTCAGGACAATGATTACAAGACATGGAACAATTATTCAAACCAATACTGGCCGGCAAAGTATTTAATAGATGCAAAAGGCAATATCAAAAAGTTTCATTTTGGAGAGGGTGCATATGAAGAAATGGAAATGGCTATTCAATTACTTTTAAAACAAGCTGGAAAAAATATAAAGGCAAAAGTAGATAGTATGCCAGATGAAACACCTAAAATAAGGCTTTCTCCAGAAGCTTATCTTGGCTCAAGAAGAATGCAGTATTATTATCCATCAGGTAGTCTTGCAAGCGGATCTAAAGATTTTATTCTTTCAGATGTTATTCCCTCCAATTCCTTTAGTCTTGGAGGAGGATGGAAAATTGAAGACGAGAACGCAGTGACAATAAAAAACTCAGTTTTAAATTATAATTTTTATGCAAATAAAGTATTTTTAGTTTTAAGACCAGGAGTCTCAAAAAATTCAAAAGTAAAAGTTTATTTAAATGGGAAACTGGTTGATGATTCAAATGCTGGAGCAGACGTTAAGAATGGAGAAATAATAATAGACAGTGATAGGTTATATAATTTAATTGATTTAAAGTCAAAACCAGGCAGCCATATATTAAAATTAGAATTTGAAGATAGCGGAATACAGGTATTCGCATTTACCTTCGGATAGAGTTGTATCTTAGCTTCTAAAAATACTACAATCTGGGCATGATTAAATCGGGTATCTTCAATAAGTGATAAATATCACTTTTAGTTATTGACTTTATTAATATACGTATGTTATTAATAAGCTGCAATCATTTGGAGAAAGGATGCTATGAAAAAACTAATCCTGGTTGTCATATTAATAATAGTATTTCTTACTATTGTCTCACCAGCAAATGCCTCGATTTTTGATGATTTAATAAACAAGGTAAAAAATATTGTTTCTCCATCCAATAATTCTTTAACTTTAGATTCACAAATTTCATTTGCAGACGGCGGAGACATAAATAAAAATGGATTGTTTGACGGCGGAGACATTTTAAAATTTACATATACAATAAATAACCCCACAGATAAAGAAATTTCCTTTGCAACTCTCAAAACAAATATTTACAAAAAATATCTTAACTTCATACATAATATTTACGGAACCACTAATTTATCCGATAGCAATAGCACAATTACGATTCCTAATTTAAGAATTAATCCAGGAGAAAATTTGATAATCTCCTTTGATGCAAGAGTGAATTATTTTTATGATGCGGATAAAACTATTTCCACAGAGCCTGAGATTATAACTTCTGACAAAAAATCTCTTCTTAAATCTACCAAGAAAGAAATTAAAGCAAAAATATTTAAAGGTAAATTCCCATCTAATGTTAGGTCTATAAAGAAACAATGAACAAACTGACTAAGAAAATAATTTCTGTATTTTTAATTCTTTGTATTTTTCTTACTTCTTTTGTTCCTTTTTTAAGCCCTGTCTCTTCGAAAATAATACCGCAGGCTAGTGCTGCTAATTCATGTCAAAATACTTCTGGATCAAATTCTTCCTCAGGGGTTCAGGCAAAGCATGTAGCTCGTGTTGGAGGCGTTGCTTTGGACCAGGCGGCAAAGTTTCTTGCAGACATGTCTGATATTACAGGGGCTTATTACGATCAGGATTTAGATAGAATAGTTTTTGTTGGAAAAACAAATACATCAGCACCTAAATTTAACAGAGATGATTTAGCAGTTGCAATAAAAGCAGTTATTTTTAAAAATACAATTCCTGCGGTAAGCATGGAAAATGATCCGGTTGATCCTACAGGACCTAACCTCAAAGTTCTATATTACGGAGGAATAGAAAATACAAGATTCGGGAAAGTATTGTTTGATGCTGATAATAAAATGAAATCCTATTCTCATGGATACAATCAAGATGGAAGCGTACTAGTTTCATCTGTACCGGGTTACAAATCTTTCTTTGATCGATTTGTTGAAAAACAGCCAAATGCAAGTAGTCCTAATAGTAGTTCACGATGGTGGATTACTCCTAAAGAAATAACTCTTAAGAAGGATGATATAAATAGTGCTTTTATTTTTGAAACTGCAACGATGCAGGTAAAAACAGAACCTTTAAGTCCAAATAATGACCCAAAGTGGAATCAGGCAGCAGAAGAATTTGCCCAGCAACAAACAGATCAATATGACCTATTTGCTCAAGAAACCCCTGCTTATGCAGAAACAAAACAACTGGGCAAAATTGTTTCAGTAATAAAATGGTTAAGAGATAATAATGTTCCTTCTGATTTTAATTTCGCCAGAGATTATGAACCGATTAGGGTTGCTACGCCTGTTTATGTTCCTAAAAGGACTACTCCACTTAAGAATATAGTGGGTGGAACCACGCAACTAATAGGTGGAGCCGATTTTTACACTCCAAATACTTACACCAATGATATAACTGGGGAATCAGCTGCAATAAAAGTGTCTGCAGAAGCAGTTCCTACAACAAAGGAAGACATTAATTGGTCTTTTACAAAAGATGGGCAGGAGTATCAGGCTGTTGCGGTCACTGCAGATGCTTTTAGAAGTTTAGGTTCATATAACACGTCTTCTGTTGATATGTCATTTCCTATAGCAGGAGACTTAAATCTTGCGTTTCAAAGAGCATATTCATCGTTTTCAGGAGGACAATACGGTGTTGGAAGGGGCTGGAGTATTTTCCCGGCAACTTTATATGATAATAATCCTAACTATTATGTAAGCTGCTCTGGTGTTAATCGACCGAAATCTCTTGCTTTTGTGTCTCAATTTGGTGGCTTTGAATCATTTACAATGAGCAGTTGTACGACTGGTTATGTTGTTGACGATCCAGCGTATAATTCTGTTGTTGTCAGAAATACTGATGGCACATACACTGTTCGAGTTACGAACCAAACAGAATTTATATTTGACACAAGCTTTAGGTTGTCAAAAATAAAAGATAAAAATGGAAATATTGTTTCTTATAACTACAACTCTTTGGGGAAACTAGTCAGCATTGCCGATACAAAAGATCATCAGATAACTGTTAATTATGGAAACTTCAGCGGAATAGATTTAATTTCTTCAATTTCTGATTGGTCGGGAAGAACAATCAGCTATAAGTATGACAATCAGGGAAATCTTTTGGAAGTTACAGATCCAAAAGGAAACGTCACAAAATATACCTATGATTCTAATTTCAAACTGATAAGCATTACTGACAGAAATAATAATGTAGTCCTAACGAATTCATATACAGATGAAGCAAAGCTTGCAACTCAGAAAAATGCAGCAAATATCACAAATACATATAGCCATAATCCTGAGCTTAGAAAAATTACTGTTTCAGATAATCAAACTCCGTCAAGAAGTCAGATTACAACTTATGATGTTAAGGGAAGAATATTAGAACAAAATGATCCACTGTTAAATTCAGTAAAATATACATATGGAGTAGAATTTCCACCACTTACCATAACTGACAAAAAAGGAAATAAGCTTACTAATACTTATGACATAAATGCAAATCTAACCTCAGTTACTTATCCTGATGCTAAGAAAGTTAATTATACATATGACACTAAAAACAGGGTAACGAAGATAGATGATTACAGATACGGAACAACTCCTAAAACAAACAGCTATGTATATAGCAGCACAAATAATCTTTCATCATTAACTGAGGTTGGAAGAACTAGTAATTTTACATACGATACTTCTGGAGAAATGCTTACTAGAACAGACCCATTGAGTAAAAAAACCACATGGACAAGAGATACTTTGGGAAACATGCTTACAGAAATTGATCCATTATTAAATACAGCTACATATCAATATGATCCAATAGGACGGCTTACTAAAAAAACAGATCCGGAGGGAAAAATTATCTCATATGGTTATGATGGAAACGGAAATCTATTAACCATACAAACCTCGGTTGGTACTACTTCAAATCAGTATGACAAAGAGAATAAGCTGCTAAAACAAACTTTTCCAAACAATGCTGTAACTGAATTTGGATATAATTCCTCAGGTAATCTTACATCAGTATTAGATGCTGTTGTCACAACTACCTCATATGGATTGGATGCATACCAGAACCTTATTTCTCAAACTAATGGTCTAAATAATACAACAACTTATCAATATGACAAGTTAAATAGGAGAACGCAAGAAAAAACACCGTTAAGTAAACAGTCTAAATGGGAATATGACCAAAACGGAAATCTAGTAAAAAGGATTGATGCCAATAATAATGCGACTGTTTACGCATACGATGTACTGAATCGACTTACAAGAATAACTTATCCTGACAGCAAATTCATTTCCTATGAGTACGATTCAAGGGGTAATATGACGAAAATGGTTGATTCAATCGGAACGTCTACTTTTATTTATGATAATTTTGACAGACTTACTCAATCAACAGATCCATTTAATAAAACTCTTAAATATACATATAACAATGTTGATAAGCTAACAAGAGTAATCTACCCTGATGGAAAAAGCGTTTCGTACTCATATGATAACAGCCATAGGTTAACAACAGTAGGTGATTGGAACTATAAAAATACTACATATGCCTATAATAAAAACAACACTCTTGCGACAAGAACTTTACCAAACAGTATTGTTACAAAATATCTGTATGATAATGATAATAGGCTTAGTGAAATTTCACATCTAAAATCCACAACACTTTTGGCAAAATTTGCCTATGAAAGGGATGGTGTTGGCAATATAACCAAAGCAAAAGAAGAGGGAAGCTTTATAGTAGCTCCTATTCCAGTTCCAACCAGCACTCCAACACCTACACCTACAGTTGTTCCGAGTATAACTCCTACTCCGACTCCTCCTACTGCAACAGGATCAGCTGATTTAGTAATAACAAATGTTACCCTTACTCCCTCTAATCCTACAGCTAATAATAATTTTACAATTACTACAACTATTAAAAACCAAGGTGGAACAAGAGCATACGGACCATCAGTTAGAATAGCATTTTTCTATGATAATCCTCAGGCGCCCACATATGACACTTTGTATAACGACTTTAATAATATAACCGTTGATCTTGGTCCTGGAGAGACGATCCAATATGCCCATCCCTATGGAAGGTTTTCCACAGCAGGATCACATAAGTTTTATGTAATGATTGATTATACAAAGTATATTGTAGAAGCAGATGATAATAACAATCTATCCGGTCCTATAAACGTAAATGTTCTAGCTTTCAATCTTTTAGACAAAATATTAGCATTTTTTAAAGAGTTTAATCCCTTAAAGCCTGTATATGCTCAAACAGTACCATTTATTACAGAGTTTACTTATGATTTGCTCGGAAGGCTTACTCAGACTAAATATCCAAACAATGCAACTTATTCATACACGTTTGATAAAGCAGATAACAGACTTAGCGAAACTTTAAATGGTACAGCAAAAAACTTTACATATGGTCAGGATAATCAGCTTGTGCAAGGCGGAGAATTAACCTATTACTTTGATAATAATGGTAATCAGACAATGAGAACCCAAACAGGCTTACAGGAAAACCATAAATTTAAATATGATTTTGAAAACAGGCTTATTCAATATGTCATGCCAAATAATAATACCCATAACTACAGGTATGATGGATTGGGGAATAGGCTTGAGAAAGAGTTCTCAACAGCAATAAGCAGGTGGACTTATGACACATCTGGGCCACTGTCGAAACTAATGGTAACATCAACAGATAAATATCTTTGGGGACTAAATCTTATCAGTCAAGGAGGAGACGGCTCTTCCTTCAGGCAATATCATCTTGAAGATGGGCTCGGTAATACCAGATTTCTGACTAATACTAGCGGAAGTAAAATAAAATCATATGAATATGATCCATATGGGAATATAACTAGGCAAAGTGGCATATATGATACTTCTTTCCAATTCCAGACAGAGCAGTATGACGACCTGCTTGGATATTACTATCTAAGAGCAAGGTTCTATGATCCTGTAATTGGAAGATTTATTACAAAAGATCCTGTAAGTGGAATATTGGACGTTCCTCAATCGCAAAATCCATATGCGTATTCTTTCAATAATCCGGTAAATCTATCAGATCCTTCAGGAGAACAAGTCGCTATACCCCAACCCAATAATCCTGGTACCCTGGCTTTAGCCTGTGTTGTTGGCGTCTACGTCTATGCTACCAACCCAACTTTTAGAAATACAGTAAATGATACAATTGCAAATACATTAAATGATGTATCCACCCTTTTTAATAAAAAGACTACTACGGCTAATCCTGCTCCATCTGTTCCTCAGGGAGGGTCTGATCAAGCCTCTAAGCAATTTAAAAAGCTTACAGAAGGAGAAATTAAAAAACTTCAAGAAGGAGGAGAAGATATCCATGAAATTAAAGGTAAGGGCGGGAGTAAGTACGACTTATTCAAAGATAAAGATGGAAATATCTGGCAAAAACCAAAAAGCGGTAGCGGACAAGGTGAACAAACAGGTCTTAATATTAACAGTTTTTGATAAAATATAAATATGGATAAAAGTTACGCTTGGTTTGCTATTTATAATTTTGATTGTAAGCCAGATGAAATTTCTGAAAAGTTAGGTATAAAGTCAACAGAAACATGGCTCAAAGGAGACAATAAACCGTTTGGTAAAGGAAAAATTCGAATACGCGAAAATATATGGAAGCTTAAGTCCACAGTTGATGTAAAAGAGCCGATAGAAAAACAGCTTCAAGAGTTGATTAATATTTTAAGACCTGTTAAAGATATTGTTAAAAGTTTTTCCAAAAAATATTATACAGAGTTTGGTTGCGCTATTTATCTTAATGACTACAATTCAGGTGTTCATCTAGACAAGGTAATAATAACAGAAATAACTGATTTGGGAGCAGAATTGGATTTTGATATATATAGCCTTGTAAATAAATAATTTAATTAATTATTCTAATTGAAATTATTTATGAACTAGATTTGTACCCCTGACGCCTCTTATTTTGAACCGCTTTTGGCTCATTTTAATAAGTTGATGAAGGCTTATTAAACTCCGAAAAATCATCTATAAATTTCTTTTCTATGCCCAATTTTAATAATGAGTATTATTTGATTTTCTTTATCGATTAGATATACGATTCTATAGTCCCCAATTCGTATTCTGTATCCCTTACTTCCTTCTAATTTTTGACTGTTTTGACCATAGGGATCATTCTTTAGTAAACCAATTTTCTGAATTATTCTTTGCCCGAGGTTTTTATTAAGATGGAGTAATTCTTTTTCAGCAGATTTAACGAACAATATTTTCATTACATATCCAATTTCTTGGCCACTTCTTCAAATGAAACAGTTGATTCATTTTTACGTTCTTCTATAGCCTTCAGGTCATTTGAAGTTTCCAAAGCCTCTTCTAATAACGCGTAGTAATCAGGATCAACCAGCACAGCTGCAGCTTGTGATCGTTGCAATATAACTACGCTTTTTCCTTCTGCTTGTAGTTTCTTAATAATATGCGCGGTGTTTTGTTTTAAATCAGTGATAGATGTTGTATTTATCATATTAAGCAGAGTATATAACGCTTTAGAACGTATTGTCAAGAGTATATTTAAAAGAAGTATGCATGCGAACAAATTCACTTTATTTTATTAATATATCCTGAATTCGTTGCATATTATGTTAACAATTCACGATATTCTGGTTCAACTCCCGTTGGCGACTATTTAAATTAGCCTTGAAATTTTAATAAACTTGAAAATACATTAAACCTTAATTTTGAGGCAAAAATGAGATTTTTTGAGTTGCTATCTCGTTTGGTACCCCGGACGACTCTTATTTTGAACCACTTTTGGCTCATTTTAGTAAGTTAATGGATACTTATCAAGCTAAAAATGAGGAAGAATAATGTTTCTTCTGTTTTGTTTAATAAAAAACCTTTTTAAAATCTTTACCAGAGATTTACTGAGTTATAAGAATGAGGTTATGATTGAAAGCCCATATATTACTTCGGAACGCATGTCTTTTTTAGTGTCTATATTCAAATAATTAATTGGAAGCGAGATAAAGATCTTTATTATTACATTGTTTTATATGTATTGGCAATCATCGTATAAAATTGGTTATTTTCGGTAGAAAAATACTTCGGGTAGGAAGTCTTGATACCTTATCTCATGTTGTATATAATAAATTAATGGAAGCAGTAGTTTCTCCTGATTTAAAAACACAGCCTGTAGAGGTCCCTAAGACAGGAGATCGTTTTATGGTTACTGATTATCAAGCTGGGCTTGATCTTGCTTCACGAGGTGAGAGAGGCTGGAGAGCATCATACTTAGTAAATCCATTAGTAAGACCTGATGGAACGGATGGGGTAAGAACTTTAGATTTTACTTATACTCCTGAATCAGGAAGAAGCGATGTTAATCCCCTAGTATCGATGAGCCGGTATGAAATTAAGCGAGAAAGAGAATGGTCTGGCCCAGGAGGATCGAAATCTCCAATATATCCTGATAATAGTATGCAAGGCCCTCGTCCAAAACATCCTATTCTTGCTCTTGAGAGGGATTCTACTCTTGAGGTCGTAGATATTCAAACCGATGAATCCGGAAGGAGGGACATGGTTTTTAGGTATGTTGGGGGGCCGGCTAGATTAAGTAGCGGAGGTGATCCTAGAGAACAATCATATGTCCCACTTGATCAAATAGTTGCAGTAAATGGTATCGAGAGAGATCAATATTTAAGAGAGCAAATGTTTATAGTTAACTATGAGCATATGGGCAGTAAGCTTAAGAAAGTGGATATGCAACCTCCTAGGAGAAGTTTTTTGAGAAGACTTCTTTCTAGAAAAAAGTGAACCTTTTGTACCGCGTAGGGGAGTCGAACATGATTTCCTAGCTGAAACTAATTTTCCTACTCCACATCCGAATAAAATAATGTTATTCTTATATTCTTATGGCTGAAGACATGTGTCCAAAATGTGGCTCACCCTTAGCTCCAATCTCTGAAACATCTACCGGTAGAAAGTTTCAAAGATGTTCTACGGGAAACTGGAATCCTCAAACAAAGCAAAATGAAGGCTGTGATTATGTTAAGTGGATCGCGCAAGAGCCAGAAATAATTGATGAAAAATGTCCTAAGTGCGGTTCTCCTTTGGTTATTCAGTTTACTCGCTTTGGCAAAAAGATGAAGAAATGCAGTACCAATGCTTGGAACAAAGAAACAAAAAAGTCAGAAGGATGCGATTATGTCGAATGGATTAATGGCACTACCGAAAAACTTGACGAAGAATGTCCAACTTGCGGTAAACCGTTGGTTTTATTTACAACAAATTCTGGTAAAAGAATGAAAAAGTGCTCAGCTGCAGGCTGGGATAGCGCCGCCCGAAAAGCAACGGGATGCCCATACATAGAATGGCTTAAAGCAGAATATAAGAAACCAGAGGAAGACAGCGGCGGAGAAGAATTCCTCCCTCCTGAGCCTAAAGGCGAGGAAGATAGCAAAACAGTAGAAGTTTAGAAAATATCTAATTCTCCAAGTATTCTATCTAAATGTTCAGTTAAAACTCCTGTAGTGTCTTCGCTAGATAATCCGCTTTCTTCACTTTTAACCTTAACTGTTCTTGTTTTTTCAATAAGTAAATGAAACCTTCTTCTTTTCTCTTTATTTCTAGGAAGAAGTGTTCTAATTCTATATTTACTTTTAAGATTGAATCTAAGAAAGTCCAATTTAGCCCGATATATCAATCTATTCGATATATAGATAAACATCCTATCTCGTTTGGTACCGCCGACCGGATTTGAACCATTTATTAAATAATTTTAATAGTCCTTGGATTTTCGCAGAACACTCATGGATACGGTTCTTACTTTAATATGTTGACTGAGAATCCTTATACAGGTTATAATGCAAGAGTATGCCTTACAAAGATAAACATGATCCTAGGTATAAAAAAGCTAGGATGAAGTGGTATTATAAGAATAAGCCGAAGCATAAGGCAACTAAAAAAGCCATCATATACAAAAAAAGAGAGTATCTAAAAGAATTAAAGAAAAGGCCATGTGCAGATTGTGGATTATCATTTCCGTATTACGTGATGGATTTTGATCATAGAGATAGAAGTACTAAAAGCTTTACAGTTGGATTAATGTTTAATAATAAAGGATGGAAATTAATAAAAGAAGAGGTCGAGAAGTGTGATATAGTATGTGCAAATTGTCACAGAATAAGAACATATAAATATCTGGCGCATTCGTCTATCGGTTAGGACGCTAGATTCTCAATCTAGTAAGACGGGTTCGACTCCCGTATGCGCTACAAAAGCTCAGTTTATACATAGAATAGATAAATTGATTATTTTAAGATTAAAAGTTAAACTCAATAATCTTTAATTTACCCAATGATCTAATATTTGTCTCTCCATTAAATTTTGGGTATAATCATTGCATGAGCAACATATACCTTTCAATCGTAATCCCTTCATACAACGAAATGACAAATCTTCGAAAAGGAGTATTGGATAGAGTTGAGCATTTTCTAAAAAAACAAAAGTATGGTTACGAGGTTATCGTAGTTGATGACGGATCCGATGACGGAAGTATTGAATATGTTGAGAGGTTTATAAAGGAAAGCCCAGAGTTTAAGATTTTAAAAAACCAGCATCTTGGAAAAGCAGGAGCTGTAACGTCGGGAATGTTAAAAGCAAAAGGGGAGTATGTTTTATTTACAGACATGGATCAGGCAACTCCAATTGAGGAAGTAAATAATCTTTTACCTTTTACAAAAAAATTTGACATTGTTATCGGAAGCAGAAATTCTCAAAGAAAAGGTGCTCCTTGGACAAGGCTTTTAATGGCCAAGGGAATGATGATTTTAAGATCTGTTGTTGTTGGTGTAAGAGGAATTAACGATACGCAGTGCGGTTTTAAGCTTTTTAGAAAAGAAGTATCAGATGATCTTTTTTCAAAAATTCAAACTCTTCATAAAGGTTTTACAAAAATTTCAGGTTCTTCTGTAAAGGCAGGTTTTGACGTTGAACTTTTATATCTAGCACAAAAAATGGGATATAAAATTAAAGAAGTTGCTGTTGAGTGGCTGTATGTTGAGAGCAGAAGAGTAAGCCCAGTTAAAGATTCAATTGAAGCTGTTCAAGACCTTCTTCGTATAAGATTAAACGCACTTTCGGGAAAATACAATAATTTATGAAAAGAATAAATCTTTTCTTTACCTCTTATATAATAGTAGTAATAGTTTTATTTATTTACTCCTTTACACAAGTTGATCTAAGTTTGACGTTATCTCAAAGCTCAATTTATCAAATCTTACAAAAACAGCTTCAGTATCTAGGTTTTTTTGATAGGCCACTATCTGCATTAATATTTTCGGCAATTTCCTTTTTATTATTTCTCTTTTATCTATCGTTTTTATACTTAGCAAAAAAGGATCTGTTAAAGTTAAATACAACTAAAATTCTTATTTTTTTAACGTTTATAATTTTAGTTTTTTCCTATAACGCTTTTTCTTATGATTTATTCAATTATATTTTTGATGCAAAAATATTAACTCATTACGGACTAAATCCATATTTGCATAAACCTATGGATTTTGCTAACGATCCCATGTTAAATTTCATGCGCTGGACGCATAGGCTTTATCCCTATGGGCCAAGCTGGTTAGTTTTAACAATGCCTTTATCGTTTATTGGACTTAATTTTTTCCTTCCAACATTTTTTCTTTTTAAGGCAATGATAGGGTTAACGTATTTGGGAAGCGTATATTTAATCTATAAAATATCAAAAGTTTTATTCCCAAAAAATGCAATCTTTAATACAGTATTTTTTGCATTTAATCCATTGATTATAATTGAAGGGTTGGTTTCAGCTCATAATGACTTTCCATTAGTATTTTTTGCACTTTTGGCAATCTATTTATATTTAATCAAACGAAAAGCTTTATCCTTTTTGTCTTTACTTTTTTCAATTGGAGTTAAGTTCTCTACAGCAGTTTTGGTTCCTATTTTTGCTTTAGTTTTTTATTTTGAAAAACGTAAGAAAAATATCCCTTGGGAAAATATATTTTTGGTTTCAGTTGTGTTTTCTCTTATTGCAGTAATACTAGTAACGATGAGGACAACTTTTCAGCCTTGGTATCTAGTTTTTCCTCTTACAATGGGAGCTTTTATATCAAGAAAAGATTATATATTTATACCAAGCTTGATTGCATCAATTTTTATGGTTTTAATTTATATCGTCTATGTCTATATGACAGACTATGCAAGTCAATATCCCCAAGTTATTGCAAATATTGAATATATTGGATTATTTATAGTAGTAATTGCAACTTTAGCTTTTGTAGTTAAGCATAAGATTTCTGCCAAGCATTGATTGAAACACTCTCTTAGAATATAATCTTTATATGAAGCTTTTATCCAAGTTTAGGAACGAAATTATACTTTCTCTTTTTATTATAGCTTCCTATTTCCTTTTAAGGCTGATTTTCTTAGATAAACTCCCAATGTTTACCGATGAGGCCATTTATACAAGATGGGCACAGATTGCATTAAACGATTCCGCCTGGAGATTTATTTCCTTAACAGATGGTAAACAGCCTATGTTTGTCTGGGCAGCAATAGTGTTTATGAAATTTATTGATGACCCTCTTATGGCTGCAAGACTAGTGTCCGTGGTAAGCGGTTTTTTCACTATGATTGGGCTTTGGCTTTTAACTTACGAGCTTTTTAAAAGCAGGAGAGCCGCATTTTTATCTTCAGCTTTGTATGTTTTTTACCCTTTTGCACAGGTTTTGGATAGGATGGCTTTATATGATAGTATGGTAGGAACTTTTTTTATTTGGGCAACATATTTTTCTATAGTTTTAGTAAGAAAAACAAGAATTGATGTAGCTTATACTCTTGGTTTTGTTATTGCAGGAGGCATTCTTACAAAGACTTCTAACTTTTTTAGTATTTATCTTTTACCGTTTTTACTTATACTTTTTAATTTCAAAGATAAAGAAATTATAAAAAGAGTTTCTAAGATTATTCTTTTAGCCGCATTTTCAGCTGCAATTGCGTTTGGACTATATAACGTTTTAAGACTCTCACCCCTTTTTCAGATGATTCAGGCAAAAAACGCAATATTTGTTTACCCTTTAAAAGAATGGCTAGAGCATCCTTTTACATTTTTTGTAGGCAATCTTAATGGTCTTTTGAGCTGGCTGACAGAGTATTTAAAATTGCCATATATTATCTTAATTGCAATTTCATATGTGTTTATTACAAAATTTACAAGAGAAAAATTTTTTCTTACTGTTTATTTCCTCATTCCATTTGTTGCTCTTGCATTATTTGGAAGAGTAATCTTTCCAAGATTTATTTTCTTTATGAGCTTAATGCTTTTGCCACTTGCTGCAACAGGACTTGAGTATTTAATAGATTTTGTACAAAGGAATATAAAATTAAATATTCCTAAAAGTTTTTATACAATCCTTCTTACAATTATTTTTATTGCTTATCCAGGATTTGTTTCTCTGCAATTTGCATATGATCCGATTAATTCTCAAATTGCAAAAGCAGATAACAGTCAGTATATAAACAGCTGGGCAGCAGGTTGGGGAGTTAAGGAAAGTATTGAATTTTTCAAAGCACAAGCAAAAGACAAAAAGATATTTATTGCAACTGAGGGTACATTTGGCCTAATGCCGGAGGCAATGGAACTATATCTTGTAAATAATCCAAATATAATAATAAAAGGTTATTGGCCAGTTGATATATTTCCTAAAGAGACATTAAAGTTTGCTGCAAAAATGCCTTCCTACTTTATCTATTATCAAAAAGATCATATGGTAATTCCTTCAGATTTTCCACTTAAACTGCTTTTCCAAGTAAAGCAAGGGAACAATGAATCATATTACAGGGTCTATCAAGTGATTCCTCAACAAAAGAAATGAAAAAGGTTCAGAAATTTTGGACTTATTTATTTATTGGATTTATTGTTCTATTTTTCTTCTGGCCAATTTTCAAAGGATATATCCCTTTTCCAGGAGATTTATTAGTCAACCAAAATCCTTACAAAGCACAGTCTTATCTTGGTTTTGCCCCCGGAGGTTATCCTAATAAGGCTCAAGGACCTGATGTTATAAATGAAATTTATCCCTGGCGTTATTTTTCCATAAATACTTTAAAAGACTTTAGTATTCCGTTTTGGAATCCTCATAATTTTTCAGGTAACCCGCAAATGGCTAATTTTCAAACGGCAATTTTTTATCCTTTTAATATTTTGTATTTTATTTTACCTTTTAATTTCTCCTGGACAATTATTATTATGCTCCAGCCTCTTCTAGCAGGATTTTTTATGTATTTATTTCTTAAAAAGTCAGTTAATCTTTCAGATGTCGCATCTTTCTTGGGGGCAATAGCTTTTAGTTTTTGTTCTTATATGACAGTTTGGATTGAGTATGGAAATATTGGCAGTACTTTCTTATGGCTTCCTCTAATTCTTTTATTTACCAAAAGATATTTTGTAAAAGCAAATATGGTAAATTTTCTAGGAATTTCTATTCCGGCCATTTTTTCAATATTAGCAGGTTATATCCAAGGAGTATTTTATATTTATGTTTTATCATTTCTATATTATTACTTTCTTGTTTTTAGCCAAAAAGGAAGTTTCCAAAATCATAAAAAAAACTTTATTTTTTTAATGTCTTTATTTTTGCCATTTTTAATTACATCATTTCAAATACTCCCAACTCTAAAGCTATTTTCAGAAAGCACAAGAGGAGATTATACGCTTTTACAAATAGAAAAAAATCTTTCACCAATTGTTAATTTAGTAACAATAGCGATTCCTGATTTTTTTGGAAATCCTGCAACCAGGAACTA
>Ga0080064_1005253_pt1 | contig 15462 bp, 16 predicted proteins | sample Subgrocontami54m_FD_69260 | JGI IMG/M metagenome (GOLD analysis project Ga0080064, IMG submission 69260) | Subsurface groundwater microbial communities from S. Glens Falls, New York, USA - GMW46 contaminated, 5.4 m (SPADES assembly) (version 2) ...
CGAGGGCGATTTATAACAATGCGAACCTCATTGCAACCGACATGGATTTTTCTACCGCAGCACTGCAATATGCAGAGGTACTGAAGATTGATGCAAACGATTTCCAGGCAAAGAAAAATCTGGAACGGATGAGATTAGGTGAACAACAGTTTAATACCATGTTTAGCCCGGAGCGACAAGAGCGGGAAGACAGGATTGAGGCATTGAAGCTTATTCCGTGGGGCACGAAGTACAGGTATAGCGGAGAGCAAAAAATCCGCTGGTAATTTACAAAAATACGTAATAACTCACCGCAAAGACGCAGAGGGCGCAGAGAAGGATAACAAGTAATAAACTGAAAGGGTTTAGAGTTTCGAGTTTCGAGTTTCGAGTTTAGGGTTTAGGGTTTCTTGTCTCTTAACACCAAACACCAAACTTTCTTTCGTCGTTGAAGCTTTGCGTTCTTTGCGCCTGGTTTATTCTTGTCAAGTATTTTTAATAAATATTTTATATAGGTGATAAATTAAGTTAATTTTGAGTATGGCTAACGGAAGGAGGGCGTAGCCCGACTGGAGTTAGCCATACTCAACACCATTTTGCACGAAATTTTGTTCACCGTTTCTCATGTGTAACACCTTGCCCAACCCTGGTAATTTGAGGGTCTCAAAAGAGCCCTGACCTTGCTTCATTGGGGCTGAGGTGCAAGCGGGAAGTTATATACGCTTTGCGTGAAGGTCGACTCAGTCGCCTTAATGGCACAAATGATAATCTCCCCGCCTACACATGAAGAATATTAGGCAGCTTCTTTTACGGGTACGGTATTTTGTCCTTTTCTAAAATTACTTATGTACTCTCGATGATCACGTACAAGAGCAAATATAACGCACAGAAGTTTTCTGGCTATAGCAACGAGCGCTTTCATCCTGGGCATTCCTCTGTTGATATATTTCTGATATTGCTCATGCATGATTCCACCTTTCCGCACGACATTGATGGCCGCAAAAAACAACAGCTTCCTCATCAGGGGACGTCCTCGTTTCGAGATATGCCGTTGCCCCTTATGTTTTCCGGAACTAACCTCGAAAAGGTCAAGACCGGCAAGTTTGGTTATCTCCGATATCGTCTTGAATTTCGTGAAATCACCTACCTCCCCAATAAGACCAGCAGCGATAATTTCTCCAATCCCTTTCAAAGAAAGGAGAGAGTTCTTGTAAGGGATTTCATCAAGACGGCAGGACATCTCTTTTTCAATCTCGGCAATAAATCTCTCAGAACTCTCTATGATGGCCAGTATTTCCCGTATTTCAATGAGAATACTTGTCTGACCTTCCTTGATACCTGCAGACTCCCTCGCCGCTTCATAAAGCGACCTGGCGCGTTCCTCGTCAAGTTTTCCACGGCTTGTCCTTCTCAGGGTATCTGTCAAAGCGTCGAGTCCGTGGTGTATGATATCCTGGGGTGTTGGATAGTGTTTCAAAAGATATTGGGAACTTACCGTTTTCACAGTATTCATTACCTGCAAAAACTCGGGAAAAAGAATGAATACCAAATCATGAAGCTGATTAAAAATGGCTGTTCGCCTTTGTATTGCCCTTTCTCTTGCCTGGGTAAGCCTCCGAAGCTCCGCCGTAGCGCCTTCGGGAATTATTACCGTCAATGCGTGCCCAAGCTCTATAATATCTGCTATGACCTTTGGGTCTTTCTGGTCCGTCTTGTTAGGCGAATTCCCTTGCAATTCCTTGAGCCTTTTCGTGTGCATAGGATTCACCTGCACCAGTTTTACTCTCCTCTTCATCAAATAATGCAACAGGGGCTCTGCGTATGACCCGGTAGATTCAAAACCAACTACCATCTCTTCCAAGTTCTTAGCACTCATCACCTGGGTAATATGCCCCCAAAATTTATGAAAACCTTGGCCTGTATTGAAAAATTCAAAAACCTTTGTCTCGGTGTCATCGGGACATCTGCAATACCCCGTATGCATTGCTTTACCCATGTCCACTGTCACCAGCAGCGTTTTTTCGTTGATTATCTTGCACTTTCTTGTTTCAATCTCTTTCATGGCTATGCTCCTTTCTTGTGTTTTAAATGTAAACTTACCAGTTTACTACATCGTTTAAAACGAAAAGTAAAGAGTATAGCCTTCTTTTTCTTAAGGCTTAACTACTTTCTACAATATAGCAAGCTTTGCGGTGAACTGTATTTTACGGGATTTTCTTTATGGGTTTATCGTGCTCGTGATATAGAGTAAACTCATCCTTTGCCTTATCCGTCCAGCCCTTTGCAGTATAAGCAATGCCGAGCTTCTGGTGTATTTCCTTATCTTTGGGTTTGTAGGCCAGCGCCTTTTTGAATTGGCCGATTGCATCATCAATCATCCCACTTGAAAAATAAGAAAATCCGAGATTGAAATGAATATAAGACTTTTGTTTCGTTTTGTTTTCATGGATGAGGTCCAAAGACTTTTGGTATTCCGGAATTGCCTCATTATGCAGCCCCTTGCATCGATAGGCATAACCAAGATTATAATGCGCCTCCACTGAATCAGGGTTCTGGGTAATAGCCGTTTGAAAGGCACAGATGGCCTCGTCCATCATTCCCATGTCCCGGTATAACAAACCCTGATAATAATAGAGGTCGGGATAGTTTTTATCCGTTTCCAATATTTTGTTATAGGCAGCGAGGGCCTCTGAACAATTGCCTTGATTTCCGCAAGTCAGCGCAAATTGGAACAGGTCGTCATTGCTCATTGATTTTAATTTATCATCGATCTGTTGGGGGGTGTGCAGGGGCGAACGTCCGTTAGCCACCGCCGTATGATTTTTATCATCAATATCCCCTGATTTATAAATAACGCCTACCTTCGGGGACGTAGTATCATCCTTACTGCAACCCAGCAGGGAAGCTATAAGGAAAAAACCCAGAGAAATAACAATGTAATTTTTCATAATAAAAAAACCTTTCTAAAAGGATAAAATATGCTCAAGTGCTGTCTCATCAGGTTAAAAGAATTACACAAATTTTGCAAGAAAAATAAGATATGAAATAGATTTTGTGGGAAGTTATTGTTTTTAAAGAAACGAGGAAATATGGTATAGGCACTTTATGATTAGTGATACTGTAAAAGATATCATCGCGCCTTGCCTCTGGGGGGGCGTCTGTCAATTTGCTTGATCTTGAAGCTGATAAGTTCCTCATTATTGAACGAGTTTTGGAACATGGTGGTGACAGGCAGATTGAATTTGTTTTAGCCAATTTCAAACACGAGGATATCATATGTGTGGTGCAACAGAGCTCTTATCTGAGTCCCAGGACTGTCAATTATTGGTGTTTATTTTTTAACCTGAAAAGGGAGGATACAAGGTGCTTCCAGAAGCAATATCAGCATCTGTGGCCACCCTGTTAAATGACATTCACACCTGGCCGTTGCCGGTTGATACTTATATGGCAGGTGGGACTGCCGTTGCCATATACTTGAATCACAGGGTATCAGTAGACATTGATTTGTTTACAGACAAAGAGTTTTATTGCGGTCCCATTATATCCTCTATTGGTCAAAAATATGTCACCACGGTAACAAATCCTTCAGAGAAGAATACGCTGATAGCTATGGTTGCTAACATCAGATTCAGTCTTTTTAACTATCCATATCCACTTCTTAAGCCACTGGTGAATAAGCCGGAGTGTAATATTAAATTAGCATCGCCAGAGGATATTGCAGCCATGAAGGTTGTGGCTATAACACAAAGGGGCAGTGCCAAGGATTTTCTTGATCTCAATGCGTTGATACGGGCTTTTGGACTATCGCTGGATTGTTTGACATCACTGGTTCAGAAAAAATATGGAGTATCAGAAGATTATAGTTATCAGATCAAGAGGAGTCTGGTATATTTTGATGATGCTGTGAGGAGCTTGGGTGATGTAACCGTAATAAGGAATGGGAAAGAGGTGAGACTGGATAAGCGTGAGTGGAAAGAGATAGAGGGGTTTTTTAAAAGGCTTGTATATATAAATACATCTTCTAAAAGATGAGGAAATTGACCTCTTCTATTTAAGGAGTGTGATTGTATGCTTTTTGTTCAACCAACCAAAAGCCCCCACCACGATGAAATTGCGTTTTTCAGGCACGAATATTTCGGAAATAACGTTGTGCACGTCATCCAGTTTAATATCGTGAATCTTTTGCGCCTGTTTCTCCGGAGTATCGGGCGTTTCAGGGGTGATTAAAAGCTCCTCAATGCCAAACCAGTTGGCCATGGCGAGCGGGCTGTCCATGACGAGCTGCATCTGGCTGAATACCCGTTCTTCCGTCCTGCTGAGTTCCTGTTCGGTTATCCCTTCGTGAAAAAGCTTGTGTACCTCATCCATAACTGCCTGAGCGGTCTTTTCAAAATTTTCTTTTTTCGTAGAGGTGTAAATGTCAAGAGAACCCACATCGGAAAACATAGTAGGATAGCAGGCGATTTCATAGACTAGTCCCAGTTTCTCACGCACATTTAGTGATAGTCTGGAACTGATTCCACCTCCCAGAACGTCTGCAAGCAGGAGCATAATAATGACGTTTTTATGTCTGTACGGGTATGCCTTGTGGCAGAGCTTGAAACTGGTGGTTTGAGAGGGAGATTTTTTAAACAAATATCTCGGTTCTGTCTGTGTCGTTTTCAGCAATGGTTTCTGGGCAGAAAACTTTCCCTGTAAATTTCCGAATAAATCTTTTATGTGGCGAGCGACCGACTCTTTTTCGAAGTTTCCACTGATGCAGAGGACGATATTCTCCGGGACAAAGAATTTTTTGTAGTGGGTGTTAAGGTCTTCCTCGGTTACGGCTGCGATGGTTTTTTCGTCTCCAAATAAAGGCGCTTCCGTTGAGCCGTCCTTCCACATCAGGGAAAAAGACATGTCTTCAATACCTACGTAATCCCCTTTGACGTCCACAAATTGTTTCATTTCTTCCTGGATGATGCGTCTTTCAACCTCGATGTCATCCGGTTTAAAATTTCCCCCAAGAATGATGTCGCCCAGGATTTCTAAGCCTTTTTCGATATGTTTGTTGTGTACCTGGATTACAACGGCTGAATGTTCCGGCGAGGTGTAGGCGTCGCTGTCACCGCCGATATTGTCTATGGCCTGTAGTAATTCGAAGGAATTTTTGAATCGCTTCGTTCCGCGGAAGAGCATGTGCTCAAGGAAGTGTGAAATGCCCAGCTTCTTTTCGTCTTCATACCGTGAACCCAGGCCGATATACGCTGCCATTACCACGGAATGGATATGGGGCATTTCTATATAAATTACGCGTAGTCCATTGTGTAATACTTCTTTTTTATAAGTGTACATTATGAGTATATTAAATCCTAACCTGCGCTAGCTATATGTTGAGTATTCTTACCTTTCGTCCCTCAATCTTTAACCTCCCCGCAGCAAAGAGGCGTATCGCCTCCGGATACGCCTCACATTCTTCCTGGAATACCCGTGCGGCAAGGCTTTCAGGTGCGTCGTCCTCAAGAACAGGGACAGTCCTTTGAATGATAATGGGCCCGTTATCATAAACATTATCAGCAAAATGTACCGTACATCCGGAAACCTTTACACCATAGTTGATGACTGCCTCATGAACCTTTCTGCCGTAATAATTGTGACCGCAAAAGGCCGGGATAAGTCCCGGATGAATATTCATGACCTTGCCTTTATACTTCTCAGGAATTTTGTAAAAATGCACGAAACCTGCAAGGGTGATTAAATCAATAGGATATTTATCCAATTCAGCCGTAATGGCCTGGCTGAAAGCATCAACGTTTTTGTAATTTGAGTAAGGAACGACTGCTGTGGGAATATTGTGTTTTCTTGCCCGTTCCAGCCCAATGACATTGGGTTTGCTGCTTATTACGACCGGAATAGCGGCATTTAACTTCCCTTGTTCTATCTGATCTATAAAATTTTGAAGGGTATTACCGCTACCGGAAATTAACACCCCTAAATTGATTTTTTTTATCATCAGAAGTTATGAAAAATATTGACAAAAAAAATATGGTTTGTTATTATGTTCGTCTTTATAGTTTCTGAATTTTCAATAATTAATGTTTATTAAAATATAATATTCAACTTTGCATGTCAAAGATAATTACAGAAAAGTCAAAAAAGGCGTTTGCTGAGGCGCAGAATTTTATACCAGGTGGGGTTAATAGCCCTGTTAGGGCATTTGGCGCGGTAGGCGGTACTCCCATCTTTATAAAGTCAGGGTCGGGGTGTTGTCTTACCGACATTGACGGTAATAAATATGTGGACTATATAGGTTCGTGGGGGCCGCTTATCCTGGGACATGCGGATCCCAGGGTTGTAAAAAGGATTAATGAGGCAGTTGCCAACGGGACAAGCTACGGCGCGCCAACAGAATTAGAGGTGAAACTGGCACAGCTTATCAAAGAGGCGATGCCTTCAATTGAGAAGATAAGGATGGTAAACTCCGGGACAGAAGCAACAATGAGCGCCATCCGTGTGGCAAGGGGATTTACCAAGCGAGATGCGGTAATTAAATTTGAGGGTTGTTACCACGGACATGTGGATAGCTTGCTTGTTCAGGCAGGTTCAGGCGCAACGACGTTAGGAACACCCAACAGTCCAGGTATTCCCCAGGATTTCGTTAAGCATACAATATCTCTCCCGTATAACGAGATAGATGCCGTTAATGAGGTTTGTTCCAAACGAGGGAAAGATATTGCCTGTATTATCGTTGAGGCAGTTGCAGGGAATATGGGTGTTGTGCTTCCCAAAAAAAATTACCTGGAAGGATTAAGGGAAATAACCAGGAAGCATGGTATCGTGCTGATATTTGACGAGGTAATGACGGGTTTCAGGGTTGCGCATGGTGGTGTGCAGTCGCTTTACAATATCAAACCCGACTTAACCACGTTAGGAAAAATTATCGGAGGCGGTCTTCCCGTTGGTGCGTATGGCGGAAAGAAAGAGATCATGGATAGCGTATCTCCGGTAGGGCCTGTATATCAGGCTGGCACTCTTTCGGGAAATCCTGTGGCAATGACGGCTGGTATCGCTACGTTAGAAATATTAAAAGATAGTAAAATTTATAATAATCTGGAGGAAAAATCGAAACGGCTGGCTGCGGGTATGGAAAAGGTATGCAAGGATGCCGGGATTCCTGCTTATCATACCCGTGTTGGGTCGATGCTGTGTACGTTTTTTACGGAACAACCAGTTACTGATTACGCTACGGCAAAGAAATGTGATACGAAGCGGTATGCAAAATTCTTTCATGGTATGCTTGAAAGAGGATTTTATTTTGCTCCATCCCAGTTTGAGGCAGTTTTTGTATCTACGGTTCATGGTGAAAAGGAGATTGACTCGACCATCGATGCATTCAAGGATGTAATAAAAGGTTTTTGAAAGATAACTATGGCAATTACAAATGACGGTGGTGTGGCACACAAAACAGGCATTGCTGAGGCTTTTTGAATGTAGGTGATGGTTTGTTTTTTTATAAAAAAGATAATGAAACGTATCGTATCCTGGGTCTGGTGGGAAGCTTTGGTTTTACAACGGCAGGCGCCATGGCTGGCGGATATTTTCTAGGAAGCTATTTAGATAAAAAACTCAACACCGCTCCCTGGTTCATGTTGTCTTTCATTATGTTAGGAATTGCCGGAAGTTTTATAGAATTTTTTAAGTTGATAAAGAAGTTGTCCAGAGAAAATGATAGGTAGTTTTTCGGCTTATTGAGGAAATTTATGAAAGGCGAGAAGGATTTGGAGATATTGGTTGTTGAAGATAACCAAATCATTGCGACTGAGGTGGATCGTATCCTTAAAAAGGGTGGATACCGTAGTTCTTCTGTTCGCAAAGGCAAAGAAGCTATCGACTACCTGAACAGGAATAAAAATAAATCAATGATTGTTATTAGTGATATTGACATGCCGGAAATTGATGGTTCCCAGCTCTGTCAACAGATCAAGGCTAATAGCGATCTTGAAGAAATACCAGTCATTCTTCTTGTTTCTCTCTCAAGCCCGGATGATATTATTAAATGTTTTCAATGTGGAGCAGACAGTTTTGTTCATAAACCGCCCGATGAGCAGGCCCTTTTGTCTCGAATACACTCCATCCTGAAAAATAATGAAATAAGAAAAGAACCAAAAAACCGGTTTAACATGGAGGTTTTTTGTGGCGAGCAGAAGCATTGTATCAATACGAACAATATGCAGACCGCGGGTCTCCTTTTTTCTCTATGTGATGCCTTTACGCAAAAAAATCGAGAACTCGAACAGATATCAAGCGAATTGAGTAAACTAAAAGAAAGGGAGGCAAAGCTAAGTGACCTGTCTTTCAAAGATGAGCTAACCGATACATTCAACAGGAAGGTATTTATCACCCTTGTTGAACAACAATTGAAAATCGCAAGTCGTACAAAAAGCGGAAAGTCTCTTTTCCTTATTGATGTGGATAATTTAAAGTTGATTAATGACACCATGGGACACGAAACGGGCGATAAGGCACTGAAGCACGTTGCCACTGTATTAAAAGAAACTTTTCGGCACGCAGACATCATTGGCCGCATAGGCGGAGATGAGTTTGCCGCGCTTTTGATAGAAGCGAAGAAGGACAATGAGAAGAATATTTCCGATCGTTTGCAGAAAAATTTTGCGGATTATATTGCAAAGGAGTCTATTCGTTACAGTCTATCAATAAATACTGCCTTTGTAAGCTATGATCCAACGTATCCTTGTTCTATTGATGAGTTGCTGAGCTGGGCTGATACGCTTATGTATAATCAAAGACGGGGAAATATTGGAATGGGTGGTTAGTAGTGGGGCAAAATAATAATTTCGTAACTGTTACTAATTTCATCAACCAACAAATGTTTGCCATCGACTGGGATATATTAATAGTTTATGGATATAATACCAATAAACAATAAAGTGCCGTCTTCTTTGTTTGACGAAGGTTTTCCGGATCGGGTGCTCAAGACTTCGGTTCTGTTATCGCTGATTATAATAGCCGGTTCACTATCGTATATGTCTTTTGCGTTAACGACAAGCATTGCCATAGGATGTTTTATTAGCATTGCTTTATTCAAGACGACCTGGTGGACTATACAATATGCGGTGCGGCAAAAGAGGGAGAAAATCAAGGGTTTTTTCCTCAAGATAAGCTTCTTGAAGTACTTTATCATAGGGGCGATGTTCCTTTCGGCCTGCTTATTCCTGGAGACTAATGTTGCCGCTATGTCACTTGGTTTAAGTATTGTAGTGGCAGTAATTGTTATGAAGGTTGGAAGCAGATTGTTTGTAAATTATTTGAACAGGTCGGTCAAAGCATCAAATTTCAAGCACCAAATAACAAATAAATTCTAAAATTTACGATTTACGAATTACCCTCCCTCTGTTCCCCTCTGGAGGGGGATAAAGGGGGAAGTAAGTCTGAAATCGTAAATCTGAAATTTTAATTCAGTTCCTATTTGGTTCTGGTTTGTCCAAGTTAAAAATAAGAAAGGGGTGTAAGTTCTGTGTCAGCAAGTGGTGGAAGTGAAAGCACAACTGAATTACCATCGTTTCTAGATTTTGTACCTATCGAACATTATACCCAGTTTTTGGGATTAACGAAGCATGAGTTGGTGCCCATAATTATGTCTGCAACCGTAATTATCTTTTTGGGCATATTTTCTATCATTGCCACAAGAAGGTTGCAGAAAGTGCCTGGCAGGCTTCAGGCGTTGCTTGAGCTTATAGTGGAAGGGCTTGAAAATTTTACCAAATCACAGATGGGGCGTGTTGCAGAACGATTTGCCCCATTTATAGGGACATTCTTTATATATATCTTTACTATGAATATGATGGGGCAGATACCCCTCTTTCATTCGCCCACGAGTAATTTGAATACAACGATTGCCCTGACATTAATCGTTTTCTTTGTTACCCAATATCAGGGCATAAAGAATAATGGTATCTTTGGTTATCTCAAGCACATGGTTGGTAAACCGGTCTGGCTTGCCCCGCTCACCTTCCCTTTGCATATTATGCAGGAGGTGCTTTCACGTCCGTTGTCACTTTCCATGCGTCTCTTTGGTAATATTATGGGGGAGGATACGGTTATCGCTATCTTTATTGGGTTCTCCCCGTTTTTGTTTGGGCTTATTCCTATTCCGATACACCTGCCCATGGTCTTTCTTGCCTTACTTGGAAGCACCATTCAGGCCATGATCTTTTCTCTGCTGGCAAGCTTTTATATCGCAGGCGCCATAGGGGTGCATGATGAAGAAGAGGAGCATCATCATGCAAAATAAATGAAAATTGCTTTGATAAGATGGTTTTTAATATTTATTATGCAGATAAAATGGAAAATGATGTAACTATACCATTTTTTTAACTTTCGAAGGGGGGGATATGAATTATTTTTCTGCATTGGTGATAGGAGTATCGTTAATTGTGGTGGCTATCTTTGGCTGCGCCCTGGGTCAGGGAAGGGTGGTTCAGGCTTCTGTTGAGGGAATGGCGCGGCAGCCTGCGATGGCAGGCAAGATACAGCTTGCCATGATTATTGGTCTGGCATTTATCGAATCACTGACGATTTATTCATTGATGTTATCTTTCATTTTGCTTGGTAAGCTCCCGCCAACAAAAGATGTGCTTGAGTTATTTAAGCAAACTCCAAAACAGGAACTTCACTCTTCGGCGGGTGAGTTTGTTCGCCCTCTTGCGAAAAATTAAGTGATAATAGTTATTTAAATGTATCTTGTGTTAGCAGGTGTAATTGTGCACCTAATGTAAGGAAGGTAATTTGAAAGGAGGAAGTAGTCGTGATTTATTTTGCTTTATTAGCAGTGGCAGTAGCAATGTTGGCTTTTGCGGCTTTTGGTTGTGGTATCGGGCAGGGTATTGCAGTTTTTGGCGCAGCGAGTGGTATGGCCAGACAACCTGAGATGGCGGGAAAGATACAGCTTGTTATGTTTGTGGGTCTGGCGTTCATCGAATCTTTAACAATTTACTCCTTGATGATGTCCTTTATTTTGTTGGGGAAACTGCCCAAGACAGAGGCTATCCTTGAGGTAATTCAGCACGCTGTTAAATAGGCGTGGGAGGGGACTTAATTGGATATCTTAGATAACCTGGGTGTTAATATTAAGGCCATTATTATTCAGGCAGTTGGTTTTCTTATACTGCTTTTTATCCTCAAGAAATATCTTTTTGGCAAGATATCTGCGATGCTAAATGAACGGTCTGAAGGGGTAAAAAAAGTATATACAAAAGTTGAAAATGATAGGGCAGAAGCTGAGCGACTCAAAATAGAATATCATAAGAAAATATCTGAGGCTGAAGCCGAGGCTGTGAGAAGGATTCAGGAAGCCGTAAACGAAGGCAGTCGTATTAGCGAAGAAATAATTAAGCGTGCCAAAGAAGAGATTGAATTGATGAAGGGAAAGGCGCAGGAGGGAATCGATCAGGAAAGGAAGAAGGCGCTGGCTGAAATAAGGAATCAGGTGGTAACCCTCTCCATTCTGGCTTCTTCCAGGATCATTCGGCAATCTATCAGTGCACAGACGGCTGAAAGGCTAGTCGATGACTTTATTGAAGAAATAGGGGAATTGCGTGTTAGATAAAAGTGTTGCAATTACATTTGTTAGTGCCCTGCTGGAAGTGGCTGCAAAAAAAGGGCTGTTTGAACAAATTGAAAAAGATTTGGCATTGGTCAGTGATGTGATTACAAAACACGGGGACATTAAAAAGATCCTGTTTCATCCGTCGATTACCCGGAACGAGAAGAAGCAGTTGATAAAGAAAGTTTTTGGTGCGTCGGCTTCAGATCTTATGACGAACTTTTTGAATTTACTTGTGGATCGAAGAAAGGAAGGGATATTGGAGTTTCTTCCCGCAATCCACAAAGAAACAGTTGATAGTAATAAAGGTATCATCAAAGCCAGGGTAACGACAGTAGATCCTTTAACGGAAAACCAGATGAACGGCCTTAAGAAACACCTGGAGAAGCTTACCGGTAAGAAGGTGGAGATAGAGGTTGTTCAAGACCCGCAGATTTTGGGAGGGATTATGATACGAGTCGGCAACACGATGGTAGATGGCAGCATTGCGGGCAGACTAAAAAATCTCAGGACCAGACTGTTGGAATTGCGAACGGCATAATTTAGCGAGGCAATGCCTCTGAATGATGAAAAAAACGGATGCAAAATGAAAAGTGCAAATTCAAAAAAAGTTTGCGTTTTGACATTTTCATTTACGATTATGTGGTTGTTTTTAAAACTTGAACAGGAGTAAGGGATATGTCACTATCTGATATTACTTCAATTATCAAAAAAGAAATTGAAGGTTACGAAGAAAAATTAAAGTTGGAAAACGTGGGACATGTTATGCAGGTTGGTGACGGTGTTGCGCGTATTTATGGCTTGGACGATTGCATGTCCAATGAATTGCTGGAATTTCCCGGCAATGTATACGGCATAGCTATGAACCTGGAAGAAGACAACGTCGGTGCGATACTGCTGGGTTCTGATGCCAATATTAAGGAAGGTGATATCGTAAAAACCACGGGTAAAATTGTGCAAGCGCCTGTGGGTAAGGCTTTATTGGGCCGCGTTGTGAATGCGTTGGGTCAGCCTATTGATGGGAAAGGGCCAATTGCTACTGATGATTTCAGGTCTATTGAAGGTTCTTCCCCCAACGTAGTTGAAAGACAACCTGTGAAAGAGCCGCTGCAGACTGGTATTAAGTCAATAGATGCTATGATACCAATTGGGAGAGGCCAGCGTGAACTTATTATTGGTGACAGGCAGACAGGAAAAACCGCTATTCTCGTAGATACCATTATTAACCAGCGCGAGTCCGGGGTGTATTGCATTTATGTGGCAATTGGGCAGAAGATGTCCACCGTTGCAGACGTTGTAAAGACTCTGGAAAATAGCAAGGCAATGGATAACTGCATTGTTGTAGTAGCTTCTGCTTCTGACCCTGCGCCATTGCAATACATTGCGCCGTATGCCGCGTGTGCGATGGGTGAGTACTTCAGGGATAACGGTATGCATGCTGTGATTATGTATGACGATTTGTATAAACACGCCATAGCTTATCGACAGATTTCATTGCTCTTGCGACGTCCACCCGGTCGCGAGGCGTTTCCAGGAGATATTTTCAACATCCACTCGCGTCTTTTGGAAAGGGCGGCCAAACTAAGTAACGAACTCGGCGGGGGTTCGCTGACAGCCCTTCCTGTGGTAGAAACACAAGGCGGCGACTATTCGGCATACATTCCGACAAACGTTATTTCTATCACCGACGGGCAGATATATTTGGAGAGCGATTTGTTTAACGCCGGTATCAGACCTGCAATTTCCGTAGGGTTGTCGGTATCCAGGGTGGGTGGAAACGCCCAGATACCTGCCATGAAGAAGGTTGCAGGTATGTTGCGATTAACCCTGGCTCAGTATCGGGAATTAGCCTCCTTTGCCCAATTCGGATCTGAATTGGACAAATTTACCCAGTCACAGTTATCTAAGGGTGAGCGACTTGTAGAGCTTTTAAAACAGCCTCAATATGCCCCCGTTTCTGTGGAAGAACAGGTTATGTCAATCTTTGCCGGGATAAATGGATATTTGGATGATATTTCAGTAGACAAGGTCAAGACCTTTGACAAGGAATTCCTGAAATTTATGAAGGAAAAGTATGCTTCCATCGGGATAGAGATTAAAGAGAAGAAAAAACTTGATCAGGAAGTGACTCATAAGTTAGAGAATGCTATCAAGGAATTCAAACAAACCTTTGCAAAGAAAGGTTAAGGAATGCTGAGCACACGAGAAATTAAACAACGCATACGAAGTATTACCAGTATCAAGCAAATTACCCGCGCCATGGAAATGGTTGCTGCTAGTCGATTGAAAAAGGTAGAGTCAAGGGTTATTGCTTCGAGGACATATACCGGGAAGATGCATCAGGTTCTGAGCAGGCTTATTTCTTGCAGGCCACCCGAAAAATCTCATCCGTTGTTTACAGACAAAGAGCACAAGGCGGGAAATGTCAAGATTGTTCTTATTACAGGGGATAAGGGTCTCTGTGGGGCATATAATAACAATATAATCAAGAAGGTGGTAGAATTTATTCAAGTGCATGCCAATAAAAAAGTTAAATTAATCCTGGTCGGGAAAAAAGGGAACGTCTATTTTTCAAAAGGAAATTATGCGTCTGCAAAAGAAAGATACATTCCAGAGTCGGTAGAGAAGTTCGGATATGATAAGGTACAGGCATTAGCGGCTCAATTGATCGAGGAGTATGAAAAGGGTGAATTTGGAGAATTGCACATATTTTTTACTAAATTTCACACGGTGATGCAATCTTTTGCAATGGGTATCCGTTTATTGCCTCTGGAAAAAGATACATTTGATTCAAAAGGGAAATTGGTGGGGGAGTATATTATAGAACCTTCGGTAGACCAGATACTTGAGCGCCTTTTTCCAAAATACATAGAGACTCAGATTTATCAGTGCATTTTGGAATCTTTGACGTCCGAATTTGCTGCAAGACGGGTAGCCATGATTGCAGCGACTGAAAACGCCGGAGAAATGATTGATGAATTGACTCATACTTATAACAAAGCGCGACAGGAAGCAATTACCAAGGAGTTGTTGGAAGTTATTTCAGGCGCCGAGGCGTTGGTACGATAAAGTTTCGTAATGGTAAAAACAGGTATTGTTGTAGAGCGTATATGTGGAAACCAAATAAGCCGAACTAAATAAAATGGTTTCTACATTCTCAACGAATAAATAATAATTAGTTCAAAAAGAAGGAAGGAGTAAGACCTTTGGCTGCAAAAAAAAGAGAAAATAAAGGAGCAGTTGTGCAGGTGATTGGACCCGTTTTAGACGTGCGATTTACACCGGGGAGTCTTCCTGCCATAAAAAATGCGCTTAGTATAAAAGACCCGCAAAGGAAAATTTCTATCATTGCAGAAGTTGCACACCACTTGGGGAACGATACCGTCCGGTGTATTGCAATGTCCTCAACAGATGGGCTTATTCGAGGCGCAGAAGCAATAGATACAGGTGCGCCAATAACTGTACCTGTGGGGAAAGAGGTATTAGGAAGGGTATTTAATCTTTTAGGAGAACCTATCGATAAGCTGGGAGATGTAAAAACCACGAACCGTCTTTCTATCCATCGCCCTTCACCATCATTTGATGAAAGAGAGACGACGACGACAGTGTTGGAAACAGGTTTGAAGGTCATTGATTTGCTTGCACCATTTGCTCGCGGTGGAAAAATCGGTTTGTTCGGGGGTGCAGGGGTAGGAAAGACCGTGCTGATTATGGAACTTATCCGTAGCATCGCAACCGAGCATGGAGGTTATTCTGCATTTGCCGGTGTTGGTGAAAGAACCCGTGAGGGAAATGATCTGTGGCTTGAAATGAAGGAATCGGGGGGTATTGATAAGACTGTGCTGGTCTTCGGTCAGATGAACGAACCACCAGGAGCCAGA
>Ga0080064_1005254_pt1 | contig 15455 bp, 14 predicted proteins | sample Subgrocontami54m_FD_69260 | JGI IMG/M metagenome (GOLD analysis project Ga0080064, IMG submission 69260) | Subsurface groundwater microbial communities from S. Glens Falls, New York, USA - GMW46 contaminated, 5.4 m (SPADES assembly) (version 2) ...
GGGCACCGAAAACGCGCCCGGCGGGGCCCGGGAGGAGAAGCCCCGGCCCCAGGCGGAGGGCCGGGGCCGGGGCCCCCTGGGGGAGCCGGTCGCGCTCTCCCGCGTGGCTCCCGAGCCAGCCGGGCGCCAGGCGGTGAACCGCGGCCAGCGCGCCGAGCACGCAGTCGTCTCCCGCGGGCGTGAGGCCCTCGCCGAAGCCGATAAGCGCGCAGGCGGCGTCTGCGAATGCGCGGGCGTCGCCCGCCGCGATGCCGCGGGCGAGCGCCTGTCGCGTCCGCGCGCCGGCCGGGGAGCGCAGGGCCTGCGCGCCCGCTCGCTCGGGCAGGGCATCCGCGGCGAAGCCGAGCGGGCCGTCCGGCATCTCGAGCGCCACGCGCTCGGCGTCCCGCCAATCGAAGTTCCAGCTCCCGATCGGCATCCCGGGCGCCACGCTTCCCCGGGTTGGTAGGCGCTCGAGGGCGACGGCGAACGGCGCCGCGAGCGGTCCCGGGCCGTGGAGAGTCAGCAGGCGGCCGTCACGCCAGAGGACGTTGACCGCGCGCTCGAAGACTGAGTGGACGCGCCCCGTCTTCTCGGGCTCGCGCGAGAGCCGCTCCAGCGAGGCGCTTCCCAGCCGCATCACGCGCAGGGGATCGAGGACGGCGGGCCGCTGAGGCGGGGCAGGCATGGCTCTCGGCATCATAGTCGCCATCGGCCGGGCCTTCAAGGCGCGCCCGCGTTGGCGTGGCGGCCGAGGTACGCGTCGATCACCGCCGGATTGTTTCGCACCTCTTGAGCGGGGCCTTCGATCGTGATGCGCCCGCGCTCGAGGACATAGGCGCGGTCGGCCAGTGCGAGGGCCTGTGCGGCCATCTGCTCGACCAGCAAAACCGTCACGCCTTGGGTTCTCAATCGCTCGATCGCGGCGAAGATCTCCCGCACGAGGATGGGCGCCAGGCCCAATGACGGCTCGTCGAGCAGCAGCACGCGGGGTCTCGCCATGAGCCCGCGCGCCACCGCCAGCATCTGCTGCTGGCCCTGCTACGGCTTGGGCGGGCTGATACCGTAGGTCTTAAGCTTGCGGTAGAGGTGGCTGCGCTCGATGCCGAGCTTCTCGGCCGTGCGGGTCATGTTCCACTCGTGCGCGCGCAGCTCGCCGAGGATGTAGGCGCGCTCGAAGGCGTCGCGGGCATCCTTGAGCTTCCGGTCGCGCTGCGGGTCGCCGCCGGCCTCCGCCTCCTCTCGGGTGCGGAGCGGCGGCGGCAGGTTCTCGGGACCGATGACGTCGCGGGGGGTCATGATGACCAGCCGCTCGACCATGTTCCGGAGCTCGCGCACGTTGCCCGGCCAGTCGTAGGTGAGGAAGTAGGCGAGCGCCTCGGCGGCGATCGTCTTCGGGCGCCGCCCGTTCTCGGCCGAGAAGAGCGCGATGAAGTGCTCCACCAGCGCCGGGATATCCTCTTTGCGTTTGCGGAGAGCGGGGACCTCGATCGGGATGACGTTGAGCCGATAGAAGAGGTCTTCGCGGAAGCGCCCGGTGCCGATCTGCTCCTGGAGGTTCTGGTTCGAGGCGGTGATGACGCGGACGTCCACGCGGATCGTCTCCTTGCCGCCGACCCGCTCGAACGCCTGCTCCTCCAGGACGCGCAGCACCTTGGCCTGGGTCTTGAGGCTCATGTCCCCGATCTCGTCGAGGAAGAGCGTGCCCCCGTCCGCCAGCTCGAACTTGCCCCGGCGGCGCGCGACGGCGCCGGTGAAGGCGCCCCGTTCGTGGCCGAAGAGCTCGGACTCGATCAGCTCCTCCGGCACGGCGGCGCAGTTGACCTCGACGAAGGGCCCCGCGGCTCTGGTAGACCGGGCGTGGATCGCCCGCGCGACCAGCTCCTTGCCCGAGCCGCTCTCGCCGTGAATGAGGACGCGCCCCGTCGTCGGCGCCGCGACCGCGATCTGCTGGCGCAGCTCCTCGATCACGGCGCACTTGCCGACGATCTCCTGGCCGCGCTCCACGCGCTCCCGCAGTTGGCGGTGCTGCTGCGCCAGGCGGGCATGCTCGAGCGTGCGCTCCACGACGAGGAGCGTCTTCTCGAGGGACAGCGGCTTTTCCACGAAGTCGTACGCGCCGAGCTTGGTCGCCTTGACGGCGGTCTCGATGGTGCCGTGGCCCGAGATCATCACCACGGCCGTCTCCGGCCGCCGCTGCTTGATCTCGGCCAGCGCTTCGAGGCCGTCCATGCCGGGCATCCAGATGTCGAGGAAGACCAGATCCGGCGTGTCGTCGGCGAGGCGCGCCAGCGCCTCCTCGGCCGAGCCCACGGCCGTGACGCGATAACCTTCGTCTTCGAGCACCCCTCGAAGAGACGTCTGGATGGCGCGCTCATCATCCACGATCAGGATGTGCTCTGCCGGCATCTAGCCGGCCCTCGCCGTCGTTTCGGGCTCGGCCGGTGCGACCGCCAGGCGGCCAACGGGCAGCTCCACTACGAAGCGCGTGCCCTGCGGCACGGCGTCCTCGACCCAGATGGTGCCGCCGTGGTCGGTGACGATCTGGTGCACGATGCCCAGGCCCAGGCCCGTGCCGCCGGCCTTGGTCGAGAAATACGGCAGGAAGAGCCGCTCCTTGTCCTCGGCCGGGATACCGGGGCCGTCATCGGCGACGACGATGCGCGCGCGCCGGCTCTCCGGCAGCCAGGTGGTCTCGACCGTGACGGCGCCCGCGCCGCCCACCGCCTCGACCGCGTTGTCCACGAGGTTCAGCACCGCGCGCTTGATCTGGTCCGGGTCGACGTCGACCGGCGGCATGTCGGGCGAGAACGACGCCTTGATGGCGAGCCCGGGATGGGACTCGCGGTAGAGGACGACCACGCCCTCGAGCAGGCGCCCGAGATCCGTAGCACGGGGCTGGAGCGCCGGCATCCGCGCGAAGCGCGAGAACTCGTCTACCAGCTGCTTGAGCCCCTCGACCTCCTGCACGATGGTAGCCGTGGCTTCTTCGAGCAGCTGCTTCTCCTCCGGGCTCCGGTTGGTGGACAGCCGGCGCCGGAGGCGCTGGGCCGAGAGCTGGATCGGCGTCAGCGGGTTCTTGATCTCGTGCGCGATGCGCTGCGCGACTTCGCGCCAGGCCGCCAAGCGCTGGGCCTTGAGGAGCTCCGTCAGATCGTCGAAGACGAGCACCATGCCCAGGTAGGCGCCCTCGGGCCCCTTGAGGGCCGTCGCCGAGGCGAGCAGCGTGACCGCGTGACCTTCACGGCGCAGGTGCACTTCCCGCTCGAGCGCGCCCTCGCGCAGCCGGTTCATGCGCTGGATCAGCGCCGCGAGCTCGGAGTGCATCGGCGGCCGCAGCACCGCCGAAGCGGGCTGGTCCTGGGCCGACGCGGCCGGCACGCCCAGCATGCGCTCGGCAGCGCCGTTGATGGTGGTGATGCGCCCGGCCGGGTCGAGCGAGAGCACGCCCGTTGCGACGGCCTCGAGGACGGTCTCGGTATAGCGGCGCCGCTGCTCCACCTCCTCGTGCTTGGCCTGGAGGTCGCGGTAGGTGTGCTCGAGCTTGGTCTGCGAGGAGGCGAGGTCGCTCGTCATCCGGTTGAATGAGTCGACGAGGGCGCCAATCTCGTCGTCGGCGCGGACCAGGACCTTGTAGTTCAGGTTGCCCGCGGCGACCGCCCGCGTGCCCTCCGCGAGCATCTGGACGGGCTCGGTGATGCCGCGCGCGAGGTAGAGGCCGAACCACGTCGCCGAGAAGACGATGACGAGCGTCATCAGGAGGAAGAGCAGAATGTAGATGCCCTTGAGCGGCTGCTTGAGCAGCCGAAGCTGTTTGTACTCCTGGAAGGACTGGCTGATGCCCCGAAGACGGGACTCGAGCCGCTGCGTCACGTAGCTGCCGACGACGAGCGCGCCCAGGACTCCGCGATCGCTGCCCTTGATGGGCACGATCGCCTGGATCATGTCGCCGTGGTCGAGCTCGTGAACCGTCGTCACTTCCTGGCCGGCGAGCCCCTGTCTCACCTGCTCCTTGTTCACAGATCTTGTCGGCACGGCGGGGCCGATCGTCGCGTCCCTGGCGTGCACGATCAGCTGGCCGCCGCGGTTGAAGACCGTGATGGCGGCGAGCCCGAGGCGCTCCTGCTGGCCGTTGAGGTACGTCTGCAGCACCGGGTGCTGGTTCGGGACCATGAAGCCCTCGCGTGCGAGCACGTCGGCCATGTAGCGCGCGTGGCGCAGGGCCATGGCCTCCTGGCCCTGGTAGTACGTCTGCGCGACCTCGAGGGCCTGGTCGAGCGGCCGCTCCACCTGCGGCTTGAACCAGCCCTCGATGGACGTGTTGATGAAGTTAGACGCGATGATGAAGATGAGGATGGCCGGCGTCAGCGCCAGCGACAGGAATGCGAGGACAAGCTTGGTCTTGAACCGCGCGCCCAGGACCTTTTGCCGGCGCTCGAACGCGAGCTTGACCAGGTTGCGGAAGAGCAGGACCACCAGCAGCAGGAAGACGATCAAGTTCAGGTTGAAGAGCGCGAACACGGCCAGGTTGGAGGCGAGGGGGACCTGGGGTGAATGGATCCAGACCTTGAACCCCCACCACGCCAGGGCCAAGAGCGCGAGCCCGCCGGAGACGATGAGCAGGTTGCGCCGGTAGTGGCCCCGCTGCTCGGCCGGCGTGTCGGTCAGCGGGCTCACTGGCGCCTCGTGGGCGTGAGCAGGGGCGACTGGACCCAGTCCGACTCGGCGGCCTCGCCGCTCCAGCGGGCGATCCACGAGTTGACGCCGTTGAGCGAGACGTCGGCGCGGACCCGGATGAAATAAAGTTCCAGGGGATCGAGCGCGGCGTCCGGGGTGAGCTTGCCGGCGCGGAGCTCGGAGACGACGCGCTGGGCCTCGCGGAACTGCTTGGTCATGAAGGGCTCGCGCTCCTCGCCGCCGAGCGACACGACCTTGTACTGCTTGGTCGCTGGGTTGTACGTCACCTGACGCTCGATCGTGCGCGATTGCAGGAGCCGGTTGCGGAAGCGCTGCTGCCAAAGCTCCACGAGGAAGCGCACGTGCACGGGCACGCCGCTGTGCAGGCTCTCGGTCAGCGTGGACGGCACGGCGCCCAGGAGCACGCCCTGGACGGTGACGTCGAAATCGTTGAGGAAGATGGAGAGGTTGCTGATGCGGAACTCACTCTCGGCCCGGGCGGCCGGGGCCGGGAGGCAGACCAGGAGCAGGGCGACCAGAGCGATCACCCAGGGGCTAGCCTTGTGGCTCACGACGGGTCTTCCCACGGACACGCCATTATAGCGTCCCCAGGGCGCCGAGAAGGGGCCATCTGCGTCATTTAGCAAATACCCTTGGGGCGCCCTCGACCGCAGGCTCGTGGCGGTTCGAGCTGAGGGGTGTAGCCCCGAGGCGAGGGCTGAGTGAATCGTACGCCTCGCCTGCGGGCTTCGGGCGCCGCCTCGCAGCTGACCCCTTCTCGGCGCCCTGGGGCGTTTGGAGGTTCTTGGTCGGCTGGGGGCTCTGAGGCTGCTGCTTGAAGCGGCTGCTAGAGGGCTGCGATGCCGGGCGGGGAGAGGCCGTTGCCTGGTACGAGCCGCTCCAAGCGGCCTGCGAGCGTCCCGGAGTGCTGGGCCTGCGGCCGGGCGACCCGCTGGCGCCGCTCGGCGGCGAGGGCGTCCACCATGGCGGCGACCAGCTCGTGGTTGAGCGCGTGGCCGGCGTTCCTGGCCGTGATGTGACCCGTGAACGGGCGGCCCAGGAGCCAGAGGTCGCCCACCAGGTCGAGCATCTTGTGCCGGACGAACTCGTCGTCGAAGCGGAGGCTGTCGTTGAGCACCGAGCGCCTGCCGACCACGACGGCATTGTCGAGGGAGCCGCCGCGTGCCAGCCCGTTCTTCCGCATGGCCGCCACGTCCTTCAGGAAGCCGTAGGTCCGGGCCGGGGCCAGCTCGTCCACGAACACGCTCTCGCTCACCTCAAGGGAGACGACCTGGCAGCCCACGACGGGATGCGGGTTGTCGAGCGTGTAGGTGATGCGGAAGACGTCCGAAGGGGCGATTTCGATCCAGCGGTTGCCGTCCCCGACGCGCACGGGCTCGCGGACGCTGACCGCACGGCGCGGGACCGGCAGCGTGACGGCGCCCGCAGAGTAGAGCAGGTCCACGAAGGGCTTGGCGCTGCCGTCGAGGGCGGGGATCTCCTCGGCGCTGACGTCGGCCACGAAGTTGTCGATGCCGAGCGCGGCGGCGGCGGCCATCAAATGCTCGATGGTGCGCACCCGCACGCCGAAGGCGCCGAGCGTGGTTGCCGCACGGCCGTCCACGACATGCTCGATGTCGGCCGGGACCAGGGTCCCGTCGGCCGCGCGGAAGAGAATGCCGGTGTCGGCGGCGGCGGGTGACAGCGTGAGCTTGACCGGCTCACCAGAATGTAACCCAATACCATCCACTGAGACCTGCCGCCTGATGGTCCGCTGATAGCCCATACCGGGGCGCGTAAGGAGCAAGTGGGGTGCCATCCCGGATCGCCTTACCTAACTATCGGTTTTATATGACTGGTCTTCCACGGCACTGGCCAGCGAGTTCATGCCCCGATGACTGTAGGGCACGCCACCCGCGCCCGCTTGTCTCATTTAGGTTACGCATCCGGGCCACCGCCGCTCAGGACTGAGACACGCGCTTCAAACCCGTCGCCAACTGCGAGCACCGCGGCACCGTCTTTGCTGATCCCGCGCACCGTTTCCCGCGGGATGTGGCGCGCCGGGTCGAGATCTTCCCCGTGGAGGCGGCAGTGCAGGCGCAGCGACTCGCCGCCTGGGGTGGCAGCTTCGAGCGCGAAGATCGTGAACTCGACCCGCCGTGGGATGAAGCCCTCGACGTCCAGTACGTACAGGCACTCGTTGAGCCAATTCACGAGGAGAGTCTCGGGTGCTGAGCCGTGGGCGCGGACCTCGCGCGCGTCACGCTCTTCGACCGAGGCCGGATCCGCCAGGAGGGCGAACACGCCGAGGGCGACCTGCGCGAAGGCTTCCGGCAATGTCGCGCCGCGGCCGACCACGCCCCTGCCTCCGTTGGCCTCGACATGGGTGAAGGCTGGGGTGAAGGCCGGGGTGAAGGCCGGGCTCAGGAGCCGCCTCCGCCGAGATCACCGTAGCGAGCCTGTAGGATGGCCAGCCCCACGGGCCCCGCGGTCTCGGTCCGGAGGATGCGGGGGCCCAGGCGCCCGACCACCGCGCCCGCGGCGCGGAGAGCGTCGGCCTCAGCCCGCTCGAGCCCGCCCTCGGGTCCGACCACGACCGTGGCGCGGCTCACGGGCCGCGGCGGCAGCTGGGGGCCGAGGGGTTCTGGCGCGTCTTCCCAGAGGCAAACGAGCAACCCGTCGGTCTCGCGGGCCGCGATCCACGCGGCCAAGCTCTGGGGCGGCGTCACCTCCGCAATCAACGCGCGGCCGCTTTGCTTGGCGGCTTCCTTGGCCGCTCGCTGCCAGCGGGAGAGGCGTGGCCCCGGCCGTCCCGGCTCGACGCGCACCACGGTGCGCGCCGTCACGAGCGGCACCACGCGCGCGGCGCCGAGCTCGGTCGCCATGCGGATGATGCCCTCCATCTTGTCGCCCTTGGGGATGCTCTGAGCCAGGGTCAGGTGCAGGGGGGATTCCGTTTGCAGCGCCGCACGCGCGAGCAGGGTGCCGTAGGCGAGCCCGCCGCTCGCGCGCTCGAGCCGCACCGTCAGCACGTTGCCCATGCCGTCGAAGGCCTCGACGATGTCGCCCGGGCCCAGGCGCAGCACGCGCGTCAGGTGCCGCGTCTCCTCGGCGTCGAAGGTGACGCGCTCCCCGGCGATGCCCTCGGGGCGGATGAGAAAGCGGGTCACGCGGCGGCCGCTACCAGGAGCAGCGAGGACCAGCCCTCGATCACGAGCCGCCCGCGGAGCGCGAAGCCCGCCGGATCGAACGCCGCGATCACGTCCTTGTCCTCGTGTTCGAGGATGCCGCCAAGGATCAGCGCGCCTCCCGGCGCCGCCAGTCTGCGATAGTGCGGGGCGAGCGCCAGATGGGTGTGGGCGAGGAGATTGGCGAGGACGAGCGGGAAGGGCGGGACGTCGCGGAGCGACTCGGGCCCAGCCATGAGGAGATCGATGCGCTCGGCGCAGCCGTTGCGCGCGGCGTTGACCCGCGCGGCCGCGATGGCGTCCGGATCCACGTCCAGAGCCACGACGAGTCCGGCGCCCAGCTTGACGGCAGCGACGGCGAGGATGCCCGTACCGGTGCCGATGTCGAGGACCCGCTCGGGCCGCGTGTCGGCGATGGCTTCGTCGAGGAGCGCCAGGCATCCCTCGGTGCTGCCGTGGTGACCCGTGCCGAAGGCGCGCCCCGGCTCGATCACGACCGGGATTCGACCCCTCGCATCGGCCGCTTCCCACGGCGGCTTTACCCAGAGCCTCCTGCCGATGGCCATTGGCGGGAACGACTGCTGCCACGCGCCGGCCCAGGCTTCCTCGAGGAGCGGCGCGATCTCCACATCGCCGGGCGCCGTCAGGAAGCCCAGGGTGCTGAGGCCGGCCGCGTACTCCCGCACCGAGGTCGCGAGGGCGGTGGACGAGGCGCTGTCGGGGAAGAAGGCGCGAAGCTTCGCCGCGGAGACGGGGCTCTCCTCCTCCACCACGCCCAGGGCGCCCTGTTCCCAGAGGAAGTTGGTCAGGCCTTCGGAGGTTTCGGGCGAGGTCGGGACGGTGATCTGCCAGAAGGCCATCAACTGCCGAAGAGCTTCTTCATCCGATCGAGGAAAGAGGAGAGCAGCGGGCCCGAGGACGCCGTCGATGTCTCGCGGAGCTCTTCGAGGAGCTCCCGCTCCCGCTGCGAGAGCTTCTTCGGCACCTCGATGACCACCTCGTAGACCGCATGGCCGTGCCCCCGCCCCCTGAGGTGGGGCATCCCCTTACCCTTGAGCGTCAAGCGCTGGCCCGGCTGGGTGCCGGGCGGCACCGTCAGCCGCGCCTTGCCATCGAGCACGGGCACGTCGACCTCGTCTCCGAGGCAGGCCTGGGGATAGGTCAGTGGCAGCGCGCAGACGAGGTCGGCGCCCTGGCGCACGAAGATTTCGTGAGGCCGGATTTGGAGCAGCACGTAGAGGTCGCCCGGTGGGCCGCCGTTGAGACCACCTTCTCCCTCGCCCGAGAGGCGCAGCTGGTTGCCGTCCTCGATCCCTGCGGGGATCGTCACCGTGAGCAGTCGCTCGCGCGCCACACGGCCTTCGCCACGGCAGCCCGCGCACGGGTGGCGGTTGACGCGGCCCGCGCCTCCACAGGCCGGGCACGGGCGCGCGACGGTGAGGAAGCCCTGGGAGAAGCGGACCTGTCCCTGGCCGCGGCAGGTCCCGCACGTTTCGGGTGTGGTGCCGGGCCCCTGGCCCGAACCGCGGCAGGCCTCGCAGGTCTCGTGGCGGGGCATCTGGAGCTTGGTCTCGAGCCCGTGCGCAGCCTCCTCAAGCGAGATATCGAGCCGGTACTGAAGGTCTTCGCCGTGCCGTGCGCGCGTGCGGCGCGCTCCGCCGCCGCCGCCGAAGAACCCCTCGAAGAGGTCCTCGATGATGGTGCCGAAGCCGACGTCGCCGGGGCCGCCGCCGGACCCAGGGACGGTGCCGAAGCGGTCATAGTGCGCGCGCTTGTCCGGATCGGAGAGCACGGCGTACGCCTCGCTGATTTCCTTGAAGCGCTCCTCGGCCCGAGCGTCACCCGGGTTCTTGTCAGGGTGGTGCTGGCGGGCGAGGGTGCGGTAGGCCTTCTTGAGTAGGGCGTCGTCGGCGCCCCGGCCGACGCCGAGGACCCCGTAGTAGTCCTTGGACGCCACGCTAGGACGGGTCGGGGATCGAGGCCACGGTGACCATGGCCGGGCGGAGGACGCGCCCGTTGAGGAGATAGCCGCGCGCCGTTTCGTCCACCACCGTGCCCTCGGGCCGGCCCTGGGCGGGCACGCGCGCGATGGCCTCGTGCCGCTCGGGGTCGAAGGGCTGGCCGACGGAGGGGAAGGGGGTCACGCCGAACTTCTCCAGCACGCGCAGGAGCTCGCGCTGGGTCAGCTCCACCCCGGCCGTGACGGCTGCCGCCGCGGGCTCGCCGCGGGCCGCCTGGAGCGCCCGCTCGAAATTGTCGAGGATCGGCAGGATCTCGCGCAGGAGCGACTCGTTGGCGTAGCGCGTGTACTCCTCCCGCTCGCGGGCGGCACGCTTCCGGGAGTTGTCGAACTCGGCGGCGGCCCGGAGGTAGCGGTCGCGGTGCTCCTCGGCCTCGCGCGTCTTGGCTTCGAGGGCGTCGCGGAGGCGCCGGATCTCTTCCTCGGGCTCTAGGACCAGCGCGTCGCCGTCAGGATCCAGGATGTCGTCGCTCATCATACGAGAAAGTATAGCAGACGGGAGCCGGTTGACTGCGGCCGGCACCGGATCAGGATGGAAGGTACAGCTCTCTCTGCACCCGGGACAACGAGTCGGAGACGAGCCGCGCGGTCTCGTCCACGATGGTGATGATGTCGCCGTAGGCCATGCGTCGCGGCCCGACCACCCCCAGCACGCCCAGCACCTGACCGCGGTAGGTGTACGTGGAGGTGATGAGGCTGCACTCGCGCATCTCCTCGACCGGATTTTCCCCTCCGATCAGGACCTGCACGCCCCGCTCCTCGGCCATGCGCGTCAGGAGGTCCACGAGGCGGGCCTTGTCCTCGAAGGCCTTGAGCAGCCCGCGCATGGTGGCGACGTCGCTGAAGTCGGGGTGGTCGAGCACGTTGATGGCGCCGCTGATGTAGAGGTTGCGGTCGCGCAGCAGCCCGACGATCTGGTCGAGAACGCCTCGGCTTCTGGTCCAGAGCGGGTCGAGCGGGTCGGCCGGGCGCTCGATGTCGTCGAGGATGGCCTGGAAGGTCTTGCCGCGGTAGCGCCGCGTCAGGGTCCGACCGATCTCCCGCAGCTCCTCGACGCCCGGGCGGGGCAGCGGCGTGAGAGCGCGGGCCGTGACCCAGCCCGTATCCGTGACGACCACGGCCAGTGCGCGGTCCTCGCCCAGGCCGACCAGCTCGATCCGGTCCAGCGCGGTGCGGCGGAGCGGCGGGGCGAGGAGCATCCCGGTCATGTGCGTGCCGTCCGAGAGGCGCGTGGGTGTCTCCGACATGAGCCGCTCGCCCGCGTCCGCCGGCGGGGCGGCGGTGTCTGTGGCTTTGGCGCCGGCCGGGGCGGCCTTCCATGGCACCTCGCCCAGGGCGGTGACGTAGAAGCGGTAGGCCTTGTCCGTCGGTACGCGGCCGGCCGACGTGTGAGGGTGGGTGAGAAAGCCCTGCTCCTCGAGGTCGGCCATGGCATTGCGGATGGTCGCCGGCGACAGCCCACGGACGTGGCGGCGCGAGACGGAGCGCGATCCCACGGGCTGGGCGGTCTCTACGTATTCCGCGATGACAGCCAGGAGCACCTGCCGCAGGCGCTGGTCGAGTACGGGCGGAGCCATGGTGGCCGTATCGTACCCGATTAAAGGAGATCGATGAAGAGCGCGTCCGAGAGGAGAAAGCCCGCCTCGGTCAGGCAAACACGTCCCTCGCGCTCCACGAGGAGCCCGCGCTCCCGCCACGCCTCGAGCGTGGACTGGAGCCGCGCCGGTCCCAGCGCAGCACGCTCGTCGAGCCACTCGGCCGGGACGCCGTCGCCGAGCCTGAGACCCAGGATCAGGCGCTCGGCCATGCGCTGGCGCGGCGTCAGCGTCTCGTGCGTCCCGACGGGCGGCTCACCGCCCGCGACCATGGCGCCGTAGCGCTCGACGGACTTGACGTTGCCGTAACGCACGTCGCCCAGGAACCCGCAGGCGCCCGGGCCCAGGCCCAGGTACTCCTCGGCGCGCCAGTAGATCTGGTTGTGCGTCGAGCGGTGCCCCGGGCGGGCGTAGTTGGAGACCTCGTAGTGCTCGAAGCCCGCCTCCGCCGCGAGCTGGGTGAGCCGCGTGTACTGCGCGGTCACCGTGTCCTCCGGCGGCATTCCGGTGATACCGGCTGCGTGCCAGAGACTGCCTTCGTCGAGCGTCAGCGCGTAGGCCGAGAGGTGATCGGGCCCCCAGCCGAGTGCGCCGTTGACCGTCTCCTCCCAGGTCGCGAGGTCGAGCGCCGGCAGGCCGTAGATCAGATCGACGCTGACGTCCTCGAAGCCGGCGGCGCGGGCGGCGTCGAAAGCCTCGCGCGCCTGCGCGGCCGTGTGGAGCCGGTCCAGCGTCGGCAGGATTCGGTCGTCGAGGCTCTGAACGCCCAGGCTGATGCGCGTGACACCGGCCCGGCGATAGCCCGACAGCCGATCGAGGCTCACGCTCTCGGGATTGCACTCGACCGTGATCTCGGCGCCGGCCTCGATGCCGAAGCGCGCCCGGAGGCGATCGAGGATCTCCGCCATCGCCTCTGCCGGCAGCAGCGAAGGCGTGCCGCCGCCGAGGAAGACGCTGCGAAGGTCGACGGCACCCGCCCACGGGGCGCGGGCGACGAGATCCATCTCGCCCAGGAGCGCCGGGAGGAAGCGCGCGACGGCGCCGGGCGACTCCGGCGCCGTATTGAACGAGCAATACCCGCACCGCTTCGTGCAAAACGGCACATGCACATACGCCCCAATCGACCGCGCCCGCGGCACCCACGACGTGAGGTCACTCATCCCAGCCTCCCGCGGGCGCAGGGTGGCGAGAAGGGGTCAGATGCGAGGCGGCGCCCGAAGGCCGCAGGCGAGGCGTAGCCCGGCTACGTTGAGCCTGCGGCCGAGGGCGCCCCAACATGTAACTACGTCTGGGTCGCAGATGGGCCCTTATCGGCAGCCTGCCTACGGTAGCCAGTTCCCAAGACGAGTCCAGCGTGGCCAGTGACTCTCCCCGTTCCACGACCAGTAGATCAGGAAGGCCTTGCCGCGGATCTTCTCGCGTCGGACGAACCCCCAGTAGCGACTGTCCTGCGAGTTGTCCCGGTTGTCGCCCATGACGAAGTACGAGCCGGGCGGCACCACGAGCGGGCCGCAGCCGTAGAGGTAGCCGCAGTGGCCCGACGGGACGGCGGGGATCGAGCCGGGTCGAACGTAGGGCTCCTCGATCGGCCGCCCGTTGAGCATGACGCGATTGTCCTGCACCTGCACCGTGTCGCCCCCGACGGCGATGACGCGCTTGATGAAGTCGCGGCTCTCGTCGTTGGGGTACTTGAACACGACGACGTCGCCGCGCTCCGGCGTGCGGAAGCCCGGCAGGTGGACGTCCGAGAACGGCAGCTCGGCGCCGTAGAGGAACTTGTTGACGAGAATGTAGTCGCCCACGAGCAGGGTGTCCATCATGGAGCCCGACGGGATGGTGAAGGCCTGCACTCCGGCCTGGCGGATCACGAGCGCCAGCAGCACGGCGATGAGGATGGCCTCGGCGTACTCGCGGACGAGCGACTTGCGGCGTGCGGGGGCCCCCGCCTCGACGGGCGCGGGCGCTTCGGGTTGGGTCTCGGTGGGGCTCATCCGACGCTCAGCTCTTGAGGACCGACAGGAACGCCTCCTGCGGCACCTCGACCTTGCCGACCTGCTTCATGCGTTTCTTGCCCTCCTTCTGCTTCTCGAGCAGCTTGCGTTTTCGCGAGATATCGCCGCCGTAGCACTTGGCGGTGACGTTCTTGCCCATGGCCTTCACGGTCTCGCGGGCGATGACCCGGCTGCCGATGGCCGCCTGGATGGCGACCTCGTAGAGCTGCCGCGGGATGACGGCTCGGAGCTTTTCCGCCAGCGCCTTGCCCTTCTCGTAGGCCTTCTCGTGGTGGACGATGACGGAGAGCGCGTCCACGGGGTCGCCGTTGAGGAAGATGTCGAGCTTGACCATGTCCGACTCGCGGAACTCGAGGAAGTCGTAGTCGAAAGACGCGTAGCCCTTCGAGATGGACTTGAGCCTGTCGTAGAAGTCGACCACGATCTCGGAGAGCGGGAAGTCGAACTGGATGTGACAGCGCTTGCCCAGATACTCGAGCGACTTGTGCTCGCCCCGCTTCTCCTGAGCGAGCTTGTAGATCTCGCTCATGAACTCCGTCGGCACGAGGATGGAGCCGCGGACGTAGGGCTCCTCGATCCGCTCGATCTTGTCCTGCGGCGGCAGCTTGGACGGGTTGTCGATCTCGATGGTCTCGCCTCGGGGTGTGACTATGCGGAAGCGCACGCTCGGGGCCGTGACGATCAGCGAGAGGTTGAACTCGCGCTCGAGCCGCTCCTGGACGATCTCGAGGTGGAGCATGCCGAGGAAGCCGCAGCGGAAGCCGTAGCCGAGCGCGAGCGAGGTCTCGGGCTCGAAGTTGAACGCGGAGTCGTTGAGGCGCAGCTTCTCGAGCGCGTCCCGCAGGCCTTCGTACTCGGTGTCCTCGATGGGGTAGAGACCGGCGAAGACCATCGGCTTGGCGTCGCGGTAGCCGGGGCAGGGCTCGGCCGTCGGCTTCAGCACGTCGGTGATCGTCTCGCCCATCTTCGCGTCGGCCACGCGCTTGATGGAAGCCGTGAGAAAGCCGACCTGGCCCGCGCTGAGCTCGTCGACCGCACGCATGTCGGGGGCGAAGACGCCGACCTGCTGGACCTCGTACGTCTTGCCGTTCGACATCAACAGGACCCGCACCCCCGCCCGCACGCGCCCGTCGATCAGCCGGACGTAGACGACGACGCCCTGGTACGAGTCGTAGAAGGAGTCGAAGACGAGCGCCTTGAGCGGCGCCTCCGCGTCTCCCTTTGGTGGCGGGATGCGGCTCACGATGGCTTCCAGCACCTCGGGCACGCCCGTGCCGTGCTTGGCCGAGATCGTGAGCGCAGCGTCGCCGTCGAGCCCCAGGATCTCGGTGATCTGCGCCCGCGTGCCGGGGACGTCGGCCGCCGGCAGGTCGATCTTGTTGATGACCGGGATGATATCGAGCCCGCCGTCCAGCGCGAGGTAGAAGTTGGCCAGCGTCTGGGCCTCGACGCCCTGGCCCGCGTCCACGATCAGGAGCGCGCCCTCGCACGCGGCCAGCGAGCGCGACACCTCGTAGGAGAAGTCCACGTGGCCGGGCGTATCGATCAGGTTGAGGGTGTACTCGTGACCGTCGCGCGCCGCGTACAGGAGGCGCACGGTGTGGGCCTTGATGGTGATGCCGCGCTCTTTCTCGAGGTCCATCGAGTCGAGGACCTGTCCCACGGCTTTCTTGGCGTCCATGGTGCCGGTGAGGGACAGCAGACGATCCGCCAGGGTGGACTTGCCGTGGTCGATGTGGGCGACGATGGAGAAGTTGCGGATGCGGTCCGTGGTCATCTGCCTCAGGATATCACGCGCTGAGCCGCGATGCGTCAGCGGACGAGGCGGGCGTGCGAGGCCACGACGGCGCCGTCCTCGAGCACGACGCCGGGGCCGACGTGGGCGTGCTGGCCGATGCGGACGTCGGCGCCGACGATGCAGTCGCGGAGCACGGGGCCGGCGCCCACCGAGGCGCGCTCCCCGAGAACAGGGCCCCCGAGGGTG
>Ga0080064_1005255_pt1 | contig 15453 bp, 11 predicted proteins | sample Subgrocontami54m_FD_69260 | JGI IMG/M metagenome (GOLD analysis project Ga0080064, IMG submission 69260) | Subsurface groundwater microbial communities from S. Glens Falls, New York, USA - GMW46 contaminated, 5.4 m (SPADES assembly) (version 2) ...
GTCGACGACCGACCGCGAATCGGTCGGGAGGGATCCAGCGTGGCGTTGTTGATCCGGTAGAATCCGATCACCGGTGCGCTGCGCCAGCGGAACGTGGAGCCGACCGCGAAACCCTTCAGCGCGCCCTCGCGCGGCAGTTGGTAACGGCCGACGAAGTTCGTCTGCCATTCGTAGACTTTGGACTGCTTGATTCCGATGACCCGCCGGTCGTCGCTTTCCTCGGCCTGGATCCGCTGCACGAGGTCACCGACAGTCGCGCCATCGGCCAGGCTGCTCGTCAGCCGCGTGGCCGCCGCCGCCTGCCACGTCGGATAGTTTTCCGCCAGGTATTTAAACAGCGCGGCGCCGTGCGCCTCGAGCACGCTGATGTTGCGGCTCGCGTTCGCCATCAAGCGGAGGTTCTTCGTGGCATTTGCGACGAGCTGGAATTCGACGCCGTAGGTCTTCTGGTTCTTGAGATCCGTCCAACTCGTGTCGGGCCGGCGCGCCGGATTCACGACTTCCCAGATCGAATTCATCCACGCCGCCTTCCGGCCGCGCAGCGAGCTGTCGAGCAGGTTCGTTTGCTGCGTCTCGAAATAATCGAACGACCCGGAGATCTTCTGGTCGAGCAGGTTGAACTTTACACCGGTGTCGAGCCCGCGCCCCGCCTGCGGCGGGATGAGGTCGCCGTAGATCGTCCGGTTCGACTGGTTGAACGCGCGGAAGTTGATCGCGCGGTTGTAGAAGAGGCCGAGGTGCGGGCTGACGTTGACCACCACGCCGTAGAGGTAGGGTCGGCCCACGGCCTCGAGCGCGGGGGCCGCGGTGCCAGAGTGCGCATCGCCCCACACGCCGCGCGCGTCCTTCACGTAGTTGACCTGCGTCACCAAAATCTCATCGCGGCGAATGCCGCCGGTGAGCGCGATCAAATCGTCGAGCAACAGCGCCTGGCCGGCGAACGAATACGAGACGGTCCGGGTGAAATTGTTGCGCGGCGTGCTCGAAACGCGTTCCCAGCCGCTCTGGATGCCGTTGCCGCTTGCCGGCGCGAAGTCTCCGGCAAAGTGGTTTTCCGCACCGGTGAAGTACCAGCGGCGGCGGACGAAGTTGCGCGTGTCGCTCAGATCGCGCACCGCCGAGAGCGGTGTTTCGTTCGTTTCCGCGTACTGCTCGAGAAACTGGTGCACGGCCTCGTTGTTGTAGAGCCCGCCGAGTGAGACGCGCCCCAGCGGACGGTTGAAGACGCGGAGGTGGCTGAAGTCCTTCTCGTAGGTCAGCGTGGCGCGCAGCTGATTGATGTCGGTCGCAATGTGCTGCTCGGTCGGCCGAATCTCGGTGTAGGGCCGACCGACGTTGGGATTGGGCGTGCCGTTCGGGAGCTGGGCGTTGGGGTCGACTTGAAGCGCGACAACGTTGCCGTCGGTCTCACGATTGAAACGGTAGCCGTGGTCGTGGCGGCCGCCCAGCTCGAGGTGGAGCGTCGGCGCCAGCCGCTGCTGGAACATCACCGTGTAGTTTTCGTTATCGAGCGTCATCCGGTCGCCGTTGCCGACGAGGTTCGTATCCAGCGGCACGACGCGGTTCGGGGTGCCAAGGCCGTAGCTGAGCTTGCTTTCGCGCACGCCGCGAATGCTCGGCCGCGCGCCGAACGCCATGCTCGCCCAGTCCATCACGCCAATGCCCGGGATCACGACGGGATAGCCGTTGCCGGATTGAAACTCCCAGCCGGGATTCGCCGCCGTGTTGCGCGCGACCGCCTTGATCGGCGCACCCGATGACGCCCACAGATTGTACCAGTCGTAGTACTCGTAAGGCCGCGGGATCTGCGTGCGCTGGTGGTTCGACTCGGCGTTCAGGTGGAAGACGGAATTGCGCAACGGCTGCCACGTCAGCGTGCCGTAAGCCGAGTCGCGGCGGTTGTACGACGGCTTGATGTTGCTGCCGCGATCGTCGTGCAGCAGGTCGAGGCGCAACGCGAGCTTCCGCGGCCGCAGCACGAGATTGGCGTCGAGCGCCGTGCGGAAACTGTCGAACGAATCGACGCGAACCTCGGCCCGGTACGAATTCTTCGTGGGTTCGGCGCGGTTGCTGGTCACGTCGAGCGCGCCGCCGGGATTGCCGATGCCGAAGAGGATCGAGTTCGGCCCGCGCGTGAACGTCATCCGCGACGTGTTGTACGAATCGACCGGAAAGCCGGCGCTGAAGAAATTGGTCGAGAGCGAGTCGGAGCGGTAGCCGCGCACGTAGAAGGGGCTGCCGGTGCGCAGCCCGTTCGCCGTCGCGTCGCCCTCGTTGCTCCCGTACGAGAACGTGCTCGGCAGGAAATCCACCACGTCGAAGAAACTCGTCGCGCCGATATCGTGCAGAAAATCCGGCGTGATGATTGTCATCGCCGACGCGACGTTCTTCGTCTGCGTCCGCAGCCGCGTCCCGGAAAGCGTTTCCGCCGGCGCGTAGCCGGTGTCGTCATCGGGACTCACGACAAACGGCGAGAGCTCGATCGTCTCGCTCTTTGCCGGATCGCTCGCGGCGGCGGTCGCGGGTGCCGGCACGGCCTGCGCGAGAACCGTCACGGGACACAGCGCCACAAAAAAAGCCGGCAGGAGAGCCGGCCGAAACGAACGGATTGACCGAAACGCGCGGGTTTTCATCTGGTGTGACGGGCACGCGGGAACGTGTGAGGTCGGCACCACCAAGCCATGATCACCACGCCAACCAGGGAAAGTGGCAAATCAAAACCGGAAACCGCTCCGAGTGATCGGTCAGCGTAGCGCCGGCATCCTGCCGGCAAGATGCCGGCGCTACGCTCTGGCCGCTGCGATCACCGACAACCGGCCGATGCGCCCGAAACGTTCTCGCGGCGGCTGGCCGCGCGAGGCATCAATGTGCGAGTGATGCGTCCAACTTCCACGAGGCGCGGTCTATCGGTGGGCGCGGTGCCCTCACCGTGCGGCCCGCGTTCGCCACCGGATTCCCGCGGGGTGAGGGCACGCCGCCTACAGGCAATCGCCTCGGTGGCAATGGCGGCGTGTTTCACCCTCGCCGGCTGCGTCACCCAGCCGCCGGCGCCGGGAGCACGGCATCCCACGCTGGAGCGGAAGATCGTCGTGGGCTACCAGGGCTGGTATCGCGCACCGGGTGATGGCGCGGAGATGGGCTGGTGGCATTATCGCGCGCCGCGGACGAACACGTTCGCGCCGGGCAACGTGGGCGTCGACTACTGGCCCGATGTGTCGGAGCTCACGCCGGCCGAGCGGTTCGCGACCCCGCTGCGGCATGCAGACGGTTCGACGGCGTACGTGTTCAGTTCGCACAACGCGGCGACGGTTGACCGGCACTTTCAGTGGATGCGGGCACACGGGATCGACGCGGCGTTTCTGCAGCGGTTCTCGTCGCCGATGGTGCCGGACACCGAGCGTGCGCGCCTGCACCGGCGCGCCGCCGACAACGTGCTGCGTTACGCGCTCGCCGCGGCCGAACACCACGGCCGCGGCTTAGTCGTGATGTACGACCTGTCCGGCCTGCCCGCCGGCGCGATGGATGCCGTGGAGCGCGACTGGCGGCATCTCGTGGACGAACTGAACGTCCGCCGCAGCCCGGCGTATCAGTTTCATGGAGGCAAGCCGCTGGTCGTGGTGTGGGGCGTCGGCTTCAACGACCGGCGGGCCTACACGCTTGAAGAATGCGCCAGCTTGATTCGGTTCCTGAAAGACGACCCGCGTTATGGCGGCAACACGGTGATGCTCGGAATTCCGTCCTGGTGGCGGGAACAGAAGAACGACGCCTCGCGCGACCCGCGACTGCACGAGATCCTGCGACTCGCGGATATCCTGTCGCCGTGGACGCCCGGCCGCTATCGCACGCTCGCGGCAATCCGGCAGCACGCGGAAAAGCTCTGGCTGCCCGACCGGGCGTGGTGCACCGAACGCGGGATCGGCTACATGCCGGTGGTGTTCCCGGGGTTCAGCTGGCAAAACCTGAAAGGCGTGAGCAACCAGATCGATCGCCTCGATGGCCGGTTCCTCTGGGAGCAGTACCGGCTGCTGGCGAATCATGGCTTCACGACGATTTACCAGGCGATGTTCGACGAGATGGACGAGGGCACGCAGATTTTCAAAGTGACCAGCGATCCACCCGTCGGGACCCACCTGCTTTCGTACGCGCCGCTGCCAAGCGATTATTACCTCCGGCTCGTCGGCCGGGCCGCCGGGTATTTCCACGCGGGCCGCACCCTGCCGGAACGGATCCCGGACTTCCCCGGAGCACCGGAAATCAACGCGTATTTGCGGAGCAAGGACGACGAGATCTACCGTGCCGCGGAGAGCGAGCCGCCCGTCGGCGCGGCGGCCGAGGTGCGATAACTGATCGACGCGACCACCGGCCGTCAGCGAACGCGATCAGGAGATCGCGTGCCGCTCGGCCCGACCGCATCGCCAAACACGACGTCATTATTGAAATGCACATACCTGGAGGGCCCGCCTCCGTGCGGGCCGCGGACGACACGGAGGTCGTCCCTCCAAGTGTGTCCAAATTACTAGAGACGCTTTGTATATCGTTCAGCTCACCCCGGCGGGAACGCCGGCGGTGCTGGCATCGCGATCGTCGCCGGCGAACGGGCTGCGCGTCAGGGCCGCCGCGGCGGCCGCTTTGGGGGGAAACGTCTTCTTTACCCAGTCGGTCACCAGCGAGTTCGGCCGATAGGGCGAGCCGGCACGCTTCGCGACCACCCCGCGCAAGCCGAGTTGCATCGCGGCCGCGAGTGCGTTGTCGGGGTTCCCGTCGGCCAGCGGCGAAAGTACGATCGGCGTGCCCTGGACGATCGAGGCCAGCAGCAGTCGCCGGCACAGCAGCGAAAAGCCCCGCGTGTCCTTCCCTTCGTCGGCCAGCAGGTCATAGACGAGGAGCGCGAAGCCGGCATGGCAGAAGTCGTCGGCGATTTCCGCCAGCCGCTGCAAAGCGGGCGGCGGGAAAGATTCGAGATAAAGAATTTCGCCGTCCAAAACCACGCTGCCCGCCCGGAGCTTGGCCACGGACGCGGCGATTTGCGGGAAACGGTTGGTGAGTTCACGGCCATCGCGGGAAACCAGGAGCACGCCGGCATCGCGTTTGACGGCGCGCACGCGTTCTCCGCCCCAGCAGAATTCGTAAATCCAATCCTCGCCGCGCGGCAAATCGGCGATCTCCTTCGGCAGCAGCGGCGGCGCCAGAGGGGGAATTCTCACGCGTCCATCGGAGTAGGGGTCGAACATTGACCTCAGTGGACATGACCCCGCCTGCGGGGTGGCACCAATTGGGTATAACACCGGAGGAACTCTGCCGGATCATGGTTCGCGCGGGCCGGAAAGTAGTAGCGCACCCCGGTCTTCATCAGCCCCGTCAACCGATGCGTGGCGCAAACCCTCGTATTTCGAGCACGCTCAGGTAGAGCGTGCCACGGCTTTGCCCCCGCATGCGTTGCCTTGCGCGCAAAAAAACCGGCGGGCGCTGCGCCCGCCGGAACTACTCACCACACAAATTCCAAGCGCGCGTGGTTCAGAACACCGTGTGCGGGTACACGCTGCGCACGATCGTCGTCATCGTTTGCACCGAGGGGTACTTGATGAGGTAGCGGTGCGCCCCCAGCTCGATCGCGCGCTGCATCGTTTCCGGCTCGCTGCTGTTCGAAAGCACCACAATCGTCAGCGGGCCGAGGCCCGGTTGCTTCCGCGCCCACTCGAGGAAACCAAAACCACCGAGTCCGCGCATGTTCAGGTCGAGGAACAGCAGCCGCGGACAGCGAATCCGCGCGGCCGGCGTGCCGAACCGATGGCCGCCGAGATAGTTCACGATTTCGGAACCGTCGTCGAAGACCTTCACCGGATGGGGCGTGCCGGTCTTCTTGATCAGCCGCTGGACGAAGAACACGTCATCATCATCGTCGTCGGCCACCAGGATGGGCTGTAATTCATCGCCGGGCCGCACGCTGGTAGGCGACGGCAAGGCCGGCGCGACCGCACCGCCGACCCCGCTGCGGCCGTAAAGGGGTGAAACCAACGAATGATCGAGCGAAACAGCGGCGGCGCCGCGAACTTCGGGGGCAGGGATGGTTTCCATGAGCGAGACAGCGTTGACATTAAGCATGGCGGGATGGCTGACCGCCGCTGGGACAGGTGGTTCGACGCGAATGGGTCGGGTCTTGACCCACTGCGGGATGGGGTGGAGCTACGCGGTGGACGGCGGGCGCTTGAACTATCGCCCCGGCATGAGAAGAGTGCCGAGCCTCGTGCCTACACCGCATCCCGCCATCGGTTTCCGCGTTTCCCCCCGCCGGCCGCAGTCGGCCGGCGCACGGCTCCGCCGGCTGTCGCCACTTTTTCATTACACAGTCCTCCTGGCCTGGGCCGTGGCCCCACCGGCCGGCGCGGCGGTGCCGCCGCCCGAGACCTTCGCCTTCGCCGCGCTCGGTTGCCTGCCGTACTCGCGGACGCCGGCCGCGGCCGAAGGCTTCGGCCGCGTGATCGCCGAAATCAACCGGCAGGCGCCCGCCTTCACCGTTCACCTGGGCGACATCCTGGGCAGCGATGAGCGTTGCACGGACGAATTGCTCGCGCAGCGGCGGGCGGACTTCGATCGGTTCACGAGCGCGCTCGTCTACACCCCGGGCGACAACGAGTGGACGGATACGCACAACGCGAAGGCGGGCGGTTATGTTCCGACCGAGCGGTTGGCGCGCCTGCGCCGCTTGTTTTTTGCCGAGGAACGCAGCCTCGGGCAAAAACCGATTGCACTGGCCTCCCAGCGGCACGACGCGCGCTTCGCCGAATTCGTCGAAAACGCGCGATGGACCCGCGGCGGGGTGGTCTTCGCGACGGTCCACGTCGTCGGCAGCAAGAACAACCGGCAGGCCGCCGTCCCCGGCGCGATGGACGAGTGGCGGCGGCGCGACCTGGCGAACGAAGCCTGGCTGCACGCGACCTTTGCCGACGCCACGGCGACGAATGCGCCGGGCGTCGCGTTGTTCTTCCAAGCCGATCCTTTCGAGGCGGACAAGGACCGCGGCGGCTACGAGCCCGGCTTCGAACGATTTCTCGTGACACTGGAAAAGGAGGCGCGCGCCTACGGCCGGCCCGTGCTGCTCGTTCACGCCGACGAACATCGCTACCGGCTCGAGGTGGGGATGCGATTCAACCGCGATGCGCCGCCCATCCCGAATGTCACGCGGCTCGAGACCTTCGGCGCGGTGAACATGCACGCCGTCATCGTCACGGTCGACCCCGGATCAGAACAGGTGTTTTTGCCCGCCGCACTGATCGTGCCGGGCAACGCGCTCCCGGTGCTGCCGCGGCCCAAGACGCTCGCGCGCCAGCGGTAAATGCCGGGTGCCACGCGACCTCCGGGCGCGTTCGCGTTTGAGTCGGGGTCGACGGCGGACGGCGGTGGCCGACCGCCCGGGAGCCGCCGCCGCCGGCGCGCATCTCCCGGTTGACGGTTTTAGCAGCGGGACCGGCGGAGCGTAGCGCCGGCATCTTGCCGGCATTCGTTGGAGCCGGCTGGAAGCCGGCGCTACTTTCCAGCCGACAACCGGGAGATGCGCCGCCGCCGCCGGCGCTCCCGACAAAACTCTTGTCAGCCGGCCGGGCGGGCGTTGGCCTTGACGGCTTTCCACCGAATTCTCCAACCGGTTACTCACCGCCTGCCTCTCCACGCCGCGCTCCACCCTCGCCAACCTCATGGACCGCACGATCAAAATCGCTCTCGCCGGGGCCGGCATGTTCGGCGGCGACGTTCATCTGCGCGCCTACGCCGACCTCCAGCGCTTCGGCATCGCCGGCCAGCTCGCGCGGGTCGGGTTGGACCACTGGACGCGGGATCTCGCGGCGGTGAAGTTCGAGCTGGTAGCGGTCGCGACGCGCTCGGAGGCGTCGGCCCGGCGTTCCGCCGCGGCGTTCAAACAATGGACCGGCCACGAGCCGCGGGCGTACTTCGGCGAGGCGCCGTGGCACGACATCCTGCGGGATTTTCCGGATCTGGACGTGATGGCGGTGGCGACCCCGGATCACCTGCACACGCAGCCGATTCTCGCGGCGCTCGCCCGGGGCGCGCACGTGCTGACCGAGAAGCCGATGTGCCTGTCGACGGCGGAGGCCGATCAAATCATCGAAGCCGCGCGGGCAAAGAACCGGATCGTCGCGGTGGACATGCACAAGCGCTACGATCCCGATCACCTGCGGGTGCGCGACGACATCCGGAAGCGGATCGGGGAGCCGTTGTACGGCACCGCCTACCTCGAGGAACCGCTGGAAGTCTCGACGAGCACTTTCAAGTGGGTCGAGTCGAGCGACCCGTTCAGCTACGTGGGCCCGCACTGGACGGACCTGATTTACAGCTATTACCGGAGCAAGCCCGCCTCGCTCACCGCGGTCGGCCAGAAGAAGCGGCTGAAGCGCGACGGGATCAACGCCTACGATGCGGTGCAGGTGCGCGTGGATTTCGAGAACGGGATGAGCATCAATTTTCACAACAACTGGATCACGCCGCCCGAATTCGAGGGGCCGGTGAACCAGGGTCACGAAATCGTGGGGGCCGACGGCAAGGTGGAGAGCGACCAGCAGTACCGCGGCTTCCGCTGGTGGAACCGCGGCGGGGCCTCGCGCACGGCGAACAATCATTTCACGCGCGACGTGGCGCGCACGGACGGGACGTGCGCGTATGTCGGATACGGCGTCGACAGCCTGACCGTGGGCCTGGTGGCGGTGGCGCGCGTGAAGTTCCACGCGGAGACGCGCGACGCCCTGGCGGCCCTCTACCCGACGGCGGAAGACGCGCGGATCACGGTCGCGATCGTCGACGCCGCCGCGCGGGTGCGCGATCTCAACTTCAAGTACCTCAACGAGGGCAAGGGCGCGCCGGTCACGGCGCGGTTCGGCGCGGAGGGGATCACGATTGTCGACCCGACGCGCGCGGCCGAAGGCGCCGACCAGGTTTTTCAGCGGATCTATACCAAGCCGATATAAACCCAATTATTCGCGGCTGTTTTGGAGGGCCCGCCTCTGCGCGGGCCGCGGACGACACGGAGGTCGTCCCTCCATGTAACGTTATCGCGTAACCCTTAACCACCACTCCCATGGGCAAAGAATTCAGCATCACGCCGCGCGACGTCGCGCCGGTCGAAACCAAGTATCGGCGGATCGCCACCCAGCTGCCCCATCCCGATTCCGTCGCCACGCTGGAGAAGCTGCGCAAATTCGAGCCGCAGTCGATGCGCGGCCAGCCGCCGCTCGTCTGGGAGCGCGCCGAGGACATCTTCGTTTACGACAAACACGGCAACCGCTGGCTCGACTGGTCGTCGGGCGTGCTCGTCACGAACGCGGGCCACGGCGCTCCCGAAATCCGCCAGGCGATCGTCGACCAGGTGAACAGCGGCCTGCTGCACAGCTACGTGTTTCCGAACGAGGAGCGCGCCGCGCTGGTGGAAACGCTCGCCGGCGTCGCGCCCGAGGGCTTGCAGAAGGTTTTCCTCCTCACCACGGGATCGGAAGCGACCGAATGCGCGATCAAGCTGAGCCGCGCGCACGGCATCAAGGTGGGCGGCAAGAAAAAGATCGGCATCATCGGCTGGGAGCGCGGCTTTCACGGCCGGACGCTCGGTGCGCAGCAGGCCGGCGGCATGGCCGGCCAGAAGGGCTGGATCGTCAACGAGGACCCGGCGATCATCACCGCGCCCTTCCCCGATGGCTACTGGCAGGAAGACACGCGGTTCGAGACGTTCCTCGCGACGGTGAAGGCCCGCGGCCTGAACCCGGAGAACGTCGCCGGCGTCATCATGGAAACGTACCAGGGCGTCGGACCCGATTTCGCGCCGGTGGAATTCGTCCGGCAGCTCGCGCAGTGGTGCCAGCAGCACGCCATCGTGCTGACCTTCGACGAAGTGCAGGCCGGCTTCGGCCGCACCGGCAAGTTCTGGGCGTTCGAGCATTATGGCGTCACGCCGGACCTGATCTGCTGCGGCAAGGGGATCAGCAGCTCGCTGCCGCTCTCGGCGGTGATTGGTCGCGAGAGCATCATGGACCAGTTTGCGCCCGGATCGATGACGAGCACGCACACGGGCAATCCGGTGTGCTGCGCCGCCGCGCTCGCCAGCGTGAGGAAAATCCTGCGGGAGAAACTGACGGAAAACGCGGCGAAGCTCGAACCGGTGCTGCTCGAGGGCATCAGGAAGATTCAGGCGCGCCACGCCGATGTGATCGGGCATGTGACCGCGCGTGGGCTCGTGGGCGGCCTGCAGGCGATCAAGCGTGGCACGAAGGAGCCGGACCACGACTTGGCGCACAGCATCATCGAGCGCTGTTTCCACAAGGGCCTGCTGCTGTTCGCCCCGGTGGGCGCGTGGGGCCAGACGGTGAAAATATCGCCGCCGCTCACGACCCCCGTCGAGGCGCTGCGCGAGGCGCTCGAGGTATTGTCGCAAGCGACCGACGAGGCGGTCGCCGCGCAGTACGGTTCGGCGGCCGCCGGCAAGCGTGCGATGGCGACAGCGTAGGCGCGCGCCGCCTTTTTCGCGGTCTGCGGCGTGAGCCGCGGGAGCACGGGTGCACAACCAGCCCTGCGCCCACGCACAGCGCTACGTCGCGGCCATTGCTCGACGCAACTCTCTGCGTTCGCCCGGTTGACTCAACGCATAGTCCCGCGCCAACGTCGTGGCCGAAGATAATAAGGAAGAAGAAAAAATCACGGGCCTATAGCTCAACGGTTAGAGCAGAGGACTCATAATCCTTTGGTTCTGGGTTCGAATCCCAGTGGGCCCACTACTGACTGACAGTGGTTACGCGAAATTTGGCACCGCGAAAAAATGCCGTCTTGTCGTCTAATTGACAAATGACCGGGCGTTCGTCGCCAGAATGCCCGCATTGGCCGTTTCCGTGCGATTAGAAGCGAAATCTGCACCGGTCGGCGCCCAAGTCGCTCCCGTACCCGCAAAAGACGTTTACGCTTACTCCGGGGCGATTCGGTTGCGCGGGGCAAGCCGGGGGGGGAGGTCACACATCTTCCGCCACACGTGACGGCCTGATACGTTGCCCGTCCGAGAGGTGATTTTCTCCAGTGCGTGGGCGCCGACGAAAATCGCCACCGCTGCGAAGCGTTTTGAAGGTGGCTCGTCGTCAACCAACCGCGAGGGTTGTGTTAATTGAATAGGACACGATCGAGCTTTGTGGGGGCGCTGCCAAAATGCCGCATCCCAAGAAGTCTGGATCCAGATGTGTCATTTTCGGTAACGCGGGAATTTCTCCAGCAGGGTAGGTATGTGTGAGGACGAATTCCAGCTCCACATGGGCCAGCGTCTGTCCTAGCAAACGTGCCTGCAACGCGCTTAAATCACACTCGGGCAAGTAGACATTTCCGGCATCGAACCTCTCCTTGTCGTCTGACGCGGGTTCTCGCTGCCACAGTCCGACAGCATTCTCAGGCAGTGGCCCGCCGACCTGCCATTTGCAATTTTCGGCGTCGCCGAACCAAAACGCGAAATTGATCGGCCAATTTCCTGCGAGACAGATGCGCCCAGCGTGCACGTTATCGGGGGCTCCGAGGGTCGATTCAGCCCAATGAATCGACGCTGAATGTCGGAATCCCGAATGTGTATGAATGCTTGTAACGAGATATTGGGCATGGGCGCAAATCTCGCACGGACGACTGGCCATCCTGCGCCAAGTGAAGTCCGGATTGAACCGCTCATGTTCGCTCGCGAGAAAGTGGTAAACGGTGGCTGGTTTCGAATATCCATCATAACGGAATTTACGTTCAGGCTCCGCTTCCCATCCCAGTTTTATTTGGCCCGCCGCCACCCCGCGGAGCAACTCCGCAAACCCGACCAAGCGATCTTTCCGGGAAGGCCAGCCCGATGTGATCCTGAAGCGCATCGAGAATCAAAGTCGGTCAGCTTTTCTGTCGGAAACCGTGGTTCACTTCGATTCCGGGCGTGTGACGCTGAAGTCCCATGAGTGGTGGTTGCGCTCGCTTCGAACAAACCATTGAACGCGGTTTACGGCATGTCGTGCAGTTCTGTCAACTTACACCCTACGGCCTGAAGCCGCATCGCCGTCGTGATGAGAATGTTCGTCTCTCCTTGTTGCTACCGACCTACGGGCACGGTTTCCGGAATACATTCATGATAACCGAAAAAGAACTGCCAGTTTCCGCGCGGAATGACGCGTGTGACGCGTTTCCCGAGACTTTCTCAAATCACGCGTTTAGGGAAACTTTTGCGAATGGCGTCACTCACGTCACCCCAGCAAAATGCCGAGCCAGCCGCGAGCGTCATTTGTCCTGTGCGGTCTTAGCCCACGGGCTTCGAGGTAATCGGCGAATCGTCGCACCCCGATGGCCATAGCGCCGTTTTCGCTGCACCAGTCCTGGTAATGCCCGCGGAGCTTGGCTGCGGTCGTAAACACGGCCGGGATCAACGTCGCCTCGATCAGCAGGTCCTCCCACCACTGCGCCAGCGTGTCCTGCTTTCTGCGATACTCCTCCGTTGCGGCTTCCACGTCGGCGGGTGCGGCAAGTCCGGCCCGGCCGCCGCCACGCTGCTGCCAGTCGAGGCAGCCGGCGACAGCCCACGCAAGCAAGGCAGAGCGTGCGTTGGGATCGCCGACGAGCGCGGCCTTAATCGCGGGGTCGCGGTGCGCCTTCGGGATTTCATGGAAGTGAAGTTTCAAAAGCCGGCGCCAGATGCCGGTGTCCTCCGCGTCCGTCTTTGGATCGAAGTTCGAGACAAGCCAGAGCTTCCACGTTTGCGGGAATGTAATTGGTGCCTGGTAGAGCGCGCGGGCGGTCAGCGGTTCGTTGCCGCTTAGCGTTTTTACGATGCCGGAATCAAGGCGGGCAGATTGGTCGCCCTCCGATGCATAAGCGAGGCGCGAACCCCGTAGGCGTATCAGGTCTGGCGATGCACCTCCCGGCGAGCGACCGTGCTTCGAGAGGCAAAATGATTCGAACGGCATTTTCACTGCATAGTCTCCGAGCATGGCAGCCAATCCTTCCAAAAGCGTTGTCTTCCCCCCGCCGCCGCCTCCCTGCACCAAGAACAACGTCTCCGTGCTGGCGTCCCCAGTCAGAGCTACGCCTGCGCATCGCCCGAGAAACCCGACGATGTCAGATGAGTGAGAGGCCAGGTGCGCGAGGAAGCTATCGAGTGCTGGGTGTTTTGCCTCCGGGTCGTAGCGGACCGGCGCCAGCTTCGTGAGCATGTCGTCACGGTGATGCGGAAAGAGTTCGCCGGTTTGCAGGTCCAGCGTGCCATTTTCGACGTTGAGCCGCCATGGGTCGCGATCCCAGGCTGCAACCGACGAAACGAGACGCGGATCGGAACGGGAGAGCTCCACGGCGGCACGCACGTGCGACGCGCTTTCAAGTGTGAGAGCTTCCCGGAGACGCTTGTCGCGCTCCTTGCCGGTGCTCCTAGCCGCTTTCTCGGTCCACAAGCGGGCGCAAGTCTTCGCCAGCTCGATCACCTGGTTCTCGCGGTCCTCCGCCCACCGCTTTTCGTCCCAAACGAGCCAACCAATTCCGGGCAGAAACCGGACCTGACTGGCATTCGCCACGGCGTAGCGGATCGAGGCATCGATATCCCTCGGGAATCCACGTGCTTCTATTGGCGCGCTCACCACGGACGGCCCTCCGAGTCGCGACGCGATCTTTGCTCAGCCGCGAGCAAGTTGAGTCCGCTGCTCAGATGAAGCCGCGCCCTGGCGAGATCGGCCGGGCTGCCCTCGCGGAGGGCCTGTTCCAATTGGGCGAGCTTGACGATGCCGTTCGCGCGTGTCCAAAATGGCACTACGCAATTGACGTGAACACCGGACTGACTTTGCTGGCTGCCAGATGTTTGTTTTGCCGGCCTGTCCCCCGACGGCCGGCTTCTTTCTGGAGTCATTTAGCGGCTCTCCTTTCTTCGGATTTTTAACGCGGCAGGATGCGATGGGCGGCTTCGAACTGCTCAACAGCGGAGACCGCGACCCTCAAGCGGCCGCCGATCCGGAGCGCTGGCATCCGGCCCTCTCGGAGCCAGCGTCTCGCAGTCTCGGGGTGGACTTGGAGCCGATTCGCTAGGTTTCGGCTGGTTAGGTGGAGCGTGCTCTGTGGCGCGCTCGTTGATTGAGTCTTAACTTCCATGGCGGTGATGTTTTCCGCCGCGGAAGGTAGAAGCGCGCCTTACCTCGTCACGCCATGAGAACACTCAAAGTTTGGGCCGCATTTTGAGTTCCCCTGCGATCCTTATCAAACGTGACGCGACATTGTCTATGAATTCGGCGCGAAAAATGCCATACTTATCTAATGGATACGAAGAGGGCGGACCCCTGCTGTCGCCGAGCCGCGGTGGGCGAGGGGAATTGGCTGGGTAGATCAAATCTGCAATCGTGTTCGCATAGAGTCTGCGGGTTTCTTTGTCAGGCGTGAGCGGAGGTAATTTCTCGAACGCCGCCATCGGCAGGTAGTCATCCTTAAGTCGTCGGTATAGCCCATCACCGTCCTCTTTTCCGCGTAAACGAAGGGTTGGCGCACCACCGTGGCTAAGAACGCGGAGCATCTCCTCCCGTTCTTTCGTTATGTTCGTGTCTTGTCTTCTCCAAGAGCGGAGCACCGGAAACTCTTCACGAAGCTTGGAGTTTTTCCGCTGAACCTCATGGACCAAGGCCGGCTGGCGGCGATAAATCTCCTCGGCGAATCGCGTAGCCCAAAACGCCACGACGAGCACTTGTGTAGCGGATTCCTGATCTCCTTTTTGCGCAGCGGCGCACTTTTGGGCCAACCTGCACACCTCGCCCCAATCGGGGACGTATTCTTGCCAACCTGGAAGTAAGCTATCGGAGTCCGGTGCTCGTCGTTTGGCAGCCATAAAATCACCCCACGATTTTGATGTGCGACAACGTCGGCAGATCGGTTTGCGCGGCGTAGTATTTTGCCGTCACCGTCGGCGACGAATGCCCGAGCAACTTTTGCGCGGCGAAAAGCCCGAACTCCGTGGCCAACTCACTCCCGAATTGCTTCCGCAACCGATGCAGCGGGTGCCCGCGTGCCTTGCCCTCCTCCACGCCACGGGCGCGTAACCAGAGATTGATGACGCGAAACGTCTCCGGGCGCCGGTGGCTTTCTCCGGTTTCGGCCCTGCTCGCCTTTTCGTCGCTCTTGGAATTGGCAGATGCAGCTTCGCCTCCGATTACGTAAGGCGAGGCAAGGTCGCTGCGCGTTTCCACAAGGGCATCGTGCAGCGCACGGGGAATCTTGATGAGTCGCAGCGATCCGCCTTTCGGCACGAAGTCGTCCTCCGCGCGAATCTCGATGAAGCAATCGCCCTTCGCGTCGAACTTGAGCCAGCTCCACCGCGCCTTGTCCACTTCGTTGGCCCGCAGGCCCGCGCCGAGCGCGAGCAACAGCGCGGCGTAGGCGTCGGGATGCGGCTGGCGGAAATCGACATGGCGCCACTGCGGAAACCTCCCGTGT
>Ga0080064_1005256_pt1 | contig 15449 bp, 17 predicted proteins | sample Subgrocontami54m_FD_69260 | JGI IMG/M metagenome (GOLD analysis project Ga0080064, IMG submission 69260) | Subsurface groundwater microbial communities from S. Glens Falls, New York, USA - GMW46 contaminated, 5.4 m (SPADES assembly) (version 2) ...
ATCCCAGGCCCAGGACAATTTTCGCCATGCTGGATTGTACGGGGTAGGGCGGGGTGGGGATTGGGGGCTGGGGTTAGGGGTTGGGGGCCCTCACCCCAACCCTCTCCCACTGCGGTGGGAGAGGGGGGACGCTATACTGCGGCCGAGGTGGAACGATGCCTCTCTCCTTATAGATAGGGCTAGCTGATACCGCGTTGGAGGACGACTGTGGCAGATTACGAGCCACTCGAGCTGCACGCCATGTACCGCGCCGGGCACTCCACGATCTGGGAGCTGGCGGACAAGGCCGGCATCCTGGGTCAGCTCAACATGAAGCTCGCGAGTCTCGACTATTGCGAGAGCTCGACCCGCGCGGAGAACGGCCTCCTCGAAGGCTCGATCGACGTGGTGGCCGGCAATCACATCAGCCCCTACGCGAAGGTGGCGCAGGGCCACCCGATCATCTGCCTCGCCTCCCCGGGCAACCGCGTGCGGGACTCGCTGATCACCCGCCAGCCGATCAGCTCGATCGAGGAGCTCCGCGGGATGAAGATCGCGGACACGGCGATCGAGGACCCCATCGGCGGGTACCACCACATCCGCGGCAACCACATGCTGTACGTGATGCAGGGCGGTCTCGACCTGTCCGAGGTCGAGTGGGTCGTGGTTGCGGACTACATGGGTGAGGAGTTCCGCGCGGCGCAGATGAAGGCGATGACGGAGGGATCGACGGACGCGACCTTCGTGACGGGTCCGACCGAGGACTACGAGCAGAAGGGCTTCCACGTGCTGCGGCTGGACCCACTGCCGATGATAACGGGGCCGACGATCACCACCTCGCTCACGGCGCTCGCAGGCAAGGATCGGCTGGGCGAGCGGCTGGTGAAGGCGATGATCCTGACGACGCACTTCGCGAAGACGCACCAGGGCGACGCCCAGCGGATGCTGAGTGAGGGGACTGCTGCGTTCCCGGAGGGAGGACGCGCGGGTCGGGCGGCCAGCATGGCCCGCCTGCCGATGAAGCCGTACCCGGACCCATTGGCGGTCGCCAATGCGTACGAGCTGTGCTGCATGCAGTACCCGGTCGCGCGCGAGGTGAGTCCGCTGGCCCTCTGGGACATGCACTATCTGCGGGAGCTGGATTATTCCGGCTTTATCGACGAGCTGTCTACGGAGTGATTGGGGGATGGGGGTTGGGATGAAGGTCACTCTTGGCAGACGATGGTTCCCCCTCACCCCAACCCTCTCCCCCAGTGGGGGCGAGGGAGTTGCTGTTGTGCCCGCTCATCCCTTGCGGGTGAGGCGGCGGTTCTCCGCATCCATCATCCTGCTCGCTGCAATGCTGATGGCTTGCGCGGGGCCGGGGCCTTCGGCGTCTGGCCAACGGGGGGCGAGTGAGGCGAGGCCAGCCGCAGCAATCAAACGGATCGCCGTGGCGATCAAGGGGGACCCGCCGAGCCTGAGCGACAAGATCGTGAGCGCGGGTCAGGGCGGGGTGCCCGGCGTGCCAGAGGTTGCCCGGCTGATCAACGCGGGGCTGGTGATCCTCGACGACGCGGGCACGCTCCGGCCGCTGATGGCAGAAGCGGCGCCGAGCACAGAGAACGGCCTGTGGCAGGTGCTGTCGGATGGCCGGATGGAGACGACCTGGCGCATTCGAGAGGGCGCTCACTGGCACGACGGCACGCCGCTCACCTCGGCGGATCTGGTGTTCACGGCCACGATCGGGCAGGACCCTGACATGGTTCAGTTTCAGGACCGATCGTTCACGTTCCTGGACCGCGTGGAGGCCATGGACGCGCGGACCGTCAAGGCGCACTGGAAGCGGCCGTACATCGAGGCGGACACAATGTTCACCGAGGCTCACGCGCTGCCGATCCCGCGCCACATCCTCGAGCCGGTGTATGCGGAGAACAAGGCGGGCTTCGTCGAGCACCCGTACTGGACGCGGGAGTTCATCGGCACCGGGCCCTACCGACTGCAGCAATGGGAGAGCGGGAGCCACATGGTGATCGCGGCGGACGCGCTGTATCCGCTGGGGCGGCCGAAGATCGACGAGATCGAGGTCAAGTTCATCACCGACCCGAACACCATGATCGCGAACCTCCTGGCCGGAGCGATCGACCTCACGATGGGACGCGGGCTCGCCCTGGAGCAAGCGCAGACCATCCAAGCGCAGCGAAGCGACGTTCGCATGGATCTCGCGGTGGACGGGTGTCTCTGTGCGTTTCCGCAGTACCTCAACCCGACGCCGGCGTCGATGGTGAACGTGCCGTTCCGGCGCGCGCTGACGCACGCCGTCGACCGCAAGGAGCTGGCCAACACGTTGGCGCAGGGGCTGGTCGCGCCGGCCGAGGTGTTCGTGGGGCCGAACGAGCCGGAGTATCGGGACATCCAGCCGAGCATTGCACGGTACGACTTCGATCCGCGGCGAAGCGCGCAGCTCCTCGAAGAGGAGGGCTACACGCGGGGAGCCGACGGGTTCTTTCGCGACGCGGCCGGCCAGCGGCTGAGCGTGGAGATGCGGACGACGTCGGGCGTGGAGACGGGCAAGAACCTGTTGTTCGCCGTGGCGGACTACTGGCAGAGCGCTGGCATCGGCGCGGAGCCGGTGATCATCCCGCCGCAGCAGGCGCGCGACCGGGAGTATCGCGCGAACTTCCCCGGCTTCGACATGGTGAACCAGCCGAGCAGCCTGACGCTGCTGCAGCGGTTCTTGAGCCGCGAGGCGTCCGTGCCTGAGAACCGGTACGAGGGCAACAATCGGATGCGCTACATGAACGCGGAGCTGGACACGCTCATCGATCGGTACTTCGTTACGGTGCCATGGGGCGAGCGGATGCAGGTGGCGGGGCAGACGATCCACCACATCACGGATCGCGCGGTGAACATGCCGCTGCTGTACAACACGACGGCGGTGTTATCGAACGGGCGGTTGAAGGGGGCGACGGCGACGAGCACGGCTTGGAATAGCCATGTGTGGGAGTGGGCCGGGTAGGGGATGGGCGATGGGGGGGGTGGGGTGGTGCCCAGTCGGATACAACATTGTCGTAGGGTCGATGCATGATCGATGAAGCTGCTATTTTCTTGGATAAGGCCCAGGAGAGCTTGGCAGGGGCTGAGAGCGAACTCGCAAATGGACGTTACAACAATAGTGCGAATCGCGCGTACTACGCCTGCTTCCTCGCCGCGATCTCCGCGCTTATGCAGGCAGAGATACGAACGACGAGCGGTTCTGGCCAGTGGAGTCATGAGTTCGTCTGGGGACGGTTCATCGGAGAGCTGGTGAATCGTCGGAAACTGTATCCGGCCGAACTTCGCGACACGTTCGAACGTGTCTACAGGTTGCGCGAAACCGCCGACTATCGAGCAGACCGCGTCACTCGGGTTCAGGCATCGCGAGCTGTTACTCGAGCAAATGGACTGGTCGATGCGGTGCAGAGACGGAGGTGAAAGCATCACCACACAACACGTGAGTGTCGAGGACCCTGATGTCCAGACAGCGTTGGCTGAGCTTGAAGAGATGATTCGTGGGCGGTGGCCATCCGCGACGTTCGGCATCTCCCGCGGGGAAGACAACGGGGAAGCCATCCATCTGGATGCCACCGTGGACGTCGACGACACGGATCAGGTGGTGGACGTGGTGATCCAACGGCTCCTAGAGATGCAACTCGACGGCCTGCCTATCCACGTCATCCCCACTCGACCCATCGAGCGAGTTGCCGAAGAGCTCCAGCGGGAAAGATCATCAGGCATCAGGCAACGCTGGGGGCACCCCGCCTAACCGCTCCCTGCATTCGCTCGGTGTCGCGTTCCCGACGGACGTGGATTGCTCAGGGCGTGTAGGGCTGGCCGCCGGTGCGGACGATGGGGTTGGTTGGGCTAGTGTCCACGCCGACTTCCCAGCTTCGCTTGGACGGGTCGGTCACCTTGAAGCCGAACTTGCCGATCCGCTCGATCTCCATCTCGCCGAGCTCGCCCTCCTGCAGCGGGCCGAGACCGAGGTGGTTGGTGCCGCAGCAGATGAAGTCGCCGGGGAGCAGGGTCAGGTGGCGTGAGGCCCAGGACACCACCTCGGGCACGGAGTACTCCATCCCCTCGGTGCTGTAGTCCTGGCGCAGCCGGCCGTCGACCCAGAAGCGGACCTGGAGGCCGTTTGGATCGGGGATCTCGTCGGCGGTGGTGATGCAAGGACCCATGGGTCCGAAGCCGTCGAAGGACTTGCCCATGCGGCTGTTGCTGCCGGCGATGCTGAGGCCGCGGGCCGAGACGTCCACGAAGCAGGTGTAGCCGAAGATCGCGGGGGCAGCCTCGGCGGGGGAGAGGTCCTTCGCCCTCCGGCCGATGACGATGCCGAGCTCGGCTTCGTGGTGGAACACGGTCGCCTTGTGGGGCGGCAGCTCGACGGTGTCGCCGTCGCCGATGACGCCGTCGGAGCTCTTGAGGAACATGTCCTGCGGCGCCCGACCCTCCTTGGCCACCTCGGTGTAGTTGCCGAAGCAGGCCAGTAGTTTCGGAGGAGCGGGATTCGGCGCGCGGAGGCGCACTTCGGAGACGGGCTTGCCGGTCTCGCTGGCAGCGAGGCGCTCAAAAGCGGGGCGCAGGCGATCGAAATTCTCGATGATCGCCGGCATCAGCTTGCGATAGTTGGTCACGCCGAGCTCGGCAGTGGCGGAGCTCACGTCCACCACGTGGCCATCGTCCTTCAGGACGCCCGGACGGTAGTCGTCGAATAGCACAAGCTTCATCTCAGTCCCTCCTATCGCGCCGCTGCCGGCCACGACCGGCGCTGTGGGTCCGAAACACTCACGTCCAGGCGGCCGATGCCGTCGATCTCCACGGAGACCTGATCGCCGTCCTTCAGCAGAACCTTGGGCTCGGGCGGGCTGCCGACCGTAACCACGTCGCCGGGGTGGAGGGTCATGATTCCGGTGGCGGCGCGCAGGACACCCGCGACGGGCAGGATCATCTGCTTGGTGTTGAAATCCTGCTTCGTCTCGCCGTTCACAATGAGGCGAATGCGTAGGTTCTGGGGGTCGCCCAGCTCGTCCGCCGTGACGATGCACGGGCCCATGGGGCCGAGGGTATCGAGGGACTTCCCGAAGAAGGTGCCAACGGGGCGGCCGAGGCCAGCGGCGAAGACGTCGAGCATGGCCGTGTAGCCGAAGACGTACGAGAGGGCATCGGCGTCGCCGAGATTTTTCGCATCGCGGCCGATCACGACGGCGAGCGTCGCCTCCGCCTCGAACCCCGAGGCCGGCACGTTGCTCAGGATGACCGAATCGCCTGGTCCGACGACCGACTCGGGAGACTTGAAGGTGAAATCGACTTCAAGAGGCGAGTCAGGCGGGAGCGGGTCGCCATAGTTGCCGATCGCGGACAGCAGCTTGGGCGGGCGCGGATTTGGCGAGCGCAGCCGGACCGAGCTGAGCGGCGCGCCCTTCGTCGAATTCAGGTGGCCTTCGATCGCCGCTCGCGACCCTGCGAAGGCGCCCGCCAACGCGGGGAGTCGCTCGTCCCACGACAGCTTCGCCGTGTTGCCGATGGCAGGGCTGAGGTCGACGACCTCGTCGCCACGGAGCGCCCCTACCGTGAAATCGCCGTATGAAACGAGCCGCATCGCCCCTCCTCGCGCCGCGATCGCGCTGCCGCGTTGACGCTCGGCCATTGTACCGCGGAGCATCGATGGCAGGACCTGCACGCGGACACTTGTCACCCGGCGGGGAGCCTGATCGATGCAGGTGACGGAGGGCGTACACTACAGACAAAATGCAGGAGGGTGGCATGGAAAGTCGCACGCGGGAAGTGCTTGACCTGGCGCTCCAGTTGCCGCCCTCCGAGCAAGAGGAGCTGCTCGCCGAGCTTGCTGGCAGCTTGGGTGCGGCGGATGAGGATGTGGAGCGCGCCTGGGCAGAAGAAGCTACGCGGCGGTGGGTAGCGATCGCTTCTGGTCAGGTGGAGACTATCCCTTGGCAAGAAGTCAGAAGTGCGCTCAAGGAGCGCCTTGGAGCCTGATTTCCCGCTCCAGTTCGCACCAGACGCGCAGAACGAGCTCGAATCGGCAGCGCTATGGTATGCACGGCACGGCGAATCTGCAGCAGCACGGTTTCTCGACGCAGTCGAACGTGCGCTGCAGCTCATCAGAGAGTTCCCACTTGCCTGGCCGCGAACTGTTTTAAGCGATGCGCGCCGGATCACCGTCTCCCGGACTCCGTATTCGCTGGTGTATCGCGTCGAGCCCTCGCGGATCGTTATCCTGGCGGTTTCTCACGGAAAGCGCAAACCAGACTACTGGCAGCACCAAGCGTAGAGTCCGTGGCTCCCGAGCTGTGCGCGCGGCGCCTCGGCGATGCAGGCGTCGAGGGCGGCGCGGAGGGCGGGCTCGTCGACCGTGGCGCCGATGAAGACGGCGTAGGGATCGGCGATTCCGGATGCCATCACTACGCCAGGACGCCGCGCGGTCTTGAAGGGCGCGATCTGGACGAAGGCTGGTTCGACGTATTGGAAAACGTGGAGCGGCGCTTGGACGTCGAGGGACACGAACCCCTTCGCGCGGACGATTCCTGGCGGGAGGTTGTTGAGGAGGGCCTCGAAGCGGTCGCGGCTTAGTATCCGCGGGAGGGGAATGCTGACGGTGTGCGGGAGCCCGTGGCCCGGTGGGCCGTCGACCAGGGCCTCGTCGAGGGCAACCTCGTGGCCCACGCCGATCTCCAGGAGCGCAGCCATCTCAGCGTCGTTGAGCTCCTGCTCGAGGATCGACACGCGCGGGTTCGCGGCCTGGACCGCACGCTTCGCATCCAGCACGACGTCTGGGGCGACGAGATCGGTCTTGCTCAAGACGATCAGGTCGGCGAGCGTCACCTGGCGCTGCACGATGGGGTCGCGGAGCAGCGGGTCGGGGTCGCGGGTCACATCGATGACGCTTATCAAGCGCGGGGTTTGGATCAGGCGGCGAAGGTCGTGGGCCGTGAGCTGGTTCAGCATGTCCGCGGCATCGGCCACGCCGGTCGTCTCGAAAAGGAGGAGCTCACGTTTGAGCTCGCGCATCCCCTCGAGGACTTCCTCAAGATCGGTGCTGTCCGAGCAACAGGCGCAGGCGCCGTTCAGAGCGTCGACGGCAGCGTGGGGCCAACCGGTCTCGCTGAGGATCATCGCGTCGACGCCGAGGTCGCCGATGTCGTTGACGACCAGGCCCACTCGGCGCTCCTGGGCGATGCAGTACCGCGCGAGTCGGGCCATGAGGGTGGTCTTGCCGCTCCCGAGCACGCCGGCGAGGACGTAAATAGGAAGCGGTCCCTGGGAAGATGACTGCGTCACAGCGAACATCGTACATCAACCCAGGGACCGCTCTTCACGACGGGGTTACGTCGATTCGTTTAGGTCCGGACGAACTCACGCGCGAGACGTTGATTTGAACGGGGCTGCCCTCACCTAACCTCTCCCACTGCGGTGGGCGAGGAACAGATCTGTCCGCTCCGAAGCCTCGCGTGTGGCTGGACGTGGCCCCACTACTCGCGGTCGCCCGAGCCTCGACCGCCATTGGATCCTGCACCACGCTGGCCAGAGCCTGAGCCACTGTTGCCGCTACGTTCGTTCGAGCCGGAGCGGCTGGTCTGAGGCTGCGCCGCGGGGGCGGATGGCTGCGCCCGCTGACTGGACGAGCCCTGGTTGGACGGAACCGCGGCTGGGCCGCTTTGCCCACCGCTTCGTTGCTGCGGCGCGGCGCCCTGACGCGTAGAGGGACAATCGTCGTCGCAGCCGCTTCGCTGGCGACTGTCGGGCTGCGGCGGTGCAGGTGGAGCGGGCACAACGGGCACCCGAACCACCTGCTCACCGCGTCGATCGTCGTCGTCACGGCTGGGGCCGGCTGCACCGCGGCGATCATCGTCCGCACGTGCGGGCTGGGCACCGCGCTGGCCATCGTCTACGCGCGTAGGCGGCGCTGCTCGTTGGTCGTCGTCTCCTCCACCGCGATCTGGGCGCGGAGCCGTGACCGCTGGGCGGTCATCGTCGTCATCCCTGCCGCGGTTACCCGATTCATTCGTGGATGGCGGGGGGATGACCGAAGCGGGGCGAGGCGGCTCTGCCACGACCACCGGCTGCTGGATGACAACGGGGGGCGCCACGACCATTGGAGCGGGCTGCTGCACCAGTAGTGGAGGGGCAGCGCTCGCGGGTGGACCGCTCAGCCCGGCCGACTGAACCCAAATGGACCGTTGGCCTGGGGCTGGCAGCGGGCCGCTCGCCATCGGCGCAGCCTGGGCCCCATCAGTACCAGTCGTTCCCGTAGCGCTCGACGCCCTGGACGATGATGAGCCAGTCCGCGTTTACGGCGAGGATGGCGTTCCCACCTCGCTCTGCCGCCAGCCGCCAGTCCGTCCGGGGGTTGCCGTCGCCCCAGGTGGCGGCGCCGCGCGGCTCATTGTGGAGGTCGGCGCCGATCACGACGGGATTCCCACGGTAGCGCTGGGCAAGCATGGTCCACTCCTGGATCCAGCGAGCCTCGGAGACCTGGTCGGTGTACCAGAGCTCAGACTGGCCAGCCGCGGTCGGGCGATGTCGATCCAGGATGACGCTGAGCCCGCGGCGGCCAGCGGCCTCGACGATCTTGTCCATGAGGGCGAGGCCGCTGAGCCCCTGGAGCTCTGGGTTCAGCCCGTAGTCGATGCCTCGGGGCCGACTGCCGGGCTCGAAGTGCTGGTTGCTGAACGGGAGCCGGATCGTGTTGAACCCGGCGGCCGCCATCTGCGCGACCATGTCCTGGTAGTTCCTGGACCAGAGACCGTGGGGCGCAAACGCGTCCGTCTCGAGTCCGAACCAGTTCACGCCGACGAGGCGGACATCCTTCCCGCTGGAGTCGACGAGTCGCGACCCGTCCGTCCGAATCGCGGAGCTCGCCCCGCGAGCAGGGACGAGGGCCGCAGCGCCACTGATACACAACGCCATGAAAACGGCGGCCAAGCCAGTCCAGGGATTCGGCGATCGGTACATAGTCTTGAGTCTGGCATGCGGCCGGTCACATGGTCCGTTTCACCGCGTATCAGGGTGGTTAACAAGAGCGCTGTGAAGGTTGACATCACCCGACGGCGAATGGTGCGTGCGGCGTTCCCGACTGCCCTATCACAGCTTCCTCTAGCTTTATACTTCCGAGCACGATTAGCCTTGGCCACTCAAATCCGGCTGACGTACACTCTCGCCGCCACGGCTCATGCTGGGCGGGAGAACACACGGACAAGCACATCCACACTGGCAGCATCCTAGCGGAGCCTCGTCGCCTGAACCAGCGTGTGGTCTTGCCGCACGCTGTTCCCATGGACGGGCGTATGCGCCGGGGCAGCTACCGGCTCTTGGGCCGGCCCATGGCCTTTTGGGCGCTGGCCCTAGCGATGGTCGGCGCCATCGGGTCCATCACCGCGATGGTCCCTCGCCTCGCCGTTCCACCCGCAGAACAGCCGAGCCCAGCGCTCATTCAGCCGAGCGAGGTCCGTGAGGTCGCGCCCCTCACCATCCCGTTCCCCCTCCCATCCAGCTACACGGTCGCGGAGGGCGATACCCTCTTCGACATCGCCGCTGACCAGGACTCGTCCGTCGAGGCGCTCATCTTCGCCAACAATCTGGAAGACTTTGATCTTCTGGACCTCGGCCGAGAGCTGGTCGTCCCTCCACCGGGGACCACGCGACAGCCGATCGACCCCACGCGCTCTCTCACTGAAATCGCGTCTAGCTATCGCATCGAGTCCCGGGTGCTGGCGGCCTACAACGGGATCGCCACCGCGGAGTTGGTGAGCCAGCCGATCGCCCGCGAGGCGCTCCTCTTCCCGCCTGGCGCCCTACCCGATGGGTTGGTGGCAGGGGAGGGCAGTCTACTCGCATCCATCCCCTTCGGCGCCGAGCGCCCCGTCGAACCCTTGAAGTACCGAGTCCGCCCAGGAGACACGCTCACCGATGTCGCCTGGAGACTGGGCATCGATGTCGACACGATCCTCAATAACAACAGCAACCTTGGAGCTGGCGACTACATCCGCATTGGAGCCGAGCTCCTTGTCCTCCCGGTGTCAGGTCTCCTGTACCAGGTGAAGGAAGCCGATACCCTGTCTGCGATCGCCGAGAAGTTTGGGGTCGACGCGGACGCGATCAGCGAGGTCAACTCCCTGGCGTTCACCGGCACACTCGAGCCCGGCACGGACCTCATTCTCCCCGGCGCCGGGCTGGCCTACGCGCCCCCGATGCTCGCTGCTACTGGGCGAATCGTGGTTCCGTTTCGCTCCCAGCTCGATGGGACACCGTGGGCGGGCGCCAACTGTGGGCCGACGGCGCTGGGCATGGGACTGGAGTCGCTCGGGGTCAAGGTGTCCTCGACGGAGCTGCGGCGCCAGGTGCTGAGCGCCCAGGGCATGTGGGGAAACAACGTCGGCACGCTCATGGACGCGCTGGCAAAGGTCGCCTCAGCGAACGGCGCCCGTCCGATCGGACTGTTCGAGGGAGGACGGATCGCGAAGTGGTCGTTGAGAGACGTGCGAGAGCAGCTCCAGGCTGGTCGGCCGGTGATTGTGCAGGTCCGATTCCGAGCCTTGCCCGGCCGCGCCGGGGTGCGGTATTTCAACGACCACTACATCATTCTCACCGGGCTGAGCGGAGACAATTTCCTCTATAACGACCCCCTCGACTCCGATGGTCCGGGCGGCAATCGGCTGATGACGCCCGCCCAACTTGACGCAGCGATGGATGCCACCGATAAACGCTACGCCTACGCGGCCTTCGCCCTCGCTCGATGAAATGAGCGTAACCGCGCGGGCATCCGAACCATCGAAGTGCGAATCGATGCGGGGGCGCTAGGGTTCGAGCCCGAGAGCGCCCGCCCATGGGTGTTCGGATGTATCGATCACGACACCGTCGGGGCCGCGGTGCTTTACTTCGAAGAACTGTGTGGGAGCGGTCGGCCGGGGGTTGAGGAGTTGTGCGCCGTTTTCGATAAGGCGCTCGCCGTACTCCTCGAGGTCCTCGACGACGAAACCCATGTGGTGGAGCCCGACGTAGTCCATGCCGCGGCCGAGCTGGTCCGTCTTGAAGTTGAGAACCGCGACGTTGATCGTGCCGTCGCTGAGGTAGATGCCCTCGGCGAGCTCCGTATTGGTGCGGCCTACTTCCTTCATCTCAAAGACGTTCTTGTAGAACTGAGCCACGCTCTCCGGATCCTTGGTCGCCAACGCGATGTGTCGCAGCTTCGGCATCGTTCCGCCACCTTTCCCGAGCATCATGCAAAGATCAACCAAGCCAGATGCGGCTTGGTTGATCTTACATCTGAAAAGCGGAAAAAGGGCACAGAAGCCGCCGGGAGCGGCTACGCGGCGGTCTGTTCCTGCTTCGCTGGGGCGCGGTGCTTGGTGATGATGCGGTCGATACCCTCGACCATCGCCCGCCTGGCTCTCGGAGACATTCGATTGAACTCCGGTAGCGAGTTGGCTCCGCTTCTATTGCGGTGATAGCCGGGATAGGTGCCCAGCTCGTATGCGTATTCCTGGTCTAGAGCGGCGATGACCGCATCGATCTCTTCGTCCGTGAGTTGCGGCTTGCCATCGGCTCGCTCATAGAACGGGTCGGACATGATTCGGTCCTCTTCGCCGGCCTCCAGGAGCTCATAGCAGTGTTGGATCCAGTCGGTGAACTCGAGCGTGTAGGGGGACAGGGTGACCCCCTCCTCGATCCGAGCAGCATACCCTTCGTCGATCATGGCAGAAGCCGCCTCACGGTCTCTCCAATACGGACGCGCTGGGCTGGGCAAACCTTTTCTGGCTCCATCCGTCGCAGGGGTTCGGTCGTTGGCGCGGTTGAGGGTGTCGTGCGGACTGGTGTTGTCTCGCTCATGTCATGCCTCCCATCCAGCGGCGCAGCGCAGCCTTGCGTTCATCCGTAAACTCTTCGTCTATGCCGCCACATTCCGGCAGAGGCACTTCGATGTTGTACGCAAGGAGCACGCTGTAGATCTTGGTCAAGAGTTTGACGCCGAACAGCGCATCGGACGAGCTCTTGTCGCCACTTGTAATCTTGGACCGAAGCAGCCACGCCTCGGCCTCGGACACCGCCACGGGGACTTCGCCTGCCTTCTTGCCATCGCCCAGCATCTCTATGTACGCTGAGCCTAGACGGAGGAGCAGGAGATAGGCGCAGCACGCCATATCCTCGGTTCCCCGGTCCTGGTTCATCACCCGGTCGGTCAGCACCATCACTTCGTCCGCTGTTAGGCTCAAATACTGTTGCCCGGTCATCGAGCTTTCACCCCTACCCGCCAGCCGATTTGCTTGATTCCGCTGTGTCGCGCTGGCTTCGTCCCGACTTCGCTGTCGGCCGGCGCTGCTTCCGAGCTTTCGTTCGGTCGCTTCGTTCGCGCGCTAACGGGTCTTCCTATAAGGACAATCCCTTGCCTCTGTTAGTCCACCCGTATCCGTGCGTGAATACAGAGTCAACAAGTGCTAACTGCATGCGTCGTTCAATTCACACAATTGCCGAGACTAATCGAAAACCGCAGGATTTCAGGCATTAATCGCCGTTCGGGAGCAAGTGGATGGCGAACAACGAGGCCAGCTCGGCGGTGAAGGTCCGCATGTGGCTCCCCTCGACGCCGGTCTCGTACGCGACGAAGAGCTCGTCGCTCACGAGGACCAGCGTGAACCAGAGCGCCCAGCATACGACGAGTCCGCGCTTCAGCATGCGGAGGGTTGTTGGCATGGTTAATTTTCCCATTCCAAGCGTTAGAGGCGGAACTGGCGACGGCCCTCACCCTAACCCTCTCCCAGAGGGAGAGGGGACAGGCTGGCGGAGGGAGCGGGACAGGCTAGAAGGTCTCCTCTCCATCGTAGCAGCGCCGTGCAGCCTGAGCCGTGACAGAGTCGTCTCGACTCGCAAGGGAGGCACGGCTACTATTGCAGGGCGGCATGGGCGGTGAACTCACTGCGGTGCCTACGGGCACATTGTCCGCGGCTGGATTCATAAAACGAGGAGACGCGTGATGGCAGACCTTCTCGACATGCCACGACTCTCGCTGGCCGAGCGAGACTACCGGTGGGCACGCGTTCGTCGTGCGATGGACGAACAGGGGATCGCCTGCATCATCACGCCACCCCACACGGGGCATTGGGAGCTGTACGCCGCCGACACGCGCTACCTGACGCACATTGGCGGAAACTGTTCTGAGACGGCGTGCGTCTTCACCATCGAGGGCGACGTTACGGCGGTGGTGCTCAACCGCCCGGAGTTCTGGGCGCGAGCCCAGGAGTGGGTCACCGACCTCCGCACGCCGAAGCACCATATATGGTCCGCGCCGATGATCGACCGCATGCGCGACCTCGGCCTCGACGGCAAACGCATCGGAGTGGTGGGCCTGGAGGGAGGCGTTCGGACGCCGGAGGGCACGATCGCCCACACGTTCTTCGAGAACTTCCGGAGCGCCTTCCCGAATGCGTCTTTCGTCGACGTGACGGTCACGATGGCGGAGCTCCGCGCGGTCAAGACGGCGGAGGAACTGGCCGTCATGGAGCGGTCAGCCGCCATCGCCGAGGAGGCGATCAAGGGCTTCGTCGAGGCAGCCCGGCCGGGGGTTCCCGACTACCAGGTGTACGCCAGCCTCTACAACCGGATGATGATGGCTGGCGGCGAGGTGCCGACGATGGTGCTCTGGGGCAGCGGCTCGGGACAGGTCCGCGATGCGTTCCTACCGACGCGGCGCCCGCTGGAACGCGGCGATCGCTTGGACAACGAGATCGACGGCAAGTACCTCGGCTACGTCGCCCAGCGCGTGCAGCCCGCCGTTCTAGGTGACGCACCGCCCGCGTTGCTGAAATCGATGGGCCTGCAGCGCACGGTGTTCAACGCAGCGCTGGAGCGCATGAAACCGGGTGTGCGTTTCGGCGAGATTGCGAGCGCGATCGACGAGGTCGCGCAGGAGCTGGGCTGCAAGGCAACCCTCACGATGCACGGCCGCGGACTAGGCGAAGACCGTCCGCTCCTGGTCGGTGGCGAAATGACGCCCGAGATCGCCAACTTCGTGCTTCAGGAAGGGAACGCCTTCATTATGAAGCCGAACGTCCGGCCCGAGGGCGGGCCCGGCGTCACCTGGGGCGATACGGTTACCGTGACACCCGGCGGGGGACGAAGGCTCGGCAAAGACCCACACGAGCTGGTCGTCATTCCCTGCTAGCCACGTCATTTGCTCGTCAGGCAGTCGTCCTCTATTGCGGCTTGCGGATCATCGGGCAGAAGGTTGGTGACGAGCCGGTCACGGTGCTCCTCCACACCCTCGTTCGTCCGGTGATTGGTGCGCTCTAGACTGCGGCGAACTCCACGTTCTCGTTGAGCTCGATCCAGACTGCATTCTCTGGGGGATCACCTTCCCAGACCGCGAGCGCCCAGCCTTCGTCCTGACTGAGGACGTAGTACCACTCGCCCGGAGATGCCTCCCAGGCGGGTGAGTCGTCCATCGCATAGGTCTGAGTGGGACCGACAACCTGTAGCCATAGCTGCGCAGGACTTGGGGCTGGGGGCGGCGGCGCTGGAGCTGGTTGCACTGGAGCCGGCGCCTCAGTCGCGACCGGAGCCGGCGTTGGCACCTGCACCGGCGGCACGGGTGTGGGCGCTGCTGGTAGCGGCGTAGCCGTGAACGTAGGCGTGGGCACGCCAGGTGGGAGGACATTCGTCAGGATGGAAGCCCGGTTGTTGGTCTCATCTCGTTCCACAATCGCGTTGTCGGCGTCCGCCTGGACCGTGGTCGACAGGGTGCCAGACGATAGCACGACACGGATCGTGAAAGTGAACGATTGACTCCCGCTGACTGGTAAGAAACTCGTCGTGCAGGCAACCGTGTCGCCGCTTCGCGCCGCGCAGTCCGCGCCCATGGAATCGAGCGCGGTGCCCGCCGGGACCGTGCCCGTCACCACGGACGGACCGGCAATCGCGTCCCCGATATTGAACACGTTCATCGTGTACGTGAGACTGTTGCCGGAGGTCACAGGATCGGGCGAGGCAGACACATTGACGACCAGATCGGGCAACATCGCAACCACTGTAGGTGCAGCGGAAGTCGCTGTCGCCGGCACGATGCTCGTGATCGTTGGAACCGGGGTGACCGGGGTCGGAGCCTGCGCCAGGGTTGAGTCAGGCGCCTGAAAAGATAGAAAAATCCCGCTGACCAGTACCATTGCCAGGCAAGCCGGCATGAGCCTTATATGACGATGCATCGATTCGTCCCTCCTCGCCCACCCGGGCATCTACTCTTTGAGCTCGGTTCCGTGTCTTGCCCGGGCGGCAGCCAGATACGTGAGTGGGATCTATTCCCTATTATGGACCATTCACGTAGCACTACTTCGTCAACTGTGACGTGAGGGTGAGTAGGCGCAGGGCGATTGTGTCGGAAACGTGTCTGGGCATGAGCGATGCTTTCTGCACTATGGCAGGATTACTCACTCCGGAACTTGACG
>Ga0080064_1005257_pt1 | contig 15443 bp, 15 predicted proteins | sample Subgrocontami54m_FD_69260 | JGI IMG/M metagenome (GOLD analysis project Ga0080064, IMG submission 69260) | Subsurface groundwater microbial communities from S. Glens Falls, New York, USA - GMW46 contaminated, 5.4 m (SPADES assembly) (version 2) ...
TCGGTGATAGTGGTATTGCTCCAGTTTATGAAATGCGAAAACAACGAGTAAATGTAGCCATAGGTGTCGATGGTAGTGCTGGCAACGATTCTTCAAATGTATTAGAAGAGCTTCGTTGGGCAAGGATATTACAGGGCGCAAAGAGAGAAAGTACGTATCTTCAACCAATGGAGGTAGTACGGATGGGAACGAGCGATGGGGCAAAACTTCTAAACTGGCAGAATGAGATCGGATCGATTGAAGTAGGTAAAGAAGCGGATCTAGCTATTTTTAATCCCTCTGAAAAAATAGAGCAGGCAGGGGCGGTTTCGAACAAAGTTTTTTCACTGATATCCAATCAAGCAATTAGAGCAGAGACAGTGATCGTACATGGTAACATTATTGTAGAGGACGGAGCGTTGAAGACAATTACGGAAGACAGAATTTGTCACAAATTAGCTTATGTAGCAACAAGGTCTCATAAAATTAATTTTAGAATCTTATGAACGATAAGAAATCTCCTTTTGGTCCTCATCGGCTCGCTTCTAAAACAATACCTATTCCACTCGAACGCAAGGTAATAGCCAAATTTCAAGAGGCAAGAACATATCAAGATTGGGAAGCCGTGGATCAAGCGAAACAATTAGGTCTCCTTCGGCCAAAGATTCGACATGCAGAGCTTTCACCTACTTTTAGATGCCCGGAAGATTGTGGAGGTTGTCCAGATAGGGCTTCTCTCCATGTAGGCGATCCGCCGGAAAAACAAATTGGAGAAAAAGAATGGTTGGCTATTGCCGATAGGATGATTAAGCTGGGAGTGGAATATTTTATGCTCATTGGAGGGACTATCGATGGCAATCCAGCAACGAGAAAGCTCATGACACACATCTTATCAAAAAAACCTCCGGTTGATGTTGCCTGGTTTACTGACGGGATTATGTTGCAAAACTGGAAAACAGGAGAGCATAATATTTTATTTGAACTATTACGCAAAGAGGGAAACATGTTAGGCTTAACTACCCATGTTTCAGCAGACTATTTCGTTAGAGAAGGGACTAATTTAGAAGGGGCGATTCTTGATCCAAAGATTCGTTGGGAAAACGAATTTGGCGGCTCGAGATATTATAAATCAGCCTTTGGCGAACGACTAGCAAGGACTTTGATTAGATTTAAAGCAAAAAGAGCGGTTCTTAATACGGCTATTTCTGCTCATAATTTAGATCAGGTGATTCCTATTTATAATTATGTAGCCAAGCTTCAGGACTACGCTCGAAAGATTGACAGTCCGACAGTGGTACTTTATACCTTCAGTCCCTGGCAATGGCGGGTGCACCTGGCTCGAGGCGATAACCCAAAAAATTATAATCGAGCCTCACTTCTTTCTCAAAAACATGTACCAAAATTAAAGAAAATTAGCGAGTTTCTTCTTCAAGATACTTGGAAGAGAATCAAAGAAGGGAGGCCTCGGGTAGCTGCCAATTCCAGCGGCTATATAGCCGGTCTGGTTCATCACGGAATATTTCAGGATACTCCATGTGATCCTGAATCTGGGGAGATAACTGCTGAACCGAGCGGGAGGATCCGCATGGATCCTATTTTTGTGAGCGCGAGGGTATTGAAACATGCCTTTAGTTCTTATGGATATAGGGATCGAGACATTGATAAGCCACCTTTTTCAATATATGACAAAAAATTATTGGGACCGGCTTTTCCAAATTTAATTCAGTCGACAAGAGGAAAAGCTGAGTGGCGCTAGACTTTAGGAGGCTGTCTTTATGGGAGTAAAAGCCGAAGAATTTAAAAAAAGCGAAATATCATTGCCAAAGGCAGAAGAATTTGTTCATGATGTAATTGATATTCATGTTCATGGTCCAGATAATATTCCTCGTCGTTATAATCCTGATGGAGCAGAACTTGCTTCAGAACAAGGAAGAATCGCCGGAATTGTATTAAAATCCCATCTTCGGAAAGACATGGTTTCTATAGCTAAAAGAGTTACTAAATTAACAAAAGGAATATTAAAAGCATTCGGATCCTTGACGTTAAATGATGGATTTAATGCTCGAGATGTCTATGATGTACGAAAAAAAGCCGGGGACAAACCATTTTTTATTTGGGGCCCAACCGTGGCTGCTAGATCATTTTTAGAAAGCATTAAGGGAGACTATGCTATTCCTGAATCTTGGGTAAAGGGATCTTCGTTCTCTCCTATTCGGAAAGATACTTTTCGGCCGGTAAGCTGTCTTAATAAGAAAAATAAATTAACCAAAGAGAGCCTTGACGTTTTAAAGGTGATGTCCGGTACGAAAGGTATTTTAGCTTCAGGACACTTAAGCGGAGAAGAGACACATATCTTGGGGATAGAAGCTTGTAAAAGGGATGTTCCCTTTATTGCTACCCATTCGTTACTTGGGGAGAGAAGCCCGCTAAACGGGCAGCAGATGAGAGAGCTTACAATGAGAGGAGCTTGGTTAGAGTTTTGTTATATCTTTTTAAAAGATGAAGACTGGGACGGGAAGTATAATCGAAAACAGATTGTTACGCAGATCAGAAAGTATATATCGCGCGCTGTTGTTTCAAGCGACTGTGGTCAGATACGTAATATGCCACCATCTTCATGTATGGCAGAGTGCGTTCGGTTGCTTTCAGCTTATGGATTGACGAAAAAGGAGTTACAGATACTAACGATTGATAATCCAAGAAAAATCTTAGGATTATACCGTTGATGTGCAGCATATGGCAGAACACTAACTACCAAGCCATTAACGATATTGCTCCTGGAGCGGACCAGTTCGGAAGGTAATAGATAGTATGAAAGCATGTGCGTCATAATGTAAATTTCCTGTTGACAGATTCCTATGGGATTGAGTAAAATTAACAGGTATAAAATAAGAAGAGAGCCTGCCAAGGGCTCTTCTTTATGGATAAAGGAGGAAATATGAGGGATCAATTAGAATTAGGAGCATTGGAGGAACGAAGACCCGCATTACTTCAGAATCAATTCGATCTAGCACTCGAATTTTATGCTATAGAGAGTCATGATGATGATTCACGTATAGAGCACCGCTCTATTAGTCAACAGATGGCGAGAAATGCTATTGATTTGGTCTTGCCACATGTATTAAAAAATATGAATGATCGAGGACTAACCGGTATCGCTCTCGTTGCGCCACTGCGAGGTGCACTTGGTTTAGTTACTCCCGAAACAGAGAGTCATTTGAATAACAGGTTAGCTCAATTAGGAGTAGATTGCCCCGTTGAATTATGGGCTCAAGGCATAAAAAGACATCCGGAAGAAGATTCTGCGGAAGTTTACTATGCGAAAGGGTATATGGATGGAAATAAAGAAGATACACATGTAATTATTTTAGACTGGGGTACTGCCACAGGCCTCACTAACGACCATGGAGCGCATCACATTCATGATCATGGTGGAGTACCATTTGCACAGATGACCAGCTTATCGATGGCTCTTGCTGATAAAGGTCGTAGAAGATTACAAGAAAATTGTGTGGATCCAGACGGTGGTGTAATTCATACAGAGGCAGCAACATTAGCGTTATTAAATAAAATAGACTACATTTATGCTCTTGCTCCAGGATATGGTGGAGGTGGGTATGTTGAAGTAACACCAAAAGATTGGGGAGCAGAAATGTGGGGTATGGAAATAGAGGGTGATACAGATATTGATCGCGATACCCAAATTGAAGATTTTTTGGCTCAATTTTCACATACTTTTCGGCATATTATTGATGAAAGAGATATACGATTTCTCCGTGAATATTATCAATCTAAATATCTAACTAAAAATTATACTCAATAATATTTGTTATTGACTTCGGCAATTGCATTCTGCTATCTTAGGCTGTGCCGACTAAATTTATCTTCGTATCAGGTGGTGTGATATCCGGCCTTGGAAAGGGAATCACTACCGCCTCTATTGCTCTTCTTCTTCAAAATCGAGGATACCGCGTCACCCCCGTAAAATGCGAAAATTATCTCAACATTGATGCAGGTCTCATCAATCCCATCGAGCACGGAGACCCATTTTTATGTGAAGACGGAACGGAGGCGGATATGGACATGGGGACGTATGAAAAGTTCTTGGCAATTAATATGGAACGGCATAACTTCGTCACGATGGGGCAGATATATAAGACGGTGATTGACCGCGAGAGAAATTTTGAGTATGACGGCGAAGACGTGGAAGCGATCCCGCATGTGACCGATGAGATCATCAAGCGCATTAAAGAAGCAGGGGAAAAAGAAAATGCAGATATTGTAGTCGTGGAGCTTGGGGGTACAGCCGGAGAGTACCAAAATGCACTGTATTACGAAGCATCCCGGATCCTGTCACGTAATAAAAAAAACAGCGTGGTGCACGTCCATGTAAGTTATTTGCCGACTCCTTCTCATTTAGGAGAACCCAAAACGAAGCCTACCCAGCTTTCGGTACGGACACTAAACTCTATGGGCATCCAGCCAGATTTCATCGTGACGCGTTCGGAAAAACCTATGGACGAGAGACGTCGCGCCCGGTTTGCCCTGTTTTGTAACGTTGATCCTGAGAATGTCATCGATAGCGTGGATCTACCGACTCCGTATGAAACACCTTTAAATCTTGCAGCACAAAAGATGGATGAAAAGATATTGGACATGCTTGACCTTGCGCATAATTCTTTGGATATAAAGGAATGGTCAGATATGGTTGCGACAGTGAAAGCCAAAAAAAGGGCGAGTGTCACTATTGCGATTGTCGGTAAATACTTTGCAACCGGTGAGTATCAGCTCCGGGATAGCTACGCAGCTCTTATGGATGCCATCGATCACGCGGCGTGGCAGCTTGGGATAGACGCCCGGATACGATGGATACAGGCAGAGAAGCTTGAAAAAGGAAATATAGAGGATCTCAAAGGGGCAAGCGGTATCATTGTTCCGATCGGATGGGGGCTGCGCGGTGTGGAAGGCAAAATTAATGCCATTCAATGTGCGAGGGAGAACAATATTCCCTATCTTGGTCTTTGCTACGGCATGCAGCTTGCTGTAGTTGAATATGCCCGAAACGTTTTGGGATTAACAGGTGCGCACACGCTTGAGTGCGACGTTGATACCACTAACCCGGTCATTCATATGGTGACCGGGCAGGATGAGATTCTTAAACGCAGGGCTTACGGAGGTACGATGCGGCTCGGTAGTTGGGAGTGCCGCGTAAAGGAAGGAACGATTGCGGATGGAAGTTATATGAAGCATAATGCATATAGTGATGCTTCTAAGAAAATTGTAGGAGAACGTCACCGCCACAGATATGAATTTAACGATACATACACAAAGCAGTTTGAGGAAGCCGGGATGGTAATTGCCGGCAGGTCAGTCGTAGAAAACCTCGTGGAGATTATTGAATTAGCTAAAGAAGCACACCCCTTTTTCCTTGGGACACAATACCATCCGGAGTACCGTTCTCGGCCTCTTGAACCCCATCCGATATTTTTAGCATATATCAACGCCTGCCGCGAGCTATTACAACGATGATGGATTGGGACAGCTTTACCCCACTCACAGCACTTACACATCTTGACGGCAGAAACAGCCGGAAGCTCTCTGCGCTCAAGCCTCATTTTTCCGAATTTGCATGGATGAAGCTGCGGCTTGATGTCATTGTGTCCTACGTTAAGAGTATTTCGACCAAACTCACCGGAAAAACGGTACCCCGCGCCGATGATAAAAAACTTTCCTCTCTGATAGACAGCTTTTCCCTCACTGAAGCAAGAAAAGTTGTTCAACTGGAAAAGACAGTCAATCATGATCTGAAAGCAATTGAACTTTATCTTGTAAACGAGCTTATGAAGAGGAAACTTGCCCGATATATTCCTTACGTCAATCTCGGGATCGGATCGGAGGATATCAATAGTATTGCCTTGGGCTTGCAGCTCGTAGGCAGTAGGGGAGAGATCCTGATACCGGAGTTTGAACGTGTTGTCCATTCCCTGTCTATTCTGGCAGAACAGGAGAAAAATACACTTATGATCGCCCGTACGCACGGTCAAAGCGCCAATGTGACAACGTTCGGGAAGGAACTTGCCAATACCCTTTCGAGATTGTTGGGCGAGTTAGAAATATTCCGGACTCTACAACTACAGGCAAAGTGCTTGGGAGAAGTCGGAACGCTTCAGGCTTTTATTGGGGTCGATAGTTCAATAGATTGGTTAAAATTTACGGATATGTTCTTGGAGACTTTTGGCCTACAACCTTCACATGCAGGAACGCAAGTTACGCCATATGATAGCGTTATACGCTACCTACAGAGTTTATTCCGTATGAACGGAATTCTTTTGGATCTTGCCAAAAATTTGTGGTTATACGTGCTCATGGGCTATTTGATTGTCAAAAAGAAGGATTCGGAAGTAGGCTCTGCAGGTATGCCGCATAAAGTTAATCCCATATACTTTGAAGGTACCGAAGGGGGCCTTGAGATGGCGAATGGAATCATAGAAACTCTGGTTCGTAAACTTCCAATTAACCGCCTGCAACGGGACTTTTCTGATTCTACACTACGCAGAAATCTCGTGATGCCGATTGCATTGGGTTTATTATCCTACCAAAGTATCGTTAAGGGACTCTCGCGGATTGCGGTGAACCGGGAAGCAATGCGAGATGACCTTTGCTCCCATGCAGAAGTATGGGTCGAAACCGTCAAAACCTACGGATTGATGCACGGTATTAGTGACATGTATGATCGACTTAAAAAAGAAACCCGCGGACGTACCCTATCGGCGAGCGATCTGGAGGCGCTGATATCGGGGTTACCACTTTCAACAAAAGAGAAAAAAGAACTTATTAATCTTTGCGATGGTACGCATAATCCTTATCCGGCAAGAATCGTGGATGAAATTGTAAAACGGTCATTATGAAACGATCAACTATTGTCGTCGGACTCCAATGGGGTGATGAAGGAAAGGGGAAAATTATCGATGCCATCGCGGGCTCGTTTGACTACGTGGTACGCTGGAACGGCGGCAATAACGCAGGACATACGGTGGTCGTGGATGGCAAGAGGTACCCTTTATCTCTCGTCCCTTCTGGCGCTCTTCAAAAGAAAAAACTCCTCATTGCTCAAGGAGTCGTCATCAATCCGAAAGTACTTCTTGCCGAAATTGCTATGCTTGAGGATGCCGGATACCGAGTAAATCTCACGATTGATCCCCGCTGCCACATCGTGATGCCTTACCACGGCAGTATGGACGCGGCGAGCGAAGCATGGAAGGGCAAAGACGCCACCGGAAGTCTTCATCTGGGTATCGGCTACTGCTATGAAGATAGGAATAACCGCGCCGGTATTCGTCTTGAGTTTCTCACACGACCGCTTCTCCTCCGGGAGAAACTTGAGAAAATACTTCCCCTCAAACGGGCAATTATTGAGAATGCATACGGCATGAAGACAGATTTTGATATAAAGAAAATTCTTGAAGAATATGTCTCCTACGGCAAAAAACTAAAAAAATATATCGGCGACGTATCAACGCTCGTCACTCGTAAACTCGTCACTCACTCCTTTTTATTTGAACAGGCTCACGGTACTATGCTTGATCCGGTGTTTGGTACGTATCCCTTTACTGTTGCTCCGCCCACGATCTCCTCGGCGGTATTCCCTAGCGTCGGAATAGCCGCGAGAACACTGCCGGTTATCGGAGTTGTGAAAGCGTACTCGACCCGCGTGGGAAATGGGCCATTCCCGACGGAATTATTGGACAAAACCGGTGATACTATTCGGGAAAGTGGTCACGAATTTGGTACCGTGTCCAAACGACCAAGGCGTTGCGGATGGCTCGATCTCCCTGTCCTTCGCTACGCCGTACGACTTAACGGAGTGACGAGCCTCGCGATCACGAAGCTCGATGTCCTGTCGGGCTTAAAGAAACTTTCTATTTGTCTCGGGTACAGATATAACGGAAAAATCCTCAGAGAATTTCCGCCGGAAATATCACAGCTTCCAGAGTGCACTCCTATATATACAATAATGTCCGGTTGGCAGGAAGATATCGGGAAAATCAAAAGACGAAAGGATTTACCCACGCAAACCTTGGTCTATCTTGCGTTTGTTGAAAAACAACTTCATATTCCGATTCGATATATTTCCATAGGCGCAGAGAGAAAGGAGTTTATACAATTATGAAAACTCTTCCCCTTGGTTTGGCTTACGATGATGTACTATTAGTTCCACAAAAATCCCGGATACAATCCCGGTCTGATGTTATTACTAAAACGAAGTTGTCACGGAATATTTCTCTAGCTATCCCTTTTGTATCCTCCAACGTCGATACGGTCACAGAATCAGCTATGGCCATTACCATGGCTAAACTGGGTGGTATTGGTATTATTCATCGTTTTATGACCATTGATCGTGAAGTAGAAGAAGTGACACGTGTCAAACGCTCTGAAGGATTTATTATGGGAACTCCGTTTACGTTATCTCCCGATCATACCGTAGGAGAAGCCCGTAAACGTATGAAACAACAACGTGTGAGTAGCGCCATTATTGTTGACCGTAATAAGCGGGTGCTGGGACTTGTCTCAGATCGGGATATGTGGTTTTTAAGCGACAATGCAATTCGTATGGTAGATGTTATGACGCCGGCAGCCAAACTTATTACGGCAGACGTAAATGTGTCGCTCAAGGAAGCACGAGAAATATTTCGTAAACACAAAGTCGAAAAACTACCGCTCTTACGTAAAGATGGTGTCCTTGGAGGACTCATTACATCGCGAACGGTACTTAACGAGGATATCTATCCTCAAGCAACCAAAGATGGTAAAGGTAGGCTGATGGTGGGTGCGGCAGTCGGGGTCGTTGGAGATTATTTAGAGCGGGCAGAAGCTCTTATCAAAGCAAAAGTAGATGTGATTATTGTAGACATTGCTCATGTCCATTCAGTTCACGGGCTTACGGCCGTGAAAAAATTACGCCGCCTTTGCAAGTCGGTTGATCTTATTGGCGGTAATATCGCTACACCCCAGGGTGCCCGCGACTTGATCCGCTTAGGTGTTGATGGGTTGAAAGTGGGTATCGGACCGGGTGGGATTTGTATTACTCGTATGGTAGCAGGTGTTGGTGTGCCGCAGTTATCGGCGATTATGATGTGTTCAAAAATATCACAGAATGCTCATGTCCCGCTTATCGCTGATGGTGGAACAAATTACCCGGGAGATATGACTAAGGCTCTCGCTGCTGGCGCGTCCAATGTCATGATTACCGGATGGCTTGCAGGTACCGATGAGAGTCCCGGAAGTATTATTTTACGAAAAGGTCAAAAGTTTAAAGTGCACCGCGGTGCTGCCTCATTTTCAGCCGTTGCTTCGCGAATGGTATCCGGGGTCTCCGGGCAAGTAAGGAAAGAAATTTCGGAACATGAAATTGAAAAAGAACTAGAAGAAATAGTTCCCGAGGGAATTGAGAGTTTTGTGCCCTATAAGGGGTCAGCGAAAGATGTCATCCATCAGCTCGTCGGTGCAGTCAAATCCGGTATGAGTTATTGCGATGCCTCGACAATTACTGAGCTTTGGAAACATGCCCAATTTATGCAGATTACCACAGCTGGATTTAGGGAAAGTACCCAGCATAATGTTGAAGAGATGTAGGAAAGCTGATAGAATAGCGTATCATGGCAAATCAAAAAACATGGATCCAGGGAGAAGGAGAGGCGAAGAAATCCGTTGACTTTCACGTCGGTGATACGATCCGCGTGCACTACAAACTTATTGAGCACGAAAAGGTAGCAGGAAAAACCAAGCGGGAAGTCAAAGAAGAAACGAGGGAACGCGTGCAGGTGTTTGAAGGCATTGTCATTGCTATTAAAGGAAGTGGCGACAATACCATGTTTACCGTGCGTCACATGGGAACGGGCGCCATCGGCGTAGAACGTATTTTCCCGCTTATTTCTCCCTGGATCAGGAAAATTGAAGTGAAGAAAAAAGGTGAAGTACGCCGGGCAAAACTTTATTATCTTCGCGGCCGCCAAGGCAAATCCGCTACCCGTATCAACGAGGGCACGTCTTCCTTTTGATGAAAAAGTATAGGTGTCAAGCTAGTCCACCCGCCAGGTGATCAAATTAACGGGTGAATTTTCACTAGCCCTTACTCCAATATTCCCGGTTTGTAATCCGGCGGAAAACCGAACGCTTGTTGTCCCCGCCAACGTTTTGTGGCTGCTATTAAGCCACTTGTACTACCCTCTCCTAAGGCTCTTTCCGCATGGTCAAATATTGTTTCGTTCGGAAACGCAGGGGATTCTATATATAATTTTGTATATGCGCTCCTTGATTCGGGATCAGCGATTGTGGATGCGATCAATTGACGTATTTCAGTATCAGTCAATTCTAATGCTTCGGCGGCATCGTGAGCTTGATTAAATAATTCCTCAGATAAAGCTTCATGTTGCTCTCCGAGATTTTCACTTAGTTGAAACAAGCTCCTAATCCCCTCAATTTGTTGATCCCGCTCGTTCATATCTGACTCCTTCCATTTTGATCTACTGTATTTATACTCACTTTGGTGAGTCGGCTGAGATTCGAACTCAGAACCAACAGCTTAAAAGGCTGCTGCTCTACCGTTGAGCTACCGACCCGTAAATGGATTATACCAAATTTATTTCATAGAGCCGCCTTTTTGCCACTTTGAAGAATTTGTCAGAGGTGAGTAAATATCCTCTTCCTTACTTATTTGCATGTCTTTCAATTCCTTCATTGAAGGTGGCCGATCCATGAACCGTACAAAAGGAACTTGGGTCACGAGAGCAAGAGGTGTCTGTTCATTCCCTTCACCCATTGTCAAAACCGCGGCAACAGCGATGCCATCAATAATAGAAGATTTTGTGAGCTTACAGGTACGTCCGAAAATATCCTGCTTTCCAATGTAATCATTAAGCGCGGTAAATCCACACCAGGAAAGTCCGACGCCTAATGTCCCCCAGCGAAGCGGAGTTAAACGGCTATCTGTAATAATCACTCCTAAATCCTTTAGTTTATGCTTTTTTCGAAGGCGATGCCAAATACTATTTGTAGTTCTTTGTACATTTTTCGGCCATAGCACGAAGTTACCATTGCCGTTGCTTTCATCGACTCCGGCGTTAGCAATAAGTAAATTTCGTTTTATAGTAAGCGTTAATCCCCATTGTGTGAGCTTTTCGTCTTCGATATAATATTCCGATTCTTTACGAATAAGTTCTGCTTTATCTACTGTCCCATCAATTTTTACGAGATTACCTTCACAGATGCTGACTATTTTAGACGTGATGACGACGATAGCACGCTCTTCAAGCGTCGGAAGACTTGAGGTTAGTATTTCTTCAAGCGAATCACCTGCGATAATTGCCTTGGTTTTATAGGGCGTAACGATCATACCTTGCATTATAGATGATATACTTATCCTATGAAAGATAAATACAGTGCGGTATGGGTTTCCCATTCCTCTATCAGTGATTATCTCAAGTGCCCGAGGGCGTATTTCCTTCGTAACGTTTACCGCGATCCCAAGACGAACCATAAAATCTCCTTCATGGCTCCTACCCTTGCACTCGGTCAAGCAGTGCACGAGGTCATAGAGTCGCTCTCTCTCGTCCCTATCGAGAAACGGTTTGAAGAGTCGCTTCTCACCAAGTTTGATCGGATCTGGAAAAAAGTATCCGGTCAAAAAGGCGGGTTTGCCGATGCTGCCGACGAGGAAAAGTATAAGACGCGGGGAATTGCAATGCTCAACCGTATCATCGATAATCCCGGTCCCTTACTGAATAAAGCCATTAAGATAAGGGAACCTCTTCCATATTACTGGCTTTCTGAGGAAGATAATATTATTCTCTGTGGCAAAATCGATTGGCTTGAATACGTAGAAGCTTCTGATAGCGTGAAGATCTTGGACTTCAAAACTGGCAAGTTCGACGAAGATCCGGATTCGCTGCAACTTCCTATTTACTATCTCCTGGCAACTCATTGTCAGAACCGAGCTGTAAGTGGAGTCATGTATTGGTATATCAATCACGATACAGAACCAGTAAGCTTGGATTTGCCTGATCCAAAATTATCAGAGGAAAGAGTATTGGAGATAGCGAAGCGCGTACAGCTTGCACGTAAACTCGGGCGCTTTGTGTGTAAAGAAAAAGACGGATGCCGTGCATGCAGACCACTTGAAGCAATTATTGCGGGGAAGGCAAAATTTGTAGGTATCAATCATTTCGGTCAGGATGTGTATGTATTTCCCTCGGGAAATACGTGATATGCTGAAATCTACTATGTGGAAGAATGTCCTTGGAATAAGTCTTGTCATTGCGCTTCTGGTCGTGATAGGCTTCATGGTAGTGAAACCTACCCCCCAACCAAAAGAGCAACCATCGTCAGGGTCGCAACTTCCACCCATGATGATTGAACCGGATAAAACCTATTCAGCTATCCTCCATACGGAAGTCGGAGATATTACTATATCTTTGCATGCTAAAGAAACACCCAAAACAGTCAATAATTTTGTGGCGCTTTCCCGCACCAATTTCTACAACAACACGCCGTTTCACCGCGTGATTCGCGGGTTTATGATCCAGGGCGGAGATCCTAAAGGGGATGGCACCGGCGGGCCGGGATATCAGTTTAATGATGAACCGTTTATCGGCGAGTATTCGCGTGGAACTGTGGCTATGGCCAATGCCGGCCCAAATACAAACGGAAGCCAGTTTTTCATCATACATGCAGATACCCAGCTTCCCAAAAACTACGTTATTTTTGGTAACGTCTCTAAAGGCATCGAAGTAGTCGATAAGATCGCCACAGCCCCTGTCACCCAAAGGCCTACAGGAGAAGAGTCCCAACCTGTGACTCCCGTCAAAGTAACCTCAGTTGAAATTATCGAAAGCTTGTGATATACTAGTTTCTATAGTTGGATTGAGGCAATCCATCTGCTTAATATCATAAAGGTTTTCGAAGTGTAAGAGAAAAAACGCCCCAAGATTTTTTAACCTCTCGCGTCTTTTCCCCATTTCAGTATTCTTTTTATTTCTTAAGCAGTTATATTATTTCAATAGTGTTATTTATATGCAATTTCAACGTCGACAATTTATTTATGGTGGAGGAAACGGCGGGCGCATGCGGCCGATTAAAACCGTATCCAAATCTCTCATTTTGTCTGCCATAGCACAAAGTAAAAAAGGTCAAACGAGTGAATCCCGTCCGATCCAAGCACCTCTCTCTACCCATGTTTTTTCTGACTATGCTCTATGCCCGACTCTCCAGGAGAATATCCGGGTAAAGGGTTTTGTAACGCCGACTCCCATCCAAGAACAAACAATTCCTGCCATCCTAAACGGACGTGATGTCATCGGAATGGCCAAAACCGGTACGGGAAAGACCGCTGCATTTCTTATTCCATTACTTCAAAAAATTTCAGTGGATCGCGGGCAGAGGGTATTAGTGGTAGCACCGACCCGTGAGCTTGCCTACCAAATTCATAAAGAACTGCGGGATTTTGCGCGAGGACTCTCCATCAAAAGCGCTCTTCTCATCGGAGGGACGGGTGAGTGGCGTCAACGGGAGGATCTGTCACGTGACCCGCACATTGTCATCGCAACACCCGGAAGGCTTAAGGATTTTATTGAGTCCCGTCATATACGTCTTTCTGGTTTCCGAAATGTAGTTCTGGATGAAGCGGACCGCATGGTAGATATTGGATTTATTAACGATGTTAAATACTTCATATCCCTCATTCCTAAACAGAGGCAATCGCTATTTTTTTCTGCGACTATATCCGGCAGAGTTGGAGAGATTTTAACTGAATTTGTTCATGATCCTGTACGGGTGAGTGTGGACTCAAACGGTTCCGCCAGCGGTATCGTTCAGGATGTCATACGGGTAGCCAATAATCAATCCAAGGTTGACGTGCTTCACAAAATGCTCAAACAAGATTCGTTTGATAAGGTCCTCGTTTTTGGTCGTACGAAACACGGAGTACAACGTCTCTCTGATGAACTCTCCAAGCGTGGAGTTAGATCCGGAGCAATCCATGGAAACAAACGACAGAACCAACGTCAATATGTACTTAATCAATTCACACGAAGCGAAATTCAGATTCTCATTGCCACGGATGTGGCAAGCCGGGGTCTGGATATCCCCAACGTATCCCACGTTATCAACTATGATCTTCCGGAAACAATCAATGATTATACGCACCGTATCGGACGTACCGGACGGGCTAATAAGCACGGGGTTGCGCTTACGTTCATGGACTAATACGGGGGTATCTAATTTGTAGATTATAGTGTATACTACAAACATTATTACACAACCTCCTATCAGTACTTACTCCAGCATTACTCAACGGAATATCGTTCTTGATACGGCAGATAATTTGACTCAAATAGGTCATTGGGCGCTTGATTGTTTTGGCAAAGAAAAGGACAGAATTGAATTGTTTCTAACCCTCACACGGAAGAATTTAACTGCGTTGGAAGGGTATCCATTATCTTCTTCATTCGGACCGGATTTTAAAAAAGTACTTTCAAACTTTTATAAGCTTGAAAAAGAGTACCATACGGGCATTGTTGACCGGACTATTTGGGGAAACGGCATGCTCAAGTGGGGAAATACCCTCAGCCGAAGTTCGGAATTTATTTAAGTTCTGTTACATCACAGGAAGTGATTCTATTGAAGTTGTCAAGGAGTGTAATTCTTGCCTAGCGCTTTGAAATTCCAATGAGTCCGTTCCACGTTCTGAAAAATTATACATATCAATTGCGAGACTCAGTATGACTCTTATATCGACCTTTCTTTTTGGGAAGTAACAGGTAGTAGGAGCGGTTTCGTCGAGCTTGCATGCAACGCAACATATTCCGTCAATGTTTATTTCCTGGACAAACGGTGATCTTCTTTCCCAATGTTCTGTCCAAAAACTCATAGAGTCGGATTAATTATTTTTTTTATGGGTGACGGGAGCTTTATAGACGTTAATATAAGAAATTTTTGATTTTCCCTCGTCATCAATAAGCTCAATATTGAATCCTTTAATTTCTTTAGCTTCCGTGGCTTCACATTTCGCCTGTACGATCATATATTTATCGGGCAGGTCGTTGATCGAACCGGAAAACGGCTCACTATATTCTTTCAGAGAACAAGGAGAAGACGGTATGTTCTGCGCCGATTGATAGCCATTTATCAGTTTTTTAAAATTATCGAGCGTCGATATTTTTTGAAATGATGGTGAGGTTTCTTTATACGCGGCTTCTATTTGTCCTTTCCGTACCATATCCAAAAAGTCGTTGATAATCGTTTCGTATTTGGCAAACAGGGGATCCTTAGGAGGGGTTTTCGATGGTCCCTGCGGAGCAAGTATGGAGAAATAGAAGAAAAACACTATTGCGGTACACAAGAGGCTTGTTACAGCAGAAATGCCTATGGTTTGGAGCATTGGATTTATCTTTTTTAAAAACATATTAGTA
>Ga0080064_1005259_pt1 | contig 15434 bp, 7 predicted proteins | sample Subgrocontami54m_FD_69260 | JGI IMG/M metagenome (GOLD analysis project Ga0080064, IMG submission 69260) | Subsurface groundwater microbial communities from S. Glens Falls, New York, USA - GMW46 contaminated, 5.4 m (SPADES assembly) (version 2) ...
CTGCCGGCGCCCCCCGGCTGGTCCACCGCGCCGAGGCCTTCGGCATAGATGATCCCGACGCCGCCGCGCGTGGCCGGATTCCTTACATCAGTCACCACGGTGGGATTTGTGCCATCCACAACGACGCCTTGCCCCGCGCCGGACTGGTTGATGGTGAAGATGGAGGGTTGAACGGAGTCGATGACGACGTCGACGAAATTCGAACGCCGGGTGCCGCGCCGGACCGACAGCTGATTGGTTGTGTTCACGGGAATGGTATAGGGCAGCATCGCGTTGATCTGTGAAAAGTCCGGCAACTCGCCGGCGAAGAAAAGGGGAGCCTCGCGGCCGGCGATGACGACACGGGAAGTGCCGAGTTGAGTGGGCAGCGGAAGGCTGGACGGAGTGGAGCTTCCATCCGCGAGGCGAGTTCCGAAAATAGCCGCCAGACTGCCGGGAGCAAGCGGTTCGCCACTAGAGAAGCTGGCGGTGCTGAGCACGGCGCCACTCGGGATGATGGGCACTCCGTCGTTGGGGGAAACGGAGCCGGCAATTTCACGCGTCCCGGAAAGTCTGCGATCCGGGTCTTCAGCGCGCAGAGTAATGGTGACAGGCGTGGCATCGGTTTGCTGCACGGGCCAGGTTCCACTCCAGCGGCCGCTGCCGGTATGGACCAGGGCGATGGGGGCATTGCCGTTGGAAAAGGAGGCGAGGACTGAGCCGGTGGTGAGAGGATCGCCGCAATCATCGACAACCTGCGCCTCGATGGGGAAGGGCAGACCACCGGCCGCGGCGAAGCCGACCGGGAAAATGGTGGCGGTGGGCAGCAGCGTTGTAGGCGTGCAGCCGGCCAGGGACCGGGGCGCCTCAAATTTTCCCGCGCCCGACGCGGTGGGCGCCTGCACACGGGGAATCACCAGGAGAACATCGACGAGGAATGTTTCGGTGGAACCGGAAGCGCTCACAGCGATGGTGGCACGGTAGACTCCCGGGAGCAGGCCCTGCGGCGTGACCCGTAGATCGAAAGATCTTGCCTGTCCCGGCGCGACCGTCCTAGGCATGGCGCTGGAGAGTTGAAAGTAGCGCGAATCACCGGTGAGCAATGCATCGATCGCAATGGAAACCGGCGACTGATTGAATACGCTCAAGGTCTGCAGTGGAGGCGAGACGCCGGGCGGAGCAATGAAGGTGTGCGCTGTGGAGGACAGCTGAATCAGGAATGGGTTGGGAGACGAGGGCAGTACGCGGAGAACGGTGTTAATAGCCCTGGGAGAATTGGAGGCGGAGGGCACATTGAAGGTGATGTCGCCGAAGTAAAGATCGGGCGCAAGATCCCTGTGGTTTGCGGAAATGGCAAAGCGTGCCGGATCGCCGACCCTGGCTGCGTTGGTGGAGGGGTCAATGCTGAGCCATGGCCCGCCCGCCAGCGTGGAGGGACTGCCTTCGACAAAGATGCCGGCGGAACCGGCTCCCGGCTGCACGAGAACGGTGCGGGGTTGCGGCGCGGGCCCGCCGCGAACAGCGGTGAATAAAAGCCCTTCCTGGGAGCTGAAGAAAACTTCGCGGAAAGTATTCACGGCCAGCTTGACGGGAACGCGAATCAGGGGAAGCAAGGGCGCCTCCACTTCAATGAAGCCGCGATGAGTGCCCACACCGAGCCTGGACGGGTCGATGGCGAATGGCACGTAGAAGGGTGCGTTGGAAGGAACTATGCCGGTGCGCACGGAGGGCACGATCCATGTGGCGGTGGAGCGAATCGTCAGCGGGATGGATTCCACTCCGCGGCTGAGGATTTCGATGGATCGCTGCAGCATCGCCGTGGAGTCAGAAGGCTGACTGATGGCGAACTCCTTGGGGTTGAAGGAAAGGCCGCGCGGCGGCGGAGGGTCGATGATGATGGTGACCGGAACGGTAATGGACTGGTTGGACGCTTGTTCGGAACTGAAAATCATGTTGGACTGATAGCGCCCAGGGACACCACGGACAGAATCCACTTCGACTCGAATCAGCGCGGGGGTTTGCAAGGATGACGCATTCGCAATGAGCAACGAGCCTTCCACCTGCACCCTGTAAGGGCAGGGAATGTTGCTGCCCGGACAAGCGACGTTGAGCAATTGCGGGACGCTGGGCTTTCCCGCGGTTCCCCTGATGGTCACAGCGGCGGGTGAAACAACGATGGGACCAAGGACACTCAGGCTGCATGGAGTGGCTACGGTGGTGTTTCGGCTATCGGTCACCTGCATGGTAAAGGGAAACAGGCCCGCTTCGGTGGCTGTTCCGGCAAGCTGACCGCCGGTGCCGAGGGAAATGCCTGCCGGCAGACTGCCAAGGCTGATCGTGAAGGTATACGGTGGAACGCCACCAGTGGCGGTAATGGTCTGGAAATAGGTAGTGCCGGTGGTAGCGGTAGGCAAAGGGCAGGAGGTGGTAATTCCTAGCGCGGGAAGAACCTTGAAATCCAGCGTATTGGAATAGGCCAACACAGTTAGGTTTGGCTGGCGAACGGCGATCGGGAATGTTCCGATCCTGGTCAGGAGATTGGGCGGGATGATCGTGCGCAATTGGGTTGCGCTAAACAACGTGGTTCCCAACTCCACAGGTTGAGTCGTGCCGAAGTTCCAAATGATCGTTGCGCCCTGCAAGAATCCGTTTCCCGAAACGGCGAATTGGAGAGGGCCGGTACCTGCCGCGGTGGAATCGGGAATGAGTTGAAAGATGGCAAGGCCCTGGTTGCTGACGGTAACCACGGACATGCCACAGGGTTTTTGACGGATATTCTGTCTGGAATCGGAAACCTGGAGCGTGAAGCTGTAAGTTCCAACCAGGTTTGGGGTTCCGGAAATTACACCAGAGGTGCTCAGGCCCAGGCCGGGTGGCAGTGAACCGGAGGTGACCGACCAGGTATAAGGAGGCGCGCCGCCATCGGCGGAAACCACCCCGTTGTAGGGAGCGGCGAGGCCGGCATCGGGCAGCGGGCAATTCGTGAGAATGCTGAGGCCGGGGAGAATGGAGAAGTTGACGATGTTGGAATTAATTGTTAGGTTCGGGTTTACCTGCGTCCGCACAGCGATGGGGATATCGGCGGGCTGTTCCACCAGGGTGGAGGGAACCGTCGCGGTCAAGGTTGATGTATTGAGCAGAGATGTGGGGAGCGAGACTGCGCCAAAGACGCCGAACCTCCATAGAATGACGGAGGACTGATTGAAACCGGTTCCGGACACAACCAGGGTAAAGGCGGGACTCCCGGCTACCACAAATGTTGGCTGCAAGGAGTTGATGATGGGGCCGCCGGTGCTCTGCGGGAATGCCGCGGCAGCCGACAACAACAGCAGCGCGAGGGCGCTATAGTTTTTTGCCAATCCGTTTCCTGGCCGATCCGTCCGGTGCATATTGAAGCGCCTTCCTGTAGGCATTGGCCGCGTCTTCCGAACGGCCGGCCGCCTTCTCAAGATCTCCGATGAGCTCCCAGGCATCACCGCTGGAAGGTTGCAGTCTAACCGCGGCTGAGAGCTGCTCCACGGCTTCGGCGCGTTTGCCGTCAGCGGCATAGAGTTTTCCGAGTTCCAGCCGGGCGGCAGCATAGCCGGGTTTGGAGTCAACCACGGAGCGGTATTCGGCAATTGCTTCGGGCCGTTGCCCCGAGGCGGCCAGTGTCTTGGCGAGGCTCAGGCGGCTGGGCAGGTACGACGGAGACAAGGCAAGATTCTGCTTCCAAAGGGAGACGGCTTCGGCCACGCGATCTTTCTTTTCGGCGAGCAGCACGGCCAGATTATGACGAGCCTCCAACATGGAGTTGTTCTTTTCCAGCGCCTGTTTGTAGAAGCGCTCGGCGTCCGAGCGCCGGCCGGCGGAGGCATTGAGAAATCCAAGCGCGTTGTAGGCCATGGGGTCGGCGGGCGCAAGAGCCATCGCCTTGCGGAAGGTGGATTCAGCCTCTTTGCGGCGGTTGAGCCGTTGGTAAACGAGCCCGAGGTTGTAGGGAAGGTAGGAATAGTTGGGTGCGAGGCGAATGGCTTCCTTGTAGCTGGCTATGGCGCCCTCATAGTCGCCCAGTTGCGTGTAGGTGAGCGCAAGGTTGTGAAGAGGGTAGGCCCAGAGTGGGGCGCGCTTGGCCGCTTCGCGGAAAGCCTGCGCCGCTCGATCATAGGAGGCCTGTTCCAGCGCCGCGATCCCGAGCGCGTTGAAGGAATACGCTCCTTGTGGATCGAGGCGAACCGCGCGTTCCAGCATAAGAGCCGCCCCTTGGTAGTCCTTGTCAAACAGCTTCATGCGGCCCAGGCAGAAGGTTTCACGGCTTTCCAGGAGAATCGATTCCGGAGTCAGGAGCTTGGCGGCGCCGAAGTAGGCGGCTCCGGCGGCAAAGTCCTCCTTGGTTTGGGGAACCTGATCGCCGGCCAAGTAACGTAGGATGACCTGTTGCCCGCGATCTTCCAGCGCGGATTTCAAGACATTGGCCTGGAGCAGATATTCGGGAGGCTTGACGCGGCGCTGGTACTGACGGAGGGCGGCAAAGGCGTTCCGCGGAGCGTCGGGGAGGATGCGGCCGGCCGCAACGGATTCTTCAAAATCGACAGCTTCGCGAAGGACGGAGGTATTGCGCGCGGCGCGGCCAACTACGGTAGCGGTGCTCTCCAGGGAGCGGTTGGCTGTGGCCATCGCCAGCCGGTCGCCTCCGTCGGCCGTGGGAATGAACTTCTTCATGGCGATGCCGGCCAGCTTGGTGTTGGCAAGATTGGAAGTTCCTTCATAGGTGCCGTTTTCGCGGGGATGCTGGCGGTCCGCGGTGCCGTCGGAAACCTTGGCCTGGGTGTATTCAATGAGTTCATTGATGGAGATGGTGCCATCGTTGTTGAGATCGCCGCCGCCGTTGAGCGCCTCCATCACAAAGAAGCTGAAGGCTCCGTGGCCGCCACCGTACTGGGGGCCCTCAAAGGAGAATTCATTCGAACGGCTGGCGGTGAAAAGAAACATCTGGCCTTCGGCTTCGGCCAGGCGTTCCACGACTCCGTTGACTTTGGCATTTTTTGGAATCGTGCCGATCGTGCCGGAACGGCACACATCGACGAAAGCGGTAACGCGTCCGACGTTGACCAGATCATCCCGAATGAGCTTTTGCACGTCGGCCATGGGCAAGGCAGTGGTATCCAGATCCTGCGGGTCGCTGTCGTAGGTGACAATGAAGGCGCCGCGCTTACCCTTGGCTTCCACCACGGTTCCATGCGTGGCAATCAACAGAATCACGCTGTCGTTTTTCCCCGCTCTGGCCTTCAGGAAGGATTCAAAGGCATTGCGGATGGCAGCCGTGGTTGCCTGCTCATTGGTGAGCAAAACGATGTCGGCGTCTGTCAACTTGCCGCCCCGCTCGCTGCGCAGGTACTCACTCATCAAGACGGCGTCCTCATGAGCGAAATTGAGCGGCCGGATCGCTTCGGACTGAAACTTGGAGATGCCCACCAACAACGCAAAGGTCTTGCCTGGTTCGGCGGGTTGCTTTGTTTGCGGGCTGGCCCCGGCGGACTTCTCGGCCTCTTCCTCCAACGTAAAAAGGCGGGCCTTCAGCCACACGGCATCGGGCCAAAGCGTGGAGACCTTCTGATACTCAGCAGCCGCGTCGGCGGCCAAACCATATTTCCCCAACACCTCGGCGCGGCTCACGTGTGGGAGCGGGTCATTTGCATTCGCCGCAATGGCCTTGTCGATGGGGCCGAGCTCAATCTCAAGGGCGGCACGGCTGTTTTGCGGCAACGCGGCCAGGCGAGCGGCAAAGGTGCCGGGGTCGGCATCGGGGTTCAGGGCACGGCGGACGGAAGCCCCGTTGTGCATCTGGCTCGCAGCGGCCATGCGTCCCATTTTCGGCAGATAACAGGTGGCCACCTGAGTCTTGTTTGCCATTTGACCGGCGGTGACTTTGATGTTCGCCGCCTCCAGAAGCGCGACGCCGCCTTGGGAAAGGGTTTGCTGGGACTTGTCCGGACAGAAAAGGAGGATGACCGGACCGGCCGAGGCTTGGATCGAGTCACCCGGAAAAAGCAGATCGCCAACGCGCAAAGTGAGCGCGAGTTCATTTCCGGCCCGAGTTAGGCCACCACCGTCGGCCTTGACAATCAACGCCACGGGAGCTTCCGGGGCTGCCGGCGTTTGTCCAGACAAGCCAATGACCAAAAAGATGGCAATGATCGCCCCAGCGAATTTTTTTGGGATCGGCATAGATTCTGTTGTCATTAGTATACGACGCAAGCGGGAAAATAAGATTTCATCGAAAGTATCGCGACGTGATACTCTCGCATTATTCAGTCTTTATGCAATCAGGGGAGCAGATTTCGCACTACCGCATCCTGTCTTTACTCGGTTCAGGAGGGATGGGAGAGGTGTGGCTGGCGCGCGACACGCAATTGAACCGCAATGTGGCGGTGAAGATCCTCCACGCCAGGTTGGCTCAGGATCCGGAGTGGATGCGGCGCTTTGTCCAGGAGGCGCGAGCGGTGGCAGCGCTGAACCATCCCAACATCGCGCAAGTGCATGAGTTGTGTGAAGAGGGCGAACTGCCGATGATCGTAATGGAGTATGTGGAGGGCCGAACGCTTACCGAACGGATTCGCGAAGGCACCCTTCCGCTCAACCGGATACTCGACATTGGCGTCCAGGTTGTTTCCGCGCTGGAAGAGGCCCACAGCAAGAGGATTATCCATCGCGACATCAAGCCCGGCAATATCATGATCACCTCGCGCGGGCAGGTGAAGGTGCTGGACTTCGGCGTCGCCAAACAGATGTCGTTTTCTGACTCGCGGGAAACCGCCACTACCAACGACGAATATGAGCCGGAGACCGAGCCCGGACAAATCCGCGGCACGCTACGCTATATGAGCCGGGAGCAATGCATCGGCGCTGATTTTGACCATCGCTCGGACCTGTTCAGCGTAGGCGCGGTGCTGTATGAGATGTCCACAGGGGAGTATGCATTTCCCGGCTCCACACCGGCGCTCATCTACGACGCGATTCTCAACCGCAACCCACCGGCGCCCAGCTTGATGAACACGGCCTTGCCGCCGGAATTCGATCACATCGTATCGAAGGCGCTACAAAAGAACAGGGAGTACCGCTATCGCACAGCATCGGATTTGCTCCACGAGTTGCAGTTGCTGAAACAGACCACCGATACGGCCATTGGCCGTGCGCCAGCGGCGGCGCCGGCCGCCAGCTCCAGCTACGCGGCTCCGGTCATCATTGCATTGCTGCTCGTTACTGCCGCGGCGGTGGCCTACTTCAATATGCGGCGCAGCGGGCAGCCTAACCTTGCCTTGGAAGCAGTGCCGCTTACCTCGGCACAGGGCACCGAAAGCCAACCCAGCTTCTCGCCGGACGGGAACCAGGTGGCCTACGCATGGAACGGGGAAAACGAGGATAACTGGGATATCTACGTGAAGATACTTCAGCCGGGCCCTCCTCTTCGTCTGACGTCGAGTCCGGACACAGACTACAGCCCGGCCTGGTCTCCCGACGGGTCCACCATTGCCTTTCTCCGGCATTCGGAAACGGAAGGGTCGGGATTCTATCTCATCCCGGCGCTGGGCGGAATCGAGCGCAGGCTATCGGGAGCCTCGCCGTCGCGCACTGGAGTGGAGAGCCCGTTTCTTGCTTGGTCTCCGGACGGCAGGCGGCTTGCCATTGCCGACAAGCAGGGCCCAACTGAGCCGATGACGATTCAACTTCTCGACGTATCCACGGGGACCCGGACCCAGTTGACCCATCCACCGCCCAATACGTTTGGCGACAGCGGAGTCATCTATGCGCCCGATGGGAAAACCATCTACTTTGTTCGAAGCAATGGCATGGGGATACAGGACGTATATTCCATCCCGGTTACCGGCGGCGAGGCCAAGCGGCTGACCAATGACAACCGCCGCATCCATGGATTGACCTGGAACCCGGCTGACAATCGACTGCTGATTTCGAGCGGCCGCCAGAGCAATGCGCGGCTATGGCGCTTGTCGCCCAGCGGCGGGGAGATGCAGCGGGTGCTCGGCGTTGGCGAAACAGCGTCGTTTGTGGCCATCCCCCGGAAGGGCCAGCGACTGGCGTTCACCCGCACGATGGTGGATGTCAACATCTGGCAATATGATTTGTCAGGAGTGTTGCCGCCACGGCGTGTGATCTCTTCCACTCGCCTGGAACAGGGACCCCAGTATTCACCCGAAGGCAAGCGCGTGGTTTTTGCCTCCACCCGAACTGGCGCCTGGGAGATTTTTACCTCCGATGCGGACGGCAACCATCCCGTTCAGTTGACCTCATTCAACGACAAGCCGGCAGGCAGCCCGCAATGGTCGCCCGACGGGAAACGCATCGCCTTCGACGCCCGTCCGGGCGGCAACGCCGACATCTATACAATGGGCATTGAAGGCGGAACTCCTACGCGCCTCACTGCAGACCCGGCGCAGGACGCCGTGCCCACTTACTCGCGCGACGGCAAGAGCATTTACTTTGGATCCAACCGCACAGGGCGCTTTGAAATATGGCAGACGCCAGCCTCCGGCGGCGCGGCGAGGCAAGTTACTCGCAATGGCGGTTTTTACGCGCAGGAATCACCGGACGGCAAGTATCTCTACTATGCGCGGTCTCTGGATCAACCGGGTCTATGGCGCATGCCACTGCAGGGCGGCCCGGAGTCCCCGGTGATTGAGGGCCTGCGTGCCGGCTACTGGGGTTTTTACGCACTGCACCCGAAGGGCGTCTACTTTGTGGACATGGAAGGGACCCCTGATGTCGGCCTGCAGTACTTTCTGAAAAACCTCGACCACGCTACCGGCAAGATCTCCAAAGTGTCGACGCTGCTCAAACGCCCATTCAACTCCGGCCTGGCTCTATCACCTGATGGCAAGCATTTCCTTTATACGCAAGCCGACCGTTCCGACACGGACATAATGATGGTGGATGGTTTCCGCTAACTGCTTGAAAATGGGGGTCGCCCGCCCGTTGAGGGACTTGCGTGGAACCTTCATAAGGTATATGATCCAGAGTGGCGGGTGATCGATTCCTTATGAAGTTCCAGTTCCGGCCCCGGGCCATAATCGCCGTTCTTTGCGTTTCCTTCCTATTTTTCTTGTTTCCACAGCCTTCCGAAGCTGTGGACTGCAGCCTTCGCGCGAACCAGGACACGGTGCTGGCCCGCGAGGCGCAGGCGCGCAAAAGAGTCTATGACTCAGCGGCCAAATTCGACGGCAGGCGCACTTCGGATTCCTTCGGCGTTCCGGCTGCGGAAATCCCCCGCCGGAATCTAGTGGACGACGCCATCTTCGACAAGTTGCAGCAGATGGGCGTTCCCAGCGCCGCACTGAGCACGGATGCCGAGTTTATCCGGCGCATCTACTTCGACCTCACAGGCCACCCGCCCACACCGAATCAGATCCGCGCCTTCCTGGAGGACTCCAATCCTGGTAAGCGGGGGGAACTGATTGACCAACTGCTGTATTCGCGCCAGTTCGTGGACAAGTGGACCATGTGGCTCGGAGACCTGATGCAGAACGTGGCCTTCCCGCAGAACTTCGACCGCCAGTATTTTGCACGCAACGCCTATTACGAATGGATGCAACTGGGCCTGTTCAACGAGAAATCTCTGAAGGATTATGCTTACGAGGGGATCTCTTCCACCGGGAACAGCTACAGCACCCCGAGCGGCGGAGTGAACTTCGCGCTCAACGGCATTGTGGCGATGGGGCCCATACAGGACCGCTATGACAACCTGCTGCGCTTCACCACGACAACTTTTCTTGGGCTTTCCAGCTATGATTGCCTGCTCTGCCACGATGGACGACGGCACCTGGACCAGGTGAATCTTTGGGGTTCCACGCGGACGCGGCTGGAGGCCCAGCGCATGGCTGCCTTCTTTGCGCGCACCGACATGATCAAGCCGCGCGTGGCCAGCACCGCCGACTTCCTTTACAATAGCTACGACGTCACCGACCGGACCACGGGCAACTACGATCTCAACACCAATTTCGGGAACCGCCCGGACCGCGTGCCCATCGGCGCATCTCGCTTCCTTACGCCGGAATACCGGGACGGATCGGCGCCGGAAGGAAACTGGCGCTCCTCCTTCGCAAGTCTTGTCGTGAATGATCCACTGTTCGCCGTGAACATGGCCAACCGGATTTGGAAAGAGTTCTTCGGACTGGCGCTTATCGATCCGATGGACAGTATCGACCCGGCGCGCCTGGATCCAGCCAATCCTCCCGAGGCCCCCTGGACGCTGCAGGCCACCCACCCCGGGCTGCTCCTGGGGCTTGCCGAACAGATGCGCGAAGGGAACTTCAACTTGCGCGAGTTTATCCGCATCCTGGTGAATTCCTCAGCCTACCAGCTCAGCTCGCGCTACAGCGCGGAATGGAAGATCAGCTATGTGCCGCTGTTCGCGCGCCACTATCCGCGGCGGCTGGAGGGAGAAGAGCTGCATGATTCCATCGTGTTGGCGACCGGCGTAAGGACCAACTACACCATACGCGGATTGAACGACACCGTCTGGGCAATGCAGATGCCGGAGCCTGTGGAGCCGCGTTCGAACGGTTCTACGTTGAACTTCCTGGTTCCCTTCTTTCGAGGCAATCGCGATTCACAGTTCCGCATTCAAGACGGTTCCATCCAACAGCAGCTCAACCTCATGAACGATCCGTTTGTGCTGAACAAGGTTAAAGTGGCCAACTCGGCGAACATGCGTGCGGTGGCCGCCATCACCGACGACGCCAAGGCGGTGGAGGAGCTTTTTCTCCTGTATCTGAACCGAATGCCGGATGAACGGGAGCGCGCTGTTTCACTCGCCTTTCTCGGCAAGGCCGGCAGCCAGCGCAGCACCTATCTCGAGGACCTGGCATGGGCCCTCATCAATAAGACCGATTTCCTGTACAACTACTGAGACCCCATGAAAGACCGTTTCGGAATCGACTGGCAAGAAACATTTCGCAAACACGGGCCCGCGTCGCAATTCTGGCGCAGGCCCGCGCTGACGCGACGTCACTTTTTCCGGAACTCAGCCGCGGCCGTTTCCGGATACTTCTTACTTCCGGAACTCAATACGGAGACCATCGCGCGGGCCGGAGTCTCCACCATTGGGACAGCCAAGAACGTAATTTTCGTCCTGATGCGCGGCGGCCCGAGCCACACCGACACATTTGACCTGAAAGAAGGCACCTGGACGCCGAAAGACTTAGACCCCACCTCGTACGGGGGAATCCGATGGCCGCGCGGCTTGATGCCGAAACTGGCCGGGCAGATGGACTCCATCGCCCTGGTCCGGTCTGTGAAGGCGTGGGCACTGGTGCACGGTTTGGCGCAGGTGTGGGCGCAAATCGGCCGCAACCCGGTGGCCGGATCCTCAAAAATCGCCCCGCACATTGGCTCTGTGGCCGCGATTGAGTTATCCAGTCAAACACCGGAGGCCACACTGCCGGCCTTCATATCTCTCAACGTGACGTCCGGAATCGGGCAGGGCTATTTTCCGCCGGAGCACGCTCCCTTTTTCGCGGTTCCTGGAGGTGGAGGCCTCGCGAACTCACGCCACAACGACGGAGGGCCGCGGTTTGACCGTCGCTATGAACTGCTGTTCCAGCTGGATGCGGCGCTACGCGATCAGCCTGAACTCGGCGCCGGCCCCTTCCAGACGTCCTCCTACAACCTATCGGCCCGCAAGCTGATCTACAACAATAAGGTGGATGACATCTTCACCTTTGACGCGCAAGAGCGCACCCGCTACGGCGCCACTAATTTTGGCAACTCCTGCATTGCCGCCCGGAACATGTTGCGTGCCCGTTCCGGGGCACGCTTCATTCAGATCACCACCAGCGACTGGGATCATCACGACGATATCTGGGCCGCCAACGCGGGCCACTATCTCCGGGCGCGCGAATTCGATGGCGGCATGGGCCCATTGATGGAAGATCTCAAGTCCGACGGACTGCTGGACGAGACGCTGATCGTCGCGATGGGTGAGTTCGGCCGCACGGTGGGGAATCTGACCAGCACTCGGGGCCGGGATCATTTCGCGCAGCAAGCGATCCTGTTTGCCGGCGCCAAGGTGCGCGGCGGGCGGGCGGTCGGCTCCAGCAACACTGCAGGAAGCGGAACCTTTGAACCTGGCTGGTCCGGCAATCGGGACGTGCGGGCGGAAGACGTTGAGGCAACCATCTATTCAGCTCTTGGGATCGACTGGACTAGCATTCGCCGCGACGACCCGCTGGGGCGCGGCTTCGAATATGTCCCGGGCGGGTCTACGGGGCAATACAAACCGATCCACGAACTGTGGAGTTGACGGGGGCAGTTATCAGCAAACGCATCGTAATTGTGACGGGAGATGCCGGGGAAAGCTACGAGACTCTCTACGCCCTGCACCGGTTTCAGGAAGCCGGCATGGACCCTGTCATCGCCGCTCCTTCCGCGCGCCGGCTCCATCTTGTGATGCACGACTTTGAGCCGGGCTGGGACACCTACATCGAGCGGCCCGGATATGGCCTGGATGCCTCGATTACGTTTGAACAGGTGGACCCGGCTGCCTATGACGCGATTCTTTTGATCGGCGGGCGCGCTCCGGAGTACCTGCGCCACAACGAGACGCTTCTGAATATCGTTCGCACAATGAACGACGCCGGAAAGTGGATCTTCTCCATCTGCCACGGCATACAGGTGCTGGCCGCCGCGGGGATACTGGAGAACCGCACCGTCACATGTTATGAACACGTGCGGTTCGAGGTGGCTCTGAGCAAGGGCAGATGGGTTTCCAGCCAGGCCGCGCGCGACGGCAACCTGATATCCGCGCAGACCTGGCAATCCCACCCAGAGTTCTACCGCGAGATTTTCGCCTGCCTCGCATCCTGACGTTGGCTTAAACCGATTATGATGGTCTTATGATCATTAAAATCACTTCTGCGCTTTTATTGGCATCCATTGCCCTTCCCGCCTCCGACAACACCAAACGGTTGGATGAGTCCGCCACCGTTTTTTCAGAGGTGATGGGAATTGCCGAGAAAGCCATTCCGCAAACACTTCTGGACAAGAGCGAGTGCGTGGTGATTATTCCCGGCATGAAGAAGGGCGCTTTTATCTTTGGCGCAAAGTACGGCCGCGGATTTGTGACCTGCCGCAAGAAGGGCGGTGTGGGCTGGGGTGCGCCGGGAGGGGTTCGAGTCGAGGGCGGCAGCATCGGCCTGCAGATCGGCGGATCCGAAACAGATGTGATCATGCTGGTGATGAACGAGAGCGGAGCCAGGCGTCTTGTGCAGAGTAAGTTTACGATCGGGGGCGATGCCTCCGCGGCCGCCGGACCGGTCGGACGTACGGCCATGGCCGAAACCGATGCGATGTTCCGCGCGGAAATTCTCACCTGGTCCCGCGCGCGTGGTCTGTTCGCCGGTATCTCGCTGCAAGGTGCAACTCTTCGACAGGACCTCGATGTCAACAAAGAGCTCTACGGAAAAAGCAAAGAGAACAAGAACATCCTGTTCAGTGATCTCCATCCTCCGGCCGCAGCCGCGCAGTTGATGAAGCTGCTCAATAAGTACTCCAGCCGCCAGAGCAAATAGCCGGGATCGCTGGTTTTGGCCCCTTACCCTGGGCCTGCTTGCGATCATGGCCGCGCTGATGTGGTGGGCTGCCGTGGGCGAATCCCAGACCTACGACGAAGGTTTTCACCTCGTCGCGGGCTTCAGCTATTGGAAGACAGGTGATTTCCGGCTCAACCCCGAAAACCCGCCGCTCGCCAAACTCATCAATGCGCTCCCGCTGCTGTTCACCTCCGTGCGCATGCCGGACCTGCCGGAATCCTGGCGTGATTCCGATCAGGTTGCCCTGGCCGGACCGTTTCTGTACGACAACTCCCTGAGCGCGGAAACCATCCTGCTTACGGTATTGGTGAGCGGGCAGTGTTGTATAACGTGAAGACGCCCGCCGAACAAGCCGATCTCGATTGTGTTGCCGCCGTGAGCGTCAACAACCTGTACGACCTCTACCTTTCCAGAGGATCACACGCATGGGTCCGACGCTTGCAGCCTTTCGCTCACCTCGGCCATTCCGTATATCTTTACGACCTGCGCAAGACCGCAGCCGCCCGTTGGTGCCGTGATTACTGCACGACGGTGTAAAGCTTCTGGGCGCCCTTGGTCCCGTTCCGGGTGAAGGTCAAAGGTAGCGTGCCGTTTTCATCCCCCTCCGGCACAACAACGTCGAACTGCGACAGGCCAGGTGAGCCTGGGGCCTTGCCCGCGTACGCAACCTCGGCCCGCCGCTCGCCAAAGTAGAACTCTATTGATCCGGACTCGCCGCCAAAACCAGCCCCGATCAGAGTGATGGTTTCGCCGTGCCGCGCCGGCCGCGATGCATTGGAAATGGCGCCGGCGGGCAACGCGTAGGCTCCGTCGGAAAGTACCGCCGCCACAAATTGCCGCCCGTCTATCTTGAACGATGGCGGCGCAAGAAGCTCCGGTTGCGGGGAGTCGAGCGTAATCTCGTAGGGCGCGCTGGAACCGAACGGGGTGGCGACCACAAGCTGCTGCCGGCCGAGCCCCGCATCAACGGGCACTTGAGCATTGATCTGGTTGGGGCTCACGTACGCGAGCATGGCGTCGCGGCCGCCAATGGTGAGCCTGGTGGATTCGCTGCTGGACCCAAATCCTGATCCATAGACCTCCATCCAGGAACCCGGCGCAAGGGTTGAGGACCCACCGAACGAAGCGCTGCTCACCACGCCACCATCCTTGATGGAAGGCAAGCCGGAGGGACCCGGTTGGGGTACCCGCGTGAGCGCGCGAATCCGGTTGTTTTGTGTGTCCGCGACATAAACCCGGCCCTGCGGACCCAATGCGATGCCGTGCGGAAAGCCCAGTTGCGCCCGCAACGCCGGACCTCCATCACCGTTGCCGCCAAAGGATCCGTTTCCGGCCACTGTGGCAATCCGTCCATTCTCCAGAACGACGCGGATACGGCCATTCACTGAATCCACGATGAACAGATTTCCCGAAGCGTCCACGGCAATCCCCATGGGGTATTGGAGCCTTGCCTCGGTGGCTAGTCCGCCATCCCCGGAGAAACCAGGCAGCCCCGTCCCGGCCACCACGGTCACCTCCGCCGCTGGGGTAACTTTCAATACGCGGTGATTGTGCGAGTCGGAAACATAGAGATTGCCGGCCGAATCGAACGCCAGTCCTTGCGGGTTGCTCATCCCCGCGCCAGTACCGACGAAAGTGGAGATCTTCCCGTCGGTGCCCACTTTACGGATCAGGTTATTTCTGGTGTCGGAAATATAGACGATGCCGGCCTTGTCAGCGGCCACGCCAATTGGCGTTTCGAACTCGGACTCATTGGCCAGTTCACTGGTTGCTGTGAACAAGCCTGGGACGCCGGTTCCCGCAAACCGGCTGATGGTTCCGGCCGAGACCACTTTGCGGATGACGTGGTTCCTGGTGTCGGAAATGAACATG
>Ga0080064_1005260_pt1 | contig 15434 bp, 13 predicted proteins | sample Subgrocontami54m_FD_69260 | JGI IMG/M metagenome (GOLD analysis project Ga0080064, IMG submission 69260) | Subsurface groundwater microbial communities from S. Glens Falls, New York, USA - GMW46 contaminated, 5.4 m (SPADES assembly) (version 2) ...
TTGTCAAGTCCGGGATAATCGCCATTCGGACCAATAGGCCGCCTCCCCCGTCTTGGCCGCCCCGCCAAGCCCCGCCTTCGCATCGCCGACCTGGTATTCGACCTTGGTTTCGGCGGCCGCGTCCTTGCCCTTGGCGGCATAGTCCAGCTTTTCGGTGAAGTTCCCCAACACCCATTCGCCAGCCGGCTTGAAAACCAGCATGCGGGGGGCAAGGGCGTACTGAGCCAGGTAGGCCATCATGGACCCGCGCGTGGATTCGAAGCCGAGGTTGGACAAGTAGCCGAGCTGGACGCCTTCCCCTACGGCCAGTCTCACGGGTTCATAGCGCGGCAACTGAGTTGCCACCAGATAAGGATCGGGTGCATGAAGCCTTGCCTCGGCGGCCAGTTGATAGAAGTCCATGGCCCCCAACAGTGACAGCGCCGACGCGATAATAATCCCAATCCATGTCTTTGTGGTCAAGGTTAGAGTTTACACCGGCCACCTGACCCGTGTATATTGGCAAATAAAAGGCGAACATGCTCACTGGTTTTGAGCCAATTGGTTTTGGGGAAGACGCGCAGGACAGAACTGCCGGCGGCGGCGGCGGTCAGAAGGCCTTCGACCTGTCGCATCAGTTGGATCTTCTGCGCCAGCGCATGGCATCCGCGGCTCGCCGGGTGGATGAGCGGTTGGGAGCTGCCCAATGGGCTCCGGTGCGCGCAGGGCTGGAATCGTGTGTTCCCGGCAGCGAGGTTCAGAATGCAGCCGGGGCGCACTACCAGACCGGCAAGGTGTTTGAGCATTTCCGGCGGTACGGGAGTCTGACCATTTCGGAGCTGGCTGAACTGCCGGATGATTTTCTGGATGGCATCTCGAGCGGCACGATACCTCCGGCATCGCCTTTGCAATGGGCGTTTCTTGATACGGAAACCACCGGACTTGCCGGCGGCTCAGGCACGTGCGCCTTTCTGATTGGAATCGGGAGGATTACGCCGGAGGGGTTTCGAGTCCGTCAATACTTTCTGCGCGACTTTGGCGAGGAGGCCAGTGCGCTGGATGAGCTTGCGGCGGATCTGAAGGACGTGCAGGTGCTGGTTACATACAACGGGAAATCTTTTGATCTTCCGCTGCTGGAGACGCGTTATCGCATGGCGCGCCGGCGGCCTCCATTTACTGAAATTCCACACCTTGACTTACTGCATGGTGCGCGCCGTCTCTGGCGGCTGCGCATGGAGAGTTGCAGTCTTACTTATTTGGAATCGCAGATTCTAGGGTTGACGCGCGAGGGGGATGTTCCGGGGGCGCTCATCCCGCATATCTATTTTGACTATTTGCGATCGGGGTCGGCTTCGCGGCTGGCACAGGTATTTCATCACAACGTGCTCGACATTGTTACACTGGCGGCGCTGACGGCGCTGGTTCCGGCCGCGTTCCGGGAAGTAACACAAGGAGCGGTGCGTCATCCGGCAGAGATGGTTTCTCTGGGGCGGTGGCTACGCTCGGCCGGGCAACTGGAACAGGCGCTGGAAATGTTCCGGCGCGCGGTGGCCGGCGCGCTGCCGGATGAGCTGCTGTTCCGAACCCTGTGGGATACGGCTGCAATTGAGAAAAAGCTGGGCCGGGTGGATGCGGCGGTGGCTCTCTATGCGGAGTTGGCGGGCTGCCGCAACGCCCATCGCGTCACCGCGCTGGAGGAACTCGCCAAGCACTATGAGCACCGGGAGCGGAATTGGGCCATGGCGCTGGAGTTCACCGAGACTGCCTTGGAGCATGAGACGACGGAAGGGTTGCGGCGGCGTCAGGCCCGCTTGCGGCTGCGGATTCCTAAGCGCAAAGGGCGCCGTCCGTGCCCCCAAACGGGCCAGAAACACTCGGGTTAGCGCTGCGGACGGCAGCTCCGTTTTGCGCGTGTTACTCGGAAGTAGTAGGCGGACATCAAGACAATAGCCGCGGCTATCATCCAGACCCCTTGCGTTTGTAACTCGCGCAGCGATTGACTTATATAACCGGATGCGTCAGAGAGGATTCCGCCAAGAAAGATTGCGGGGGCCAGCGAGAGTATCCCGGCGGCACAAGTGCGGACGAGAAAGATGAGCAGGCATAGGCCGGCAAAGGTCGCGACGAGGTGGAAGAGGATGAGAGCGGGAGCCGAGGCCCGGGTGAGGGCGGTGGCGATCGCAATGCCTGCCATCCAAGCGTAGCGGCGAGGCGCCGGAAGAAGGACACTGCTTGCGGCCAGTACGGCTCCGGCCAGGATGGCTCCGGCCACGGCGGCCAGCAAGGCCGCGGTGAGCTGGTCCAGGGCCGGCAGGTAGGAGTCCAGTCCATTGAGGCTCCACAAGGGGAGGCTGATGCGGTCTCCGGGAATCTGTTGCTCCAGGAAACTTGTGAGGCGCGGGAAACCCCAAAGGATGGCGCCGAGCGAGGCGGTGGCGGAAAGAGATGGGGCGGGAAGACGGCGGCGGCCTTGCGCCAGTTGGAGAAAGGCGTCTGTGATCAGAGCGCCGAGAAAAACAGCAAAGCTGATCATCATGGCGCGCATGGCAAGGCCGAGGATGGCGTCGCTAGTGTAGTCTCCCAACGGCACTGCCGTGTTGTAGTGGGAGTAAAAGCCGGGATAGTCGTTGGCTTGTCCGGCAAGATAGGCCGCCAGGGCCAATGCGGAGACAACACAGTAAGTCCGCCAATGGAAATCATGCTGGCCGAGTAGCTTGACAAGAACGATCAAGAGGAACAGGAAAATGGCTCCGGCCAAGGCCGGGAGCAGATACGCTTGGAGGCGCGGGCGGTGGAACTCCCGCAGCCATTGTTCGGGAATCTTCAGGTTGCGGCGGTATGTGGAAGGCAGATCGCCGAGGATCTCAAGCGAGACGCGGGCGCGGGCTTCGCCCACCTTGAATGTAGTGTGCTCCCAGACCAGGCTGTGGTCCGTGCGATGATCGCGTTGCTGATGGGAGGAGTCTATGAGTTTATATTGGAGCAGATCGAGTTTCTGCTGTGAGGCCAGGTAGTCTTCCGCGATGCGGCGCGCCTCGGCCGGGGTGAGGTTTGCGCCGGGCGCTTTTTCGTCCAGGACATGGTCGGTGCGGAAGAGCTGACCGGAGGTGTTGATGTAGTAAACCCACTCGCGTTTTTCCTGGGGACGGAAGTGCCGCACGCGCCAGATTCCGGTCAGTGTGTGGGTCTGTATGGCTCGTTGGGCGGCCTCCGGACCAGACTGGCGGCGGAGATACTCGAGAGCGGCTTCGTCCAGGTTGGGGACAAACTCAGCTACTGTCCGGTAGCCTTCGGGAGGCTTGGGGGCGGCCACGATGGCTGCCTCGCGCGTGGTTTTCAATTGAATGAAGTCACCAAAGCGGTAGGTGTGGAGGAGCATTCCAAGCCCGAACAGGATCGCGGCCAGGAAGTAGAGCAAGCGCGGATTCCAGGTCGGAGTAAGGGCAGGGAGCAGGGCGGTTTGAGCCGGTTGTTCCCGGGCCGGTGGCGGCGGATCGGCGGAGTTGAGCAGGTCTGGGGATTGGAGAAATCCACCATTGCGGCGGTACCGCCAGAGCGATATGCCGAGAGGAAACAAGACGACGAGCGCGACGATGACGCCGCTCATCCGGAAGTACCAACTGCCGGACTGCAACAGAAAGGATCCGATGAGGGCGGCATCGATGGTGTAGTGCCAGATGAGTGTGGCCAGGATGCCGAATCGCAACAGGAGAAAGCCGGCGGCTACGCCGATGAGCCCGACCTCGATGCCGCGGATGTAGCCGGGCTGTTGCGGATAGTTGGCGTGGAGGAATCCCCAGACGAAGGCGGGGACAATCAGGGCGAGGGCGGTGGAGCCGGTGACGCGCCGGACCAAAGGCACAGCCAGCAGCCGGAACCAGAACTCCTCCGAGCAGGCGGCGAGCAAAGAGATGGTCAGTGGATAGAGCCAGGGTAGGGAAGTGGAAAGCAGATCCGAGTAGGCCACGTCCTGCGGGCTCCACACGCCGAGGCGTTTCCCCAGTAAGTAAAAGGCGACGAGGAATGCCAGGTGTGCGGCGGCGAAACCGTACCCGGCGAGGCTGGCACGGAAGAATTCGCGGGTTTGAATGCCGCGCATGGAAAAGGCGGCGGCAAGCCGGAGCCTCTGCGGTTGCCAGGCGCGGTAGAGTGTCTCGCCGGGGGCGGCGGCCAGGATGAGGTAGAAGAAAACTCCGACACCGGCGCCGAGCCCTTGTAGCAGTCCGAGCGTAAGGCCTTCCGCGTGGGTGGAGGAGGTGGGCATTCCGTCGAGGAAGAACGGGAGGCTGTTCCACTCGTTGGCCACCATCAGGACAGCCACGCCTCCGGAGATCAGAATGAGGGGCGCCCAGGTGATGTTGCGGCGGCGCACCGATTGGATAATCAGGACCAGCGCGGCGATGATCAGCGGGACGTAGAAGGCTTGGGCGATTTGGGAGTAAAGGTCGTTCTTGGAGCGCATGGCGGCGAAGTCGCGCTGCCACTTTTCGGGAACGTGGAGGTACTCCGAGTAGGCGCCGACGCGGTCGCCGTAAATCTCGATGGTGCGGCGGTAGGTGGCTTGGTGGACCAGGAAGTCTTCCCGCTCCCAGGTAAAGATGTAGTCGATGCGGTTGGGGCGCTGCTCTTTTTGTTCGAGGACGAGGCGGTGGGGAAGGCTGGATTGCTGCGCGAGGAAGCTTTCGGCGATGCGCCGCGCTTGGGCCTGTTCCATGGATTTGCCGGGGTCTGCCTCGGCGATGACGTGGTGAAAGCCGGTGAGGCGGCCGCCGGGGGAGAGGTAGACGACCATCTCCTCCTTTGCCGGAGGCTTGTACCAGCGCACGCGCCAGCTCCAAACCGAGACTTCTCCGGCCATGAGCTGATTGGCTTTTTCCAGACCCAATTCCCGCTCCAGAAACAAGCGGGCGTCGTCGGCGGCGTCAAACAGGGTAAGGTTGCGGAACCCGGCCGGGTTGAGGCGCTGGGTTTTGAGGAAGGATTCGGCGCGGGCGGTGATCTCGTCCCGGGACAGGCGCAGATCAATGGAGGCTTGGGGGAAAGCGGCGGTGTAGTTGCGCGCGGCGAAGAGCAGGGAAAAAACCACCACGGCCGAAACCAGCAGCAGGAGGCGCCGGTCGGCCGTGGTGATGGACTCTCGCACTGACGTCTATGATTCCCGTCTAGTGCTTCAACCGTGAACAGGCTGCGCCCGCGGCGGTGGGGTCAATCGCAGTGTTGCCTTCTTCAATGTGCTGAATCTTCCCATCCTTGTCGATGACAAAGGTGGACCTGTTGGCGATGCCGCGGTCCGGCATGAGGACGCCATAATCGGCCGACGTCTTGCGCATGAAATCGCTCAGCAGGGCGAAGTCTGTCTTCAATTCCACTTCAGACCAATGCTTCAGAGTAGGCACGTTGTCGGTGGAAATACCGAATACAGTTGCGCCGGACTCTTGGAATTTGGCGATACCAGCCTGGTACGCCGTCATTTCCTTCGTTCAACCACCTGTAAAGGCGGCGGGGAAAAACGCGAGCACGACTGTGCTCTTCCCTTTGAAGTCAGCGAGAGACACCGTACCGCCCTTGGTGGAGGGGAGCTTGAAGTCGGGAGCGGAGTCACCGACTTTGAGGTGAGTCTTGGGTGGGGCCTGCGCCAGGAGTGATCCGGCCAAGGCTGCGATTGCCAGCGGAACAAGTCTTTTCATAGATTGAATTACCCCCTTGGGTTCCGACACTGAGCCTATCACGGCCGAGCAATTTTCCGCAATGGGAGACTTTAATGGGGCAGCGGAGGCCGGCCAAGGGAGAGCCGCAAAGGCTGGCCCAGGCCATCATGAATTTGTTGCCTTAAAAAGACTTCTTGTAATTTGAAACAATACTTGGTTAAAATGTTTATTGTGACTCAATCTTATAAGGGCGCCCCAGGCGCTAGCCGCGCTAGGATTGCGCATGTTTTGGCAGGAGGGTATTCCACCATGGTTCGCAGGTTCACCGCACTCTGTGCAACGCTGCTGTTCATTTCCAGTATCGCTTTCGGGCAAGGCCTCACGACGTCGGCCACGAAAGACGACTGGGAAGAGATCAATTTTGAGTTTAACTTTAGCACGCTAACTGACGGATATCCAAGCCTGTTACGGATCGCTGAGCTGCTGAACAAGAACCCCGGCCACAAGGTGAAGATCGAGGGTCACACGGACTGGGTCGGCTCGCACCCGTTTAACGACAAACTGGGAGCGGCGCGCTCGGCGACGGTGAAGTCCTTCCTGGAAAAGTACGGCGCCCGCCCCGGCCAGGTGACGACGGAGACCAAAGGGAAACACGTGCCGAAGGTGGATAACAAGACGCAGGAGGGACGCTGGATGAACCGCCGCGTCCTGTTGACGGTGACGGATGCGAACGGAAAAATCATCGGAGCTGGTGGGGCTGCCGAAGCGGTGAGCGCCCTGGATGCGCTGGCCAAGAAGCAGGAAGAGTGCTGCTCGCAGATTCTGCGGCGGCTGGACAAACTGGATGAAATTCTAGGCTTGTTGAAGGATCTGAAGAACGAGAACGCCAAGCTCCGCAGTGATGTGGACTCGTTGAAGACGGCTCACGCGGCGGGCGCTGCCGGTGCCGCCGGTGCTGCCGCCGCGGGAGGCGCAGCCGGTGCCGCCGGTGCTGCCGGCGCTGCCGGAACCGGACCGACGGCCTCGCAAATTAAGGAAATTGCGGAGCAGGCCGCGCAGAAAGCGGTGGATTCGAGCAAGACGTCGAAGTTCTCCTTGATGGGAATCAACATAGGTCCGGACGGTTCAGGCGGTTTGACCTTCTCCGGCCGCGGGCAGTACTTCAGTCCGGTCAACAAGACCACCGCGGTGCAGGTGCAGGGCGAATACATGTACTTCCGAGACCGCAAGGAAGGCCAGTTTGACGCCGGCCTGGTGAACCGCTGGAAAGATATCCAACTCGGCACCTTCGCCAGCTTCAAGGCGGTTTCCATCAACAAGTTCCAAAACACCGGAACAGTGGGACAGGCGGCTTTCACATTTGACTACCTGTTCAAGCAAGGCCGTATCGGCATGTTCGGGACCAAGGCATTCCTGAATGACGCCATAGTGAACCGGATACAACAACGCAATTTTCTTACCGAGAACTTCTTGAGCGTTGTGGATCAGGTTGGCGGCAGCGGCGCGGTGAGCTTGAGCAAGCGAGCCTGGATGGAGGGGAATCTCGGCTACCTCCGCAGCCGGTCCGGCAACAACAAGCCCGGCGGTACGCTGCGATTCGTATTCCCGGTGAATCGCCACTTCGCGCTCACAGCCGAGGGTGGCGTGAACGAAACGATGCTGACGAAGGACACCAACGGCCGCGCGGTCTTCGGGTTCCTGTTCGGCAATTTCCTGCAGCCGAGGGAATACAAGGCCGCCGACCATGCGGTGCCGGTCGACATTCCGCGTGTTCGCTATGAAGTGCTGACGCGTACCACACGCACCGGCAACGATCCGCCAGTGGCCGACGCCGGTCCTGACCAGACAGGCGTACCGGCGGGCACCATCAACCTGGATGGCTCCGCGTCATTTGATCCGGACGGTGACCCGATCACCTTCCAGTGGTCGCAAATTGCCGGTCCCACCGTGTCGCTGAGCAGCCCAACCGCGGCCAAGACCTCCTTTACGGCCGCGGCGGGGAACGTCTACAGCTTCCGGCTCACGGTGAAGGATGACCAGGGAGCGCAGGGCATCGCGCGGGTGACCATCACCACGCGTGAGACTCCGAGGGTACGCATCCTCCGGTTCACTTCCAATCCCACTCTGATCAAGAGCGGCCAGCAATCCACCTTGAACTGGTTGGTGGAGAATGCGGACACCGTTACCATCTCCGGCGTGACGTCTACATTGAATCCGGGTACCGGGTCAGTGGCCGTCTCGCCCGCTGATACCACCTCCTACACCTTGACGGCGCGTAACCGTGTCAGCGAAGATACGGCCGTCGTCACGGTGCTCGTGGAACAGCCGCAACCGCGCATCATCCGGTTCACGGCTACACCGGCCACTATTCTGCAAGGCGAAGCCTCGACGCTGAGCTGGCAGACAATGGATGCCGATAGCGTGGAGATCCCGAACGTCGGCACTTATGCGCCGAACGGCTCGGTTGTCGTAACTCCGAATCAAACGCAAGCCTACACGCTGATCGCGCGCAACCGGTTTGGTGAAACCACCGGATCCACGGTCGTTACGGTTCAGACCGGACCCAAACCGTCTGTGATCTCCTTCGCGGCACAACCGATGGAGATTGTGGCTGGAGATTCCTCGACACTGTCCTGGCAGGTACAAAACGCCGATACGGTAACCATCAGCGGCGGGATTGGAACCGTACAGGAAACCGGTAGCGCGCCTGTGACACCAGGCACCACCACCACCTACACACTGACGGCGACCAACAAGTTTGGGACCACCACCACTACGGCTAATGTTGTGGTGTATCCGAGACTTCGGATCCTCAGCTTCACGGCCAACCCGACTACGATCAAGTCGGGACAACCCGTCCTCTACACATGGTCCACGGAGAACGCAACCGATGTCGTGATCGATTGCTGCATTGGACCGAGGCCGGTGAACGGGTCTCTGACCAATGCCGGTCCGGTCACCACGCAAACCTACACTCTCACCGCGACCGGGCGTCTGGGCCAAAGGGCCACGGCTACCGTTACGGTGACGGTGGATAACACCGGAGTCACTCCGCCCAACCGTGCTCCCACTGCCAAGATTGGTAACGGCGGCGAAATCGTAACCGCCTTCCGGGAAATCATCCTCGATGGTTCCGCTTCAACGGATCCCAACGGGGGCACGTTGACTTACAGTTGGCGCACGGTCCGCGGCGAGGCCACGATCGGGGATGCAACCTCCGCAAGGCCTCGCGTTACCCTGATTCGCACCGACTACGGCGAATGGGAATTTGAACTAACGGTAACTAACCCCGGCGGCCTCACGAGCGTGGCAAAAGTCGTAGTGATTCTGGTACAAGGCAGACCGCTGTTCTAGCGGTTCATACAAATCAAACCGGCCGGCTCAGTGCACTCCACTGAGCCGGTTTTGTTTGCGCTACCGGCGAACGCACCAGTGCATTCCGCTGGCGACACATCTGTGGATAACACCGGTCTGCCAGCATCCCGTTCTCCCCACAGGCGAAGGACAGCAATTTCTTCGGGGAGGACAGTAACGCGGCTGTCGGAGCGACGAGCCTGTCGCTCACGGTGAGTCTGTGCGATGAACCCCAGTGGGGCCAAAATTTCAGCTACGATGGATTGGGGAACCTGGGGGCGAAGGGAGCGACGAAGGGGACGGGAGTACCAACGATGACAGTGGGGATCAACGCGGCGCGGAACCGTTTGGCGGATACGGCGGTTGTCTATGACGACAATGTGAACCTGATGCGGATGCCGAATGGGACCCGGACGATCGATCTGACCTACGACGTGGAGAACCGGTTGGCGCGGAACGGGCGGGAGGGGAATTGCGCTACGGACCGGACGGCGATCACGTTTTGGAGCGTGGCGGGATACCGAGCGGGCCGGTATCAGCACACCGACGGGACGAGCAGGGGCTTTACGACGCTGAGCACGAGCATCTACATGGAGGGGCGGCTGATGTCACGCGATCAACCTTCTCGCGGCTGGTGTTGGGTCACAGTACCAGATTCAGGAATAGGATGCGTTCATTCCGATCCGGAGCTTTGACAATCAGAAGCTTGTTAACGACAAGTGCACGAGCAAGTTGAAGCTGTGACTTGCAAGAACGGACCAGCGAAACAGAGTATGGCCAGCCCCCAGTGGCTCGTCTTGCTGTTGGCGTGTGCTCTCGCACCATCCTGCGACTTCATGTCGCTGCGACATCCAGTTGCCCCCGAGATTAAGGCAATCCGAGCCCTATGGCTTCTACGAGAGGCAGAGGCCAAGTTTAATGCAGAATCAGGTCGGTACGCTGATCTTGAGGAACTCGGACGGCAAGGCCTCATTCCCCGTGATTTGGCGGCTAGATCAATGGAAGGATACCGGTTAACGATATCGGTCTCCAGTGACAGGTACTTCGTAACCGCTCTGTCGAAGGAGTGTCGCGTCGGAGCGGAGCGTTCCTTCCGAGTAACACGCGCAAAACGGAGCTGCCGTCCGCAGCGCTAACCCGCGTGTTTCTGGCCCGTTTGTGGGCGCGGACGGCGCCCTTTGCGCTTCTATCTGGATCAATCAGGCGTAATACGACAAAACTGGAACGGACCGGCCGACGCCAAGAGCGAGCAGGCCAAATGAACGCTGATCTGATGGCAGCCGAACTGTTCACTCAATCGCGTTTAACGGCGATTATAGAACGCCGTGAGAGGCGCAGGGCAAGGTTGCTTCGCGAGTTTTGGGTACCAACAATGTTTTGCGCTGATCCGTTCTCGGATCTGACCCAGACCGAGCGTGTTGCCAATACTATCCACGAAGGATATGTCGATGAAACTCGGCCGTTCCCTCACCTGGGATCCCGTCAAGCAGCGGGTCGTGGACGATGAAGAGGCCAATCGCGCCCTCCGCCGTCCCTATCGCGCTCCCTGGCAGCACCCCGAGCCGGGCAACGTCTAGCTCACTCCCAAGTGTGGTAATTTAACCACACTCCAATCCAATCGACCTTTATCTTTTCCTTCTGGCGAAATAAAGGCGAACACATGGCAAACAAAAGTAAAATATAACCTTTCTTCAGAAAAAGCTTGCGCCGATTCCAGTACTGGGGTAACCTAGCAGTGGACCAAAGTGGTGTCAAAGTGGTCCAAAAGGATTCTTATGAGCGACCTATATACCGTCCAGGTGGAGCCCCCTCGCGGGACTTTCCAGGCCCGGTGTGACGAGAAGGGTCGCCTCAAACTCCCAGCCACATTCAAGAGGTTCCTGGAGCGGTTGGGGGAGAACGTCGTATTCTGCACCACGATGGATAAGCGCATTGCTCGCATTTATCCTATCTCAATTTGGAAGAAGAACGAACTGTTTTTTCAGAGCTTCCAGACCAACCCCCGGGCCGCCGCCGACGTTTCCCTGATCGCCAATCACTACGGGGCGGACTCCGAGCTCGACGGGCAGGGCCGAATTCTGCTTCCCCCGGCGCTGCGGCGCGAGTTGAACCTGGAGAACGAAGCGGTTTGGATGGAACATTTCCGTGGCCGGTTTAACGTCTATTCAGACGCCCTCTACCAGGAGCGGCTGGGCAATGCCACGGAAGGATTGAGCGACAAGTTGGACGTGCTGGAACAAGGCGGGCTTTTGTAGTCAAGGGAGGCTCTGGGATGGAAAAGTATGGACGCACATTATCCGGTGATGCTCGGCGAGGTGCTGGAGTATCTGGCGGTGCGTCCCGGCGGAGTTTACGCGGATTGCACTTCGGGTCTCGGAGGCCATTCCAGGGAGATTGCCCGGAGGTTGACCACCGGCCGTCTGATCTGCCTGGATGCGGACCGGGAGTCGCTCGAGATGGCGCGGATGAACCTGGCGGAATTTGGGGACCGGATCTGTTTTCGGCACTCACGATTCTCGCAGTTGCGCCAGAGTCTGAGCGAGGTGGGCGTGGAACGCGTGGATGGGCTACTGGCCGACCTCGGCGTAAGCAGGATGCAGCTGACCAGCGCGGAGAGAGGTTTTAGTTTGATGCAGGACGGTCCCCTGGATATGCGCATCTGCCGCGACACCGGGCCGACTGCCGAAGAGGTTGTGAATTTTAGTGCTGAACATGAATTAGCCGACTTGATTTTCAAACTCGGCCAGGAAAGGAGGTCACGGAAGCTAGCTAGAGCAATCGTTCGGGCCCGGCCTGTAAAGACCACTGTCAGTCTGGCAAATGTGATCGAGCAGGCCGTGCCTAGAACGGGTAAACTGCATCCGGCAACGCAGACGTTCATGGCCCTCAGGATGTACGTCAACCAGGAACTGGAGCAGCTCGCCTCGCTCCTGGAACAGGTTCCACAAGTAATGGCGCCCGGAGGCCGGGTGGTGTTTCTCAGCTTTCACTCCGGCGAGAGCGGGATCACCAAGAAAAGTTTTCAACAGTGGGCGCGCGATGGCCGCGCGCGGTTGCTGACCAAGCATGTGGTCAAGCCGCAACAAACGGAAGTGCGCGAGAATCCAGCCTCACGATCGGTGACGCTGCGGTGCGCGCAATGGATGGAGCAAGCAGAAGAGAATGACAAGCCTGCAAAGGAACGCGGCAGCCGATCGTGACACGGCTGGTTCTGTCTTGCGGGTGATGATTTAAACGAGGTAGGTTATGTCGACCCTGGCAGCGTGGTATGAAGAACCAAAGGAACAGCGCGGCGCCGCCGCATCAGGAGAAGGTTTCGACCGCAATCGAGGACATTCAGAGAACCTGTATAGGCTCCGGCCCCTTCCTAACGAGGACATCTGCCTATGGCAGACTCCGGTAGACAACACCAGGGTCGCCCGCCAGGCCGATCCGCATATCTGGAGCGCTTGCTGGCGCTTCATCACCGCCGCTTCCGCCATCGCCATTATTGTCATGGGCATGCTTGCCCCCAACGCCTATGGAGTGCTGGCCGGATACCGCCTGCATAAGCTCCAACAGGAATACCTTTCGCTCGAGGAAGAACATCGTCAGTTGAAGCTCGCCGAAACCACGCTCCTGCGCCCGGAGCGTCTGGAGCAGGTGGCCGAGGAGCGCGGCCTGAAACATCCTAAGTCAGGCATGGTGCACCAACTGCCGCCCGTCAACGACGAATCCGTGGCCCGGGTTGGCCCCGCCCGATAGATTTTCCCGCGTTGAGGAGCCTGTCTTGCAACCGTTGGTACACAGTCCGGAGATCGTCCGATTGCGCCGATTGGCTCGCTTTGCGCTGTTCTGGGCCGTGCTGATCCTGGGACGCCTGGTCTACCTGCAGGTGTACAGGCATGACGATCTAAAGAGACAGGCCCAGGACCAGCAGCAGCGCGAAATGGAAGTTCCGGCCCCGCGCGGCGACATCCTCGACGCCAATGGTGAAAAGCTGGCGGTCAGCGTTGCCGTGGACTCGCTCGCGATCAACCCGCGGCTGCTGAAAGATCCCTCCGTGGCCATTGACCTCCTTTCCCGTGTCTTGCACCTGGACGAAGCCGAACTCGCCGCGCGCATACACTTTGCGCAAAGCACGCACCGCGCCTTTCTCTGGGTCAAGCGCAAGTTGACGGCCGAGGAGTCCGCGCAGCTCCGTTCCTTCCGCGCCGATTGGATGCAATTCCGGCCGGAGAGCAAGCGTGTGTACCTCAACGGATCCCTGGCCGCCAATCTGCTGGGATCGGTGGATGCCCAGGAAAACGGCAATGCCGGCATCGAACTCGCCATGCAGGAGGAGTTGCAAGGCAAGCCAGGCTACATTCGCGTTTTGACCGATGTGCGCCAGCGAGGCATCGACACGCAAGTGGATGTACCGCCGCTGCCGGGAAAAGCAATCGCCCTCACCATTGATCAGCGCCTGCAGTTCTACTCCGATCTCTGGCTCCAGGAAGCGGTGGAGAAATGGCAGGCTGACGGCGGCTCCATCGTGGTCATGGACCCGAAGACCGGCCGCGTCCTGACCATGTCCAGTTTCCCGACCTTCGATCCCAATCAACCGCCCACCACCATCGATCCGGATTACCGCAAGAACCGGACCGTGGAAAACGTCCATGAACCGGGCTCGGTTGCCAAGGTGTTTACCATCGCTGCCGCGTTGGAGACCACATCGCTCACCAGGAACTCACCCATCTTTTGTCACAACGGGCAAATGAACTGGTTCGGCAACGTTGTCTCTGACACCCACAGCCATGGATGGCTGAGCGTATACAACGTCCTGACACAGTCCAGCAACATCGGCGCATTGAACATCGGCCGCCAGGTTGGCTCGGATCAACTCTACCACTATTTCCACGATGTGTTCGGATTTGGCTCGTCCACTCAAACCGGCCTTGCCGGCGAAAGCTGGGGCCGGCTGCGCCCGGTGAAGCGGTGGTCGGCTGGGACGGTGGGTTACGCCAGCTTTGGCCATGAGTTCAACGTCACCACCATGCAACTGGCGCGCGCGGGTTCGGTCATTGCCAACGGCGGTTTCCTGGTCAACCCGCATGTGGTGCTCTGGCAACAGCGCGCCGGCGGCCAGCGCGAATACACCAAGGTCGCTTCCCCCCGTCAGGTACTGAAGCCGACAACCGCCATCGGCATGCGCTCCATGATGGAAGGGGTCATTTTGGAAGGCACCGGAAAGAAAGCCAAGCTCGATGACTATGCCGGCGGCGGCAAAACAGGCACTGCGAAAATCTTTGACTTGAAAACGAACAAGTACGTCAAGAGATATCACAGCACCTTTCTGGGCTTTGCCCCGCTCAATGATCCCAGAATTGTCGTCGTCGTGACTTTGAACGGCATCGACAAAATGGCCGGCGACGCCTGTGCCCCCGTCTACAAGAAAATCGCAACGCTCGCTCTGCGGCTCCAAGGCGTCAGCCGGGACCTGCCGGAAGTGGAACCACCCCCAACTGCCGAGCCGCTGCGGCTGGCATCCAATCCGGATCCAGCCCCGGTTGTGAATGAGACCCAACATGAGGCGGAGGAAATCGTAATCGGCAGCGGCGACGTGATCGCTCCGCGAATGCCCAACTTCCATGGAAAGCCGGTGCGGGTGGTCATCCAGGAGGCGCTCGCGCTGGGTGTGGATGTGGACATGGTGGGCAGCGGGCTCGCCCGGGCGCAGGAACCGCCCGCGGGAACCATACTGTCGGCGGGCCGGCGCGTCCGGGTGCAGTTTGCCAGATAGATGGCGTAAGTTCAATGGCGGTAGCGATCATGATGGAAAAAACGGTTAAGCCGGTGCGGCTGGCCGATCTGCTCCAGTCGGCGGATGCGCCCCTGCTTGTTCCCGCCTCGCTCCTCGAAACCGCCATTACAGGGTTGGACTATGATTCGCGCCGCATCGCCCCCGGCTATCTCTTCTTTGCTTTCGCCGGGGCTAACGCCGATGGCCGCCGTTTTGCCGGCCAGGCATCCGCACTCGGCGCGCTCGCGGTAGTGAGCGAATCGGAGGCCCCGCCGGATTTCGATGGCGTCTGGATTCAGGTCGCGCACGGACGGCGCACTCTTGCCCTGATGGCTCGCAGACTGTATTCGGAAGCGGCTGCCCAGGTGTCGATCACGGGCGCCACCGGGACCAACGGCAAGACCACCTCGTGCATTCTGGTGGATCAACTGCTCAACGCCGCCGGAAAAATCACCGCGCTGGCCGGCACCATTGAGTACCGCGTGGCCGGCACGGTTCTCCCCGCGGTCAACACCACGCCGGAATCGCTCGATCTCTACCGGTTGCTGGAGCAGCTCCGGCAGGCCGGAGGCACGCACGCCACCATGGAGGTCTCCTCGCACGCCTTGGCCCTGGGCCGCGTGCATGGCGTCCGGTTTCACACCGCGCTGTTCACCAACTTTACCCGCGACCATCTCGACTTTCATTCGGAC
>Ga0080064_1005261_pt1 | contig 15433 bp, 11 predicted proteins | sample Subgrocontami54m_FD_69260 | JGI IMG/M metagenome (GOLD analysis project Ga0080064, IMG submission 69260) | Subsurface groundwater microbial communities from S. Glens Falls, New York, USA - GMW46 contaminated, 5.4 m (SPADES assembly) (version 2) ...
AAAGCCAAATTCGAACGCACCAAGCCCCACGTCAACATCGGCACCATCGGCCATGTCGACCACGGCAAGACGACCCTGACCTCCGCCATCACCAAGGTCCTCGCCGCCAAGGGCCTCGCGCAGGCGCGCTCCTATGAAGAGATCGACAACGCCCCCGAAGAGAAAGAGCGCGGGGTGACCATCAACGTCCACCACGCCGAGTATGAGACCGAAAAGCGCCACTACGCCCACGTCGACTGCCCGGGCCACGCCGACTACATTAAGAACATGATCACCGGGGCCGCCCAGATGGATGGCGGCATCCTCGTCGTCTCCGCGGTGGATGGCCCCATGCCCCAGACCCGCGAGCACATCCTCCTGGGCCGCCAGGTGGGGCTGCCCACGATGGTCGTCTTCCTCAATAAGGTCGATGCGGTGGAAGATGCGGAGCTCCTGGACCTGGTCGAGCTCGAAGTCCGCGAACTCCTCACCAAATACGGCTTTCCGGGGGAGAAGACCCCCATCATCCGCGGCTCCGCCCTCCTCGCCGCTCAGGGCGATAAGGGTGAGCTCGGGGAGCAGGCGATTCTCAAGCTCATGGAAGCGGTGGACACCTATATCCCCACCCCCACCCGGGCGACCGAGAAACCCTTCCTCATGTCCGTCGAAGATGTCTTCTCCATCACCGGCCGCGGGACCGTGGGCACCGGCCGGGTGGAGCGCGGCAAGGTCAAGGTCGGGGAGACGGTGGACATCGTGGGCCTGAAGCCCACCCGCCAAAGTGTCGTCACCGGCATTGAGATGTTCCGCAAGCTCCTGGATGAGGGCCAGGCCGGGGATAACCTCGGCGTCCTCCTGCGCGGGATTGAGAAGGATGACCTGGAGCGCGGCATGGTGCTCGCCGCTCCCGGCTCGATTACGCCCCACACGTCCTTTAAGGCCGAGGTGTACTGTCTGACCAAGGAAGAAGGCGGCCGGCACACCCCCTTCTTCAACGGCTACCGCCCGCAATGCTACTTCCGCACCACCGATGTCACCGGCACGGTCACCTTGCCCCAGGGCACCGAGATGGTCATGCCCGGGGATAACATCGCGGTGACGGTGGAGCTCATCCAGCCCGTGGCCATGGAGAAGGAACAGCGCTTCGCCATCCGCGAGGGGGGGAAGACCGTCGGGGCCGGGGTGATCACGGAGATTGTGAAGTAGCGCGATGGCCCAAGAGCAAGCCACGCTGGCCTGCGGCGATTGCCAGCGCCGGAACTACCATACGAGCAAGAACAAAAAAAACGTCACCGCGCGGTTAGAGCTTCGGCGCTATTGCAAGTGGTGCCGCAAGCACACGCCGCATAAGGAAACGAAGTAAGGGCCTTATGCGGTTCATTTCATTCCCGGCAAAGGAGCGTCGGTTAATGGCAAACCACCGGTCTCCAAAACCGGGACTGCAGGTTCGACTCCTGCCGCTCCTGCCATCCTTCGAGTGAAGGGATAACGATGGCAAACCCGTTGGCCCGCGTCTCCACGTTTATCGTTGAGCTCCGCGAGGAGCTGAAGCAGGTGTCCTGGCCGAGCCGCGAGGAGCTGATGGGGTCGGTGGTGGTGGTCTTCGTGGGTGTGGCCCTCATGGCGAGCTTCATCAGCATATGCGATGTCGTGTTATCGAAAGCCGTCAAGTTGATTTTGCATTAACCCGCCGATGACCGAATCCATCAGCACCAAGCAGTGGTACATCATTCACACGCAGACCGGGCAGGAGCTCAAGGTCAAGAGCAGCCTGGAGAGCAAAATCCAGCAGGGGCTGGCGGGGCAGCAGATCAGCACGGTCCTGGTGCCCACGGAACGGGTGGCCGAGGTCCGCGGGGGCAAAAAGCGCATTTCGGAGCGCAAGTTTTTTCCCGGCTACATCCTCGTTGAGATGGAGATGACCGATGAGAGCTGGCACCTCGTGCGCACAACGCCAGGGGTGACCGGGTTCATCGGCGCCGGCCGGCGGCCGGTCTCGCTCTCACCGGATGAGGTGGCTGAGATTCTCCGGCAGACCGAAGAGCGCAAGGACAAGCCCACGCCCCGCGTCACCTTTCAGAAGGGGGAAGGCGTGCGGGTGATCGAGGGGCCCTTTACGAATTTCAGCGGCGTGATTGAAGAAATCAACACGGCCAGAGGCAAGCTCAAGGTGCTCGTCTCGATTTTCGGCCGGCAGACCCCGGTCGAGCTTGAGTTCTGGCAGGTCGAGAGGCTCTGAGATGGCGGTCAAGAAGGTCAAGGCGCTGATCAAGCTCTACTGCCCGGCAGGGGCGGCCAACCCCGCGCCGCCGGTGGGGCCCGCGCTCGGCCAGCACGGCGTCAACATCATGGAATTCTGCAAAAAGTTCAACGAGCAGACCAAGGGGAAGGAAGGGCTGGTCCTCCCGGCGGTCATCACGGTCTACGAGGACCGCTCCTTCACCTTTATCATCAAAAGCCCGCCGGTCTCCGTGCTGTTGAAGCAGGCGTGCGGCGTGGCGAAGGCCTCCGGCAATACCCCGAAAGAGAAGGTCGGCCAGGTGACCAAGGCGCAGGTCGGCGAGATCGCCAAGCAGAAGCAGCCGGATCTCAATGCCCATGATTTCGCCGCGGCCATCCGCATGGTGGAGGGGACTGCGCGCAGCATGGGCATCGACGTGGTGGAGGCGGCCGCCTAAATGCTTCGGAAGCGATATGCCAAGGCCGCCGCGCTCGTCGACCGCAAGAGCTCCTATCCGCTGGACCAGGCGGTCACCGTGCTGAAGGAGATGCCGCCGGTGAAGTTCGACCAGACCGTGGAAATTTCCGCCTCCCTGAACATCGACCCCAAAAAGACGGACCAGGTAGTGCGCGGCACGGTGGTGCTGCCGCACGGCACCGGCAAGGTCCGAAAAGTCGCCGTCTTCTGCAAGGGAGAGAAAGAGTCGCTCGCCAAGCAGGCCGGGGCGGAGTTCGTCGGGGCCGCTGAGCTGATTGAAAAGGTGCAGGGAGGGTGGCTCGAGTTCGACGTGGCGATCGCCACGCCCGACATGATGCGCGACGTCTCCCGGCTGGGGAAAGTGCTCGGCCCGCGCGGCATGATGCCCAATCCGAAGACCGGCACCGTCACTGACGATGTCGCCAAAGCGGTGGAAGAGGTCAAGAAGGGGCGGGTGGAGTTCAAGATGGATAAGCTGTCGAACATTCACTTCGTGATCGGACGGCTGTCTTTTACGCCTGAGAAGCTGGTGGAGAACGGCCGGACGGCCATCGACGCGATCGTCCGCGCGCGCCCCTCCACGCTCAAGGGACGGATGCTCCGCCGCTTGAGCCTCTCGAGCACGATGAGCCCCGGCATCGACCTGAAGACCGAGGGCCTTGAACTCAACACGGAGCAGGAGTCCAGCTGATGGCCAGCGTCGGCCGGATGGTCAAGGAATCGATCACGAGCGAGGTGACGGCTCGCCTGGCCGAGCGGCCCAACTTCTTCGTGACCAGCCTGAACCGGCTGCCGGCGGATGAGGCGGATACGCTGCGCCAAAAACTGTTCGCGTCCAATGCCCGCCTGGTTCTAATCAAGCGGCGGTTGGGCCAGCGCGCCGTCGAACCCTTGAAGTTCGCCGGGCTGACCGAGCTGCTGGAGGGGTCGGTGGGCCTGGTATTGACCGGCGACGACGTGCTGCCGACCGCCAAGCTCATCGTGGAGTTTCATAAGGCTCACGAAGAACAGCTGACGATCCGGGGCGCGGTGATCGATGGCCGGCTGCTGAGCAAGCAGTATGTCGAACAGCTGGCGAGTCTGCCGCCGAGGCCTGTGCTCCTGGCCCAGCTGGTCGCCACCATTGAGGCGCCCATCGCAGGCGTCATTTTGACGTTGGAACAGCTTATCGGAGATCTCGCGTGGATCATGGAGCAGGCCGCAGCCGCCAAGCCCGCTGCACCATCCGCACCGGCCACGCCGGCACACAGCGAAAAGGAGGAACCAACCCATGGTTGAGCAGTTGACGAAGCGCGTCGAGGACGCAATGAAGCTGACCGAGGAGATGAACGCCATCGAGCTGGCCAGCTACGCCAAGGCGATGCGGGACAAGTTCGGTATTACCGCCGCACCCGTCGCGGTGGCGGCCGGTCCGGCAGCCGGTGGCGCGGCCGCAGCGGTGGAGGAGCCCACCGCGTTTGATGTGATTCTGGCGGCAGCCGGCACGAACAAGATCAACGTGATCAAGGAGATCCGCGCCATCACCAGTCTCGGCCTGAAGGAAGCCAAGGACCTGGTTGAGTCGGCGCCCAAGCCGGTGAAGACCGGCATCAAGAAGGAAGAGGCCGAAGAGATCAAGAAGAAACTGGAAGCTGCGGGAGCCACCGTGCAGTTCAAGTAAGCCTCGCGTGGGAGCCAGAGGGCCGATGAGCAAGACCGTCAGCTTCGCCAAACTAACCGAGGGGCTCGCCCCTCCCGATCTGGTGGAAGTCCAGAAGCGCTCGTATCTCGACTTTCTCCAGCTCGAGGTGCCGAAGAACAAGCGCCAGAACACCGGGCTGCAGGCGGCGTTTCTCGAGACGTTCCCCATCGAGAGCCCGGACAAGACCTACCGGCTGGAGTACGTGCACTACTCGCTGGGCAAGCCCAAGTATGTCGTGAACGAGTGCTTGCGCAACGGCCTCTCCTACGCCGCGCCGCTGAAAGTCAAGTTGCGGCTGTCCGGACCGAAAGAGACCCGGGAGCAGGAGGTCTATTTCGGCGAGATTCCGCTCATGACCGATGTGGGCACCTTCATCATCAACGGAGATGAACGGGTGGTGGTCAGCCAGCTCCACCGGTCGCCCGGGGTGACATTTGAGGTGACCGTCCACGCCACCGGCAAGCGGCTGTACTCCGCGCGCGTGATCCCCTACCGCGGCGCATGGGTCGAGCTCGACTTTGACATGAACGACGTGCTGCACGTCTCCATCGATCGCAGGCGGAAGATCGTCGGCACGATTCTCCTGAGAGCGCTGGGCTTTTCCACCGACGAGGACATTCTCAATTCGTTCGGCAAGACCGAAACGGTGAGTTTCAGCAGCGCGGCCGACCTGAAGCCGCTGATCGGCAGCTTTCTGGGCGAGCGGATCACGGATCCGGCCACCGGACGGATCGTGCTGCGGGCCGGCACGAAGATCACGGAGGAGTGGCTCGACACGATCTGGCAGAGCGGCAAGCGGGAGCTCAAGCTCGTGAACATCGCGCCCGCCGAGATCCTGAAGACGCTTGAGAAGGACCACACGACCAACCGGGAAGAAGCGCTCCTCGATATTTTCCGCCGGCTGCGCCCCGGCGATCTCGTGAATCTCCCTTCGGCCGAGACCTTGATTCAGCGGCTGTTCCTGGATCCGCGTCGGTACGATCTGGGCAGCGTCGGCCGCTACGTGCTCAACCGCAAGCTCGCCATGAACGAGGGGCTGGATGCCCGCCTGCTGAGCGGCCAGACGGTCGTGCAGGTCATCAACTACCTCCTCGCGCTGCGCAAGGGGGAAGGCGAGGTGGACGACATCGACCACCTCGGCAACCGCCGGGTGCGCTCGGTCGGCGAGCTTGTCTACCACCAGTTCCGCGTCGGGTTGGAGCGGCTGGAGCGGACGATCCGCGAGCGCATGGCGATCTATGATCTGGACAAGGTCATGCCGCATTCGCTCGTGAACTTCAAGCTGGTGGCGTCGGTGGTCAGAGATTTCTTCGCTCGTTCGCAGCTGTCGCAGTTCATGGACCAGACCAACCCGCTGGCGGAGCTGACGCATAAGCGGCGGCTCTCCGCGCTCGGTCCGGGCGGCCTCTCGCGCGAGCGGGCCGGCTTCGAGGTGCGCGACGTGCACCCCTCCCACTACGGCCGGATCTGTCCGATCGAGACGCCGGAAGGCCCGAACATCGGGCTGATCTCCAGCTTGACCGTCTTTGCCCGCATCAACGAGCACGGCTTTATCGAAACGCCCTATCGGAAAGTCTCGCACGGGGTCGTGACCAACCAGATCGACTACCTCACCGCAGACCTCGAGGACCGGCACATCATCGCCCAGGCGAGCAGCCCGTTGACCAAAGGGAATAAGTTCGAGGAGGAATACGTCAGCAGCCGCCACCGGGGCAACATCATGCGGGTCTCGCCCGACCAGGTCGAGTACATGGACGTCTCGCCGAACCAGACCGTCAGTATCGCCGCCGCGCTGATCCCGTTCCTGGAGCATGATGACGCCAACCGCGCGCTGATGGGCTCGAACATGCAGCGCCAGGCGGTGCCGCTGATGCGGACCGCACCCCCTCTGGTCACCACCGGGATCGAGCACCGGGTGGCCGTGGACTCCGGCGCATGCCTCGTCTCCAAGGATGACGGCGTGGTCAGCTACGCCGACGCCCAGCGCGTCGTGATCGGGCGGAACACCTACGAGCTCAAGAAGTTTCAACGCTCCAACGCCAACACCTGCATCAACCAGCAGCCCACGGTCGCCCCGGGAGACAAGGTGAAAGCGGGCGAGGTGATCGCCGACGGTCCCGCGACTAGCGAAGGCAAGCTCGCGCTCGGCCGCGACGTGCTGGTGGCGTTCATGCCCTGGCGCGGCTACAACTTCGAAGACGCGATCCTGATCAGCGAGAAGCTGGTGAAGGACGACGTCTTTACGTCGATCCACATCGAGGAGTTCGAGATCGAGGCCCGCGAGACCCGCCTGGGCAACGAAGAGATTACGCGCGACATTCCCAACGTCGGCGAAGAAGCGCTCAAGGACCTCGACGAACAGGGCATCGTCCGCGTGGGCGCCGAGGTCACACCGCGAAGCGTCTTAGTCGGCAAAGTGACCCCCAAGAGCGAAACCGAGCTTACGCCGGAAGAGAAGCTTCTCCGGGCGATCTTCGGCGAAAAGGCCGAGGATGTGCGCGACACCAGCTTGCGGGTTCCCGCCGGGGTTGAGGGAATCGTCATCGATGTGAAGATCCTCACCCGGAAGGGCGCGCGGACCAAGTCCAAGGAAGAGCAGCAGCAGGAGCACGAGCAGATCGAGGCGATCCGCAAGAACTACGGCGGGCAGATCGCCAAGCTGGCCGAAGAGCGGCTGGAGAAGCTCGTCAAGCTGCTCGAGGGCAAGAAGCTGGCCGCTCCCCTGTGCGAGCTGGATTCCGGCGATACGCTGATCGCCGCGGAGCGCACCGTCAAGCTGAGCGACCTCAAGAAGCTCACGCGCTGCGACTTCACGGATGTGAAGCTGCATGACGCCCCCGGCCTTGAGGCCGACATTCGGCGGGTCGCCGACTTCTTCGACGAATCGATCCGGGAGCTGCGCTCCGAAGAGGACATGGAAGTCGACAAGATCAAGCGCGGCGATGAGCTGCCCCCGGGTGTGCTTAAGCGGGTCGTGGTTCAGGTGGCGTCCAAGCGCAAAGTGCAGGTCGGCGATAAGATGGCCGGCCGGCACGGGAACAAGGGCGTCATCGCCAAGATCATGCCGGAGTCCGACATGCCGTTCTTGCCGGATGGCACGCCGGTAGAGGTCGTGCTGAACCCTCTGGGGGTGCCGTCCCGCATGAACGTCGGCCAGATGCTGGAGACGCACCTGGGCTGGGCGGCCAAGGCGCTCGGCATCCAGGCGATCAGTCCGGTGTTCAACGGCGCGACCGAAGACGAGATTACCGACCAACTCAAGAAGGGTAAGCTGCCTCCTCACGGCAAGATCCGCCTGCGGGACGGGCACACCGGCGAGCCGTTCGACCAGGAGACCGTGGTGGGCTACCTGCACGTCATCAAGCTGGTCCATCTGGTGGATGACAAGATCCATGCCCGCTCCATCGGGCCGTATTCGCTGGTCACGCAGCAGCCGCTCGGCGGCAAGGCGCAGTTCGGCGGCCAGCGGTTCGGCGAGATGGAAGTGTGGGCGCTGGAGGCGTACGGCGCGGCGTACACGCTGCAGGAGCTGCTCACCGTGAAGAGCGATGACGTCGTGGGTCGGACCCGGGTGTATGAATCGGTCGTGAAAGGCGAGCACTCGCTCGCGCCCTCCGTGCCTGAGTCGTTCAACGTGCTCGTCAAGGAGCTGCAAGGGCTCATGCTCGACGTCCGGCTGGAGCGCAAGGAGCACATCGTCACCGGGGCCGAGCTGTTCGACAAGCTGGTCAAGCGCGAGCTGGAGCAGCCGAGCGTCGTGTTGGGCGGCATGGACAGCGAGCCTGAAGAGCCCGAGAAAACAAAGTCAACGGCGAAGGCCAAGCGATGACCACTCCTGCGGTGATGTTTGACGAAGTGAACGTCTTCGATGCGATCACCATCCGGATCGCCTCTCCCGAAGTCATTCGGAGCTGGTCCAAGGGGGAAGTGAAGAAACCCGAGACGATCAACTACCGGACGCTCAAGCCGGAAAAAGACGGGCTGTTCTGCGAGCGGATCTTCGGTCCGACCAAGGACTTCGAGTGCAACTGCGGCAAATACCGCAAGATCAAGCACAAAGGGATCACCTGCGACCGCTGCGGCGTTGAGGTCACCCATTCGAAGGTCCGCCGCGAACGGATGGGCCACATCGAGTTGGCCGCCCCGGTGTCGCACATCTGGTTCTTCAAGAGCGTGCCCTCGCGCATGGGCGCGCTGCTGGACATGACGATGCGCGACCTTGAGCGCGTCCTCTACTACGAAGCGTTCGTGGTCACCGACCCCGGCAACACCCCCCTCAAGATCCGCGAGATCCTCACCGAAGACCGCTACCAGGAAGCGATCAAGACGTACGGCAAGAGCTTTACCGCCCGAATGGGCGCGGAAGCGGTGCACGATCTGCTCGCCAATCTCGAATTGAACCAGATGGCCCGCGCGCAGCACAAGGAATTGCAAAAGCAGAAGGTCGAGCAGACGCAGAAGCGGATCGCCCGCAACCTGCGCATCATCGAGGCGTTTCGCAAGAGTCAGAACAAGGCCGAATGGATGATCCTCAAGGTCATCCCCGTCATTCCGCCGGATTTGCGCCCGCTGGTGCCGCTCGACGGCGGCCGGTTCGCCACCTCGGACCTGAACGACCTGTACCGCCGCGTCATCAACCGCAACAACCGGTTGAAGAAGTTGATCGAGCTCAAGGCCCCGGAGATCATCATCCGCAACGAGAAGCGGATGCTCCAGGAGGCGGTCGACGCGCTCTTCGACAACGGCCGGCACGGCCGCCCGGTGCTGGGACCCATGAACCGGCCGCTCAAGTCGCTGGCCGACATGCTCAAGGGCAAGCAGGGGCGGTTCCGGCAGAACCTGCTCGGCAAGCGGGTCGACTATTCCGGGCGTTCCGTGATCGTCATCGGGCCCGAGCTGAAGCTGCACCAGTGCGGGTTACCCAAGAAGATGGCGCTGGAGCTGTTCGAGCCGTTCATCATCCGCAAGTTCCGGGAGCAGGGCTTCGCCCAGACGATCAAGACCGCCAAGCGCATGGTGGAAAAGGAGCGCACCGAGGTGTGGGACATCCTCGATGAAGTGATCAAGGACCACCCGGTCCTCCTGAACCGCGCGCCCACGCTGCACCGGTTGGGTATCCAGGCGTTCCAGCCCATTCTGATCGAGGGGAAGGCGATCCGGGTCCACCCGCTTGTCTGTACGGCGTTCAACGCCGACTTCGATGGCGACCAGATGGCGGTCCATGTGCCGCTGTCGATCGAAGCGCAGCTCGAAGCGCGCCTGCTCATGCTCGCCTCGAACAACCTCTTCTCGCCCGCCAGCGGCAAGCCGATCGTGACCCCGACGCAAGATATCATTCTCGGCTGCTATTACCTGACCAAGTCGCGGGACGGCCTGAAGGGGCAGGGACTCATCTTCAGCGATATGGAAGAAGCGGTGCTGGCCTACCAGGACCAGCAGGTGGACCTGCACGCCAAGGTGAAACTGCGCTGGGAAGGGCAACTGCATGACACGACCGCCGGGCGGGTGCTGTTCAACCTGGTCCTGCCGCCCGAGGTGCGGTTCGTCAATGAGCTCATCGACAAGGGACGGCTCAGCAATCTCATCACGAAGGTGTACCGGGTCTGCGGGCACAGCCGCACCGTGGAGCTGCTCGATGCACTCAAGACGCTGGGATTCGAGTGGGCGACCATCGCCGGCCTGTCGATTTCGATCAGAGATCTCGTGATTCCGCCCCAGAAGGACAAGATCCTGGCGCATGCGAACAAAGAGGTCGAGCAGATCGAGAGCCAGTACCGGCGCGGGCTGATCACCGAAGGGGAGCGCTACAACAAGATCATCGACGTCTGGATGCACACGACCGAGGAGATCTCCGATCACGTGATGGAGAACTTCGAACCGTTCAATCCCATCTTCATGATGGCCGACTCCGGCGCGCGCGGCTCGGAGCAGCAGGTGCGCCAGCTCGCCGGGATGCGCGGCCTGATGGCCAAGCCGTCGGGGGACATCATCGAAAGCCCGATCACCGCGAACTTCCGCGAGGGGCTGACCGTGCACGAGTATTTCATCTCTACCCACGGCGCGCGCAAGGGGCTGGCGGATACGGCGCTCAAGACTGCCGACTCGGGGTATTTGACCCGCCGGCTGGTAGATGTCGCGCAAGAGGTCATCATCACCGAGCGGGACTGCGGCACGTTGAACGGCATTCTCATGACGCCGATCCGCGAAGGGGATGAGGACATCGTGCCCTTGAAGGAGCGCGTGGTCGGCCGCGTCGCGCTGGACAACATCGTGGATGTGGTGAGCGATGAGGTCATGGTGAAAGCCAGCGAAGAGATCGCCGAAGAGGTTGCCGACCGGATCGAAGGGGCCGGCATCGAGAAGATCCGCATCCGCAGCGTGCTGACCTGCGAGTCCGACAAGGGCGTGTGCGCCAAGTGCTACGGGCGTAACCTGGCCACCGGATGGATGGCGGAGCTCGGCGAAGCGGTGGGCATCATCGCCGCGCAGTCGATCGGCGAGCCCGGCACCCAGCTGACGATGCGGACCTTCCACATCGGCGGCACGGCGCACCGCGTGGTCGAGCAGTCCCAGATCAAGACGAAGTATAAGGGCACGGTGAAGTTCCACAATCTGAAGACCGTCAAGACAAAGCCGGAAGAGCTGCTGGTGCTCAACCGCAACGGCGAGCTCTCCATCGTGGATGCCGAGAGCCGGGAGCTGGAACGGCACCGCATCCCGCAGGGGGCCGTGCTCACACGCGAGGACGGGCAGTCGGTGGCAAAGGACGAGCTGGTCGTTCGTTGGGACCCGTACACCACCCCGATCTTGACCGAGTTCGGCGGGATCACCCGATTTGAGGATCTGCGGCCCGGCGTCACGATCCGCGAAGAGGTGGATGAGGCCACCGGCCTCACCAACCGCGTCGTGGTCGAGCACAAGGGCGATTATCACCCGCAGGTGGTCATCGAGACCGAGAAGGGCGAGCTGCTGGCGGTCTACGGCCTGCCGGTGGGCGCGCACGTCATGGTCAAGGAAGGGCAGACGCTGAAGACCGGCGACATGCTGGCGAAAACCGCGCGCCGGTTCAGCCAGACAAAAGACATCACCGGCGGTCTGCCCCGCGTGGCGGAGCTGTTCGAGGCGCGCCGCCCCAAGGACCCGGCGATCATCGCCGAGATCGACGGCATTGTGGATTTCGGCACCGCGAAGAAGGGGCAGCGGCGCATCATCATCAAGAGCGCCTCCGGCATGATGAAGGAGTACCTCATTCCGCACGGCAAGCACCTCAATGTCTATAAAGGCGATTACGTCCAGAGCGGCTCCGCCCTGACCGATGGGCCGATCGTGCCGCAGGACATTCTGCGCGTCATCGGCGAGCGCGGCCTGCAGGAGTATCTCGTGAACGAGATCCAGGAGGTCTACCGGTCCCAGGGGGTCAAGATCAACGACAAGCACATCGAAGTGATCGTGCGGCAGATGCTGCGCAAGGTCCGGATCGACGAGCCGGGCGACACGGAGTTTCTCATCGGCATGCAGGCCGACAAGTGGAAGTTTGCCCAAGAGAACGAACGCGTGAAGGACAAGGGCGGCAAGCCCGCGCAGGGCACGCCGATCCTCCTAGGCATCACCAAGGCCAGCCTGTCCACCGAGAGCTTCATCGCCGCCGCAAGCTTCCAGGAGACGACGCGGGTGCTCACCGAAGCGGCCGCCAGCGGCAAGCGCGACGGATTGGTCGGGCTGAAGGAAAACGTGATCATGGGGCACCTGATCCCGGCGGGCACCGGCTTCCACGCGAACCGCCTCGGCGAGATGCAGAAGATCGCGCCCGAGCCGCTGTCGCTGGAGCCGGCGGCGAACGGGGATGAGGAAGCCGATGAGGCTTCCGGCAACGGCGAGGCCGCGTAACCGCATGCCCACCGTCAGCCAGCTCATCCGCATCGGCCGCCAGGCGCTGCTCAAGAAGACCAAGGCGCCCGCGCTGAAGGCGTCTCCGCAGCGGCGGGGCGTGTGCGTCCAGGTCAGGACGATGACGCCGAAGAAGCCGAACTCCGCGCTGCGGAAGATCGCGCGTGTGCGGCTGACCACGGCGATCGAAGTCACCGCCTATATTCCCGGCGAGGGGCACAACCTGCAGGAGCACTCCATCGTGCTCGTGCGCGGCGGACGCGTGAAGGATCTGCCCGGTGTCCGCTACCACATCGTGCGGGGCACGCTCGACGCCTCCGGCGTCAATCAGCGAAGGAAGTCCCGCTCCAAATACGGCGCGAAGCAGCCGCAGGGTGGCGGCGGTAAGGCGGCCGCTCCAAAAGCGGCAGCCAAGGCATAAAGGACACCAGCAGCGATGAGTCGACGTCGACGTGTGGCGCGGGCGGAGACCCCGCCGGATCCACGGTATAATAACCGGCTCGTGCAGAAGGTGATCAACGCGTTGATGCGCGACGGCAAGAAATCGGTGGCCGAGCGCGTGGTCTACGACGCGTTCGATCTCCTGAAGAAGTCCGTCGGCACCAACGACGTGCTGACGGTGTTCCAGAAGGCCATGGAGAACGTGCGGCCGCACGTGGAGCTCAAGGCGCGCCGGGTCGGCGGCGCCACCTACCAGATTCCGATCGAAGTCCGGCACGACCGCGGCATGGCGCTGGCCATCCGGTGGGTGCGCAACGCCTCCCGCTCCCGCAAGGGCGCGCCGATGTCGAAGCGGCTCTCGGATGAGCTGCTCAGCGCGTACAAGGGCGAAGGGTCGGCCGTGAAGAAACGGGAAGAAACGCATAAGATGGCGGAAGCGAACCGCGCCTTCGCGCACTATCGGTGGTAACGGCAGGCATGGCCACAGACACGCAATCACTCAGCAAAGAGTCGCTTGAGCGGCTGACCTACACCCGGAACTTCGGGGTGGTCGCCCACATCGACGCCGGCAAGACCACGACGTCGGAGCGCATCCTCTTCTATACCGGCCGCATCCACAAGATCGGCGAGATCGACGAAGGCACGACGTCGCTGGACTGGATGGCGCAGGAGCGGGAGCGAGGCATCACGATCACCGCGGCGGCGACGACCTGCTTCTGGAAAAACTACCGGTTCAATCTCATCGACACGCCGGGGCACGTCGATTTCACCGCGGAGGTCGAGCGCAGCCTCAAGGTGTTGGACGGGGCGGTGGTGGTCTTCTGCGCGGTGGGCGGGGTCGAGCCGCAGTCCGAAACGGTCTGGCGCCAGGCGGACAAGTACGGGGTCCCCCGAATCGCCTTTATCAACAAGCTGGACCGCACCGGCGCTGACTTCTTCGCCGTGCTCCAGGAGATCCGGGAGCGGCTGGGTGCGAAGGCGGTCGCGATGGAGATCCCCTGGGGGCGGGAGGACACCTTCGTCGGCGTGGTGGACCTCGTCACCATGAAGAGCTTGAAGTTTGATTCGGCCAATCCCTCGAAGCCGCCGGTAGAGGGGCCGATTCCCGATGAGTTGAAGGAGACTGCGGCCAAATACCGGCACGAGCTGCTGGAGGGCGTGGCCGAGTTCGACGACAAGCTGATGGACAAATACATCCACGACCAGGAGCCGACGGAAGAGGAGCTGCGCGCCGGCATTCGTGCGGCCACGCTCCAAGCCGGCGGGCTGCCGGTCGAGGGCGAGCAGCGGACTCCCATTTTCGTGCCGGTCTTCTGCGGCGCGTCGTTCAGAAACATCGGGGTCCAACCGCTGCTCGACGCGGTCTGCTATTACTTGCCCTCGCCGCTGGACGTGCCGGTGCCGCTGGCGCACAACCCGTATAATGAGGAGCCGGTCGAGTGCAAGGCGAACGACCAGGCGCCGTTTGCCGCACTGGCCTTCAAGATCGCGCGCGACCAGTTCGTCGGCAAGCTGTACTTCATCCGCGTGTATTCCGGGACGCTCCGATCGGGCGACACCGTCTTCAACGCCACCAAGCGGCGCAAGGAGCGGGTCAGCAAGCTGCTGCGCATGCACGCGAACAAGCAGGAGATGATCGAGGAGATCAAGGCGGGCGATATCGCCGCGGCGGTCGGCCTCAAGGACATCACCACCGGAGACGCCTTGTGCCAGGAAGACGCTCCGGTGATCTTCGAGCGCATCCAATTCCCCGAGCCCGTGGTCTCGATGTTCATCGAAGCCAAGACCAAGGCCGAGCAGGACAAGCTGGGCAACGCCCTGGGCATGCTGCAGGATGAGGATCCCACCTTCCGCGTGCATTACGACCAGGAGACCGGACAGACGCTGATGGAGGGCATGGGCGAGCTGCACCTGGAAATCCTAGTCGACCGGATGCGCCGGGAGTTCAACGTGGACGTGCTCACCGGCAAGCCGCAGGTCGCCTATAAAGAGACCATCACGCAAACGGTGGAAAAGGTCGACTACAAGCATGTGAAGCAGTCCGGCGGCCGGGGCCAGTACGGGCACGTGGTCCTCAAGATCGAGCCGGCTCCGCCGAAGAGCGGGATTACCTTCATCAGTAAGATTGTGGGCGGCAAAATCCCCAAAGAGTTTGTTCCTGCGGTGGAAGATGGGATCATGGAAGCGTCCCGCACCGGTCCGATGGCCGGCTATCCGGTCCATGACGTCACGGTCACCCTGTACGACGGCTCGTATCACGATGTGGACTCCTCGGAAATCGCGTTTAAGATCGCGGCCATCGAGGCGTTCAAGCAGGGAGTGGCGAAGGCCAAGCCGGTGATGCTGGAGCCGATCATGCTCGTGGATGTGGTCACGCCAGAAACGGTCATGGGCGAGATCATCGGCGACCTGCAGTCGCGGCGCGGCAAGGTTGAATCGATCACGCAGCGCGGATCCAGCCGTGTGATCCACTCCTATGTGCCTCTGGCGGAAATGTTCGGATACGCCACCGCCATCCGTTCGTTATCACAAGGCCGGGCCGCCTATGCGATGGAACCGTCGCGCTATGAACAGGTGCCTGCCAACATTGCAGCGAAGCTGACCGGCAAGGGGGGATCTCATGGCTAAAGCCAAATTCGAACGCACCAAGCCCCACGTCAACATCGGCACCATCGGCCATGTCGACCACGGCAAGACGACCCTGACCTCCGCCATCACCAAGGTCCTCGCCGCCAAGGGCCTCGCGC